>Ga0079226_10000027_pt1 | contig 93935 bp, 76 predicted proteins | sample Poulit2014_FD_76345 | JGI IMG/M metagenome (GOLD analysis project Ga0079226, IMG submission 76345) | Agricultural soil microbial communities from Georgia to study Nitrogen management - Poultry litter 2014 | ecosystem: Environmental > Terrestrial > Soil > Agricultural land | place: USA: Georgia...
ACACCCGCCCTCGACCAGCCATTTCAGTGGTTGCCTGCTCGCAAGCCGTTTGCACTTGCGGGTCGCTCACCGGATCAATGTCACCCTCAAAGCGCACATTAATTAGGGTTTGCGGAAGTTTCTTCCAGGCTAAACGCTCTTTCGCTAAGCTCTGTCCACGGCGACGCATGGCCAGCAATACTTGAAGCGCTGCAATAATAGCATCACCTGTGGTGGCATGCTGCGCACAAAGGATGTGACCGGAGTTTTCACCGCCCAACACCCACTCCCGCTCAAGCATTTCTGCCATCACATAGCGGTCACCCACGTTGGCTCGCACAAAGGGGATGTCACGCGCCTTAAGCGCCAGCTCTAAACCCAAATTACTCATCAAGGTGCCAACCACACCGGTACCTTCAGGTAAGCGCTCACGCTCTTGCAAGTCAGTGGCAATAATATACAGTAACTCATCGCCATCTACGGTGGCGCCGGTATGATCAACCATCTGTACTCGGTCACCATCACCATCGAAGGCAATACCTAAATCAGCTCCGTGCTCAACCACCGCTTTTTGCAATGGCCCTAAACTTGTCGAGCCAACACCATCATTGATATTTAACCCATCAGGCTTATCAGCGATGGCAATGACCTCTGCACCCAGCTCGCTAAACACACTGGGGGCAACCCTATAAGTGGCACCATGAGCACAATCCACAACAATCTTTAAACCAGAGAAACTGGTGCTGGTTGGCACACTACTTTTACAAAACTCAATATAGCGCCCCGCCGCATCATTGATCCGCGATGCTTTACCCAGCTGTTCTGACTCAGTCACCGTCATCGGTTCGTCAATCAGCTCTTCAATCATTTGCTCAACCGCATCAGGCAGCTTAGTGCCGCCGCTGGAGAAAAATTTAATGCCATTATCATGGTGAGGGTTGTGTGATGCGCTAATCACAATCCCCGCCTCGGCATGAAAAGTACGGGTTAAATAAGCCACCGCTGGAGTCGGCATCGGCCCGAGCAACATGACATCAGCACCCGCTGCAGACAAGCCGGCCTGTAGCGCAGACTCAAACATATAACCTGAAATACGAGTATCTTTGCCCACCAAAATACGGCAACGGCCTTGCTTACGAAACGCCATACCTGCTGCCCAACCCAGTTTCAGCATAAACTCTGGAGTAATCGGATACTCACCGACTCGTCCACGGATCCCATCGGTACCAAAATACTTTCTTGTCATGGTTCGTTATTCCTTTGCCGCGGACTGCACCGCATTAAATATTTTCAATGCATCCATGGTTTCCACCACGTCGTGCACCCGAATAATTTTTGCGCCGCGCTCAAAAGCCATCACCGCTAACGCCAAGCTGCCAGCTAGGCGCTGCTCGACTGGCTTATGCAAAATATTGCCCAGCATGCTTTTGCGCGAAACCCCCACTAACAGCGGACGCTGCAACTGATGCAGCTCGGGCAAGCGCTTAAACAACTCATAGTTATGCTGAGTGTTTTTTGCAAAACCAAACCCAGGATCCAATAGAATGTGCTCTGTATTGATTCCAGCCTGCACACACGCTGCGATGCGCTCCTGTAAAAACTCGGCAACTTCTTTTGCCACATCTACATAGCTTGGCGCATCTTGCATGGTTTGCGGCTCACCGCGCATATGCATTAAGCAGACTGGCAAGCCGCTGGCTGCTGCTGCAACCAGCGCACCTTCACGCTGTAAGGCACGCACATCATTAATTAAGCCAGCACCTAAGCGAGCAGTCTCTAACATAACTTCAGGCGTGGAGGTGTCCACTGAAATAATCAGCTCGGTCTCTTGGCTGATCCGCTCCACTAAGGGGGCCACGCGATCCAGCTCCTGCTGAACACTGACTGGCGCCGCACCCGGTCGAGTCGACTCACCACCTATATCAACAATACTGGCGCCTGCAGCCTGCATGTCTAGGGCATGGCGCAGTGCTGCATCCAAGTTGTTATAACGACCACCATCGGAAAAAGAATCAGGAGTGGCATTAAGAATGCCCATAACGTGGGGTTTAGAAAGGTCTAAGCTCTGTTTGCCGCAACGCAATACAGAGTGAGCTGTGTCCTGCATAGTCTGCCTAAATGAGTGTTTTAACCATTGAAACGGGCGCTGATTAGCGCCCGTTATGACTGACTTAGTGTTCGCCTGCTGGATCACCTATGGGTGCATCAGGCCGCTGTTTCGGCTCTGACTTATCCTCAGCTGGTGCTGCAGGCGGGTTACCTGACGAGCTGTCATCGCTCCAACCTTTCGGCTCACGCACTTCACGGCCTTCCATAATATCGTCAATCTGATCGCTATCAATGGTCTCGTACTTCATCAAGGCCATGGCCATCGCTTCGAGCTTATCACGGTTGTCATGCAGAATCTGCGTGGCCGTTTTGTAACACTCATCAATGATGTCACGCACTTCTTGGTCAATCAGCTTAGCAGTTTCCCCTGACACATTGCTGGTGCCACCTGAGCGGCCCCCTAAGAAGCTTTCATTTTCTTCTTCGGCATACATCAGCGGACCAAGCTTTTCAGATAATCCCCACTTGGTCACCATATTTCGGGCCAACTGGGTGGCACGCATAATATCGTTAGACGCTCCTGTGGTGACCCCATCAAAACCCAAGGTCATTTCTTCAGCAATTCGACCGCCGTACAGCGAGCAAATTTGGCTGATTAAGCCCCGCTTAGACAGACTGTAGCGGTCTTCCTCAGGCAGAAACATGGTGACCCCCAAAGCGCGTCCACGAGGGATAATCGAGACTTTATATACGGGGTCATGTTCTGGCACCAAACGTCCCACAATGGCGTGACCTGCTTCATGGTATGCGGTATTGAGCTTTTCTTTTTCCGACATCACCATGGACTTGCGCTCAGCACCCATCATGATTTTATCTTTCGCCAGTTCAAACTCTTTCATAGTGACCAAGCGGCTATCGGAACGTGCGGCAAACAGAGCGGCCTCGTTAACCAAGTTGGCTAAATCTGCCCCTGAGAAACCAGGGGTGCCACGGGCAATAACTGCTGCATCCACATCATCATGCACAGGCACTTTACGCATATGCACATGAAGAATTTGTTCGCGACCACGGATATCAGGCAGACTCACCACCACTTGGCGGTCAAAGCGGCCTGGACGCAACAGTGCGGGGTCTAACACATCAGGACGGTTGGTTGCGGCAATTACAATCACGCCGTCGTTGTCTTCAAAACCATCCATCTCAACCAGTAACTGGTTCAGGGTTTGCTCACGCTCATCATTACCACCGCCCATGCCTGCACCACGGTGGCGACCCACCGCATCAATCTCATCAATAAAGATAATGCAGGGCGCGTGCTTTTTGGCTTGCTCAAACATGTCGCGCACTCGCGATGCACCGACACCGACGAACATTTCTACAAAGTCCGAACCGGAAATGGTGAAGAACGGCACTCGGGCTTCGCCGGCAATGGCTCTAGCCAGTAATGTTTTACCGGTACCTGGCTGGCCCACCATTAATACGCCGCGGGGGATTTTGCCACCTAAACGTTGGAAGCGGGTTGGATCACGTAAAAACTCAACCAACTCACCCACTTCTTCTTTGGCTTCATCACAACCTGCCACATCAGCCAAGGTGGTTTTAATTTGATCTTCAGCGAGCAGACGCGCCTTACTTTTACCAAAACTCATGGGCCCACCTTTACCGCCGGCACCACCTTGCATTTGGCGCATAAAGAACATCACCACTGCCAAAATAATCAGGATTGGGAAGCTGGCTACTAACAGCTGCATCCACATGCTTTGCCGCTCAGGCTGCTTACCAGTAACACTGACATTGTGCTCAAGCAAATCACCCATCAAGCCACTGTCTTGAATAGCCGGACGGACAGTTTCAAACACACTACCATCAACCCGTCGACCAGTAATCACAAAACCATCAACGGTAACTTGCTGTACTCGCCCTGATTGGACCTCTTCAATAAAGGTACTGTAATTCAACTTCCCCGCATCGCTTTGCGAAGAAAAGTTATTCATTACGGTCACTAGGACTGCAGCGATAACCAACCATAAAAGTAGGTTTTTAGTCATATCGTTCAATTTTTTATACCCTCTGCTGCAACAACCGCAACAAATTACGTCAAATTCATATGACAAACTTACTACACATTGATGCTTAGCGTAGGTTTGTCCTGTAACAATACATTTAAAACTTGCAATTATGCACTGTCATCCACTGCGTGCATACCTCTGGCTAACAAGTATTGCTCCCTCGAACGATCCCTAGAGGCGCCTGGCTTGCGCATCTGCACCCGCTCAAAGCGACTGCGCGCTTCACGTAAATACTCATCAAAGCCCTCGCCCTGAAACACTTTAATTAAAAAGTCACCACCTGGACGCAACACTTTAGACGCTAAATCCAACGCAAGTTCACACAGGTACATGGCTGCCGCCTGATCAGCACTGCGTATACCACTAATATTGGGGGCCATATCTGAAATAACAAGGTCCACTCGCTTATTAGCAACAGCGGCCATGATTTCTTGAAACACGCTGTCTTCGGTAAAGTCGCCCTGAATAAAGGTCACATCAGCAATGGGATCCATGGGTAAAATATCTGAGGCTATTAAGGTTCCTTGGTCGCCAATCACCCGGCTGGTGACCTGTGACCAGCCGCCTGGCGTGCTGCCCAAATCAATCACCCGCATGCCCGGCCGTAAAATACGGTCCTTCTCTTGGATTTCTAACAGCTTATAGCTGGCCCTAGAGCGATAACCATCTTTTTGGGCTTGCTTCACATAAGGGTCGTTGACATGTTCTTTCAGCCAACGTCGACTACTTTTAGATCGAGCCACAGCATACCTCTTAAGCTTCAGGTCAGGTAAACTACCCACCTTCCTTCAATTTTACGACTCAGAGGTCGATTATGACGCTCACACAAGAGCAAAAAAAACAGTTTAAATCGATCGGCCATCAGCTCAAGCCGATTGTCACCATTGCCGATAACGGCTTAACTGAAAACGTTCTCGCTGAACTGGACCGTGCCTTGCACGACCACGAGCTGATTAAGGTTCAATTGCGATTGGCCGAACGTGATGATCGCAAAGCGGTGATTGATGAATTATGCAAAAAAAGCAGCAGCACCCTGGTGCAAAGCATCGGTAAAGTGGCATTAATTTATCGCAAAAATCCGCAACCCAATAAAAACCTGTCTAACATATTGCGCTTCACCCTATAAGCTAACTTATAGCCATGCAAGTTATGCGGTGCTGATTATCACCGCATAACTGAACGCTGCCAAGGCAGAGGTTGAATGACAAGCAGCAATCCGCACATAGCCAACGCCAAATAACTATAAACCAGCCAATACTGTGCGTTAGGCCAAATATTTAAGGTGATAAAAAAACTGCACGCCAAGGCGGCAGAGGCGAGCAATAACTGCCCACGGGTATCTTTTAAAACCTGCTTCAGCGGCATTATCAGCCTCAGCACCCATAGCTGCAAAATGATGCATACCAGCGCTATACCCACCAGCAAAGGCCGCGTATAGAGCGCGACCTCCTGAATTAACAAGCTGGCTAAACCGACTTTTTCCAGCGCTTTGAGTAGCACAAAGTGCATCACCCAAAGACCACCCACCCAAAATACTTGGGCAATTTGCCAAGTGATGGCTCCAGCACCCAGTGGCACTGCACTAGATATGGCGGACCTCGACGATCTCATACTCAATTAAACCGCCTGGTGCTTGCACAGTAACAACTTCACCCTCTTCTTTACCCACTAGAGCGCGGGCAATGGGCGAAGTTACGGAGATTTTTCCTTGTCTAAAGTCGGCCTCATCCTCACCAACAATCTGATAGCTGAGTTCCTCATCGGTTTCCAGATTAATGATATCCACCGTGGTGCCAAAAAACACTTTCCCTGAGTAAGGAATGGTGGTCACATCAATGATCTGCGCACCCGACAGGCGCCCTTCAATGTCACGAATACGCGCTTCTGTCATACCCTGCTGCTCACGGGCCGCATGGTATTCAGCGTTTTCTGACAAATCGCCCAGTTCACGTGCTGTGGCAATGGCCGCGGTAATTTGCGGCCGCATTACCGTTGTTAAATGTTTTAATTCTTCCTCCAGAGCGCGTGCGCCCTGAACAGTCATTGGAAATTTAGTCACGCATGAATTCCTGAATGCAAGTCCTGCAAACGACGCACGGTCTTTTCCGGACCGAATTTAAGCGCCTCACACACAGCCTGTCCACCCGCTAAGGTAGTGGAAACATATACTTTGCGTTGCAGAGCGTTTCGACGAATCGAGAAGGAGTCAGCAATAGACTGACGCCCCTCGGTAGTATTAATCACTAAAGACACCTCATCATTCTTGAGCATATCAACAATGTGCGGTCGACCTTCAGTCACTTTATTTACACGGCGTACAGGAAGTCCTGCGGCTTCAATTACTTGCGCAGTTCCTGTGGTCGCCACAAGGCTAAAACCAAGTTCAATTAAATCGCGGGCAAGCGCAGCGACCAAAGGTTTATCGTCCTCTCGTACACTTACAAATGCACAGCCGCTGGTCGGTAACACTTCACCAGCGCCCATTTGTGATTTGGCAAAGGCTTCAGCAAAACTGTCGCCCACCCCCATCACTTCGCCCGTCGACTTCATTTCTGGTCCTAAGATCGTATCAACACCAGGAAATTTAGCAAATGGGAAAACCGCTTCTTTAACACTAAAGAAGGGCGGAATGATCTCTTTGGTAAAATTCAACTCGGCTAATGATTTGCCCGCCATCACTTTAGCGGCAATTTTAGCTAAAGACACGCCAATGCATTTTGATACGAAGGGCACTGTGCGAGATGCCCGTGGGTTCACCTCAATCACGTAGATGTCTTCACCCTGCACGGCCATTTGTACATTCATCAAGCCCAGCACGCCAAGCTCTAATGCCATGCGACTGACTTGTGCGCGGATTTCATCTTGAATATGCGCAGCTAGCGAGTATGACGGTAAAGAACACGCGGAGTCACCAGAGTGCACCCCAGCTTGCTCAATGTGCTGCATAATGGCACCAATCACTACAGTCTCGCCATCACACACCGCATCCACGTCGACTTCAATGGCGCTGTTTAAGAAGTGATCCAAGAGCACTGGGCTATCGTTAGAGACTTGCACAGCTTCACGCATATAGCGCTTGAGCTCTTCTTCATCATAGACGATTTCCATAGCACGCCCGCCCAACACATAGGAGGGACGCACCACCAGCGGGTAACCAATCTCTCGCGATGCATCAATGGCTTCTTGCTCGCTACGCGCTGTAGCATTATTGGGTTGCCGTAGGCTTAAACGCTCCACCATTTGCTGAAAGCGCTCGCGGTCTTCAGCACGGTCAATGGCATCTGGGCTGGTGCCAATAATGGGTACGCCAGCCTCCTCTAAGGCACGGCAGATTTTCAGTGGGGTTTGTCCACCGTACTGCACTATCACGCCCACAGGTTGTTCAACACGGACGATTTCTAACACATCTTCTAGGGTGACGGGCTCAAAATAAAGGCGATCTGAGGTGTCATAATCGGTAGACACAGTTTCTGGATTGCAGTTGACCATAATGGTTTCGTAACCGTCTTCACGCATGGCCAGCGCGGCATGCACACAGCAGTAATCGAATTCGATACCTTGACCAATACGGTTGGGGCCGCCACCGAGAATCATGATTTTCTCGCGACTGCTGGGCTGCGCCTCACACTCTTCTTCATAGGTGGAGTACATGTAGGCGGTATCAGTGGCAAACTCCCCAGCGCAGGTGTCTACCCGTTTGTAAACAGGGTAAATATTTAACTGCTGACGGCGGCTGCGCAGATTTCTTTCGGTGACCCCCAACAAATCAGCTAAGCGTGCATCACTGAAGCCTTTACGCTTAAGTTTAAACATTTGCCCTGCATCAATATCTGCCAGACCAAGGGTTTGTAAACGCGCTGCTTCATCCACCAAGTCTTCCAACTGCACCAAAAACCAATGGTCAATCTTGGTCAACTCATAAACTTCATCGCGGGTCATGCCAAAACGCAAGGCGTCGGCAATGTACCAAATACGGTCGGCACCGGGTACAGTCAATTCACGGCGTAAAATACTGGCTGCATCAGGGTCTGTTAAATCCAAGATAGGATCCAGACCATTAACCCCAACCTCTAGACCGCGTAAGGCCTTCTGCAAAGATTCTTGGAAGGTGCGACCAATGGCCATCACCTCACCCACCGATTTCATTTGCGTGGTCAGACGTGCATCGGCTTTGGGGAATTTCTCAAACGCAAAGCGTGGGATTTTAGTCACCACATAATCAATGGACGGCTCAAAAGACGCTGGAGTGCGACCACCCGTGATGTCATTGCTCAACTCGTCCAAGGTGTAACCAATGGCCAATTTGGCAGCAATTTTAGCAATCGGAAAACCTGTGGCTTTCGAGGCCAGTGCCGATGAACGCGACACCCGCGGGTTCATCTCGATCACCACCATGCGGCCGTCCTTGGGGTTGATCCCAAACTGCACGTTGGAGCCGCCGCTCTCCACACCAATTTCGCGCATCACTGCCAAAGAGGCATCGCGCATGATTTGGTATTCTTTATCAGTTAAGGTTTGCGCGGGCGCTACGGTGATGGAATCACCAGTATGCACACCCATGGGGTCAAAGTTTTCAATGGAGCAGACAATAATGCAGTTGTCATTTTTATCCCGTACCACCTCCATTTCATACTCTTTCCAGCCAATTAATGATTCATCAATCAACAGTTCTTTAGTGGGCGATAACTCTAAACCGCGGGTACAAATTTCTTCAAACTCTTCGCGGTTATAGGCAATCCCGCCGCCGGTCCCACCCATGGTGAAGCTGGGGCGAATAATGCAGGGGAAGCCTACTTCTTGTTGCACCTGATAGGCCTCTTGCATGCTATGGGCAATGCCTGAGCGCGGGCACTCCAAGCCAATTGCTTGCATGGCCTGATCAAAACGTGAGCGGTCTTCTGCCTTGTCAATGGTATCGGCATTGGCACCCACCATTTCCACGCCGTATTTTTCTAGAACCCCTTCACGCTCCAAATCCAATGCACAATTGAGCGCAGTCTGACCACCCATGGTGGGCAACAGCAGGTCGGGACGTTCTTTAGCAATGATTTTCTCTACTGTTTGCCACTTGATAGGCTCGATGTAGGTGGCATCGGCCATGGCTGGGTCAGTCATAATAGTGGCTGGGTTGGAGTTAACTAAAATGACCCGATAGCCTTCTTCACGTAAGGCTTTGCAAGCTTGTGCGCCTGAGTAATCGAACTCACAGGCTTGACCAATCACAATGGGACCTGCGCCGATGATAAGGATGCTTTTAATATCTGTGCGTTTTGGCATGGGATTCTCGTTTGGTTAAGACAGGGTTGCAGCGGCCAGCTTCACGCCAAAGCCGACAAACATGGCACCGACGCCACTTAACGCACCAGTGGCCAGGCGTTGCCGCTGACGAAACCACTGCGCTAAGCGAGCGCCAGTAAAAATTAATAGACTGAGATAAATGCCGCTAATCAGCTGCACAATCAAACCCAGTACTAGAAATGACAGACCCGGGTGGGCGTAACCTGGGTCCACAAATTGGATAAAAAATGATACAAAAAATAAAATCGCTTTGGGGTTAGACAGGCTTAACAGCAATGCTTTACGCATGGGCCGTACTGCAACTTTTTGCTGCCGCACGCTTTCAACCATGTGGCCTGAGCGTGCCTTAGAGCGCCATGCACTGATGAGCATATTGACGCCTAACCAGCATAAGTAGGCTGCGCCCAGGTACTTTATGGCGCTAAAAAACATCGGCTCAGTACTTAACAGTGAAGCAATGCCCAGTACCGACAAGGTCATCAGGATGCTATCACCTAAGAACACGCCGCATGCAGCCCAATAGCCAGCAGCGATGCCGCGTTGTGCTGCCGTGGCCAACACAAATAATGAATTTGGGCCCGGTAGCAGAACGATAAATACCGTCCCTATGACATAGGTCCACAGGTCAGTAATCCCCAAGCTTGGCAGCATCATCAGCCCCTATTATTGGCCCGCAGCCATACTGGCTACGAAACGGTCAAATAAGCTGCTGACATCATTGGGTCCGGGGCTGGCTTCTGGGTGACCTTGAAAGCCAAAAGCTGCTTTATCCACGCGCTCAACGCCCTGTAAAGTCTGATCAAACAGCGATACATGGGTAGCGAGCAGGTTATCCGGCAAGCTGTTTTTATCCACCGCAAAACCATGATTTTGACTGGTGATCATCACCCTTTTGCTGTTTAAATCCTGCACCGGATGGTTAGCGCCATGATGACCACTGCGCATTTTCATGGTGCGCGCCCCCGACGCCAACGCCAACAACTGATGGCCTAAGCAAATTCCAAACACTGGGGTGGTTGTCTCGAGAATTTGCTGAATGGCGCTCACCGCATAATCACAAGGCTCTGGGTCACCAGGCCCATTGGAGAGAAAAACCCCGTCTGGATTTAAGGCTAAAACCTCACTGGCGGGGGTTTGTGCTGGCACCACTGTGAGTCGACAGCCACGGGCAACCAGCATCCGCAAAATATTGCGTTTCACGCCAAAGTCATACACCGCCACATGGTACGGCAACTGCTCGGCCGGCACATCTTGATGGTTATCAGTGGCTAGCTGCCAAGGACCTGAACGCCACTCATAGATTTTCGCGGTGCTCACCTCTTGTGCCAGGTCTAAACCTTGCAAACCAGTAAAACCCCGCGCCAATTCTAAAGCGCGCTCTGCGGTGGCATCAGCGCCGGTTAGAATACAGCTGCTTTGTGCCCCTGAATCACGCAGAATTCGCGTTAAACGACGGGTATCAATGCCGGCAATGGCCACAATCTTATTGTCGACTAAATATTCTGCCAAAGGCTTTTTATCGCGCCAGCTGCTGGACAACAAAGGCAAGTCACGAATAATTAAACCAGCCGCCCAGACCCGGTCTGATTCTGCATCCTCTGGCGTAGTACCAGTATTCCCAATATGCGGATAGGTTAAAGCAACCAATTGGCGCGCATAGGATGGATCTGTAAGAATTTCCTGATAGCCGGTCATGGCTGTATTAAATACCGCCTCACCAACGGTGTGTCCGTCAATTCCAATGGATTCGCCGCGAAAAATGCTGCCGTCAGCAAGGGCGAGTATGGCTGGCTTAGTCAAGAAGACCTCCCGTTATATAGTCTGCGTTGCACCCATCACTTACAAAAAAGCGGAATGACGTCAATTCACATCATTCCGCTTTTCAGTTTATTCATAGGGGCGCACTTTTAGTGGATACACTAAAACGTAATTGTACGGCCTTTTTTCTTTAACCGGAAGCACTCAAATAAATTATTTCAACTGCAAAACATCCTGCATATCATAGAGTCCTGCTGGCTTACCCTGTAACCATTGCACTGAACGCACTGCACCTTTCGCAAAGGTCATGCGGCTGGAGGCTTTATGGGTAATTTCCACCCGCTCACCTTCTGCGGCAAACAGCACCGTATGGTCGCCCACCACATCACCGGCACGCACTGTAGCAAAGCCAATGGTGTCGCGCTCACGGGCACCGGTTTGCCCTTCACGGCCATACACAGCCACTTCTGCCAGGTTGCGATCTAAGGCTGCGGCCACCACCTCACCCATGCGTAAAGCAGTGCCGGATGGCGCATCAACTTTATGGCGGTGATGGGCTTCAATAATTTCAATATCCGCATCATCACCCAGCACCCGCGCTGCAGTATCCAACAGCTTTAAGCACAGGTTCACGCCCACGCTAAAGTTGGCAGCAAAGACAATGGGAATCTCTTGACTGGCGGCATCCAGTAGCGCCCGTTCAGCCTCGGTAAAACCTGTGGTGCCAATCACCATGGCTTTGCCAGCTTGGCGACATACTTCCAGATTGTGCAAGGTGACTGTTGGATGGGTGAAGTCAATCAGCACATCAAACTCATCCAGCACGCTGGATAAATCCCCCACCAGCTGAACACCAATCTTACCGACTCCAGCCAGCTCGCCCGCATCAGCACCTAGTAGGCTGCTCTCCGGGCGATCAATGGCAGCTGTCACTTGCAAGGCAGGAACCATGCGCACTGCTTCAATTAATGTTTTACCCATGCGCCCTGCGGCACCTACCACTGCAATACGCTGCATTGTTTTCTTCCTAGCTTGTTAAATTGAACTGTTATGCACACTGACTCTAGTGTTTAACCCCTAATTAAAGGTCACCAAAGAAACGTTTTACACCTTCAAACCAGCTGTTTTTTTTAGGTGAGTGAGATGCATCCCCTTGCAAGGTTTCGCGGAACTCTTCAAGCAGTTCACGCTGACGTTTGCTGAGTTTAACCGGGGTTTCTACCGCCACACGGCACAATAAATCACCCACGCCGCCGCCACGCACAGGCACCACGCCCTTACCACGTAAACGGAACAGACGGTTAGTCTGGGTACCCTCAGGTATTTTCAGTTTAACGCGACCATCCAGGGTTGGCACTTCCAATTCACCACCCAGTGCGGCATCGGCAAAACTGATGGGCACTTCACAATACAAGTCACGGCCATCGCGCTCAAAGATTGCATGGGGACGTACATTGACCACCACATACAAGTCACCCGCTGGACCACCTAAGGCACCTGCTTCCCCTTCGCCACTTAAGCGAATACGGTCGCCACTGTCGACCCCGGCTGGCACTTTAACCGACAGCGTTTTCTCTTCCTCAACTCGGCCTTGGCCATGGCAATCCGTACAAGGATCAGTAACCATTTTCCCTGAACCATGACAGCGCGGACAGGTTTGCTGAACAGCAAAGAAACCTTGCTGCATACGCACCTGACCGATACCGTTACAGGTGGTACAGGTGACCGGCTTAGTGCCTTTTTTAGCACCACTGCCATCACAGGTTTTACAGTCCGCTAAGGTTGGTACGCGAATGCTAATGGTGGTGCCGCGCACGGCTTCTTCTAAGTCCAACTCCATGGTGTAGCGCAAGTCACTACCGCGCTGTGGCCCACCACGACCACCGCCACCGCCGAAGAAATCGCTAAACACATCGCCAAACACATCCGAGAAGTTGCCGCCACCAAAGCCGCCAGCCCCCATTTGTGGGTCTACCCCAGCATGACCGTGGCGGTCATAAGCGGCGCGTTTATCTGGATCAGATAGCACCTCATAGGCTTCATTGGCTTCTTTAAACTTGTCTTCTGCCTCTTTGTCATCCGGATTACGGTCCGGGTGAAATCTCATCGCCATGCGGCGGTAAGCTTTCTTTACCTCCGCCTCACTGGCGCCGCGCTCCACGCCGAGCACTTCGTAATAATCCCGCTTTGACATCACTCTTTAACTCCGAATTTTCACCTACCAGACACACCAACGCGGGAGCAAGTCCCGCGTGGCGAATCACTACTGCATCACCCAAGGCGCATCTGCAGGCTTGGATTTATAAGGCTTACTTTTTATCAGTATCCTTAACCTCTTCAAACTCAGCATCGACTACGTCTTCAGCATCGTCCGCTTGCTCAGCCTGTGCAGCACCTTCTGCTTGCTGCGCTTGCTCAGCGTACATCTTCTCGGCCAATGGTGCGCTGGCTTGCGACAGGGCTTCAACCTTGGCGTCAATGGCGTCTTTATCGTCGCCTTTAACCGCTTCTTCAAGCTCTGCTAATGCCGCCTCAATGGCCGTTTTCTCTTCTTCAGTGGCCTTGTCGCCTGCCTCAGTAATCATTTTGCGGGTTGCATGGACCAGCTGATCGCCTTGGTTACGGGCCGTAGCCAGCTCTTCAAACTTGCGGTCCTCTTCAGCATTGGCTTCCGCATCCCGGACCATTTGCTCAACTTCTTCATCGCTCAAGCCTGAGTTGGCTTTAATCACGATGGACTGCTCTTTACCGGTGGCCTTATCTTTTGCCGATACGTTCAAAATACCGTTGGCATCAATATCAAAGGTCACTTCAATTTGTGGCACACCACGTGGCGCTGGTGGAATATCGGCCAAGTCAAACTGACCCAGTGACTTGTTGGCTGAGGCTTGCTTACGCTCACCTTGCAGCACGTGAATGGTCACTGCACCTTGGTTGTCGTCTGCGGTTGAGAAAATCTGCGATTTCTTGGTAGGAATCGTGGTGTTCTTCTCAATCAATGGCGTCATCACACCACCCATGGTTTCAATACCTAGGGTCAAGGGGCTAACGTCGAGCAACAGAACATCTTTAACATCACCGGACAATACCGCGCCTTGAATCGCCGCACCCATGGCTACAGCTTCATCAGGGTTCACGTCACGACGTGCTTCTTTACCAAAGAAGTCGGCCACTGTTTTCTGTACCAGCGGCATACGGGTCTGACCACCCACCAGAATCACATCATCAATGCTGCCAACATCAATACCGGCATCTTTTAACGCAATGCGGCATGGCTCTAAAGTGCGCTCCACTAAGTCACTGACCAATCCTTCAAGCTTGGCACGGGTGATCACAATATTAAGGTGCTTAGGACCGCTGGCATCTGCAGTAATGTACGGCAGGTTGACATCGGTTTGCTGCGCAGATGACAACTCGATCTTGGCTTTTTCAGCAGCTTCTTTTAAGCGCTGCATGGCCAGCGGATCACCTTTTAGGTCCATCCCACTGTCTTTTTGAAACTGCGCAACCAGGTCATCAATCAGGCGAATATCAAAGTCTTCACCACCCAAGAAGGTGTCACCGTTGGTGGCCAGTACTTCAAACTGGTGTTCACCATCCACTTCAGCAATTTCAATCACGGAAACGTCAAAGGTACCACCACCCAAGTCATAAACGATTACCGTGTGGTCACCTTGCTTTTGATCCATACCGTAAGCCAGAGCTGCTGCGGTTGGCTCGTTAATAATACGCTTAACATCTAATCCAGCAATTTGGCCGGCATCTTTAGTGGCCTGACGCTGACTGTCATTAAAATAGGCAGGTACTGTTACAACGGCACCGGTAACTTTCTCACCTAAATAGTCTTCAGCGGTTTGCTTCATCTTTTTCAAGACTTCAGCAGAAATTTGTGGCGGTGCGAGTTTCTCACCTTTAACTTCAACCCAAGCATCACCGTTGTCTGCTTTGGTGATTTTATAAGGCACCATTTGGATGTCTTTTTGCACCACGTCTTCGTCAAAACGACGACCAATCAGGCGCTTGACCGCATATAAGGTGTTGTGCGGGTTAGTGACTGCCTGACGCTTAGCCGCCTGACCCACTAGAATCTCACCGTCATTGGTGTAAGCCACAATAGATGGCGTAGTACGGCCACCTTCTGCGTTCTCTAGAATTCTAGCAACGCCGTTTTCCATGACGGATACACATGAGTTGGTGGTACCCAAGTCAATACCGATAATTCTACCCATTTTAATCTCCTAAATTTTGCTTCATTCGCAGCTGCATGCTGGATTGATAATCTAATTAACCACTTGTTCTAATAGATGGGGACACTCTTGGATATTTCAAGCCTGCTCATCAATTTTAACTGGCGGCTCGCTCGGCGCTTGGCTAACTACCACCATTGCGGGACGCAATAAGCGGCCATTAATGCTGTACCCACACTGGAAAACTTTCAGCACGCTATTGGGCTCTGCCTGAGTGCTTTCTTCCATCGCCATGGCTTGATGCAACTCGGGGTTGAATGGCTCGCCTAAAGGCTCAATGCGCTCCACTTGGAAGCGCTTCAAAGTATCTAAGAACAGCTTATAGGTCAGCTCCATACCTTCACGCATGGGGCGAATGCTTTCATCATTGACATCAGCCATTTCAATACCACGCTCTAAGCTGTCCACTATGGCCAGCAAGTCGTTGGCGAACTTTTCCAGAGCAAACTTATGGGCTTTGGCGATATCTTGATCGGCGCGGCGACGAACATTTTGCACCTCAGCAGCTGCACGCAAGACTTCCTCTTTGGCGCCAGCCAACTGATCTTCCAACTCAGCAATGCGCTCTTCGGCAGTTACTTGTGACGCAACCTCTAAGTTCTCAACGCTCTGCTCATCGGCAGTTTGCTCAGACGTTTGCTCGTCCAAGATTTGCTCGTCTGTCATGACAGCCTCCTCAATAAAAACATTCTGCAGGTCAATTTCCTACGCTATGACAGCAATATGGGGCTGACTGCTCGAACTTCAAGCGTCTCAACTGCTTTTTTAGATAAAAAACAGCAAACACCGCGTGAACTGGCCTGCCAACGGCTTTAACTTTGATGACCGGCCATCGGGTTTGCGAATCTCTTGGCAATATTTATGCATTGCACTATTGAAAGCCACAGCCATTTCACTGTATAAATGAACAGCACGCTACAGGAGCAGATCTTATGTTGGTACATATCTCAGTCCAAAACTATGCCATCGTTGATCACCTCGACCTTGAACTCCATCAAGGCATGAGTGTCATCAGCGGTGAGACCGGGGCCGGTAAGTCGATTATGCTGGATGCCCTCAGCCTCACCCTAGGCGCACGAACTGATAGCAGCGCCATACGCCCAGGGGCCGACAAAGCTGATATTTTAAGCAGCTTTGATATCAGCCATATCCCTGAAGCCCAACACTGGCTCAGCCAACGTGACTTGAACAATGACAATCAGTGCATCTTGCGTCGGGTGATTACTCGCGAAGGTCGCTCACGGGGCTATATCAATGGCACTCCCTGCCCCCTCGCGGACCTAAAAGCGCTGGGTGAGTTGCTGATTGATATCCACAGTCAGCATGAGCACCAGTCACTCTTAAAAACCGACACCCACCGTCGCCTACTGGATGAGTATGCTGGGACACTGGAATTGACCCGTGCGGTGCAAAGCCTCGCTCAACGTTGGCGCAGCACTCAACAAAAAATTGCACAGCTGGGCAACAATGAACAGCAGCAACGTGCGCGGCGTCAATTGCTCTGCTACCAACTTGAAGAGCTGGAAACCTTAGCCCTCGAAGAAAACGAACTACAGCAATTGGAGCAAGAGCATAAAAGCCTGAGCAATTCTGAAAGCCTATTGGACAGCTGCCGCCATATTATTGATACCTGCAGTGAAAATGACCAGCACAATATCCTCAGCACTTTAAATGGTCTACTGCAGCAGGCACAAACCTTAGCGGGCGCCTCCACAGCATTCAGTCAGGCCACTGAGTTGCTGACCAGTGCGCACATTCATATTGAAGAAGCGGTCAGCCAATTTAATCAGTTTATTGATCACTTTGATGCAGACCCACAGCGCCAGCAATGGCTCGAAGAACGCCTTGATAATATTTACACCCTAGCGCGCAAGCACCGAATCCAGCCGGAAAACCTGCATGAGTTACAAACCCAGCTGCAAGCTGAACTGAATGCGCTGGATGCCGACGAAGCCAGCCTGGAACACCTGCAACACGCCGCTGAACTGCTGGTAAAAGACTACCAAAGCAAAGCCCAAGCGCTCAGCAAACAACGCAGTAAAGCCAGCAAGAAGCTCGCCAGCGCGGTGATGCAACAGCTGCAACTGCTCGGCATGCCCGAAGGCCAGTTTAGTGTAGTGCTGCAACCTCTAGATCCTGCTAACCCCACGCCACAAGGCTTGGAAAATATTGAGTTTTTAGTCAGCGCCAACCCTGGTCAACCGCTGCGCAGCTTGGCTAAAGTGGCATCAGGCGGTGAACTGTCTAGAATCAGTTTGGCCATTCAGGTGATTACCGCACAAACCTCACGGGTGCCAACCTTGGTGTTCGATGAGGTGGATGTTGGCATTGGTGGTCCTACCGCAGAAATCGTTGGTCAACTATTACGCCAGCTGGGCGAAACTGGCCAGGTATTGACGGTCACTCACCTTGCGCAAGTGGCCGCGCAAGGTCATCAGCATTTACTGGTACACAAGCAACAACGGCGCAAGTCCACCCACACTGAGGTTAAGTTACTGGACTACAACGAGCGGGTGGAAGAAGTTGCGCGAATGCTTGGCGGTATTGACCTCACCGACGAGTCATTGCAACACGCCCGCAAAATACTCGATAGCGCTCAGCTAGCACCTGTCGCGCAACGCGCTTAATGAAGCGCGTTGCTACCCTGATTGGATTATTGGTCTTTTTTTACGGTGTCTTTTTTAAACAATGAAATATTCGGGTGCTGCCAATCGCCTGTGATGTGATAGGTGACACTGGCAAAACGGGAGATTCGATCACCGAGCAAGCGGTCCACTATAAATAATGCCCCACCCACTGCGGGGGCTCCCACTGCCACAGCAGCCAGTGGTAGATTATTGGTTAATGGCAAAGTCACCACTAAGGTGGCATCCACTTGTTCTGCTGCCGAATCGACTTGCCCTTGCAAGTCTAAATTGCTCGACGGCCCTTCCACCAGTAAAGGGGTCTGGGTTCGATAAACACCCTGCTGTACCTGCAGCTTGCCTTTCACTCGATCGTAGGCCAACCCCTTATCCAGTAAATCAGAAAAATCTAAACGCAAACGCCTGCCGATCGAATCAAAATTCAGCAGACCAAACACCCGTAGCGCCTGACTGCTGCCATCCACGTTAACCAGCTGGCCATTACGCAACGATAAATCTAAATCGCCACTCAGCTTTGACAACTGCAACACAGCAGGCGAACCCGTCCAACGCAACGCAGCATCAACCCGAAACTTTTCACTGGTGATGGTCGGCGCAAAGCCCCAAGCACTTAACACTGCTTTTAAATTGTCACCGGCTAAGCGGCCCTGATACCAACTGCGAGCCTGACCATTAACCCGTTCCCAACCCAGTTGGCCAGTGACATTAAGCCCCTTCAGGGACAAGTTTAACTGATCAAACAACACCCCTTGGGCTTGCGGCCGAGTATGCAGCGACCAAGGGCCTAACAGCTCTGCGCCTTGGTACAACTGATCAATCTGGATGTTCAGCGCTGGAATACTGTGCAGATCAAAGTCCGCCAAGGCGTCCTCGTGCTCCACCACTTCAGCCACCAAGCCTTGCGGCACATGCAAGTGATTGAAGTGCACCTGCAGCGGTTGAGCTGCCTGCAATTGCCTGAGCGTTCCTTTGACTTGTTGGCTGTCTAACGCCAGCTGCCAGCCTGCCGACTGCGGTTGATAGACAACAGTTAAGTCATCGAGGGTGAGCCCCAAACCAGTAAATTTTTGCAACTGCAGGCGAGCATTGCTGAGCAGTTGCTGGTCACCCTCTTGCTGCGGCAATGGGTAGCGCTCCAGCGCCTGCTGCCACTCCGTGAATACAAAGTCGCTTAAGCGACCGCGTACCTGCAAACCTTGCTCGGTGGGTAGCGCTGCCAGTCCACCTCCTACCCGTAGTTGTGCGCGAGCTGCTAAAAAATCATCCGCAGGGGCCGCCAAACTCAAGCTCAGTCGGTCAGCGTAATCAAACCAGTAACGCCGTTCTGCACCGCTTAAAGTCATACGCCAATCGGCATAGCTTGGCTCGTCAGCTGCCTTGGCGAAAGGAGCAGGCAAATCAACTTTAACGCCGTGTAAGTTGGAATCAATGCGCAGCTGGCTGTCGGCACCTTCTAGTAATACCCGTAAGCGATACGGCAAAGTCCCCGACACTGGAATGGCTTGCTTGATCTGTGCCCATTGGGTTAAACGCTCCAGCGGCATTACACCTTGCACATCAATATGACTGCTTAAATGAGTCGGCGTGCCTCGCGCCTCAATGGAGCCAGAAAATTTTTGCTGCAAAAACTCACCGCTGATTTTTTTTGCACTTAAACCGCGCTGACTGTCAAACACAAACTGCCCATTGAGCTTATGCAAATGCACATTAATTTCTGGCATTTCCAACTCAGCTGACTGGGCATTAAGGGTTAAATGAACCTGCACTGGCTGAGCTGCGGCAAGGGGCACAGATAAATTTAAAGCAGCCGGCAAATGCCCTTGCCCCTGCCATTTAGAGAACTCCAGTGCCGCTTGGGCAATGGGCGTTTTTTGTAAAAAATACAGACCATCTTCAACAGTACTTTGCAAATCAGCCTGCAACTGCAAAACCGGCACCTGCCCTGGCGGCACATGCATCACCTCAGCGTAGGCCTGAGTGACTGCGGTATTTAAAATTTTGCCTTGCTTAAGGTTAATGCGTACCCCTGAGTCTTCAATAAGCACCTCAGCGGTTGCCTCACGCAGTGCTGGCCAGCCCGGCTGATATTCAAGCAAAGCCTCTTTAACTGCAAAATATAAGCTTATCGAGCGCGCCTCTGGTGTTGCTCCCGCATTTAACGAGCCTTGGTATTGAAAATAGCCTTGCTCAATGCTGCCAGCTTGAATCGCCGTGCTCAGCCATTGCTCCAACTCTGGGCTAAAACCGGTGGCCAATGACGGTAAATACTTACCGGTAAAACGCGCATCACCGTCACGCAAACCCACCCGCAGATCCATATAATCTTCTGCGTCTGGATCAGCCAGTAAACGAATTAAAAAGTCCCCTGCCAGCTCACCCTCGTCACCTAACACCTGCAAATAAGGGCTCTGTAGCGTGAAGCCCTGCTCATCAAACTGCCATAATAACTGTGCATGGGCCTGATGATAGTCCCAAGGCTTGGCAAACAAATTGGCCAAATGCAGGCTAAAGCCATCAGCACTGGCCAAGCGCAACTCACCTTGCATCAAATCGCCTGAAATCTGCCCGCTGATTCCACCAGCTGCAGGTACATTTTCCCAAGCAGAGAATTCCACGCGGTCGAGATTGCCGATAAATGCCAAGCGCTCTGCAAATGGCGCATCCGGCTGCCATTGCAGCTGCATATTTTTAACTCGCCCAACAGGCTGCAGGCTGGCTAACACTTGCCCAGCAAGCTCCGGCAACGCCACTAAACGCTCGGTTAAATAGTGCACTTGGGGCAATTCAAGCTGCGCTACGGTCAGTTGCCAGCGTTTACTGGGCTGTTCTGTATAAGACAACCCCATGCGCCAGTCCTGCTCTGGCAACTGATCAATCTGCACGGCTAAACGCTCGAACCAAGCTTGATGCTCACTGTCCTGATACTGATAAAACCCCACGACAGCATTGCTCTGAATTGCCAAAGGCTCGGCATGGGGTGCTTGCCCGTGCAGTTTAAACTCAGTCAGGCGCAGCACTGCTTGCTGCACTTGCCCGTGTTCTGCGTGCAACCAAGCCTCGCCGTTGAGCTGCAGCTCATCCAGCGACCACTCCTGCAGATAGGCTGCAGGCAGCCATTGTGCCAAGTTACTAGCGGGGGTTTTCAGGTAAACAGCCAACCGGCTTTGCTGCCAATCTTGATCAATCAACTGACCTTGCGCACTCAGCTCAAGGGTTTCACCATCGGGCAAAACTGCACGTAAATCCAAGCGGTGCTGTCGGCCAACATGACTTAAGGTCAAACCTGCGTAGGTTAACGCCAATGGCTCTCGTCCATTGGCTTGAATAATGATGCGGCTATTTAATAGATTGAACTTAGCCACTTGCTGCAACTTGGCCAACCAGTCATTGAGCTGGAAAACCGCATGCTCAACTGTCTCAATCTGCACCCCTTGCAACGCCCACCGCCCCGCTTGATCTTGTTCAATCTGGATTTGCAAGCCATCCAAGGTCACTGCAGTTAAACGCAATTCTTGGGTTAGCAAACTGCCCAACAGGTTCGGCTGGATCTGCAATTTTTCCACTTGCAGGGCACTGTCACCTTTACCGATAGTCACATAGCGCGCTTCAAGTACCGGCGAAAAGCCCCGCCAGCTACCGATTAATTGCTCAATTTGAATGTCTTGCTGAAACCGTTGTTGCAGCGCCTGCTCTATGTCTGCACGGTACTCCGCCAGCAACGGGGTGAACTGACGCCCGATACTCACATACAATGCGGCAAAAATCAGCAGCCCAGCCACTAGCCATAAAGTCCAGCGCAGCAGACGATTGAGCCAGCTCAGCATGCTATTCATAGCGCCTCTACCCACTTAACCCATTAGAGTAGAACAACATCGTATTGTTCTTGGGTGTACATGCTTTCCACCTGAAAGCGGATGGGGTGACCAATAAAGGACTCTAAGTCAGCCACATTCGCTGACTCCTCATCCAATAAGCGGTCCACCACACTTTGACTGGCCAACACCATATAGCCGTCTGCTTCAAAGGCCCGTGCTTCGCGAATAATCTCACGAAAAATCTCATAGCAAATGGTTTCAGCAGTACGCATCTCGCCACGCCCTTGGCAGGTGCTACAGGGTTCGCAAAGCACCTGTGCCAAGCTTTCCCGAGTGCGCTTACGGGTCATTTGCACCAAACCCAACTCAGTAATGCCGATAATGTTGGTTTTAGCGTAATCGCGTTCCAGCTGCCTCTCTAAAGTGCGCAGCACTTGACGGCGATGTTCTTCATCTTCCATGTCAATGAAGTCAATAATAATAATACCGCCCACATTGCGTAAGCGTAGCTGACGGGCAATGGTCAGTGCTGCTTCTAAGTTGGTTTTAAAAACAGTTTCTTCAAGATTACGGTGCCCCACAAAGCCGCCGGTATTCACATCCACTGTGGTCATCGCCTCAGTGGGATCAATGACCAAATGACCACCGGACTTGAGCGGCACTCTACGCTCCAGTGCTCGTTGAATTTCATCTTCAATACCGTACAAATCAAAAATTGGCCGCTCGCCCGGATAGTGTTCAATGCGATCGGCAATTTCAGGCATCAACTCACCTACAAATTGCTGAGCCTTGTGTAAGGTTTCCCGCGAATCAATGCGCACTTTTTCAGTATTTTCCGCAGCCAAATCACGCAAGGTGCGCAAGGGCAAGGACAGTTCTTCATAGATCACCGTTGGCGCACCGCACACTTTCATTTGCTCGCGCACCTGGTCCCATAAACGATGCAAATAGCGAATATCCATCAGCACCGCTGACATATCGGCACCTTCTGTTGCGGTGCGGATAATAAAGCCACCTTTATCTTCAAGGCCTTCGCTGGCCAAGCACTCTGTTACCGCCTGTTTTAAGCGCTCACGCTCGGCTTCGTCTTCAATTTTCAGTGACACGCCAATATGGCTGCTGCTGGGCATATAAACCAAATAACGCGAAGGAATAGATAAGTTGGTGGTCAGCCGTGCCCCTTTGCTGCCAATGGGGTCTTTAGTGACTTGCACCACCAAGGCCTGCCCTTCATGGACCAAACCACTGATATTGCCTTCCGCTGCCTCCCGCCCGGTGATTTCAGCCGCATGAATAAACGCTGCGCGGGGCAAACCAATATCCACAAAAGCTGCCTGCATGCCAGGCAGCACACGCACCACTTTACCTTTATAAATATTGCCAACAATACCGCGACGCTGGGTACGCTCCACATGCACTTCTTGCAAAACACCATTTTCAACCACAGCGACGCGCGATTCCATTGGCGTTATATTGATTAAGATTTCTTCACTCATGGTGTTCTCAATTTTAAATTCTGTGGTATTCACTCGAAGCACAACGGTGCTACAAAATGATCCTAATGTAAGGCATTCAGCTGCTTAAAAAACAATATTTAATAACTAAAGAGATTACACCGTTCCGCTCAATACAGCTAACCGACAGTACACTGAGTCGCCGGTCTCTGCTCCGTGGCTAAAATCCAGCCAACCACTGAGCACCTTAAAAATACTTATCGAGCTAAGCGTTGCACTGCCACTAACAGCAGATAGAGCCAAGGCCAAAGCAAGCAGCTGACTAATGCCGGCACAGCATAATAAATGATTTCAGGGCGCATGCCCGATAGCGAGCTCAACCAAAGCAGCACCAACTGCGCTAAGCCATAGATAATCAGCAGGGCAAGGGAGTGTTGCCATAAGGGGAAGTGCTTTAAGCGCTGCTGCAAAGTTAGCACTAAGAACATCACCAGCACTAAAGCAATGGCATGTTGACCAAATAAAGTGCCGTACAATACATCTTGGGCGATTCCTAAGCACCAAGCGGTCATAAGCCCCACTCGATAAGGGTATTTCAGCGCCCAAAAGGTCAGGAATAAAGGCACCCAAAGCGGCCGCCCAATATCTAAATGCTCCGGCATTGGCGCAACCGAGAGCAGCAAAGCGATGCCTAAGGTGAACCACATAACCAACGAAGTGCGCAGTGCTGCATTCATTTTATTGCGCCTCTACCGCGGTGTCTGGCTTAGCCTCGATTAACGGCTGAGCATTTTCCAAGGCATTTTGCATATCTTCATGCAAGGTTTGCTCGCCGCCTTGCTCATCACTGAATACCAATAATAAATGGCGGCTGTTATTTAAGTTGGCCGCAGGTAAAGCCTTGACTTGGGTAAAGGTCTGCCCAGCATTACGCCGCACTTCGCTGACCACTGCCACAGGGTAGCCCACGGGAAAGCGCTGTCCCATCCCTGAGGTCACCAACAAATCACCTTCTCGAATATCAGCAGTGTCTGTCACATAGCGCAATTCAATGACTTCAAGATTACCAGTGCCGGTTGCGATTGCCCGCAAACCGTTGCGGTTGACCTGCACTGGAATGCTGTGGTTGCTGTCAGTGATTAATAAAACCCGTGCGCTGTAAGGCATCACCTCAACCACCTGCCCCATAACCCCGCGCGCATCCAAAACCGGCTGACCAAGGGTGACCCCACTGCTGCTGCCTTTGTTAATTAACACTCGGTGGGTAAAGGGGTTTGGATCAATCCCGATCAGCTCTGCGACCAGCACTCGATCATCAATTAATGCGGACGAATTGAGCAATTCACGCAAACGGATATTTTGTTCAGTGAGGGTGGCCAGCCTTTGTAAGCGCCGTTGCATCAACAATGCCTCAGCACGCAACTGTTCATTTTCGCTGAGTAAATCACTGCGGCTGGCAAACAGTTGCTCTGCACCTGACCAAGCGCGCACCGGTAAATCACCTAACCAATACAGAGGCGTGAGCACCATGCCCAGCTGACTGCGCACCGGCTTGAGCACATCAAAACGCGCATCAACCAGCATTAAGGCAACAGAAAAACACACCAGTACTAAAAACTTAGTGCTTAACGACGTTCCTTTAGAAAATATAAGTTTGATGATGCAACCTCGGCCAGTTCATTGCAGAACAACTTCTTACCCCGCAATTAGGAACAAACAATGCACTCCATGCAAGTCATAAGAAAAGGCCTGCGCCTTATTGCTTACTCAGCCGACAGCAGATCCATGGAGTTACGATCCATCATCTCTAATGCTCGCCCACCACCCATGGCCACACAATTTTTGGGATTTTCAGCAACAATCACTGGCAAACCGGTTTCCTGAGATAACAGTTTATCCATATCACGCAATAACGCGCCGCCACCGGTTAACACCAAACCGCGCTCAGCAATATCAGAGGCCAACTCCGGTGGCGATTGCTCTAAAGCGCTTTTCACTGATTGCACTATGGCTGCTAAAGACTCTTGCAACGCCTCGAGCACCTCATCGGAGTTCAACGTAAAGCTGCGCGGCACCCCTTCAGCCAAGTTACGCCCCCGCACATCAAACTCCAGCAGTTCACCACCTGGGAATGCCGCACCAATTTCTTGTTTAATGCGCTCAGCAGTGGACTCACCAATTAAGCTGCCGTAATTACGGCGCACATAAGTGATAATGGCCTCATCAAAACGGTCACCACCGACTCGCACTGATTCTGCATAAACCACGCCATTAAGGGAGATCAAAGCAATCTCTGTGGTACCGCCACCGATATCCACCACCATAGAGCCGTGGGCTTCATCCACCGGCAAGCCGGCACCAATGGCTGCGGCCATGGGCTCCTCGATGAGGAATACTTCACGGGCTCCCGCACCTAAGGCTGACTCACGAATGGCTCGGCGCTCAACCTGAGTAGATTTACAAGGCACACAAATCAATACCCGTGGGCTGGGCTGTAAAAAGCTGTTTTCATGAACTTTATTGATGAAGTATTGCAGCATTTTTTCGCACACACTAAAGTCTGCAATCACACCATCTTTCATTGGCCGAATGGCACAAATATTACCTGGGGTGCGTCCGAGCATGCGCTTCGCATCTGTACCTACCGCAACCACACTTTTTTGATTGCCGCGAGTACGAATCGCCACAACCGAAGGCTCATCCAATACAATACCGCGCTCGCGCACATAAATAAGGGTATTGGCAGTTCCTAAATCAATGGATAAATCACTGGAAAACATGCCGCGTAATTTCTTTAACATGGGACGAACAACCCTAAGGCAACGCGCATTTGAAACGCTGATTAAAAAATAATTGAGAACTCTAACAACCATCGCCCTTTTGAGCAAGGTGCGCACTGTGATAGATTAACACTTTATAGACAGCAACATTTTTATTTTAGGCTTACTGTAGATGGCGCAATCAGTCGATTGTTCCTCTTTAGCTATTTAGGCTGTTTAATTTGCCGACTCACACCTGTTAAATGTAGGAGATCCTCACATGGCACTTGAACGCTGCGATGTAGAAAAACTCGCGCACCTTGCTCAACTGGGCCTCGATGACGCACAACTGGAACGCAATACCGCTTCACTGAACACCGTCCTCGATATGATCAACGCCATGCAAGCGGTTAATACCGATAACATCACTCCTCTGGCTAACCCATTAGAAAACACTCAGCGCCTACGCCCTGATATTGTCACTGAAAGCAATCACCGCGATGACTACCAAACCCTCGCTCCTGCTGTAGAAGACAACCTCTATCTTGTTCCTAAAGTCATCGATTAAGGACTCATTTGTCATGCATCAACTTACTTTAGCCAAAACTTCTAAAGCGCTGGCTGCCAAAGAGTTCTCCGTTGTGGAACTCACCGAGCACTATTTATCCCGCATTGCACAGCTTGATCCACAACTCAACAGTTTTATCACGGTCAGCAAAGAGGCTGCGTTACAGCAAGCCCAAGCAGCGGATGAATTGCGCGCCACCGATATTGAAGCCCCTTTACTCGGTGTGCCCATTGCCCACAAAGACTTATTCTGTACTGAGGGCGTGCGCACCAGCTGTGCCTCAAAAATGCTGGATAATTTCATTGCCCCCTATACCGCCACTGTGGTGGATAAACTGAACCAAGCTGGCTGCATCAGCTTAGGCAAGCTGAACATGGACGAGTTTGCCATGGGCTCATCCGGTGAAAGCAGTTTTTATGGCCCCACTAAAAACCCTTGGGATTTAAAGCGTGTACCCGGCGGCTCCTCCAGCGGTAGTGCGGCAGCTGTGGCAGCGCGCTTAGTGACCGCCAGCACAGGCACTGACAGTGGCGGCTCGATCCGTCAGCCGGCGGCGTTTACCGGTCTAACGGGCCTTAAACCCACCTATGGTCGTTTATCACGCTGGGGCATGACAGCTTATGCATCAAGCTTTGATCAAGCGGGTTTTTTAACCCATAACGCTGAAGACTGCGCAATGCTGTTGCAAGCCACTGCAGGTTTTGATGAGCGTGACTCAACCAGCTCACAAGAACCGGTTGCTGATTATTTGGCCAGCTTAACTGAACCCTTAAAAGGTTTGCGCATCGGCCTACCCAAAGAGTACTTTGACAGCCGTCTCGACAGCCGCTTGGGTGACACCATTAATGTTGCCATTGAACAACTTAAGCAGCTTGGCGCCAGCTTTGTCGACATCAGCCTCTCCAGCTTACCCCACGCAGTGTCCGCCTATTATGTGATCGCTTCAGCAGAAGCCTCCACCAACTTAGCGCGCTTTGATGGAGTGCGTTACGGTTACCGCTGCGAAGCACCAAAAGATCTTGAAGACCTCTACTCACGTACCCGTAACGAGGCTTTCGGAGATGAAGTCAAGCGGCGCATTATGATGGGCACCTATGCGTTATCCACCGGCTACTACGATGCTTACTACTTAAAAGCACAGAAAATCCGTCGCCTGATTAAAAATGACTTCACTGACGCATTTAAAGAAGTGGACCTTATTTTAGGCCCCACCACACCCAACCTGCCCTGGCAACTGGGCAGCAAAGACAACGACCCTGTCGCCGCCTACCTCGAAGATATTTACACAGTGCCAGCTAACCTTGCCGGTATTCCTGGCTTATCCATGCCAGCTGGCATGGTTGATGGCTTGCCGGTCGGCTTACAATTACTGGCACCTTACTTCCAAGAAGCGCGCCTCCTACAGGTCGCCCACCAATTTCAACAACACACTGATTGGCACACACAAACGCCAGCCGGATTCTGAGGACGATTACAATGCAATGGGAAACCGTGATCGGGCTGGAAATCCACGCACAGCTCGCAACAAAAACGAAAATATTTTCCGGGAGCGACACCTCCTTTGGTGCTGAACCCAATACCCAAGCCAGCTTAATTGACTTGGCCATGCCGGGCACTTTACCGGTACTCAATGAACAAGCAGTGCGCATGGCTTGCATGTTTGGCTTAGCAGTCAATGCGGAAATTGCTGAACACAATATTTTTGCACGCAAAAACTACTTCTACCCTGACCTGCCAAAAGGCTATCAGACCAGCCAAATGGATGATCCCATCGTTGGTTTGGGGCATCTAGATATCACTTTGGAAGACGGCAGCATTAAGCGGGTCAATATCACCCGTGCTCACTTGGAAGAAGATGCAGGGAAAAGTCTGCATGAAGACTTCAGTGGCATGACCGGGATCGACTTAAACCGTGCCGGTACACCGCTGCTAGAGATCGTCTCTGAACCTGAACTGAGCAACGCTAAAGAAGCGGTGGCTTATGCCCGTGCGATTCATACTTTAGTGCGTTACTTAAATATTTGTGACGGCAACATGGCGGAAGGCTCATTTCGCTGCGACTGCAACGTCTCAGTGCGCCCTAAAGGACAAACTGAACTGGGCGCGCGCACCGAAATCAAAAATGTTAACTCGTTTCGCTTTATTGAACGCGCCATTAACTATGAAGTGCAGCGGCAAATTGAGCTGATTGAAGACGGCGGCCAAGTGGAGCAAGAAACCCGTCTTTATGACCCAAATAAAGATGAAACTCGCTCCATGCGCACCAAGGAAGAAGCCAACGACTACCGTTACTTCCCCTGCCCCGACTTACTGCCGGTGCATATCCCCCGCGAACTGCTCGATGAGTTGCGCACTGAGCTGCCAGAACTGCCCACCCAAAAGCGTGAGCGCTTTGAGACTGAGTTTGGACTGTCCACTTACGATGCCAGCGTACTGTCCGCCAGCCGCGAAATGGCTGACTACTTCGAAACCACTGAGCAGGTCTGTAACGACGCCAAACTCGCTGCCAACTGGGTGATGGGGGATTTATCTGCGTTACTCAATAAAGACAATCTCGACATCACTGAGTCACCGGTGAGCGCTGAGCAACTGGGCGGAATGCTCCTGCGCATAAAAGACAAAACCATTTCTGGCAACATTGCCAAGAAGGTCTTTGAAGCGATGGCTAAAGGTGAAGGCGATGCGGATCAAATTATTGAGCAGCAAGGCCTCAAGCAAGTCACCGACAGTGGTGCCATTGAAGCCATGATTGACGAAGTGCTTGCCAATCACACTGAGCAAGTTGAACAGTACCGCGCCAGCGATGAAAATCGCCGCGGTAAGATGTTTGGCTTCTTTGTTGGGCAAACCATGCGCGCCTCAAAAGGCAAAGCCAACCCACAGCAAGTCAATGAGCTGCTCAAGCAAAAGCTTGACAGCTGATTCGCACTGCAGCGTTAGCAGCTGGTTTAGCCAATCGCTGCTAACGCACCCACTGAACAGCGCGCAAGGAACCCCGTCCCCATGAAGCGTTTACCTTGGTACTTAGTGTTTGTCAGCCTGGCTTTGCTGAGTGCCTGCTCAACTCAGCAAAGCTCAGTGCCAGTCAGCAGCGGCCACGCTTCTTGGTACGGCGCTTACCATCACGGTAAAACAACTGCCAGCGGTGAGCCTTTCAATCAACATGCACTCACCGCTGCACACCGCAGCTTGGCCTTTGGTACACGGGTTAAAGTGACTAACACTTTAAATAATAAATCAGTCACTGTACGCATTAATGACCGTGGCCCTTATAAAAAAGGCCGCATCATTGACTTATCCCGTGCCGCGGCGAAAAAAATCAATATGCTTAACGCCGGTGTCGTCCCCGTACGCCTACAAGTGTTGCGTTAATATTTCTCAATAAATTTCATTACCCGCTCCCCACAACCTGCTAATCTAGCGTAATTGTTCAGTTTAGAAGCGGAATCAGAACTACCCATGTCTTTCTCAATGTTTTTATACCTTATTGGCGGCTTTATTTTGCTGGTCATCGGCGCAGAAGTGCTGGTACGCGGCGCCGCGCGCTTGGCTGCACGCTTTGGCATTTCACCACTGGTGATTGGCTTAACCGTAGTGGCTTTTGGCACCAGTGCACCTGAAATGGCGGTCAGCACCCAATCGGCTTTTCTCGGCCAAGGCGATATTGCCATCGGCAATGTGATCGGCAGCAACATTTTCAACGTGCTGGTGGTACTGGGTTTATCGGCCTTGATCATCCCGCTGCTGGTCTCGCGGCAACTGGTTCGTTTAGATGTGCCCATTATGATTGCCGCGGCTTTTTTAGCTTGGTTGCTGGCCCTTGATGGCAGCTACAGCCGCCTAGACGGCTTGATCTTATTTGCTTGTATTATCACTTACACTGGCTATTTAATTATCAGCAGCTTAAGAGCGTGGAAACCTGAACAAACAATAGTTGACGAATACAGCGCCCAAGTGAACCCGCACCGCTTTGCCACCTTGATTAACAGCACTTATATTTTACTAGGCTTGGCTTTACTGGTTGCTGGCTCAAACTTATTGGTGACCGGCGCGGTCGGTTTGGCGCACGCCTTAGGCTTATCAGAACTGGTCGTTGGTTTAACCATTATTGCTGTAGGCACCTCGTTACCTGAGCTGGCAACCTCGCTGCTGGCAGCTTGGAAAGGCGAGCGTGATATTGCAGTGGGTAATATCGTGGGCAGTAATCTGTTTAACCTATTAGCCGTACTTGGTTTAGCGGGGCTTGTTTCACCGGAAAAAATCCCTGTGGCACAAAATGCAATTAGTTTTGATTTTCCCGTTATGCTCGCCGTCATGCTGGCCTGCCTGCCGGTATTCTTTGCTGGCTACCGCATCAGTCGCTGGGAAGGTGCGCTGTTCTTTGCTTACTACATTGCTTATACCGCTTACTTAATAATGAAAAGCAATGGCGAGCCTTTTGCTAGCACCTTTGCCGATGCCATGCTTGGCTATGTGGTACCTTTAACTGCAGTCACCTTGCTGGTCATTGCCGCACGAGCATGGCGCATTCAGCGCGGTTTAAGCCTCGACAACTAATAGTTGCAGGTGTTGACCAATTCCACACTTATAAAAGTACCCAACGAGCTAAATTAGTATGGCCAAACGCACTCTCAATCGCCGCCAAGGCTGGCGGGTTAAGAAAATTCAAGAAGAACGTCTGGCCCGTGCCGCTAAACGCGAGGAACGCGCCCTAGAAGAGCTAGAAGGTGGTGAGTTAGGCCCAGAGCAACACGGTTTAGTGATTGCTCACTTCGGTGTTCAGGTGGAAGTGGAAGGGCAAGATGCTGAGCATGCAGGGCAAACCTACCGCTGTTATTTACGCGCCAACCTCCCCCCTCTAGTCACCGGTGATCGGGTGGTGTGGCGGCCGGGCAATCAGGGTTTAGGCATCATTGTTGCGCAGTTACCACGCCACAGCGAACTCTGTCGCCCTGACTCCAGTGAACAACTTAAAGCAGTTGCAGCCAACGTCGATCAAATTATCATCGTCTTTGCACCGCTGCCAGAACCACACGCCAACTTAATTGATCGTTATATCATTGCCGCTGAGCACGCCAATATCAAACCCTTATTACTGCTCAACAAATCTGACCTGCTCGACCCCAGCGGACACTCCAGAGCCCACCGCCTGCTGGACACCTACCACAGCCTAGGCTACCCACTGCTTGAAGTTTCAGCCTATTCTGGTGAGGGCATTGAGCAGTTGATTACTGAACTTAAAAGCAAAACCAGTGTTTTTGTTGGTCAGTCTGGGGTGGGTAAATCATCTTTAGTGAACCGCTTGCTGCCCGACGCGCAAATCCGTGTTGGGCCACTGTCTGAACTCACCGGCAAAGGGACTCATACCACCACCACCGCACGTTTATATCATTTCCCAGCCGGTGGGCAGCTGATCGACTCCCCAGGTATTCGTGAGTTTGGCCTAGGTCATGTTACCCAAGCCGATGTTGAAGCGGGCTTTATTGAGTTCCAAGAGTTTTTAGGACAGTGTCGTTTTCGCAACTGCAGCCATGAACATGAACCCGGTTGCGCCCTGCTAGAGGCTGTAGAGCAAGGCAAGATCAGCCCTCAGCGGCTGGCCAGTTTTAAACACATTATTAGCGGAATTAGCAGCCCAGAGTACTAGTTGCCACACCAGCAGCTGCCACTGGGTCCAATCCAGCTGCTTAAGTGCTGCTCGATTAGGCGAAGCGACGCTGTTGGACAACCTATGCCAACTACCTGCCCACCTCATCAAACTGCAGTACCCCATCTTCAAAGATATTGAGCTGTGCTGGACTCGGCTGGCCTGGGGCAGTGCGCTCACCTTGCAGCTCTTGCTCTGTGTCATGCAGTGGGCTGCTCTCTTGCTGCTGCGCGCCCTCCTCGTCACCTTCAATACTGTGCAAAGCACGCTGGGTCAGCACTAAAATATCAATGCGTCTATTGCTTGGACTGTAAGGGTTTGCACGGTCAAATAACGCTGAAGAAGCATAACCAGCAACCCGCGCAATCTTATCATCCGTTAAGCCACCAGCGCGCAAAGCACGGCGCGCCGCATTAGCACGGCTGGCCGACAGTTCCCAGTTGCCAAAACCACTGTCACCAGCAAACGGCTTGGCATCCGTATGCCCACCGATACTGATTTTATTGGGTACAGCACGAATGGTATCAGCCATCATATAAAGAATATCTTCGAAATAAGGCTGCAAGCGGGCACTGCCTAAATCAAACATCGGGCGATTGGCGGCATCCGTAATTTGGATACGCAAACCATCGCGGGAAATATCCATAAGAATTTGCTCTTTATAGGGCTGCAAATCAATGTCATCGTTAATTTTACGCTGCAACTCAACCAGCAATAGATCTAAACGCTCACGCTCCAGCTGTTCATAAAGCTGTTCGGCTTGCTGCTTACTGACCGGCTGCTGACCTGCTGTCATGTCCTCATGCAGCTCTGGGTTTAAGGTGCGGTCTGGGGCTGGGGTTGGTGTACCGCCTAAATCAATCACATAAGGACTGGCACTGGTGGTAAAGCCAATGGGGTCTTGAAAGTAACCTGAAATGGCTTTTTTCTGCTCAGGAGTGGCCGACGACATCAACCACATCACCAAGAAAAACGCCATCATGGCTACCGCAAAGTCCGCAAAAGCAATTTTCCAAGCGCCACCATGGTGCCCTGCTTCTACTTTTTTAACCCGTTTGACAATGATCGGCTGATTGGTATCCATCTAGATTAGCCGCCCCGCACTGCCTGTTCCAACTCAACAAAGGTTGGTCGATGCTCGCCATATAAAACCTTACGACCAAACTCCACTGCCAGGGTTGGTGGCATACCTGATGCTGAGGCCACTAAAGTTGCTTTAATCGCCTCATATAAATTAAGTTCCTCTTTGGCGTCATGGGCTAAGCTGTTCGCTAAAGGACCAAAGAAACCATAAGCCGCCAAGATGCCTAGAAAAGTACCTACCAAGGCCGCACCGACGTGCTGCCCAAGAGCCGCCTGCTCTGCCTCACCGAGCATGGCCATGGTCACCACAATCCCCAGTACTGCAGCCACAATACCAAAACCGGGCAAGCCATCGGCCACAGTATTCACTGCTTCTGCTGGGTGATTAAGGTCAGCTTTTAAGCTCTCCAGCTCCATTTCAAACAAACCTTCCAACTCATGGGAAGCCATATTGCCAGTGGACAATATACGCAAGTAATCGCAAATGAACTCGGTCATGCGCTGGTCTTTAAGTAAAGCAGGATACTTACTAAAAATCGGACTGGCTTCTGGGTCTTCAATATCCGCCTCAATGGCCATCATGCCTTCCCGGCGACTCTTATTCAGTATTTCATAAAGCATGGTGAGCACATCAATATACAACGCCTTATTAAAACGCGTACCAAACATGCTCAATGACTTTTTAAACACCTGCATAAATGTACTGCTTGGGTTGGCTTGCAAAAAAGCGCCAAGGGCTGCACCGCCAATAATTAAAACCTCAAAGGGTTGAATAATCGCTGCCACCTTACCACCGGACAAAATATAGCCTGATAACACACTTGCAAAGACAACGATAATTCCAACAATTTTGATCATAAAAAAACCCACAAAATATTCAATTCGTGTACAGAATAACAGCCCTTGTAAATATTGGTTACTATGCTCTCATAGGACACAGCACAATGGCAGGCAGGACTGAATTTTTATGTCGGACACTATACATCATAATAATGTTTTAAATCAGTGGATACGCCGCTTAGACAACACCCGCTTGCCTGTTTATAAAGCCCAGCGTCAACTTGCTTTGCACGCTTTGCAAAACCCTAAAAAAACCTTAGGTGATATTGCTCAAGAGATCAGTCAAGCGCCCACCATTGCTTTTATTATTATGCGCGAGGCCAACCGCAATAGCAGTGCACTGGCGGAGCCTGTACAAAATCTAGAAAGCGCACTGTCCCGCCTTGGTATGCAGCGTTGCGGTGCGTTGCTAGACAGCTTGGTGAACGACCAAGAAACCAATATCCCATTGGCTTTACGGCAGGTCTGGCTCATCGGCCAACATTTAAATGTGCAAGCCCTCGGTTTGTTCGGTAACCGGATGGCTCGCTTACGGCAAGAAATTCATGTGGGCAGCCTGCTGTTTCTGGCGCCTATTTGGCCCCTCGTAACTCGCCATCCAGAGTTCTTTTATGAATGGGAGCAACGCGTATTAGGTGACCATGAGCCTGCTGAAAAAGTGGAACGGGAGCTTCTAGGGGTATCACTTACCGCCCTTTGTTTAGGTTTGGCCGAATACTGGCAATTACCTCACTGGATCATTGAAGGTTACCGTTTGCTCAGCGAAAACTCATTGTTGCTGGCCAACGCTCTGCATATTGCTCGACAAACCGACCAGCCTTTACTGCAGCAAAAAATGCTCGATGAGCAGCCAACCCTCAACACTTGGTTAAACCGCCCTGCCAATACTGTGGTGTTCGCTTGCGGCTTGGTGCTGGCAGCCCACAACGCTTGGGGTAATGAACAGTGCATCCGCTGGCAACGCTTAATCAGCTTGTACTTAAAACGGGACTTGGCCGAGATTCAGCAATTAACGCACCAGTTAGCAGTCGAACACGCCCGCCGCCAGCAACATCACCATGAGCTGTGGCAGCCGGCCCAGGCATTGCTCTGGCCTTGGTCAACCCAGCGTTTGAAACAACCCAGAGCAACACTCGACAGCACCACCACACCAGCTGAGTCTGCCGCTCCTGACTCCAGTTCCACCTCAGCAACAACAAACAATTATGAGCCAAATCAGCTGCGCAGTCACTGCATAGCACTGGCTAAATCCCCATCCCCTTTTACCAGTTTAGACGCCTTAATCCAGCGCATCAGTCTTGCACTACAAGCCTGCGGCCTACAGCGCTTGGCTATTATTTTACTCAACCCCAAAACACAGCAAGGGCAAGTGGTGCACAGCCACGGTATTGCACACGAGCAACTGACTGCTAAATTTGCACTGCCTAACAACTCAGTGACCGCACACTTACTCAAGCAGCCCACGCAACTGGTGCTTACCGCTAAAAACTCAGAGCGCATCACCCCACTGTTACCCGTTGAGCTCACCCGAGTGTTCGCAGAGCACAGCTGGGTTTTAAGCTCAGTATCCAACAGCCACAGGGTGGTGATGCTCATCTGTGCTGATCAAGCCCCAGAGCAGCTCCAAACAACCACCCTACAAAACTTTAAGAAAACCTTAGAATATATTGAGCGCGCCCTGCTGCTGTATGGCTCACGCCACCGCTGACCGTTCTTTGTCAGCAAATACCGTGCATTTATAGTTGTGAGTCACTAAGATATGGCCTTTTAGCATCTGAAATTTTATTACTTAAGAATTCCTAAGGGCTCGATACATGGACATCAAACAACGTCTATTTATTTTCATGCAGTATGTATTGCCGCACCACAGCCTGTCGCGATTGATTGGACGCCTGGCTGAATGTGAAGCCCCTTGGTTTAAAAACCGACTCATTGCGTGGTTTATTAAGCGCTATCAAGTTGATATGTCAGAAGCGCTCCTTGAAGACCCCAGCGCTTACCGGCACTTTAATGATTTCTTTACCCGTGCATTAAAAGCCGACGCCCGAGTATTTGACGATGCTGAAAAAGCCGTGCTCAGCCCTGCAGATGGCGCCATCAGTCAACTGGGTGAGATTAAAAGTGGCCGTATTTTCCAAGCCAAAGGCCACAGCTTTAGTCTGTTAGAGTTGCTCGGCGGTGATGCTGAACGCGCCAGTCCTTTTATGGGCGGTAGTTTTTCAACAATTTATTTATCACCTAAAGATTATCACCGTGTACATATGCCGCTAACCGGTATTTTGCGCGAAATGGTTTATATTCCGGGTCGACTGTTTTCAGTTAACCAAACCACCGCCGAACATGTGCCGGAACTCTTTGCTCGCAATGAACGGGTTGCTTGTATTTTTGATACTGAACAGGGCCCCATGGCGGTGGTGCTCGTAGGTGCGATGGTGGTTGCCAGCATAGAAACCGTATGGGCAGGACAGATTACCCCACCACTGCGCACTTTGCGCTGTTACGATTACAGTCAAGCCGCGCAACAACCTATCACCCTTGAGAAAGGTGCTGAACTGGGTCGTTTCAAACTGGGCTCTACCGCGATCGTCTTATTTGGTGCCAATCACGTTACATGGGATAATCACTTACAAGCCACGACCCCAGTACAAGTGGGTCAGTCCCTAGCGGTAGAAAACTAATTGTATCTTTGCATGAGACTGAGCTGCCAACAGCCGCACTTTACGATTACGGGCAGCAATAAAATAAAAAGGCGCTTAAAACGAGTAATCCATGGATAGCCATAGCACTACAAGACGCTTGCGCGTGCCTACTCCAACGCAAACAGATTTGTCATTCTGCCAGCCCACTGTGCGCGACTTAAAATCATGGATTGAAATACTTCCCAAAGCCAATACTGGTGAAACAGCACGCCTGCTTTACCTTGCCTTGCAAGAACTGAATAACTTTATTACTTCAGCAGACAATCGCGCCCAGCTCCTTGAGCTGCTCCGTCCTGAGGTGATGTTTATTACCGCACAATTAGAAAGGCACTTTATCAACAATGCGGTGATGCTGGATGCCCGCTCACAAAAAGTAGCTAACCTTTGTCAGACCTTACAAAACCATCTGACCATCGGCTACAAACTGGTCATTACCGACAGCTCCGATAAACGCGGCTCTGTTTTAGCGCTGGCATTACAACGGGCACTGCATAGCATGTTTGCTTCATTGGTGCGCGCCTATCAGTTGTATTACCCAGCCCCGCCGAACTTCTGGCTGGAGCTGCATCAAGTGTACATTTTAGCTCGTCAGCATAATTTGCACACGCAGCCGATACGTGACCCTTTACTATCAGGGGTCAGCCAACAAAGCGTTGAGGCTGCCTACTGCTGTGTACTCTTATTAAGCTGCGCCCGTATTAACCAAATGCGTAAAAACGATATCGCTGTTCTAGCTGAAACCTTACCCAGCTGGAGCCATCTATCGGTACTGCAAAACACAGAACTGGACAGCAGTTTATTTGTGGTTAATTTAAGCAGTGACGCGCCACCACGCTACAAAAAGCTGGTCGATGAAAAACACGGTGCCGCCCGCCTTGGCTTTAATACCGAAGAGTTAGCCAGCGCACTGCTTGAACACCAACAAGAGCGCAACACTAAACGCTTTAGCTCGCCCATCAGCATTCCCGAAGCCATGTCCAGCACACTGATTGCGCAACTGCACAACGCTTGGGGTCAACTGGCCAAACGCGACTTCCAGCGCACCAGCAGCCAGGGTACTGTACAAGTATGTCTCGGTATGAGCGCGGTGCACTACTACTTAGCCGGTGAAGAAAGCTTTGATAAAACGTTGAAGCTCGCGCAGCAAACTCATGTTGAATACATCACTGACAACAGCCCTCCTGATATTTGGGCCAGCGCCATTGATGCTGATTCTGATACCGTACCCAACCCTTTGGATACTGAGTTCATTGAGTACACCGTTGAAGATCAAAGCAGCGACGACACTGCCAGTGAGCAACCTGCGCTATACCCTGTGTACTCATTAGACATTGTTAACCAAAGCCCAGGCGGTTACTGTTTAGCTTGGCACAACACAGTTCCGGCCCAGCTACAAACCGGCGAAATCATTGCTTTGCGGGACGATGAAACAATGCCTTGGACCACTGCCGTGGTGTGCTGGATTCGACAAACCAGCAGTACCATAACGCAAATGGGCATTGAACTGATCGCACCCAACGCCCAGCACTGCGGCTTACAGTTGCTGCGTGGTAAGCACGAATCCAGTTTTTTCTTGCGCGCCTTACTGGTCCCAGAAATCCCTGCACTGTCGCGCCCCGCCAGTGTGATTGGCCCTCGCATTCCTTTCCAAGAAGGCCACAAAGTGGCTATTAATTTACAGGGCAAAGAACTCAAGGCCATCCTTAATAAACGGATTAAGCAAACCGGCAGCATCAGTCAATTCGAGTACCGTTTATTAACACCTGAACACAGCCCAGTGCAGCCCAAACAACCGCCTGCTACGCAAGACTCAAGCGAGCTTTCGATCAGTGACGACTTTGACTCACTGTGGAAGTCTCTGTAAATTTCACTGGGTAACTTCTGTCCAGGCACTCCCATCCCGCATTTGTGTTGGCTCTTATGATCACTGATAGAAAAATTATTCGCCTACTCATTTTAGAAGATTCACAAAATGAAGCAGCCCGTATCGTCAGTCTATTTCGCAATGCAGGCCATGCTACGCGCGCTCAGCGCATCGCCTCCCTAGACGATCTTCATCTGGCGCTCAACAACACTTGGGACTTATGCATTGCTGCCAGCCACTGCCAGCAACTGACCCCCAGCGTGGCGCTACAAACCATTCAGCGCACCTTTCGTGATATTGCATTTATCCAGCTCACTGAAAGTGCAGATGCCACCCACCTCACCGCTGCCTTAAAACAAGGGGCGCATAATGCGCTGGCGCAGGGTGAAGACGAACTGTTAATTTTAGTTGCCAACCAAGAACTGGCTAACCTCAGCGCACGACGAGCGCGTCGAGAAGCCGAAGTGACCCTCAGAGAAACAGAAAAACGCTGCCAGTTGCTACTGGAAAGCTCAGTGGATGCTATCGCTTACGTGCATGACGGCATGCATGTGTATGCCAACCATGCGTACCTTAAGCTTTTTGGCTATCAAGACGCAGAAATACTCGAAGGCATTCCCATTATCGATTTGATTGCCAGCAAAGACCAAGAGCGTTTCAGAGAGTTTCTCAGCAGCTACCCCAATGCTGATGCTGACTCATCACTCACCTGCACTGGGGTCACAACCACACATGATCACTTTCCAGCACATATGAGCTTCTCAGCGGCACAATATGATGGTGAGCAGTGCATTCAAGTGCTGATTCGTGGTACCAATCATTGCGCGGAACTTGAGCAAAAATTACGTGAACTGCGCAGCCAAGACCAGGTGACCGGCTTATACAACCGCCAATACTTTTTACAATTATTGGACAGCGCCGTCGAGCGCTCCATTAACAATCACCAAGCCAACAGTCTGGCTTACATTAAAATTGATAACTACAGCAGTTTAGAGGCCGACCTCGGGGTCACCGGCATTGATTTATTTTTAGCCGAGCTGGCTCAAAAACTGCAGCAGGAGCTCAGTGCTGATGCACAGCTTGCACGCTTTGCTGATGATGCTTTTTGCGTTCTAGCACCCGACACCACGCCGCAACAACATAAAACCGAGCTGCTTAATTTAAGCAAACACGTTGATGCACATTTATTTGAAATCAAAGGTCGCACAGCCCACACCACCTTAAGTATTGGCGTGGCGATCTTAAATGATAAAACCTCAAAGCCTGCAAAAATTTTAGCCCGCGCACAACGCTGTGCCGAGCAGCTGCCCCAGGGCAATGCCCTGAAAATCCATGACCCAGCAGATGACCTCGCAGCTGCAGCCAACCGCGGCGATATTATTGCCATGGTGCAGCAAGCGCTGGACAGCAACAATTTTAAACTGCTGTTTCAGCCCATTATCAGCCTGCGCGGTGAAGACAACGAGCTTTATGAAGTGCTGCTGCGTTTAGTCAGCCCTCAAGGTGAGGAAGTGGCTCCTGCCGACTTTTTAAATGCCGCTATTACCGCTGGTTTAGCTGATAAAATTGATCGCTGGGTACTCTTCAACTCCATTAAACTGCTCAGCGAACACCGTAATAAAGGGCATCAAACACGCTTCTTTATCCATTTATCCAGTGCCAGTTTACAAGACCCCAGCTTACTGCCCTGGTTAAAAACCACCCTTGAAGCTGCTGCACTGCCTGCCGAGGCGATTATTTTACAAGTTCGCGAAGTGGATGCAGTGACCTATCTAAAACAAGCCAAGCAACTCAGCAACGGTTTACGTGAGTTGGGTTGCTTGATTGCTTTAGGACAGTTTGGTTGTGCACTCAATCCCTTTAACACCCTCAAGCACTTAGATGCGCAATTTGTGAAAGTGGACAGCTCTTTTAGCAAGGAACTCAATACCGACACTGAACAAAAAGCTCTAAAAGGCATGCTCACTGAATTGCACGCACAAAACAGGCAAAGCATTATTCCTGCTGTGGAAAGCGCCAGCATTTTATCAACCCTTTGGCAGGCCGGAGTGCATTACATCCAAGGCTATTACTTACAAGGGCCAAGCCAAGCCATGAGCTATGACTTTTCCAGTCACGATATTTAAGTAAGACTAGGCTGTAGCGAACAGCTGCAGCCCGCCGTTACTGTGTTTTCATCGATGCCATGCACTAAGCTTGAGCTGCTTAACGTCGCCCACTCCAGCTAACAAACATCCATGCTGCTTTATCCACGCTGCTGAAGCAGGTATCATGGCCCACTAAACGTTATACTCTCCCTTTATCACTCTTGCGCACAGGCTCGTAAGTCCATGTCGACGGTTCGTATTGGTTCCTATACCTTAGCTAACAACCTGATTTTAGCGCCCATGGCTGGCGTGACCGATCGACCGCAACGACAACTCTGTGCGCGTTTCGGTGCTGGGCTCACCGTATCGGAAATGCTTACCAGTGATACTCGGCTATGGCAGAGCCGTAAATCCAGTTTACGGCTCTTAACAGATAGCGATCCTGAGCCCCGCTGCGTACAAATTGCCGGTGCTGACCCAGAGATGCTGGCCAATGCAGCGCAACAGTCGGTGGCCATGGGTGCGCAAATTATTGACATTAATATGGGCTGCCCAGCCAAAAAAGTCTGCAAAAAAGCAGCCGGCTCAGCATTGCTTAGAGATGAAAAATTAGTTGCAGAAATTCTTCAAGCAGTGTGCGCTGCTGTAGAGGTTCCGGTGACTTTAAAAATTCGTACCGGTTGGGATCAAGCCAGCAGAAACGGCGTCAACATTGCCAAAATCGCCGAGCAAAGCGGTATTGACGCCCTTGCGGTACATGGACGCACTCGCGCAGATCGCTTCAATGGTGAGGCTGAATACGATACTATTGCCCTGATCAAGAGCGCCATCAGCATTCCTGTGTTCGCCAATGGCGATATTAACAGCCCAATTAAAGCTCAACAGGTGCTCAAACATACCGCTGCTGACGGCCTACTGATTGGCCGTGCCGCACAAGGACGACCTTGGATCTTTCAAGAAATTAATCACTTTCTCAGTACCGGCCAATTGCTCCCCGCGATCAGTTTGTCGAAACTGGAACTGATTCTCCTTGAACACCTAAAACTTCTACATGCTTTCTATGGCCAACCCATGGGTGTACGTATCGCCAGAAAACACACCCAATGGTATTTAGCCGAACTGCCTGGAGCACAACAATTTCGTGCAGCTTTTAACCAGCTGGACTGCGAGACAGCACAAAAAGACCAGATACACGTCTTTTTTGAACACCTGCGCAGTTTAGGCTTGAAAAGTGCTGCATAACCCTAATGATAAAACGCCGTTATGAGATATCTGCCGTGACAAAAAATACTATACCGCCCACCGCCATCAGCACCACTGAACACTTGACGCTACGCGACTGTGTTGAAAAAACCTTGCACGATTATTTTGCTCATTTAGATGGTGCGCAAGTTAACGATGTTTACAATTTGGTGCTTAGAGAAGTCGAAGCACCGCTGTTTGCCTCTGTTATGCAGCATGTGCAGGGCAATCAAACCCGCGCCTCAGAAGTGCTGGGCTTGAACCGAGGCACCCTGCGTAAAAAGCTCAAGCAATACGACCTTCTTTAAACTATAACCCCGCACAGCAGTCCACTGCTCTGTGCCACTTGCCGTTGATAGCTAGGAACCCCAATGACTGACCACACTTCAAAAACGCCTATTCGTCGCGCTTTAATCAGTGTTTCTGACAAAACAGGTATCGTTGAGTTTGCCCAAGCGCTGGATGCCCTTGGTGTAGAAATACTGTCCACTGGTGGCACTTTTAAACTGCTCAAAGAGAATGCTGTACCTGCCATTGAAGTGGCCGACTACACAGGCTTTGCCGAAATGATGGATGGTCGGGTCAAAACCCTGCACCCGAAAATTCATGGCGGTATTTTAGGGCGTCGTGATATCGATGCCGCTGTTATGGATGAGCACGGCATTCAGCCCATCGACTTAGTTGCAGTCAACCTCTACCCCTTTGCCGCAACAGTGGCCAACCCTGATTGCAGCCTGCCCGACGCCATCGAAAACATTGATATTGGCGGCCCTACCATGGTGCGCAGCGCCGCAAAAAACCACAAAGATGTAGCCATTGTGGTCAACACCGGCGACTATGCTGAGATTGTCGAAAGTTTAAAACAAGGTGGGCTTAATTACGCACAACGCTTTAACTTAGCCCTCAAAGCCTTTGAGCACACCGCTGCCTATGACGGCATGATTGCTAACTATTTAGGCACCATTGAGCAAACTGCGGCAACCCTCAGTACTGAGCAGCGCAATGCCTTCCCCAACACCTTCAACAGCCAGTTTGTTAAAGCGCAAGACATGCGCTACGGCGAAAACCCCCACCAGAGCGCAGCCTTTTATGTGGAAGCCAATCCACAAGAAGCCAGCGTGGCCAGTGCTATCCAGCTGCAAGGTAAAGAGCTGTCGTTTAATAACGTTGCCGATACCGACGCCGCCCTAGAGTGCGTGAAAAGCTTTGCTAAGCCCGCCTGTGTGATTGTTAAGCATGCTAACCCTTGCGGTGTCGCAGTGGCCACTGATGCTGAAGGCGGCATCCGCAAGGCCTATGACTTAGCTTACGCCACCGACAATGAATCCGCTTTTGGTGGCATCATCGCTTTTAACCGCGAACTGGATGCTGACACTGCACAAGCCATTGTTGACCGTCAGTTTGTCGAAGTGATTATCGCCCCCAGCATCAGCCAAGCGGCCCGTGAGGTGGTGGCCAGCAAAGCCAATGTGCGCCTACTCGAGTGCGGCCAATGGCCCGCCGAGCGCAGCGCCAGCTGGGACTTCAAACGGGTCAACGGCGGCTTATTGGTGCAAAGCCGTGATATTCAAATGATCACCGCTGACGACCTTAAAGTGGTCACCAAACGCGCACCCAGCGAGCAAGAAATCCACGACCTGATCTTTGCTTGGAAAGTGGCTAAATTTGTTAAGTCCAATGCCATTGTCTATGCGAAGAACCGTCAAACCATTGGAGTTGGTGCAGGGCAAATGAGCCGTGTGAACTCAGCGCGTATCGCTGCCATCAAAGCCGAGCATGCGGGTCTTGAGGTGGCCGGTGCAGTGATGGCCTCGGATGCGTTTTTCCCGTTCCGTGACGGTTTAGACAATGCTGCCCAAGCCGGCATTCGCGCAGTCATTCAACCGGGCGGTTCAATGCGCGATGCTGAAGTGATTGCTGCAGCGGATGAAGCCGATATTGCCATGGTGTTTACCGGCATGCGTCATTTCCGCCACTAATTTCTTTATATAGGACGGTTTTCTATGAATGTTTTAATTATCGGTAATGGCGGACGTGAGCACGCGCTGGCTTGGAAAGTTGCCCAAGACCCGCGGGTGGAAAAAATCTTTGTGGCGCCGGGTAATGCCGGCAGCGCCACTGAAGCCAAGTGCGAAAATATCGCCATTGATGTGCTGGCCATTGATCAATTGGCAGACTTTGCTGAACAAAACAATGTGGCCTTAACCATTGTCGGCCCTGAAGCACCTTTGGTGGCTGGTGTGGTGGACACCTTCCGCAAGCGCAATCTAGACATCTATGGTCCCACCGCGGCAGCGGCGCAGCTGGAAGGCTCAAAAGCCTTTAGCAAAGATTTCTTCGCTCGCCACAATATTCCCACCAGTAACTACGCGAACTTCACTGAAGTTGAGCCAGCACTGGCTTATATCCGTGAGCAAGGCGCACCCATTGTGGTAAAAGCCGATGGTTTAGCGGCGGGTAAAGGCGTGATTGTCGCCATGACCCTAGAAGAAGCGGAAGCAGCAGTGATAGATATGCTGTCTGACAACGCCTTTGGTGATGCGGGTTCGCGGGTGGTGGTCGAAGAATTCTTAGACGGTGAAGAAGCCAGCTTTATTGTCATGGTGGACGGTGAAAATGTATTACCCATGGCCACCAGCCAAGACCACAAGCGGGTTGGCGATGGCGATACCGGTCCTAACACCGGCGGCATGGGTGCTTACTCCCCTGCCCCAGTGGTCACCGATGCTGTGCACCAACGTGTCCTAGACGAGATCATTTATCCAACAGTACGTGGCATGGCCGCCGAAGGTCATGTCTACACTGGTTTTTTATATGCTGGGTTAATGATCGATAAAAATGGGGCACCGAAAATCATTGAATACAACTGCCGCTTTGGCGACCCTGAAGCCCAGCCGATTTTAATGCGCTTAGAGTCCAGCCTAGTACTCCTGATTGAAGCCGCGTTTGCTAAGGCTTTAGACAAGGTTGAAGCCCAATGGGATCCACGACCGAGCCTCGGCGTGGTCTTGGCTTCAGGGGGTTACCCCGCTGATGACTACAGCGCAGGCCATGAAATTAGAGGCCTTGATGCAGCGGCACAGCTGGACGGCAAAGTGTTCCACGCCGGCAGCCGTATGGACAATGGCAAAGTGATTAACAGCGGTGGTCGGGTACTGTGCGCCACGGCGCTAGGCAATACTATTGCTGAAGCTCAGGCTAAGGCCTACCAACTGGCTGAGAAAATCAGCTGGGACGGTAGTTTCTACCGTAAAGACATTGGCTACCGCGCCATTGCCCGCGAGCAACAATAAACATCACTTAGCAAAGCACAGCTCCCCTTATCGATTAGGTTCGGGGAGCTGAATTAAAATTCAAATGATTTTTGCGGATCAACCGCGCTATAGCTTCCACTGCCCCGCCGTGCCCAAAGCATTCCTACCCTATTGGCCAGTCTTGACGATTTAATGCCCATCGATTTTTCAAGCTAAAGCGCATCTTTAAGTTGCTGCTGATGTAGCAAATAAGCCACTGTCAGCCCACTCAAACTAATAATCAATACACCTAAGATGGCCCAAACATCGGGCACATGAGCAAATGCAATATAGCCAACCAAGCCTGCAAAGACGATCTGCCCGTAAGTAAAAGGCGCCAATGTTGCCGCCGTGGCATATTGCAAAGCAATGGTGATAAGAATGTGCGCGGTCATGGCTAATACCCCTAGGATTAGCATAAACAGCAAATCAATATCGGCAATCTCTGTGGTGAAGTGCCCAGGTAAAAGCAATAAAAGCATCACTGAACCAAACAAGCCTGATAAGAAGTTACTGGTCAAAGCATGGTCGGTACTGGCCAACTTACGAGTAATCAGCTGATAGAGTGCGAAACAAAAAGCAGCACTAAAGGGCAGTAAAATGGCTGGCGTAAATAGCTCACCGCCAGGGCGCACAATAAATAACACCCCTAAAAAGCCTAGGGTGACGGCGACCCATTGCCCTTTGCTGACCTGCTCGCGCAACAGTAGCGCTGACAATACAGTGACAATCAACGGTGCTAAAAATATCACTGCGGTGGCTTCACCCAGCGGGATATAACGCAAGCCACTGATAAACAATAAACTCACGGCCAGCAGGCTGAGGCTGCGTGACAATTGCAACCAAGGCCTGCGGGTTTGCAGCAATGTCCAACGCATTTTGGGTGCAAACAAGAGCGCCATCACCAAGGTTTGGATCAGGTAACGTAACCAGACCACCATGATTAGGGGATAGCTTTGGGTTAAATATTTTGAAAAGCCGTCGTGGGTCGCCAGCATGCTGCCTGCAAACAGCACCAGCAGGACACCAAAGAGGGGTTTTGACGATGTACTCATAATTCCTTCTCTTATTAATTAGCCTGCTAACTATATAGTTAAAATACCTTTTATACAGACTCAATACGCCATTGGCGAGGCAAGTCGCATTTGTAGGAGCTGCCCGCTGCGACCGATCCAGGCAATAAACCAACTGCCTGAAAGCACGCAATCGCGGACAGGCTCCGCCCCTACAAAATGTGTATAACGGGTTTGGGTAAATACAAGGTCGTCCTTTCAAGGGCGACAGGTTAAAACAGACAGGCGTATCAACCACCCTTTTAGGGGTGACAACTGCTCGTTTAACACCGACACATCAGGCCGTTTATAACACCGCACCTGTAGGAGCCGCCCATGGCGGCGACCGGTGCTGACGGTTAAACCAATCAATTGCCTGAGACAATGCAGTCGCGGATAGGATCCGCTCCTACGAAACTGTAAGAGCTGCCCCATGGCTGCGACCGATGTTGAGTAATTAAACCAACCAACGGCCTGAGGCAATGCAATCGCGGACAGGCTCCGCCCCTACACCTCACTAAAATGCGGTTCCCGCTCGTAAGGCTTCTTTTTCCGCTGCAGAGGGTGGTTTGCGGCTGGCCAGGTAGTGGCGGCTAAAGCGTGCGAACCATTTTTCTAGGGCTGCAGCCGCTGTGGTGTCATCCGCTAAATGCATACACAATGCAGTCACTTCAGCCGTGCATAGGTGCTCTTCACGGGTCGAGCGGCGCAACCGATAACGGGAAATGTCCTCCGGTTGCACACTTAATACTGGCAAGTCAGCTAAATAAGCTGAGCGTCGAAACATTTTTCGCGCTTGAATCCAAGTGCCATCTAACACCACAAATAAAGGCCGTTTACCTGCTTGTTTGAGTGCAGCGCTGGGGACGCGATGCACCACCCGTTCAGCATCGGCATACTCCTCAGGGAACACCACATAGGGCTGCCACTGCGGATCAGCCAACAGTGCTAGAATGCCTTCATCCACATCGGTGCGCGACCAGCTAAATGCAAAAGTGTCTTTCACCACATCCGCAATTAGCCAACCGGTATTGGTGGGCTTAAGCGGCTCGGCATCATGCATCAGTAAACACACCGCGCTCTGCGCATTCACCTCCGGCTGCCAGTTACAAATACAATATTCCACACTGACTCGGCAACGCGCGCAGCGCACTAATAACGCACCACGGCCTTGGTAGTCGCCTTTACTGCGCGCTAAACGCTCGTCACGCAAACGCGATACTGCATGTGGCATAAAATTACACTCAAATAATAAAACCCGTAGTTTAACAGACCTAGCCAATGGCTCGATGCTACTTACTCATTTAACAAGCACATAAACCTGCTGGCTCAGCGATGCTGTTCAGCAAGCCGTGCGTTGTAGACTCGCCAGAAACAGAAACGCAACCCGAAGGTTGCGCTCTGTATCTTGAACTGTTGTTTGAGTTTAGCTAAAAACAATTTCTCCATCTTCAAGCTGCGCTTGAATCACCGTACCGGGTTCAAAGTCACCGGCCAGAACTCGCTGCGCCAATGGGTTTTCAATCCAGCGCTGAATGGCACGTTTTAAAGGACGCGCCCCGTAGACTGGGTCATAACCTTCAGCCACTAGCTTATCGAGTGCCTCAGGGCTTAACTCGATACGCAAATCGCGCTCCACCAAACGTTCACGCAGACGCTGCAATTGAATATCGGCAATGCCTGCAATCTGCTCAGTGCCCAGCGGCTCAAAGATCACCAGCTCATCAATGCGGTTGATAAATTCTGGACGGAAGTGTGCACCCACCGCATCCATCACCGCGGCACGTTGTGCCTCACGATCACCCATCATTTCTTGGATTTGCACCGAGCCTAAGTTGGAAGTCATCACCACCACAGTGTTACGGAAATCCACGGTACGGCCATGACTGTCGGTTAAACGGCCATCATCCAGCACCTGCAGCAAGACGTTAAACACATCTGGATGCGCTTTTTCCACCTCATCCATCAGTACCACTGAGTAGGGCTTGCGACGTACCGCTTCAGTTAAGTAGCCACCTTCTTCATAGCCCACATAGCCCGGCGGCGCACCAATTAAGCGGGCCACCGAGTGCTTCTCCATAAACTCCGACATATCAATGCGGATCAGCGCATCTTCGGTATCAAACAAAAACTCCGCCAGTGCTTTACACAGCTCAGTTTTACCCACACCAGTGGGACCTAAGAACAAGAAGGAACCACTGGGACGATCAGGGTCGGATAAACCGGCCCGCGAACGACGTACGGCGTTGGATACTGCATTCACCGCTTCATCTTGACCAATCACCCGAGTGTGCAACAGCTCTTCCATTTTCAGCAGTTTATCGCGCTCACCTTCCAGCATCTTCGACACTGGAATCCCCGTCCATTTGGAGACCACATCAGCAATTTCTTCATCGGTGACTTGGTTGCGCAGCAGTTGGTTTTCCAGTGGACTGTTTTGATCCACCATTTCCAAACTGCGCTCTAAATCAGGAATCACCCCATACTGCAATTCAGCAGTGCGGTTTAGATCACCTTTACGGCGGGCGAGATCCATTTCTTGACGGGCTTGCTCAATTTGCTGCTGCAGCTGGGCAACGCCCTGCACTTCGGATTTTTCAGACTTCCAGATTTCTTCTAAGTCGGCGTATTCACGTTCCAACTCAACAATCTCTTGCTGAAGCTTTTCCAAACGCTTTTTAGTGGCCTCATCGTCTTCTTTACTGAGCGCTTCACGCTCAATTTTCAATTGAATCAGACGACGGTCTAAGCGATCCAGCGCCTCAGGCTTAGAGTCAATTTCCATACGGATCATACTGGCCGCTTCATCCACCAAGTCGATGGCCTTATCTGGCAGCTGGCGATCAGTAATATAGCGATGGGACAGCTTCGCCGCAGCGATAATCGCGCCATCGGTGATTTTGACACCGTGGTGCACTTCATAGCGCTCTTTTAAACCACGTAAAATAGCAATGGTGTCTTCTTCGGTGGGCTCATCCACCTGTACTTTCTGGAAACGACGCTCAAGGGCCGCATCTTTTTCAATGTACTGTCGGTATTCATCTAGGGTGGTTGCACCCACACAGTGCAACTCACCCCGCGCTAAGGCGGGCTTGAGCATATTACCGGCATCCATAGCGCCCTCGCCTTTACCGGCACCGACCATGGTGTGCAGCTCATCAATAAATAAAATGATCTGACCTTCTTGCTTGGCCAACTCATTGAGCAAGCCTTTTAAGCGTTCCTCAAACTCACCGCGGTATTTAGCGCCAGCAATCAGGGCACCCATATCCAGCGACAACAAGCGTTTGCTTTTCAGACCATCCGGCACTTCGCCGTGGATAATTCTTTGCGCTAAACCTTCGGCAATGGCAGTTTTACCCACCCCAGGCTCACCAATTAATACTGGGTTGTTTTTAGTGCGGCGTTGTAACACCTGAATGGTGCGGCGGATTTCTTCATCACGGCCAATCACCGGGTCCAGCTTGCCTTCTTCAGCACGCTTGGTTAAATCAATGGTGTATTTATCCAATGCTTGACGTGACTCTTCGGCGTTAGGGTCATCAACTGACTCACCGCCACGTAAGTTAGCGATTGCTGTTTCTAACGCTTGACGGCTGACCCCTTGCGCTAACAAGATCTTACCTACACGGGTGCTGTCATCCATGGCCGCCAGCAATACCAGCTCACTGGAAATGTACTGGTCACCTTTTTGCTGGGACAAGCGATCAGCCTGATTAAGCAAACGCGCTAAATCTTGTGACATGCTCATGTCGCCGGTGGGATTTTGCAGCTTAGCTAATTGCCCTAAGCCTTGTTGCAAGGCTTCACGCAGTTTTTGTATATCAAAACCCACTTGCATGAGCAGTGGGCGAATCGCTCCACCCTGCTGATCTAACATGGCCAGTATTAAATGCAGCGGCTCAATGGCTGCATGATCTTGGCCTAGAGCCAGCGATTGAGCATCAGACAGTGCCAGTTGCAGCTGACTGGTAAATCGATCGATACGCATAATTCCTCATCCTCATAATCAATACAGTGAGTCGGGTTATCAGCGCTCTGCAACCTACACTCACTCTCATAGATTATATAATGAGGTCGATTTGGCATATTTCAAGTGCTGACCCTTGAGCAGTCAATCACAGTAGCAATTAAACATCCAAAATCGGCGCTAATTGCACAGTTAAAGATAGCCATAGAGACAGCGGCTTGCACTGTTAATAGTGAGTGGCTAGCCCGGTCACTGCTGAGGCTTTGTGCGTAAAAGCTCGGCAATAACCGTTAATTGTGCACGCAAATCGCACAGGCGCGCTACAGTTTTTTAAATATCAAGCATTACAAGCCCACTATACATTAGTTGCATAGCAATCTAAGAAGCGAAATATTGTCACTAAAATGTGCCTAAAAGCATTGAATTTGATGTTTATTAAGCATTTATGAAGCCTACTTTAAGTGTAAGACCAAAGCATAGACTTACCTTTCGCTTTATTTTGAGCATAGTATCACCGTACTTCTCAGTAACGAGAACAATCCATAACTCTATAAATACAAAAATTGGAGAGCAGTTGTTATGACTGAATCTAAAGAAGAAAGAGAAGCAAGAAATAAAGCCTATTGGTCGGCGAACGTCAGACTTATTTTGCCGATTTTAGCTATATGGGCAACAGTATCCTATGGTTTCGGCTTGTTACTGCGACCTTGGCTGATGGGGATCTCAATTGGTGGGGCAGACATGGGCTTCTGGTTTGCCCAACAAGGCTCAATTTACACCTTCGTATGTTTGATCTTCTTCTATGCATGGAGAATGAACAAACTCGATAAAAAATTCGGCCTGGAGGAGTAATCCATGAGTCAATTTCTGGTCAATATGCTTTTTGTTGCCGGCTCCTTCGCTATATATACGTATATCGCGGTTTGGGCCCGTGCTAAATCCACTCGTGAGTTCTACATCGCTGGTGGTGAAGTGCATCCCGTATTTAACGGTATGGCAACCGCCGCTGACTGGCTGTCAGCGGCATCCTTTATTTCAGTTGCCGGTCTGATCTCAGTCGGTTATGTGAACTCATCGTTTATTCTAGGTTGGACCGGTGGTTACGTGCTGCTGGCTACCTTACTGGCGCCTTACCTGCGTCGCTTCGGTAAATACACGGTGCCCGATTTCGTAGGTTCACGTTATGACAGTCGAGCTGCACGCTTAGTTGCGGTGGTTTGCTTGATTATCATCTCCTTAACCTACGTAATCGGTCAAATGACCGGTGCCGGGGTTGCCTTTGCCCGCTTCTTGGAAGTGAGCAGCACCACAGGTCTGATTATTTCTGCGATCGTGGTTTTCTTCTACGCCGTATTGGGTGGTATGAAGGGGGTAACTTACACTCAGGTTGCACAGTACATCGTACTGATCCTGGCGTTCACTGTTCCTGCGGTCTACCTGTCGTTGCAAATGACCGGACATTTCCTACCGCAAGTAGGCTTTGTCGGTAACTTTATTGAGCCAAGCGGTTCAGCAACCACGCCTTTATTGCACAAGCTCAACGAAGTGGTGCGTGATTTAGGCTTCCAAGACTACACCGCAGACGTTGAAAACAAGTGGAACATGTTCCTGTTTACCCTCACCTTGATGGTGGGTACTGCAGGCTTACCACACGTCATCATTCGCTTCTTTACCGTTCCGAAAATCTCTGATGCACGCTGGTCAGCAGGTTGGGCACTGGTCTTTATTGCACTGTTCTACACCACTGCGCCACCACTGGCAGGTATGGCTCGCTTGAACTTGCTGGAGTCCATCTACCCAGGCGAAGGCATTGAAGAAGCGATTGTCTATGACGAACGCCCTGAGTGGTTCGAGAAGTGGGAAACCACTGGACTACTCACCTTTGAAGACAAGAACAACGACGGTCGTGTGCAGTACTACAACGACAAAAACGAAGAGTATGCTGCAACTGTAGCTGCTGAGCGTGGCTGGGCAGGTAACGAGCTGACCATTAATAACGACATCTTGGTCTTGGCCTTGCCTGAAATTGGTAACATGCCCAGCTGGATTATCGGTCTGATGGCTGCCGGTGGTATTGCTGCAGCACTGTCTACGGCGTCTGGGCTACTGCTCGCGATTTCCTCTGCAGTGAGTCATGACTTGATTAAAAATACGCTGTTCCCCAACATTTCCGATAAGGCAGAAATGCTGGCGGCACGGATCTCCATGGTCGGGGCGATTTTTATCGCGACATGGCTGGGGATTAATCCCCCAGGGTTTGCTGCACAAACGGTGGCCCTGGCCTTTGGTATCGCTGCATCGTCGATCTTCCCAACACTGATGATGGGTATCTTCGTCAAGCGTATTAATGCCAAAGGTGCTGTAGCAGGTATGAGCCTTGGTGCAATCTTCACCATTAGCTATATCTTTATGTACTTAGGCTGGTTCTTTATCCCGGGTACCAACAACTTCCCGAACACCCCAGAGTTCTGGATCTTCGGTATCTCACCTCTGTCTGTAGGTTGTATCGGTGCGTTAATTAACTTTGCCGTTGCAATTTCTGTATCCTATGCAACAGAACAGCCTTCTGAAGAAATTCAGAGAATGGTGGAAAGTGTGCGCTACCCTTAATACGGTAAAGCACCAGTAGTCACTGACTACCAACAACAAAGTGGGCTTCCTATGGAGGCCCACTTTTTATTTAAGAGTACTCTGTATGACTTGGCATTTACTTGCAGTTTTTATTATTGGTTTGTGTTTAGGCGGCATCTCTTTTTTTCTTAGAAAGCTTAGCCGTAATAGATTACCAAAATGGATTATCCCCATCTCCGCCGGTATCGGCATGCTGGGTTACTTGGCTTATTACGACTACGGCTGGTTTGAGTTTAAAAAGAGCCAGTTACCGCCCCAAGCAGTGGTTATTGATCAAGCCAGTGAAAAGAACTTTTTTAAGCCTTGGCGTTATCTAGTCCCAGCAGTGTCATCCTTTGCCATTCTGGATGGGCAAGTGCGCAGCACTCTGCAAGATGGCGAGCTACTGATTGAATATGTACGTTATGAGTTTATTAACGATTACAATGAGCGTTTAGAGACTCAACCTTATGTGCTCAACTGCACAACCGGCGAACAGCTGACGATCCCGAGCAAGAATGCTAACAGCGCACCTAAAATAGAACGCATCCAAGAAGACAGCCCGTTATTCCAACACCTGTGCCGTTAGTTCGGGCGGCCCTTAGAAGCCCACTCGACCACCACGCAACTTTGCGCCAGTCAGCCCATGAGCATCCAAGGTTTGCTGTTGATGGGCGTGGCACAATGCAATGGCTAAAGCATCAGAGGCATCCATCTGTGGCTTTTTTGTGAGTTTTAACAGATGCATGACCATCATTTGCACTTGTTCTTTAGCCGCTCGCCCACTACCCACAATGGCTGATTTGACTTGGGTTGCACTGTACTCAGAAACAGCCAGCCCAGCCTGAGTACCAGCAACAATAGCCACACCGCGCGCCTGACCTAACTTAAGCGCAGAATCGGCATTACGCGCCATAAATACTTGCTCAATACCCATCACATCCGGCTGATAGGTTGCAATGATCTGGCTGACCCCGACAAATACCGCATCAAGCCTGTGCGCCAACTCGCCTTTGCCCGTGCGTATGCAGCCGGAAGCAATGTATTCACAATGGCGACCATTGTCCCGAATGACCCCGTAACCCGTCACCCTAGAGCCTGGGTCAATTCCTAAAATAAGTGTCATAAAGTCTCCTCAGTGTAGCTCATGCCAGCTGTTGTTTTAATCAGCCCACTGAACTGGCTCTAAAACAAAAAACCTCTGGCACTTTTCGCAAGCAACCAGAGGTTTAGTCAGCCAACAAACTGCTTAGCATTTACAGCTGTTGCAAAATCTCTTCAGATATTTCCGCATTGGAATAGACATTCTGCACATCATCGAGATCCTCTAAGACTTCAATCAATTGCATAGCTTTTTGTGCGGTTTCCAAGTCAAGCTCAGTGGTCATGGTGGGCAGCATGGTGACTTCAGCTTCTTCCCCTTTAAAGCCCGCTTCAATCAGCGCTTCATTAATGCGAATAAAATCAGCAAAGGTGGTTAACACTTCAACTGAACCGTCATCATGACTGACAATGTCTTCGGCATCCAATTCCAGTGCAACATCCATTAGCGCTTCTTCATCCACCCCTGGCGCATAACAAATTTGCCCTTTACGCTCAAACAAATAAGCCACTGATCCATCGGTACCAAGGTTGCCGCCATACTTATTGAACGCATGGCGTACTTCTGCTGCAGTGCGATTACGGTTATCGGTCATGGCCTCCACCAGTACTGCTACACCGCCCGGCGCATAACCTTCGTACACCAACTCTTCAACATTCTCACCATCGTTAGCACCTACGCCACGAGCAATCGCCCGATCAATGGTGTCACGGGACATGTTAGCGCCCAGTGCTTTATCCACAGCTAAACGCAAACGTGGATTGTCAGCAGGCTCGCCTCCACCCGCCCGCGCGGCAACGGTCAGCTCACGAATCAATTTCGTGAAAATCTTACCGCGTTTGGCATCTTGACGCTCTTTACGGTGCTTGATATTCGACCACTTGGAATGCCCTGCCATATAAACTCCTGTTCCTCTTGATTGACTCTGGTTAACAATGGGCTTGTCAGGCTGCGCAATCAAAATGATCAGCGCAGCCTGTGTGCAATCACTGCTCTACGGGTTATTCAGTTTTTGGCAGCTCGCGCAAACGTATGTGCAAATCACGCAGTGCTGTGCTATCTACAGCGCCTGGGGCTTGCGTCATAACACAAGCAGCACTTTGCGTTTTCGGGAAGGCAATCACTTCACGAATCGACTGCGCGCCGGTCATCAGCATCACTAAGCGATCCAAACCAAACGCCAAACCACCGTGCGGTGGTGCACCGTACTTCAACGCATCCAACAAGAAACCAAACTTCTCTTGCTGCTCTGCCTCGTCAATGCCTAACACTTCAAATACGATTTGCTGCATGGCGCGGTCATGGATACGGATCGAGCCACCGCCCAACTCAGTACCATTAATCACCATGTCATAGGCCCGTGACAAAGCGCCAGCGGGATTGTCACGCAACTCTTCAGCTGAGCACTGAGGCGCAGTAAAGGGGTGGTGAATGGCGGTTAGTGAACCATCATCGTCATGTTCAAACATGGGGAAGTCGACCACCCACAAAGGTGCCCACTGGCTGGTCAATAACTCCAGGTCATGCCCTAAACGAACCCGCAGTGCGCCCAACGCATCGCTGACCACTTGCGCCTTATCAGCGCCAAAGAAGACAATATCGCCATCCTTAGCACCTACTCGATCGAGAATGGTGTTGAGGTTGTCTTCAGGAATAAACTTAACAATCGGCGACTGTAAACCCTCGGCACCCTTGGCCCGTTCATTGACTTTAATGTACGCCAAACCACGGGCACCGTAGTTGCCGACATACTTGGTGTACTCATCAATTTTACCGCGCGGCATCGCCCCTTGACCGGGCACACAGAGGGCTGCGACACGACCTTTAGGATCATTGGCTGGGCCACTGAAGACTTTAAAGTCCACATCGGTCAGCTGATCCGCCACATCAACCAACTCTAGGGGGATACGCAAATCGGGTTTATCTGAACCAAAGCGACGCATCGCATCGGCGTAGCTCATATGTGGAAATTCTGCGAACTCCACATCCAGCACCTCTTTAAATAATTGGCGCACCATGCTTTCAGTCATGGCCATAATGTCCGCTTCATCCATAAAGCTGGTTTCAATATCAATCTGAGTAAACTCCGGTTGACGATCAGCACGCAAGTCTTCATCACGGAAGCACTTGGCAATCTGGTAGTAACGGTCAACACCGGCCACCATCAACAACTGCTTAAACAGCTGCGGCGACTGCGGCAAAGCAAAGAAACTGCCGGGGTGGGTGCGGCTGGGCACTAAATAGTCACGGGCACCTTCTGGGGTAGCACGGGTCAGAATGGGGGTTTCCACATCCAAAAAGCCATTATCATCTAAGTAGCGGCGGATACTATTGGTGATCCGTGAACGCAGCTTTAACTTTGCAGCCATTTCTGGACGGCGCAAGTCAATAAAGCGGTAACGTAAGCGGGTTTCTTCGCCCACATCAGAGTGTTCATGCAGAGGGAACGGCGTGGTTTCCGCTCGGTTTAACACCTCTAAATCGCTGGCCACCACTTCAATGCCACCACTGGGCATATTGGGGTTAACGGCACCCTCGGGACGTGGATTGACCACCCCTGTTACTTTAACCACATACTCGCTGCGGACACGGTCAGCGGTAGCAAAGACTTCGGCCAACTCTGGATTAAAGACAACTTGTGCAAGGCCTTCACGGTCGCGGATATCGAGAAAAATTACTCCACCGTGGTCACGTCGACGGTGTACCCAACCGCAAAGAGTAACGGTTTGCCCGTTTAGGGATTCATTTAAGTGCCCGCAATAGTGGCTGCGCATCATGATAGCCTTCGCTTCCTAGAAAATATGAAATAAACGACACCTGACTACCCTCTAGCACTGGCTAAACAGCGTTCATGTACAGGCATCACAGAAAAGGCTGATTATAGCGTTTTACCGCGCCAACTGCTACGCCCTCTGCAGCAGCCACCTCGCCCAGCAACAAATAACCCGCTATGCCGACTTTAGTTGTTTGAGTCATTGCAGCGTTTGCTGTTTAATAAGCAGCTAACGTAGCAGTTGTCATATGCTGCGTATCGTACTGCGACAATAGTATTGTTCTTGCAACACCGTGCTTATAGTCGATTTTCGTATTTAGAATGTCTCTTACCAAAGTGAGTCCATTACATATGTTTAAACTTGTTCATTTAGCGACCGGTGCTATCGCACTGCTTCTTTCGCTTGTGTTAGCCAGTGATAATTCAGCGGCGGCCTTACTGCTCGCTGCATTTGCCCTCGCTAACTTATTGATAGCGCCTATCCTGCCAACCTGGGCACGGGGTGGTCGACGCCAGCTCCAAGATTTGGTTTCAGCGTTGATTATCCTCGCCACAGCAATGCAAGCTGTTTTTATGTTTAGCAGCACTGCATTTCTTGATTACCAATTCTTGAGCTTATTAACCCTCGCTGCTGCAACGGCTATCCACTTACTCCTGAACTTGCGTAAAGTCAGCGCAAAAAGCACACCACTGTCACAAGACCTCAGCGACCGCGAAACCGGTACTGTAAAGTGGTTCAACACCTCAAAAGGTTTTGGCTTTATCTCCCGCGACTCAGGCGATGACGTATTTGTTCATTTCCGCGCCATTCGTGGTGAGGGGCACCGCGTGTTGGTGGAAGGTCAGCGGGTTGAATTTACCGTGGTAGACCGCGAAAAAGGCTTGCAAGCTGAAGATGTGATTGCCGCTCTGCCCGATGAGCGCGACTAACCCAGACCGTTAAAAAAACCACAAAGGCCTGCCCGTGCGGCGCTGACTACTTGACAGCGACTCACCATGCAGGCCTTTTTATATCTTTAATAGATGTTTTTAAAAGCCCATGGGCCCATAGCAGGCTGTTTGCCCTGTAGCTTAGGCTTACAAAAATGCCCGCGATTGCGGGCATTTTTATTTAAGCTGAGGCGCTGCTCCTTATTAAGGGTATAAGCCGCGCAGCTCGCGTGTTTCTAGAATACGGGTACAAGCGGTAATAAAGGCTGCGGTACGCAAAGTTACTGCATGCTGTTCAGCAGTGGCAGTCAATGCTTGATAGGCATCCAACATAATTTTTTCCAGACGCTGATTAATTTCTTCAACGCCCCAATAAAAGTTCGCTGAGTTCTGCACCCACTCAAAATAACTGACTGTTACTCCGCCAGCATTGGCCAACACATCAGGAACCACAATCACACCTTGTTCATTCAAGATGTCATCTGCTTCTGGGGTGGTGGGCCCATTGGCGCCTTCCACAATAATGCGTGCGCGGATCTTAGCGGCATTGCGTCGAGTGATTTGCTCAGCCAAGGCTGCTGGAATCAAAATATCGGTTTCCAACGCCCAAAACTCATCAGCATCAATGGCCGTGGTATTGGCTGCGCCGCCCACACCGCCGGTTTGCTTCACATGGGTTAACAGCGCTTCAACATCTAAGCCGTTTTCATCATAGATGGTTCCAGTGTGATCCTGTACCGCAACCACTTTGGCACCAACCTCGTTAAACAAACGTGCCGCAGTACCGCCCACATTACCAAAGCCTTGTAAGCTGATGCGCGCACCGGTCAAGCTGATCCCAGCATCTTTAGCAGCAGCAGCGCCAACAATAAATACCCCGCGACCTGTGGCTTCAACACGGCCTAAGCTACCGCCCAAGGCAATGGGTTTACCGGTCACAATGCCCGGCTGGGTCACCCCAGCGTGCATCGAATAAGTATCCATCATCCATGCCATGGTTTGCGCATTGGTATTAACATCAGGGCCTGGAATATCAGTGTTCACACCGATGACTGAGCTGATTTCATTGGTGTAACGGCGAGTGATGCGCTCCATTTCGCCTGCGGAGTGTTGGCGTGGATCCACCCGCACCCCCCCTTTAGCACCGCCAAATGGCAAACCTACCACTGCGGTTTTAATGGACATCCAGGCCGATAACGCCATCATCTCGGAGAGCGTCACATCTTGGTGATAACGCATGCCGCCTTTACCTGGACCGCGATTCAGGCTGTGCTGAACCCGATAACCCTCAAAGTGGGCAATGCTGCCATCATCCATACGCACTGGCACATCAACAATGAGACTGCGCTCTGGATGTTTTAACGTATTAACCCACTTACTTAATTCACCTAAGTAAGGTGCAACCCGATCCACCTGCTCCAGAAAAACCCCCCAAGGGCCTGGATTTTCAGGGTCTAAATACGAGGGTGTTGTTTGCTTTTGTTGTGACATGCTTTAAACCTTGTTCATATAAAAGACGTGGCTGCCACTGTGTGTGGGCCGTACAAAAGAGCGCATTTTAACGGATTGCAGCGTGACTGGCTCGTCACAATGTAACAATAAATAAAATATGCGCCATAATATGAATCAAACCTCCTCTGTAAGCCGCGTCCTTATTCACTGCTTGCGTTCTGACTAAAAAAACTTATAAACAGCAAACAAAACACTTAAAAGGCGTTTTATGCTGTTTTACTGGCGTTGAAGCGATTAATATCAAAAGCTCAGGTTTTCATTTTAATGCGCTGCATAAACCAACGCTGTTAATAACTAAGGATTAATTATGTCCGCTTATGATGTCTTCCCTTATCTAAATTTACTGTCTGAACAAGGTGGCTCAGATATGTATTTTAGTGTCGGCGCTATCCCGCAAGTTAAAGTAGAAGGCATCTCAAGAAGCATTGGTAAACAGCGCCTCCCGCCCTCCTCTGTACAGCAAATGGCGTATCAATTAATGACGCAAAAACAAGTGGCAGAGTTTGAGCGTGATCTAGAAATGAACTTAGCGGTGGGGGTGCAAGGTTCTGGACGTTTTCGGGTTAACGTGTTTTACCAGCGCGGCGAAGTATCCATGGTGGTGCGGCTGATTAATAACGTTATCCCGGACTTTTCCAGTTTAGGCTTGCCTTCCGTGCTCGAACGTTTATCCATGCTGAGCCGTGGCTTAATCTTAGTCACCGGGGCTGCCGGCTCCGGTAAGTCCACCACATTAGCGGCCATGCTGGATTACCGTAACACCCATGCCGGCGGCCATATTTTATGCATCGAAGACCCCATTGAATTTTTGCATAAGCACAAACAATCGGTGATCAACCAGCGCGAAGTGGGTTTAGACACCCATAGCTTTGCTGATGCTCTACATAACGCCCTGCGCGAAGCACCGGATGTGATTATGATTGGCGAAATTCGTGATTTAGACACCATGCAACATGCCCTGCACTACTCAGAAACTGGGCACCTGTGTGTTGCCACCTTGCACGCCACCAGCACCCCCCATGCTTTAGAGCGCATTGTGCGCTTTTTCCCTGAACATGCCCGCAGTCAAGTACTGGCTGATGTGTCACAAAATCTGGTGGGGATTATTGGCCAGCGGTTAATTCCCGGGCTCAAACAAAAGCGGGTCGCCGCCATAGAAATGATGCTGGCGACACCTTACATCAAAGATCTCATCCAACGGGACCAATTGGATGAACTGAAAAGTGCCATTGCTCGTTCACAAGAACAAGGCTTACAAACCTTTGACCAAGAGCTGCTCAGGCTTTACCAAAGCGGCAGCATTAGCCTTGAAGAAGCCCTTAAATTTGCTGACTCGCGCACCGACCTCACATTAAAAGTTAAGCTCGATGGTGGTTTTGAAGGTAACGTACCTGATACGCTAAGCATCAAGTGAGTCGCTTAGTGACTAAAAGCACTCACATTGATCAACACCTCCTTTAAAACAAGTCAAATGGAGTTTACATGAGCGATCCACAGCAATTGTTCGAGCCTTTTCAGCTGGGCTCTTTTAAAGTGCCCTCACGTATCGTTATGGCACCCATGACACGCGCCTTCTCTCCCGGCGGTGTGCCCACTGCTCAAGTGCTTGAATACTACCGTAAACGTGCTGCTGCAGGCGTGGGACTAATTATTACCGAAGGCACCACAGTCAATCACTGCGCAGCCAATGGTTACCCCAATGTGCCACGCTTTTACGGGGCAGATGCGCTCGCCAGCTGGGAAAAAATTGTCGCGGCCGTACACGCCGAAGGCGGTAAGATCATTCCGCAACTTTGGCATGTTGGTAATGTGCGCCGTTTAGGCACTGAACCCGACGCCAGTGTGCCAGGCTATGGCCCTATGGAAAAATACAAGGACAACAAAAAAATTGTCCACGGCATGACGCAAAGCGATATTGATGAAGTGGTTGCTGCTTTCGCCCAAGGGGCTAAGGATGCTCAAGCCATTGGTATGGACGGTGTGGAGATTCACGGCGCACACGGTTACTTAATTGATCAGTTTTTCTGGGAAGGCAGCAATCAGCGCACGGATGATTACGGTGGCAGCATGGCGAAGCGCGGTCGTTTTGCTGTGGAAATCATTGAGGCAGTGCGTGCTGCGGTGGGTCCTGACTTTACGATTGTGTTTCGCTACTCACAATGGAAGCAGCAAGATTACACTGCACGCTTAGCGCAGACTCCCGATGAACTACAAGAGTTTTTACAACCTCTGGTGGATGCTGGGGTGGATATTTTCCATTGTTCAACCCGTCGCTTCTGGGAGCCTGAGTTTGCTGACTCTGAGCTTAACCTAGCCGGCTGGACGCGCAAGCTGACTGGCATCCCCACCATTACCGTGGGCAGTGTTGGCTTAGACGGTAGCGAGTTCACCAGTTTTATGCGCAACACCGATGAAGTGGCACAACCGGCCAGTATTGATGGCTTGCTCGAGCGTTTACAAGCACAAGAGTTCGACTTGGTTGCCGTGGGTCGTGCGTTATTGGTGGACCCAGAATGGGCCGCAAAAATACGTGATGGCCGTGACGCGGAGATTCTTCCCTTTAGCCGCAGCGCCTTAGGCAGTCTGTCTTAAACTGTACAGTTTGCTGTGTGGTGTATCGTCCACACAGCAAACCACTGTGCACTGCCTAACCGATAGCTGACTACTCATCAGCCCCTTCGCGATCACGATAACCCAGCAAGTATAAAATCCCATCCAAGCCTAAGGTTGAAATGGCTTGCCGTGCGGATTTCTTAACCATGGGCTTAGCGCGGAAAGCGACGCCTAAACCCGCCAAACCCAGCATGGGCAAATCATTAGCACCATCACCCACCGCAATGGTTTGCTCTAAGCGCAGGCCTTCCAGCTCAGTTAACTCGCGCAGCAAATCGGCTTTACGTTGCGCATCAACAATGGGCTCAATGGCGCGACCGGTTAATTTACCATCAACAATTTCAAGCTCATTGGCATACACATAGTCAATGCCCAAGCGCGCTTGTAATTGTTTGGCAAAATAGGTGAAGCCACCAGAAAGGATAGCGGTTTTGTAACCCAAGCGTTTCAATTCAGTGAAGAGCATCTCAGCCCCTTCAGTGAGGCGTAACGAAGCACCAATCTCTTCAAGCACCTCTTCTGATAAGCCTTCCAGCAAGGCTAAGCGCTCTTTAAAACTGGCTTTAAAGTCCAGCTCACCCTGCATTGCCCGCTCAGTAATGGCAGCCACTTGCTCACCAACCCCAGCAGCCTTGGCCAATTCATCAATAACTTCTGCTTCAATTAGGGTCGAATCCATATCAAATACTGCCAAACGGCGATTGCGGCGAAACACCGTATCGCGCTGGAAAGCAATATCCACATTCAACTCTTGGGCGACACTTAAAAACTCAGCCCGCAAAGCTGCCGCATCAGCCGGCTCACCGCGCACAGAAAACTCAATGCAGCCTTTGCCTTGGCTTTCTGGCGTATCCAAGCGCACCCGCCCAGATAAACGATCAATATGATCGATGTTTAAACCGTACTGGGCAGTAATGGCGCTGACCCGCTGGATTTGCTCAGCGGTCACTTGCCGCGTTAGCAAAGTGACGATGTAACGGGTTTTACCTTGGCCTGCTACCCACTGCTGGTAGTCATCTTCTGAGACTGGGGTAAAACGCACTTGCTGATCAAGTTTATAGCCCGTGAACAATACATCTTTAAGCACTGCTGAAGCGTGCTCGGTACTGGGTATCTCAACTAAAATCCCAAACGATAAGGTCTCATGGATAACCGCTTGACCAATATCTAAAATCTTTACACCGCTGTTTGACAGCACGCCCATAATGGCGGCAGTTAACCCCGGACGGTCTTCACCTGTGATGTTAATCAGGACAATTTCACGCACGGTGCTTTCTCCGCAAATAAAAAGAGCTATTCTAGCCATTTAATGACACAACGGGCAGTCCTTTTGCTTGTTGTATACTTTACGCCCGCTATACTTTACTGGTTTTGCCGTTGCTAATCGGCAACTTAAACTGCACTCTCGAGTTTTCTTCAACTGTTTGGACGTTTGACTTATGCCGCTCGCCTCTGCACCTTCAAAGCGCACCAGCATTGCCTCGCGCATTACCGGCGCTGTGCTGTTAATGCTCAGCATCAGCCTGCTCAGCATTGCTGGATTAGTTTACACACAGCAACAGTGGTCCATTCAGCAGCAAGCCGATGCATTGGGCAAAAGCTTATTGCAACAAACTCGAGTTATCGCAGAAGGTGCACTCTCAGCTGAGGATACGCTAAGTTTAGCAGTCCTGTTACGTGAACTGGTTGGCAACCCTTATGTGTCGCATGCTGCGCTGTACAGTGTGGACAACCGTATTCTAGCTGAAGCAGGCCAGCGCCCCAAACCCAGCAGCAACTCGCCAGGCTTCTACTCGCAGCAATTGACCTTCCAAAATATCATTGCCGGTACCCTGCACTTGCATATCGATATGCAACAGCTGCAAAAGCCACTGGACACCAGCATGCGCACCTTGGCTGCAGTAGGCTTAATACTGCTGATGTTAAACGCAATACTGGCAGTGTTATTAGGTCGTTCTATTACGCGCCCATTGAACACTCTCAGCAACTGGCTAAACAATCCTGCGCCGCCAGCCCCCTACAATCAACGCAGCGACGAGGTGGGGGTATTAGCTCGTCAACTTAACCAACATTGGGCCAACGACTTACCTACACTAGAGCCACAGCCCACCGAGTTAACCACAGCTGTACCTGACCCCCAGCAAGCTGCAGCCAATCAAGCGCCCAGCGAACTCTCGTATCAACAGGTGCACGACAGCGTATTGGCTGATGCTGACAGTAATGCTCGCAGCGCAGTTTTGGCGGTTGAATTTGGCAGCATGGAGCAGCTGCGGCAACTGCCCAGTGAGCGCCTAGCCGAGCTGATGAACACCTACCTGCACGCAGTACAACAGGCTGCAGACTTATATGCCGGCAAGCTCCACAACCTCACCGATGGCCGCAGTTTAATTACTTTTCATTCTAAACATGCGGACTACCCACGCAATGCAGTGTTGTGTGGTGAGTTACTGCGCGCTTTTAGCCACGCCTTGCAAACTGAAGTGGCTGCTAGCGGCACCCTGCTACACATTAAACTAGGGCTCAGCGAAGGCCCCGCTAACCAGCACAACACTTTGGGGCAATTACTGCTCAGTGACAGCACACAAACTGCACTGACTCTGAGTAAACACAGTCACAATTTATTACTGCTGAGCAATGATTTAGCCCAGCAAGATGAGATTATCGCTTGCTCACGTACCCGCCCGGTATTAAAGCCGGAACAGGCGAGTTGCGTAGAAACACTGCTCAATGGCTATCCCGCACTGCTACAAGACCAGCTGCAACAGATCCACAAGGACGCTTAGCCAAGCAACTGGGTAACTGTTCTGCCCTTCAGCCGTTAACTAACGGCTTAGAAACGGTACACTTCCAGCTCCCGCGGCGTGCCAACCTCAGGTATTTTTAGTCGTTCCAGCGGCGCCTGGGTAGGTTTTTTATTGCTTACTGCCCCATTGCCGCGGGCCGCTGCTGGCCGTGTAACGGCACTGGGCAATTGTTTGCGCAATGCTGTTACCAGTTGTTTGGTCAGCTGGTTAAGCAAATCACTTTGTGCGCGGACTTGGTCGCTCATTTCACCATTATGCTGCGCGGTAAAGCGCACCACTTGGCTGTCGCGCAGAACACCCTTGCTATCTAGCAAGCGCCACTGCGCTTCCAACACCGCAGGCTGCTCAACCCCAGAATCCAAACGGCTGATGCTCAATACCACCTGAGCTTGCGCCTCTATCCCCACTCGGTCGGGATACAAAGCAATGCGACTGCTGCCCAATTGTGCAGCAATCTGCCTTAACACAAACTGGCCAATATCATCTTGCAAGCTGCCTGCCCAGCGCGCTTGCTGGCTCACCCTTAGGCTGCCATCGGCTTCACGCTGTAAAAGGTTTTCACGTTGCAAGTAGTCAGCAATTTTTAACGGCCCCAATAAAACCGTTGCATTATTTTTCGTCTGGGTTTGTTCACTCTCAGGTTGCTGCAGCTGATAAAACTGCGCTGATGGTGCCAGACTGCAACCTGCAGTACCCAGCGCAATAACCCCCAGCATGGCGATCGCCAATGGCAAGCGCATTAAAAGTCTCATGTGTTCACCGTTTCTTGCCAAATATAATTGATTGTGGCTGTTGTTCGATACTTTCTGCAGTACGTTGCAGTGCCTTACTGGCTTCCCCTAAGTTCTGCAAAGCCTGTAACAATTCATATTGTAACTCTGACTGCGGACCAAAACTGCGGCGTCCATCATTCAGCATGCCTTCCATTTCCTGCAAGGTATCGGTAGCACTTTGCGCGGCCTGACGCACATCCACTAAAGCGTTTTTCAATTCAATGCTGCCGCTGTTTACATTATCTAACATTCCGGGCAAACGTTGTTGTAATTGCTCACTGATTTTTTCAAAGTTTGCCAGGGACACACTTAAGCTGTTCAAGCCCGCTTCTGTTTCTGGCGCAGAAGCTAAGCGCTCAAAAGCCAATAACGTCTTACTCACCGCATCTAAGGTTTCTTTAAGCGGCATCGCTCGTAAACCTTCAACTAAATCACGCAACACTTCAGTCACCTGATCAATCCGTGAAGGCACGGTTGGAATGGCTGGCAAATCAATCAAGTGCGGCTCACGAATATAACCTTCGTACGATGGAAAAAAATCCAGCGCAACAATGGCTTTACCGGTTAAAAAACTGGGGGTTTGTAACTGCGCCCGCAAACCCCGCTCAACCAAACGCTCCACTGAGCGGTCGAGACTGCCACCGCCTTTACGTCCACCAGTGGTGTCGCTATTAATACGAATGGTCACCGGCATTACCACATCATTTAAGCCGCGATCATACGACAGCTCAATATGCTGCACATTGCCGACTTTTACACCGCGGTAAGTGACATCTGCGCCCACATCCAAACCATCCAATGCGCCGGTAAAATACACTACATACTCCACTGGACGACTGAGCAAGCTGTCACGACTTAACAACAACAAACCGGCCACCAGTAAAGCGGTACCAGCCAGAATAAAGAGACCTATTAAAAAGGGTTTACGGGATTCAGTCATTTTGTGCGTCCTTGGATTACCGCATCACCGCGCCGTAAAAAACGCTGCACAGTTTCTGGGCCATGTTCCAGTAATTCTTGCAGGGGGCCTAGGGCGATTTGTGTGCGTGTTGCATTGTCTAAAAACAAACAGGTGTCTGCCACTGCATAAATACTGGGCAACTCATGGGTGACTAACACAATACTGGAGCCCAGGCTGTCGCGCAGCTCTAAAATCAACTCATCTAAAGCCATGGAACTTAATGGGTCTAAACCGGCGGAAGGCTCATCAAAAAACAGCACCTGTGGATCTAAAGCTAAGGCCCGCGCCAAGGCGGCACGCTTACGCATTCCCCCAGACAACTCCGCAGGATAAAGCTGATCACAGCCTGCTAATCCCACCAGCGCCAGCTTAATTGCCGCCAATTCATCCAGTTCTGCTGTGGTTAACTCAGGTCGCCAGGTACTGATGGGTAGGCAAATATTATCCCTTAAGGTCATGCCGCTCCATAACGCACCATTTTGATACAGCACCCCAAAATGCTGCTGCAAATCAGCTCGGCTGTCGGCATCTCGCGCCCAGTAGTCCTCACCTTGAAAGAGCACTCGCCCAGCTAAAGGCGCTTGCAGGCCAATTAAGTGGCGCAATAAAGTGCTTTTACCGCAGCCACTGCCGCCCATAATGACAAAGACTTCACCTTGCTTGATGCTGAAGTTCAGCTCGCGCTGAATCACTAAAGAACCGTAGCCTGCGCTTAGGTTGTCTGCCACCAAAATAGCTTCGCCCATACTCAGATCCCCAGCTGCGTACAAATAAGGGTAATCAACGCATCACTGACCACCAAGGCAACAATGATACTCACCACTGCATTGGTGGTGGCTTGCCCCACTGCTTGGGCATTACGGCCACAGGTTAAACCGTAATAACAGCCGATTAAACCGATCAGCACAGCAAACACCAAACTTTTAAACAGACCAATTAAAAAGTCGGTTAAAGTCAGCATGGTTAAACTTTGATTGATGTATTGCGCCGCGGAGATATCAAACAAGCCAGCACCTATGACAAAGCCGCCAAAAATACCCAGAGCATCGGCAAACACCGTTAAAATCGGCATGCTGAGCAGCAAAGCCAGCAAACGCGGCAAGATCAAAAACTCTATGGGTGGAAAGCCAAAGGTTTTCAGCGCATCGATTTCCTCATTGGCTTGCATGCTGCCCAGTTCTGCGGCATAAGCAGCACCGGTGCGTCCCGCCATAATCACTGCCGTCATTAAGGCGCCCATTTCCCGAGTCATCCCAATGGACACCATATTGGCAATGTAAAGTTGCGCGCCAAACACTTCCAACTGCGCAGCACCTACGAAAGCGAGAATCAAACCAATTAAACTGGCAATCAAAGCGACAATGGGTAAAGCAGCGGGGCCGCATTGTTGAAAAGCCGACCAAAAATCGCCCATGCGCATCCGCGCCTTACCTGCCAATAAGCGCCCCAAGGCCAACATAATATCGCCAATAAATACGCTGCTATTAACCAGCGCAGTGGCCACTCTTTGCCCGCCTAAACCTATCCGCGCCACCCAACCATACTCAGGGGCCTGTGCTTCAGTTGCTTGGGTGGATGGTCTAGCCGCCATCTCCAGTAAGCGCTCCACCCCGTCCGGCAAGCCTTGCAAACTCAACTCAACCTGCTGCTGGGTGGCTAAACGCTGCAAACGGCGCAGCAAAGCCAACAAGCTGGTGTCCCAAGCATTAACTGCCACCTCCACAGTGACCTGCTCAGGTAAGCGCCCAGCCTGACGCCAGACCTCATGGAGTTCAGGTTTACGCTGCTCCAAGGTCCAGTCCCCAGTCACTTTGAGCACCGTTAGGCTTTGATTGTGCTGCCAGTCTAAACGTGGCGTTTTATCCATTTGGCGATCCCTTAACTGCTTTTGTGCAACAGTGTCAGTGCAGTATCACACAAGCTGGCTCTACTTTAAGGTTCAACCTGCAATTGATCAACGCGCTGAAAGCCTCGGGGCAGTTTGTTGCCGCGCCGACCACGCTCACCCCGATAATGCTCCAGGTCATTAAACTTCAGGGTTAAAGTGCGTTTTCCGGCATGCACCACCAAGCTGGATTGCTCGTTAAGCACAGCAAAATCCACCAACCACTCTTCTCGTTTGGCGGCTCGATCAGTGGGGATGCCTATTAATTTATTGCCCTTACCGCGACTCAGCTGCGGCAATTCTGCCACTGGAAAGACTAATAAACGGCCTTCATTACTGACCACCGCCAGCCAGTCCTCAGCAAAATTCTCAACAGTTTTCGGAGCTAATACCCGAGCATTTTTAGGTAAATTGATTAACGATTTACCGGCCCGGTTTTTCGCCTGCATATCCGCGCCTTGGATCACAAAACCATAACCAGCATCAGAGGCCATCAAGATTAACTGCTCATCGCTGGGCATCACCACCCACTCAAAAGTCACCCCGGCCGGCGGGGTTAAGCGTCCGGATAGCGGCTCACCATGCCCACGCGCGGCCGGTAAACTGTGTGCGTCTAACGAATAACTGCGGCCACTGCTGTCTAAAAACACTGCACTTTGGTTGGAACGCCCTAATGCTGCATGTTTAAAGGCGTCACCGGACTTATTGGACAAAGCGCTCGGATCCAGCTCATGGCCACGGCCACTGCGCACCCAGCCCTGCTCTGAAATCACCACGGTGACAGGCTCTGCCGGTAATAAATCCGATTTGGTCAGCGCACGGGCTTCGCCACGCTCAACAATGGGTGAGCGGCGCTCATCACCATAGGTTTTAGCATCCTCGAGCAGCTCTTTACGCACCAAACGTTTGAGTTTGGCTTCACTGCCCAATAGCGCCAGCAGACTGGCTTGCTCTTTGGCCAATTCATCTTGCTCACCGCGAATTTTCATCTCTTCGAGGCGCGCCAATTGACGCAAACGGGTATCTAAAATGTAATCGGCTTGAATCTCACTGATCGCAAAGCGTTCCATTAACACTGCTTTAGGGTGTTCTTCAGTGCGAATGATCTCAATCACTTCATCCAGATTTAGAAATGCAATCAATAAGCCTTCTAACACATGCAGGCGTTTCTCAACCCGATCCAAGCGAAATTGCAAACGCTTACGCACGGTTTCCACACGAAACACCAACCACTCCACCAGCATGCTGCGCAGATCTTTCACCTGTGGCAGGCCATCTAAGCCAATGACATTCATATTGACTCGATAACTGGATTCCAAGTCGGTGGTGGCAAACAAATGTTGCATCAACTCATCAATGGAGACCCGGTTAGAGCGCGGTACGATGACAATTCGGCAGGGGTTTTCATGGTCCGATTCATCGCGTAAATCGGCCACCATGGGCAGCTTTTTAGCCTGCATCTGGCTGGCAATTTGCTCAATGACTTTTGCCCCAGACACTTGGTGCGGCAAAGCACTGATCACCACATCACCGTCATCCAGCTCATACACCGCACGCATGCGCACCGAGCCGCGACCGCTTTGATAGGTTTTTAGAAGATCAGCGCGGGGGGTGATGATTTCTGCGTCTGTGGGGAAGTCTGGACCCTGAATGTGTTCACACAACTCTTCTAAAGTGGCTTTAGGCTTGTCCAGCAATTGCACACAAGCAGCGGCCACTTCACGCAAGTTATGCGGCAGCACATCGGTGGCCATCCCCACGGCAATTCCAGTAGTACCATTCAATAATAAATTCGGTAAACGGGCTGGCAATACTGCTGGCTCATTCATGGTGCCATCAAAATTGGGAATCCAATCCACCGTACCTTGGCCCAGCTCAGTTAACAGCACTTCTGCATAGCGGGCTAAACGCGCCTCGGTATAGCGCATGGCAGCAAATGACTTAGGATCATCCGGCGCCCCCCAGTTACCCTGCCCATCCACTAAGGGATAGCGATAACTGAACGGCTGCGCCATCAACACCATGGCTTCATAACAGGCGCTGTCACCGTGGGGGTGATACTTACCCAACACATCACCCACGGTGCGTGCGGATTTTTTATGCTTAGAGTCAGCGTCCAAGCTCAGCTCACTCATGGCGTACACAATACGCCGCTGCACCGGTTTTAAGCCATCACCAATATGCGGTAAGGCGCGGTCCATAATCACGTACATGGAGTAATTTAAATAGGCTTGCTCGGTAAATTCCGCCATGGAGCGGCGCTCAACGCCTTCAAAACTTAAATCATAGGATTGCGTCATGCACAGCCTCTATTGAGTCGGTTTGCAATAAATACGGTGTTCTAAAATAAACAATGTGGCAGTGCATCACACCTGCACCTCAGCCAGATCGCCCTTGTTTTCCAACCAAGCCCGGCGATCACCGGCACGGCGTCTGGCCAGCAACATATCCATCAGCTCTTCAGTGGCGCTCACGTCATCTAAAGTGAGCTGCACCAAGCGTCGGGTGTTGGGGTCCATGGTGGTTTCACGCAACTGCGGCGGATTCATCTCACCCAAACCTTTAAAGCGGGTGACTTGTGGCTTACCGCGTTTGTTTTCGGCTGCTAAACGATCCAGAATGCTTTTCAGTTCATCATCATCAAGGGCGTAATGCACGTCTTTGCCCAAATCAATCCGGTACAACGGTGGCATGGCCACATAAATATGCCCTGCTTCAATTAAAGCTCGGAAATGGCGCATAAACAGCGCACATAATAAAGTGGCAATGTGCAGTCCATCAGAATCCGCATCGGCCAAAATACAAATTTTACCGTAGCGTAACTGACTGATGTCTGATGAGCCGGGGTCAACCCCAAGCGCCACGGCAATGTCATGCACTTCTTGGGAAGCCAGCACTACACTGCCGTCCACTTCCCAAGTATTTAGGATTTTACCGCGCAGCGGCATAATCGCCTGGAACTCTTTATCACGGGCCTGTTTAGCACTGCCCCCTGCTGAATCCCCTTCCACCAAAAACAACTCACCGCGCATCGGGTCTTGCCCCGCACAATCGGCCAGTTTGCCCGGTAACGCAGGCCCTTGGGTGATTCGCTTGCGCTCCACCCGACGCCCGGCTTTTAAACGGCGACCGGCATGGTTAATGGCCAGCTCAGCCAACTGCAAGCCCAGCTCTGAGTTGGCATTTAGCCACAGACTGAACGCATCTTTAACCACCCCAGTAACAAAACCTGCAGCGCTGCGTGAGGATAAGCGCTCTTTAGTTTGCCCGGAAAACTGCGGCTCTTGCATTTTCATCGACAACACAAAGCTGATCCGCTCCCAAATATCCTCTGGGGCCAGCTTCACGCCACGGGGTAATAAATTGCGGAACTCGCAGAAATCTCGCATGGCATCCAGCAAACCTTGGCGAAAACCATTCACATGGGTGCCGCCTTGTGCGGTGGGAATTAAGTTCACATAGCTTTCTTGGACCAGCTCGCCACCTTCCGGCAGCCAAACCACCGCCCACTCCACCTGTTCACTTTGAGTTACCAACTCGCCACAAAAGGGCTCTTCCGGCAAACTGATAAATTCTGCAACCGCATCGGTTAAATAAGAGCGCAAACCCGCTTCATAAAACCAAGTGACCTGCTCATCGGTGTTTTTATCTTCAAACTTGACGGTCAATCCAGGGCACAACACCGCCTTGGCTTTTAAATTATGTTTTAAGCGACTCACCGAAAACCTAGCGGTATCAAAATACTTGGGATCAGGCCAAAAACGCAGACTGGTGCCGGTATTGCGCTGCCCCACAGTGCCAATCACCTCCAGCTCACTGGCTTTAAAGCCATCGCGAAAAGTCATCAGGTGCTCTTGTCCATCGCGCCGTACCCGCACCTCAAGCTGGGTGGACAACGCATTCACCACCGATATACCCACCCCGTGAAGACCACCTGAGAACTCATAGCTCTTATTGGAGAATTTACCACCATCGTGCAAGCGGGTAAAAATCAACTCGACCCCGGGGATGCCTTCTTCGGGGTGAATATCCACCGGCATACCGCGCCCATCATCAATCACTTCCAAGGATTGATCCGCGTGTAAAATCACTTGTAAATTGCGTGCATGCCCAGCCAGCGCCTCATCGACACTGTTATCAATGGCCTCTTGGGCAAGGTGGTTGGGCCGCGTGGTATCGGTATACATGCCAGGGCGTTTGCGCACTGGATCTAACCCAGATAGAACCTCAATGGCATCAGCGGTATAGGTGGTATTTGTCATAGATAATGTGATTACTCAAAAACAGATAAATCGAGTGATAATAATTCTGCAGAGCTCAATCCTGCAAAAGAAAATAAAGCTGGGAGATGTTCGGCAAAGCGCTGAAAACTATGGTCGCCACCCTGTTCGATGTGCACAGCGCAGCCCTGATAGTACTGTTCAGCTAAACAGTAGTCCAGCGTTTCGTCGCCGGTTTGCAGCCAGACGCAAAAGCGCTGACTATCCTGCGGCGGCGCCACTTCCAATGCCGCAAACCCCTGTAAATGTGACTCAGTAAGTAACCAGCGCTCGCCAGTATAAAGGTTTTCCTGTTCCGCGCTAAACTCATTAAACATCTGATGGGGACGCACGGCTGGATTAATCAGCAAGGCTTTTAAGTGGTGCTGTTGAGCTAAGTAAGTGGCGTAATAACCACCTAAAGAACTGCCCACCAAGACTGGCTGCCCCAACTGGGCTATTTTCTCTTGCAGCTGGGCAATGGCACGCTGTGGATGGTGATGCAATTCAGGTATTTGCAAACGCTGTGCGGGGCGCCCCAACTGCAACCAAGCTTGGCGCAACTGTTGCGCTTTAAATGAAGCCGCTGAGCTATTAAAACCATGAATATAAAGAATACTTGGACTGTTCGACATAATTCACTACACATTGAATACAGTCGATCACAATACCATTATGCGCAAATTTGTGTGTACCGCGCAGCGAACCCGAGTTTTTCCAGAGCATGTAACCTGGCGCTTTAATAACCGTTACTGTTACGGTCAATTTCAAGCTTAAAATTTTCCACACGGGATACTGCAGTCTGTATTTGCCCATCCTCATAAAGCCGCAACCAGCGGTAACCGGGCGCTACCTCATCCAAGGTAAAATCAGCTTGCTGAGGAGCGAATTGTATACAGGTGGATGGGCAAGCCAGCCAGCGCACACCATGCTGATATTCATCAAACTCTTGATGCACATGCCCCCAAAGCACTGCTTTAACATTTGTGTAGTCAGCCACTATAGCCAACATCTGTGCAGCATTGTGCAGGTTGATTTTATCCATCCAGCGGCTACCGATCGCTACCGGGTGGTGGTGCAGGGCAATTAACACATGGCGCTCGCCAGCACTGTGCAAGGCTTCGTCCAGAATACTTAACTGGTGCTGATCTAAATAACCATGCACCTCATTTGCCACTGAAGTGTCTAAAGTAATCACTCGCCAAGCGCCCAAGTCGCACACTGGCTCTACCCAGCTGGCATCTAAACTGGCCTGCTGCAAAGCTATGCGCTCATCGTGATTGCCCGCAATCCAACGTACCGGGGCAGCAAAACTGTTGGCCAGGTTTGCAAAGCGTTGGTAAGACTCAGCAGAGCCATCTTGGGAAATATCACCGGTGCACAACAGCAGATCAATTTCTTGCTGCTCGGCCGCCACCAATTGCGCCACCTGCTGCAAGCTTTCTTGAGTTTTCATGCCCAGTAATCGGCCGTCTAGCTGGGCATATAAGTGGCTGTCGGTGATTTGTACTACTGTAGCGTAAGGTATTGCTTGCAACGGCTCCATGTTCAGGTGCCTCTCCAATAATTGCATCCACCCGATTAAGTATGCGTATTGTTCGCATTAAGGGCAATGCCTGATTAAGCGGCTCAGTTCACATTTAAACATATTTAGCCGCATACCAAAGCCTGCTCAACCTGCCTATACTGAAAGTCCAATACGCCTTACGGAGAATTTGCCATGAGTCGTCCTAAAAAGCTTGAGCATCCGCTTTTTCAATTACTGCTGGAGGAGAATATTGAGGCGTTTAACGCTCAAAAAGAAAAGTACCTCACCTCCTCTGGGTTGATCAACTTACAAAGCGCTGATTTACGCGGCTTAAGTCTGCGTAAACTTGATGCGGCACGCATTGATTTCCGTAATGCTTATTTTCGCAGCTGCGACCTGCGCGGGATTGATTTTAGAGCCGCACTGCTAGAGGGTGCCAGTCTAAATCGTGCAAAAATCTCTGGCTGCTACTTTGCCGATAATCTACGTGCCGATGAAATCATCATGTCACTCACCGCCGGGACTCGACTGCGTTACAGTAACGATTAAGCACTGCGTTGGGTGTTCTTGTTCACATTCTGCAACTTAGTTGAGCTGCCAACGGCAATACATATCGCCAGACACCGCGCTTTGTTGTAATGTTTTAAGCAAAGAGTGTTGTGCCGTTGCTAGGGACTTTTACTATGTATCTACTGGATGAGCAGCCTGCTTATACGGATCAGTTAATCAAACGTTTGCAAGCCATTCCTGAGCAGTTTCTCGAAGGTTTATCACCCTGTGGTGAGCCTATAGAGGTGAATAACTGCGATAATTTGTTTGCCATTTTAGAGCAGAGCCAGCTGTATTTAATCGAGAGCGGTTTAGTCCATGTTTTCGTTGAAGAACGGCCCTTATTTTACTTACAAGAAGGGGATTTGCTGGGTATCAACCAAGGTTTTGAGCTTCCCAGCCGCCAATATGCAACAGAAGACAGCTTGCGCTTAATTCCCTACCAGCGCAGCGCGGTCTACCAGCACCTCGCCAAGTCAATTGAGCGCCAAGAACTCTACACCTTTTACTTACTGGGTCAGTCTGCCCTACTCACCGACGCCTTAGCACAGCTCAAACAGCCCATAGCTAACCCCCCATCGGGTTTTACACACTATGCCATTGGGGAAACCTTACTCCATGCCGGCGCCCCGGCTGAGCATGTTTTTATAATCATCGAAGGGCATGCCGAAGCCTGGGTCGATGGGCAAAAAGTTGGTGACGTGGAAAAAGATGAAATTGTCGGTGCCATGGCTGTTTTCACCGAAGAGCCACGCAGCGCCACTGTTATTGCCAGCGAACCCTGCACCGTTATGCTGGTGCCGAAAAATCAATTTATTGACCTGATGCACAATAATCCGCGTATTGCCCACCACCTGATTGAAACCATGGCCCACCATATTAAGCGTCTTAATAAAGAAGTCACCAATCTGCGCAACGCGGCAAGTAATCCACCAGCAAAATAAAGCGCAATAACCCCTTTCGCCTGCGGCGCCAAGCAGTTCATAAGCGCATAACCAGCCAGCTCGCCAACTAAGGCGTTCAACATCACAGACAGTGCCTGCAATTTTTCCAACAGACTGCTATTATTCGCGTTTTTTGCAGGCGACTGATCCCATGCTGGAAAGACTCTTCCAATTACAGGCCAATGACACTGATTTTCGTACTGAAGTGCTGGCAGGTGTCACCACCTTCCTCACCATGGCCTACATTCTGTTTGTTAACCCCAATATGTTGGCAGAAATCGGCATGGATCACGGCGCGGTGTTTGTCGCCACCTGCTTAGCCGGTGCGATTGGCTCGGCGATTATGGGCATGGTGGCCAATTACCCCATAGCCTTAGCACCGGGCATGGGACTGAACGCCTTCTTCACCTACACTGTGGTCGGCACCATGGGTTACTCATGGGAAGTGGCGCTGGGTGCGGTATTTATTTCCGGCTTCTTATTCTTCGCCATGTCGGTATTTAAAATCCGCGAATGGATTATTAACAGCATCCCCATGCCATTGCGCTCAGCGATCAGCGCGGGAATTGGCTTGTTTTTAGCACTGATAGCTCTAAAAAATGCCGGCATTGTGGTGGGTAACCCCGACACTTTAGTGGCCCTGGGCGACCTTGCGCAACCCGGGCCTATTTTTGCCACCCTCGGCTTTGTGTTGATTGTTGCCTTGGCCTATCGCCAGGTTACCGGCGCAGTGATGATTGGCATTCTCTTGATCACCGGTTTTTCCATAATCATGGGCTTTTCAGCGCTCAACGGGGTGATCAGTATGCCGCCGAGCATGCTGCCCACTTTGATGAAGTTGGACATCGCGGGCGCACTGGACATTGGTTTAGTCAGTGTGATTTTTGCCTTCTTATTTGTTGACCTGTTTGACACCTCAGGCACCTTAATTGGTGTTGCCCAACGGGCCAATCTGGTGGATAAAGACGGCAACATGCCACGCTTGGGGCGTGCTTTATTGGCCGACAGTACGTCCACCATGGCCGGTGCTTGCATGGGCACTTCAACCACCACCAGTTTTGTTGAGTCTGCCGCTGGGATCGCCGCTGGTGGTCGCACGGGTTTAACCGCCTGCACAGTGGCCGTACTGTTTTTGCTGAGCTTGTTCTTTGCACCACTGGCTTCCGCGGTGCCCGCCTACGCAACAGCACCGGCATTATTTTTTGTTGCCGTGTTGATGACCAGCGGTCTAGCTAAGATTGATTGGGATGATCTCACCGTAGCTGGCCCTGTGGTGGTGGCCGCTTTAGCCATGCCACTGACCTTCTCCATTGCCAATGGTATCGCCTTTGGCTTTATCAGCTGGACAGCAATTAAACTGCTCAGTGGCCGCTGGAAAGACCTCAACAGTGCCATGTGGGTGCTATCTATTCTGTTCATTATTAAACTGGGCTTTTTCCCCTAATGTCATATTCAGCACAGCCTTCCGCCGCTTATCTGGAGCAATTGAACAGCAAGCAAGCTCGCTTGCAGGAACTGCTTCGCCCGTTCAATGCACCTGCACCCCAAGTATTTGCCTCTGCCGAACAGCACTACCGTTTGCGTGCTGAATTCCGCATCTGGCGTGACGGTGATCAGCGTCACTACGCAATGATGACCCCTGGTGATAAACGCACACCGATTTATGTGGATGATTTCCCCATCGCTAGCGAACTGATTAATCAGCTGATGCCCCGCATCAAAGAAGCGTGGAGCAACAGTGCAGCGCTGTCTAATCGCCTGTTTCAGGTGGAGTTTTTAACCACCCTAGCCGGTGAAGCGCTGGTTACCCTGTGCTACCACCGCCCGCTCGATGATGAATGGCATGCAGCGGCTGAGCAGCTGGCTCAGGCACTAAATATTAGTGTGATTGGCCGCTCACGGGGCAAACGCACGGTGATTGGCCGTGACTACGTGGTGGAAAAGCTGGACGTGGCGGGCCGTGAGTTTAGCTACCGCCAACCTGAAGGGGCTTTTACTCAGCCCAATGGCGCGATGAATGTGCAGATGCTCAACTGGGCTTATGAAGCACTGGGTGAGCAAACGGATGATTTACTGGAGCTGTATTGCGGTAACGGTAACTTTACCCTGCCGCTGTCGACCCGAGTGCGTCGGGTGCTGGCCACAGAAATCAGTAAAAGCTCAGTCAATGCTGCACTGGCCAACCTCGAAGACAACCAGATTGAAAACATTGCGCTGGCCCGTTTATCTGCAGAAGAACTGACTCAGGCGCTGAATAAAGTACGGGAGTTCCGCCGTTTAGCTGACATTGATTTAGACAGTTATCAGTTTGGCACTGTGTTTGTTGACCCACCCCGTGCCGGTATGGATTCTGAGACCTGTGAGCTGATTCGCCGTTTCCCGCGGATTTTATACATCTCTTGCAATCCGGAAACCTTGGCGGAAAACATTCGCCAACTCAGCGACACCCACCGCATTGTTAAAACAGCATTGTTTGACCAGTTTCCGTGGACTGACCACATTGAAAGTGGCGTATTGCTGGAGCGTAGGTAGTCAGGCCAGTAGCCGCTGATACACAGATAGCCTGCAGCTGCATATGCTTCTGTAGGAGTCGACCATGTCGACGACCGCTGACCATCAGCCTATGAGCACGCCTCATCTTCGCATGCGCTGTGCATACAAACTTTATTTTGTTTGCTGATTTCTAACAGTATGTGCTTGTAAACTTGGTGTGGCGCATCTACCGCTATTGCTGCTTTTCCCTCAATGCGCCCATCCTGGGCTCAATTCGGGCGCTACGCCATCCATGGCTTCGCTTGTCGCAGCAACAGCGGCAGACGCGGTTAACCATTAGCTTTGCTTGTTAGCTGTTTATCATTAAAGACTAGGGGTCCAGGTTACGCCTAGTAGGACGGTGAAGCGATCTTCGCGGTAGCCATAGGCTTCACCTTCATAACCATACAAAACACGCGAATAACTTTTATCGAAGATATTAGCTAAACGCAGATCAACACCTAAATCTTGAGTGGCTTGCCAGCTGCTACGTAAATCTAAAGTACCAAAACCAGAAACATTTTTACGCCCAACGCTAAAAACATCATCAGTAGCGTGGCTGGCAAGTCTCCAAGTTCCACCTATCCCAAATGTCCCCAGTTGTTTATCCAAGTCATAGCTGAGAGTGCGCTTAGGGACACGCACCAGAGTCTGGCCTGTTCCGCGGTCACGCGCATCAACAATACTAATATTCAAAGCTCCTTGTGCACCAAATACCTCGTGCTGTAAAGATGCTTCAAAACCATTGATTCGAGCCTTATTAACATTTTGCATAACCCAGTTCTTGCTAACTATTAAATCTCGAATATCACTACGATATAACGATGTCTCTAATTTAACCCTGTCCGCAAGCTGACTGCGCCACTGCAGCTCATAACTTTTAGATTTCTCTGGCTTTAAATCTGGATTTGCTCCCCAGCCAGATGGCCCGTAAATATTACTTAAGGTGCCAGCTCTAAATCCTTCTGAATACGAAAAAACAAACTCATTGAGCATACCCACTGGTAAACTTAAAGCAGCATTCCAAGTGTTTTCATTGCCAAACTGTTGATTTTTATCATACCGCAAGCCTAGCTCAGTACCGAACCACTCGCCTTTATAGCTATGCTGAACAAAAGCAGCCTTATTCCAACGACTATCTTTTTCATAGACTGTATTTTGGTCTGTGCGCACTTTATCTTTTAAATAATCCACACCACCACGTACAGTATGTTGATCATCAAGTTGAAAAGTATTTAACCAAGTAGCTGAATCACGGTAACTATTAATGTCACGCAAATGAGAAGGTGATGCTAGTTTATTGTAAGCACTCAGTTTATCCTCACTATGCCCTAACTCTAAGCGGCTAAGCCACTGTCCCGTCACCTGCAGCTCCATAAAAGTAGAAGCTGAGCTACCAGAAAAATCAATATACTCTTCAGTCCCTTTTGCTACCGGCCAACCGCTGCCATCTGTGTTATCAAATTCTGTTTTACCACGTTGGTCTAACACATTAAGACCAACTCTAAACTGCTCATTAAATATATGAGACAAGCTAAAACTCACAGATTTATTACGGTATGTATCATGATCTGCATCTGAATCAAAGGACTTATTAGTACGATCAAAACCTGTCATTTCATCAAGACTAGCGCTGAGATTAAATCGAGTATCTTGATTACCACCAGAAATGCCAGCGCTACGCTCCCAAACACCTTTATTACCAGCAGCTACACGCACGCGGCCTTGCAGCCCTTCACCAGTGCTCCGGCGGGTAAACACTTGGATCACACCACCAATGGCATCAGAACCATATATTGCTGAGCGAGCACCACGCAACACTTCCACACGCTCAATTTGATCAATGTTTAAATGATCTAACGCACCATTAGCGCCGCCCATAGTGACAGAACCAACACGCACTCCGTCAACCAACACTAAAGTTTGTGGTGTGCTGGTTCCGCGAATGAATACACCAGTAGTACTTCCGCGACCGCCATTTTGAGTAACCTGCACGCCCGGCACACGGTTCAACAAATCAGCCACGTTAACCGGCTGTAAGCGATCAATATCTTCGCGAGTAAATACTGTGACCGCAGCGGTGGAGTCTTTACGGTCCTCTGCGGTACGGTTAGCAGTAATGACTGTGTTAGAGAGTTTTAAGGCGTCTTCGTTGTTATCAGCAACTGCGTACAGAGTTGATGCAGGCAATAGCGCAACGGCGAGCGCTAGGCGGGACAGTTTCATTCGGTTGAATCCTCAAAAATAAATGCAGTTTTTGAGGAGGGCAGGAGCAAGTGCACAAGCAGAACGCGGCACTTGACGGTGCCGCCCTCCGCAACACCCGTCGAAATCCATAAGGCAGGTCTACGGGCTGGCGAATGCACCTGTTTACCTTCCCAGCTTTGCAGCCAGTGGTCATTAAACAGACGTGCGCATAAAGCGCGTCGCTTACCGTTGCGGGGGCAGCGTAAGTCGGTGGAAACCGCTTAACTTCCCTTTTCAGGCTGGGATCATCCAGCACACCCTACAGAATCAAAGTGCGGGAACAATAAACGTCTCGACGGCATTGGTCAAGTTTTAGGCAAAGCAGTTATGCTTCTGCAGGTGTAACAGCTTATCGAGCAGCCCCATGTTATTCAGCGTTTGCCAGTACGGTATGTGGCTGGGGCTTATTGGCTGGCTGGCAGTCTGCGGTCGTCGACGTGGTCGACTCCTACAAGAGCGTAGTCATGGATGGCGCAGCGCCCGATTGAAGCTCAGGATGAGTTCGTTGAGGGAAAGTAATAGTCCTGTAGGCATTACAGTTGAGTTAGCAGCCCCGTTTTACAACGGTTTGCCAGCGTAGTATGCGGCCAAATTTATTGGTGGGCTGGCAGTCTGCGATCGCCGGTATGACCGGCTCCTGCAGGAGAAGCCAAGTCGTTTTACGGTCGTGGTATGAACGGCCGCCACAGGAGAATTCGGGTAGTTTGCGCTCGTCGGTATGACCGACGCCTACAGGAGGGACGGGTCGTTTGTATGGCCGAGGGCAGCAGGAGTGGTGCTTATTTTAAGCCAAGCGCTGTTGTACGGCCTGCAAAATACCAGCGCTATCTAAGCCGCATTCGGCGAGCATTTGCGCTGGTTGGCCGTGCTCCACATAGATGTCAGGCAAGCCCAGCTGCAGTAAAGGTACATTGAGTTGCTTAGCTGCCACAAACTCACCCACGGCACTGCCGGCACCGCCCATCACTGCGTTTTCTTCGATGGTGACGAACAATGAGTGGTCAGCTGCTAACTCTGTCAGCAGTTCCTCATCCAGCGGTTTTACAAAGCGCATATCCACCACAGTGGCATCCAGCTGCTCAGCCGCTTCAAGAGCAGCGGTCAACTGCACACCAAACACCAACAAGGCAACGCTCTGCCCTGTACGGCGCACCACTGCTTTAGCCAAGGGCACAGCTTCTAAGCTGTCACTGATCTGTGCATTGGGGCCAGTACCGCGCGGGTAACGCACTGCCGCCGGACCCACATGGTGATAACCGGTATTGAGCAGTAAGCGTAATTCATTTTCATCACTGGGCGTCATCACCACCATGTTCGGGATGCAACGCAAGTAAGAAATATCAAAGCTGCCGGCATGGGTCGGGCCATCTTCACCCACTAAGCCAGCACGGTCCACGGCAAATAACACATCCAAATCTTGCACCGCCACATCATGGATCAACTGATCATAGGCACGCTGCAAAAATGTTGAGTAAATCGCCACCACCGGCTTGGCCCCTTCACAGGCCATGCCAGCGGCTAAGGTCACCGCATGTTGCTCAGCAATGGCCACGTCAAAGTAACGCTCTGGATACTGCTCGCTAAAGGCAATCAGGTCCGAACCTTCTTTCATGGCAGGGGTAATGCCCAGCAAGCGCTCATCTTGCGCCGCCATATCACACAGCCACTGACCAAATACATTGGCGTAACGCGGCCCGCTGGGGGTGCTCGCTGTGGAACTGGTTTTACTAATCGCATGGTAAGCAATGGGATCGTCTTCGGCAGGGGCAAACCCCTTGCCTTTAGTGGTGATCACATGCAGAAATTGCGGCCCTTCCAGCTCACGCATATTGCGTAAGGTGGCTAACAGGGTTGGTAAATCGTGGCCATCAATGGGTCCGATATAGTTCCAGCCCAGCTCTTCAAACATAATGCCCGGTGCCAACATGCCTTTAGCATGCTCTTCGGTTTTACGGGCAATTTCCCATGCGCCAGGTAAACGCGAGAGGATTTTCTTGCTGCCTTCACGCATGGTGGTGTAAGTGCGGCTGGTTAGAATTTTCGCTAAATGATTGGATAAGCCGCCCACATTATTGGAGATCGACATATCATTATCATTGAGAATCACCAGCATATCGGTGTCGGTTTCTGGGGCATGGTTCAAGGCTTCAAACGCCATGCCGGCAGTCATCGCACCGTCACCAATCACCGCCACAGTTTTACGCTTTAAGCCTTGCAGTTTTGCTGCAATGGCCATCCCCAATGCCGCGCTGATGGAAGTGCTGGAATGGCCCACGCCAAAGGTGTCATAGTCACTTTCACAGCGGCGCGGAAATGCCGCTAAACCGTCTTTTTGCCGCAAGCTGAGCATTTGCTCACGGCGTCCAGTGAGGATTTTATGGGGATAGGCTTGATGCCCCACATCCCACACCAGACGGTCTTCAGGGGTATCAAATACATAATGCAAGGCTAACGTGAGCTCAACCACACCTAAGCCTGCCGCAAAATGCCCACCAGTTTGCGCCACGCTCCATAATAAAAACAAACGCAGCTCATCAGCCAAACTGACCAACTCTGCTTCAGACAGCAAGCGCAACTCGGCTGGCGTCAATGCACGGTCGAGCAATGGCGTAGATGGACGTTCGGCTGGAATCTCATGAAAAATTGTAGGCATTGAAATGTCGTATCAACTCATAAAGGGTCAAGTTTACCTTAAAGTGTACAAAGTCCACAGTGTCATATATATGCATTCAGTGTTTTCAGCGCTTTTCTTGGGCTTTTCTTGGGCTTTTCTTGGCCCTCTATCTGCGCAGCAAGCCAAGTCTGCTAAAGTAGAGAACCGCTGAACTGACTGCAAGCATTATCAAACGATTAAAAGGTCATTCCATGATTGCAAGCATGCTATTAAATGAAACCACTTTACTGTGGGGCTGGCTATTGTATGGCCCTCTGCTGTTTTATGCTATCTGGCGTGCACCTTGGGTTGAATTATTCACTGACAGTCGTCGCCAGCACTTATTGTTTGGCACTGTTTTAGTGCTGTGTATCTTGTGGTTACTGCGCCGTGACTTCCCCAGTGGACTGTCGTTTCACTTTATTGGCATGACCGCGGTGACTTTACTGCTTGATTGGCCACTGGCCATTTTAGCGGGATTAATTGCCCAGTTGGCCTTATTGAGTCTTGGTAAGCTGGAAGTGAGCGCTTTGGGCATCAACGGTTTGTTGCTGATTATTTTGCCCGTTGTGGTGGCGCACAGCTGCGCGAAAGCCATTGAACGCTTGCAACCCAACAACCTATTTGTCTATATCTTTTTTTCCGGCTTTTTCCCTGCGGCCTTAACCGCGCTGCTCTGTGTGATCAGCGGCTCGCTGTTGTTGTGGGGCAATGGCATTTATGTTTTCCCGCCTTGGCTGGAAGAATTTGTCGGCATGCTATTGCTGGTCGCTTTTCCTGAAGCCTTTATCAATGGTATGGCGGTCACTGCCTTTGTGGTGTTTAAACCCGAATGGTTGGAGACTTTTAATTACAGTCGTTATCTACAAGCGCCTTGGAAAGATGGCCCTGACCAGTAATAGCGCCACTAAACAGCATCAGTGAATACTAAAAAACCGACGCTAAGGTCGGTTTTTTAGTGCTCAGGCTTGCCCAGTTCACTCTGCGCAAGCCGAACTGCAGCATAAGTTATGCGTAGGGATGACGCAGCACAATGGTTTCATTGCGGTCAGGACCGGTTGAGACAATATCAATCGGCGTCCCAATCAGCTCTTCAATGCGCTCGACATAGGCACGGGCATTGGCAGGCAACTCTGCTAGACAGGTGGCACCTAAAGTTGACTCACTCCAACCGGGCATTTCTTCGTAGACCGGCACTAAACCGTCGTAGCTGTCTGCATCGGTGGGCGCTTCAATTTCTTCGCCGGCAGCATTTTTATAGGCGACACAGATTTTAACCGTTTCTAAGCCATCCAGTACGTCCAGCTTGGTCAAGCAAATGCCGGAAATGCTGTTGATTTCTGAAGTACGACGCAAGATCACTGCATCAAACCAGCCGCAACGACGGGCACGGCCAGTGGTAGAACCAAACTCATGGCCTTTTTCTGCCAAGTACGCACCAGTCTCATCAAACAGCTCAGTGGGGAATGGACCTGCACCTACGCGGGTGGTGTACGCCTTGGTAATCCCTAAGATGTAATCTAAGTACAGTGGGCCAAACCCAGAACCTGTAGCAGTACCACCGGCAGTGGTGCTGGAACTGGTCACATAAGGGTAAGTACCGTGGTCGATGTCCAGTAATGAGCCTTGTGCACCTTCAAACATAATGCGTGCACCTTGCTTGCGCAGGGTGTGCAAACGCGCAGTCACATCGGTCATTAAAGGCTTAAGGGTTTCAGCATAGCCAAGCGCATCATCTAGGGTTTTCTGGTAATCAATGGGCTCAACTTTATAAAAATGCTCCAGCATAAAGTTGTGCTCATCCAACACTTCACGCAGCTTAACTGCAAACCGCTCAGCATTGAATAAATCGCCGATCCGCAGTCCACGGCGCGCCACTTTATCTTCGTAGGCAGGACCAATGCCGCGACCTGTGGTACCAATTTTACCTTCACTGCGAGCCGCTTCGCGGGCTTGGTCTAAAGCCACGTGATACGGCAAAATCAAAGTACAGGCAGGGCTGATGCGTAAACGTTCACGCACTGGAATGCCTTTTTCTTCCAGTTTAATAATTTCACGTAATAGCGCATCCGGCGCCACCACCACGCCATTACCAATCAAGCATTCTACGTTGTCACGCAAAATACCGGACGGAATCAAGTGCAATACGGTTTTTTCACCATCAATCACTAAAGTGTGACCGGCATTATGACCACCCTGAAAACGGACAACGGCTTCGGCTTGATCAGTCAGTAAATCGACAATCTTACCTTTGCCCTCATCACCCCACTGGGTGCCCAAAATGACTACATTTTTACCCATAACCTTTGCCCTCTTCGCGCAAATAGGAGGCCGCTAAAGCGACCTAAGATGACCGCATTTGCGGTATAAACTTAGAGTGGCTGAACTTGCCAGCCAGAAGAATTCTGTACCAATTGACGGTCACAACCTGCTTGCGCCGCTGCGCTCACCGTCTGCCCTGGTAAGGCTTGTACCACACGCTGTCCGGCACGACGTAAATCACCAATGGCTTGCCATAAATCAGCCTCAGCACCGGCGGGTGCCCAAATACCCGTCGCCAAACTCACCTCGGCCTGTTGGCCTAAGTCCACCAGCGACTTTAAGTCGGTGGAAAAGCCTGTAGCTGGACGGGCACGGCCAAATACCGCGCCAATATCATCATAGCGCCCACCTTGAGCAATGGACTGCCCAACACCGGGCACAAATGCCGCAAACACCACACCGGTGTGATAGTGATAGCCACGCAACTCGCCTAAATCAAAATAGAACGGCAAGTGTGGGTAGCGCTCCATCAACGCATCAGCCACTGCAATCAACTCATCCAATGCATTGAGTACACTTTCTGGGGCTGCAGCTAACAGGGTTTTAGCCTGCTCGAGCACTTCACGGCCACCACACAGCTGACAGAGTTTATTGAGCATGGCAGCCAAGTCTGCTGGTAAATGCTCGGTCAAAGCAGTGACTTCATCCACAGCTTTGCGCTGCATAGCATCAAAAATTTGTGCTTCCAAATCCGCTGATAAATCAGCCGCACGTGCTAAGCCGCGATACACCCCCACATGGCCTAAATCCATATGGATTTCTGGAATTTGTGCCTGCTCTAGGGTGGCCAACATCAAGCTGATGATTTCAATATCTGCCGCCGGACTGGCATCGCCATACAGCTCAGCCCCCAACTGAATGGGGCTGCGCGAGCGGGATAGCAAGCGAGGCCGTGCATGCACCACACTACCGGCGTAACACAGTCGGGATGGCCCTTCGCGGCGCAAGCTGTGCGCATCCATACGGGCCACTTGCGGGGTAATATCCGCTCGGAAACCCATCAGATGCCCTGAGAGTGGATCGGTGACTTTAAAAGTACGCAAATCGAGCTTTTGACCTGCGCCGGTTAATAATGACTCTAAAAACTCAATATGCGGCGTGATTACAAATTCATAACCCCACGCCTGGAACATATCCAGCACTTGTCGACGGGATGCTTCAATTTGCGCTGCCTGTTGCGGCAGTACTTCTTCAATGCCATCTGGCAGCAGCCAGCGGTCTACCGTTGCCATTGCGCCTTTCCTCATTATGAATACAGCTGCCTGTTGGGCATTTTGCATGACCACAGGCGCAAAAAAGCCGGGAATGACCCGGCTGCCGCATGATACCACAGATTATTCTGTGCATGCTGCCCTCACTTCACTCTAGATCCTGTCTTAGAGCGTCGTGTTCTTTAATAACACGCGCGACCTTAAGGTCGCGCGCATCACTTTAGGTTAGGGCGCTACCTCTTCCATGTACTTAAAGAAATCACTGTCAGGTGACAAGACTAGAACGTCACTCTTATCAGCGAAACTTTCGCGGTAGGCCATTAAGCTGCGATAAAATGCATAGAACTCTTGATCCATGCCATAGGCTTTGGCATAAATATCTGTGGTTCTTGCATCACCGTCACCGCGGATTTCTTCTGCTTCCCGGTATGCTTCAGCTAAGATCACTCGGCGCTGACGGTCCGCATCGGCGCGAATCCCTTCAGCCAGCTCTTTACCTTTAGCACGGTGCTCCCGGGCCTCACGGGCACGTTCTGAGCTCATCCGCTCAAATACACTGAGGTTCACTTCTTTAGGTAAATCAATGGATTTAACCCGCACGTCAATCACTTCAATCCCCAGTTCCTTATGCGCCATACGGTGCAAGGATTCGGTGATATCAGCCATGAGCTCGTCACGTTGTCCACTGACCACTTCGTGCAAGGTGCGTTTACCAAATTGGTCACGCAAACCGGCTTCCAAGCGACGTGCTAAACGCTCATCAGCAAATTGTTTGATACCTGAAGTTGCGGTGTAGTAACGGTCCGCATCAGCCACCCGCCACTTGGCAAAGGCATCAACCATTACTGCTTTCTTTTCCAAGGTTAAAAAACGTTGGGTCGGTGCGTTCAGGGTCAGTAAGCGCGCATCAAATTTACGCACTTGGTTGATGTAAGGAATTTTAACATGCAGCCCTGGCTCCACATTCGCTTTCTCTACCTTTCCGAATTGCAGCAAGACAGCTCGCTCAGTTTCCAGAACGATATAAAAACTGTTCCAGGCAACCAGTCCGAGCACAGCTACTACAATTAAAAAGAATGTCGATTTATTACTCATTAACGGCTACCTCTGGAACGTAAGTCACGCGTCAAGCTGTCGCCACCAATGCGGATACTGCTATCCACCGGTGTGCTGATGCTCTCTGTGCTGCTCGTTGAGCTACGCGATGGAGTGCCTGTGCGCCCTTCAAGCATTTTATCCAGTGGCAAGTACAGCAAGCTGTTTTGCCCTTGGTCGCCAGTTAGCATCACTTTGCTGGTGTTGCTAAAGACTTCCTGCATGGTCTCCAAGTACAAGCGCTTACGGGTGACTTCAGGCGCCTTGCGGTATTCTGCGACTAACTTAGTAAAGCGGTTGGCCTCACCCTCTGCCCGAGCAATGGTTTCATCACGATAGGCATTGGCTTCTTCACGCAGACGCTGCGCCTTACCACGGGCCTCTGGAATCACCCCATTGGCATAGGTTTCGGCTTGGTTTTTCTCGCGCTGCTCATCTTCACGGGCACGGATAACATCGTCGAAAGCTTCTTGAACTTCACGCGGCGCTTGGGCGTTCTGCACGTTCACCTGAGTCACGGTAATTCCCGTACCATAGGTATCGATAAAACGCTGTAAACGCTCTTTAGTTTCGATGGCTAGCACTTCACGGCCTTCGGTCAGTACTTGGTCCATTGAAGTGGAGCCCACCACGTGACGCAGAGCACTCTCGGTGGCTTGCTGCAAGCTCATTTCCGGACCATTCACATTCAATACAAAGTCTTTCAAATTGTTGATTTTGTATTGCACAGTCAATGGCACTTCAAGGATGTTCTCATCCTCAGTGAGCATCGGCCCTTCACGGCTATACGCACGCTCACGGGTGACGTTCATCTCGAACTTACGATCAATGGGTGGGAAGTAAATATTCAAACCCGGGCCAACAGTTTCATGGTACTTACCAAAGCGCAAAATTACTGCTTGCTCTTGTTCGTCCAATGAGTAGATCGCGGTGTACAACCACATTGCAGCTAATGCTGCCAATACCATTGCTACAAAACCAAAACCTACACTGCTACCGCCACCAGAACCACCGGGTCCTGATTTTTTCTTTCCGCCAAACAAGCTATTGAGGTTGTCTAACAGTTTACGGAGGGCGTCATCAAGATCAGGCGGCCCCTGTTTGCGGCCACCGCCTTTTTTGCGGTCACCCCAAGGGTCCTGATTATTTGAGTTACCACCCGGCTCATTCCAGGCCATAGTGTTCTCCATCTATTTGAAAGGCAAAAATGCACTCTTAAGTTGTGCACTGTATTTTATAGTTTATTAAACACAACAACATTTACGCATCAGCACTGTGTGACGCGATTAATGCTCTTGGTACTGTTCAAAAAAGTCGGCAACTATTATTCCTTCATGATTCAACAACCTATCCAACTCAATTTTTGCAACACGTAACTCTAACAGGCTATCACCTTGCTCTGTATGAGTTTCTTTTTGCACTGCGTTCAAGTCAAATAATTTACCGCGCAAGCGGCTCTGTTGCTGGCCGAGGCGCACTGTAGCAACATATATTTCCTCTTCCAAGAGTTCAGCGATGGCCTGTAACAGCAGGTCAATCCCTAGTTGCTGCTCAGCGGAGATCCACACCCGTGCCGGTTGCCCCTGCTCATTGCGCTGGATATGCGGCTCTACATTATCGAGCAAGTCGATTTTATTGTAGACCTCGAGGGTCCGCACCTCATGGGCTTCAATTTCCTCAAGCACATGCTCGACCTGCTGAATTTGCTCGTCACGCTCAGGCGACTGCGCATCAATGATGTGCAGCAACAAATCGGAACTGGCAGATTCTTCAAGGGTTGCTCTAAAGGCATCCACCAGCTTATGCGGTAAATGACGAATAAAGCCCACAGTATCCGCTAAGGTCACTGGACCTAATTGGGGCACTTCAATGCGCCGCACCGTTGGGTCCAAGGTGGCAAACAACTGATCAGCGGCATACACCCCAGATTCGGTCAGCAAGTTAAACAACGTGGACTTACCTGTATTGGTATAACCAATTAAGGACACGCTGGGTATGTCAGCCCGCTGTCGACTGCGGCGCGCCAGTTCACGCTGATTGCGCACTTTTTCAAGACGGGTTTTGATTTGTCTGACCCGTATACGCAGTAAACGTCGATCCGTTTCCAACTGGGTTTCACCCGGACCGCGCAGGCCAATACCACCTTGCTGACGGCTTAAGTCGGTACGACTGCGCACTAAGCGGGTACTCAGATGTTCCAGTTGCGCCAGCTCAACTTGCAATTTACCTTCATAGGTTTGTGCACGTTGCGCAAAAATATCTAGAATCAGCCCCACTCGATCCAGCACGCGGCACTCTAGCGCATTTTCTAAATTGCGCTCTTGGCTGGCAGTCAATGCATGATTAAAGATGACTAAGTCCGCCTGCTCGCTTAGCACCAGCTGGCGTAACTCTTCAACTTTTCCAGAGCCAATTAAAAAACGTGCGCTGGGTTGTTGTAACGGAACATTTACAAAACTAGCAATGACGGCGCCAGCCGACACTGCCAGTTCTTGAAACTCATAAGGATCCTCTCGCACCTCAGGTGCATACACATCCAAATGGACTAAAATGGCGCGCTCACTTGGATGTTCAACGATCAAAATGCTCTCCCACTAATGATTACCTGCATCAGCGTTGGCTGCTTCTTCGCTACTTGGCAAACGCACTGGGCGGCCAGGTACCACGGTAGAAATAGCGTGCTTGTAAACCATTTGACTCACAGTGTTTTTCAATAAAATCACAAACTGATCAAATGACTCAATTTGCCCTTGCAACTTAATGCCATTCACTAAGTAAATTGATACTGGTACGCGTTCCTTACGTAAAAGGTTTAAGTAAGGGTCTTGTAGCGTGTGCCCTTTTGACATGTGCTGTACTCCATTTTATAAATTAAAAGTCTGCAAAAGTTAGCGACTTCTGCAAACCATAAGCTGAGATCAGTTAACTCAATATGCTGAGCTGCCTGAGCTTTTTCAAGACCTGAGACACATTGTCACAGGCTAAACTGTCTAGCCATTCAACATTGGGCCAACTGCGCAACCAAGTGAATTGGCGTTTAGCCAGCTGACGTGTGGCTATGATACCGCGCTCAATCATTTCGTTATAGGTTAATTCACCTTGTAAATAAGCCCACGCTTGACGATAACCCACTGCGCGCAACGCCGGTAAATCGGCATGCAAGTCACCGCGCTGCTGCAAAGCTTGGACCTCAGCAATAAAGCCTTGTTCAAGCATGAGATGAAATCGTTGTGCAATACGTTCGTGCAAGACACTACGCTGCTGCGGAGCTATGGCGAAACTGGCTACATTGTACGGTAATTCAGGTTGTTTAGTTGACTGTTTTTTCTGTTGCTGTTGCGCTCGCAACTCCGTCATGCTCTGCCCGCTGACTTGCCAAACCTCCAGCGCCCGTAAAATCCGTTGTGGATCATTGGGGTGAATGCGCTGCGCAGACTCTGGATCCACTTGCTGCAACTGAGCATGCATAGCAGCCCAGCCCTGCTCCGCAGCCTGCTGCTCTAACAGCGCACGGATCTGCGGATCTGCGGCGGGCATCGGCGCTAAACCTTCCACTAACGCTTTGAAATACAGCATGGTGCCGCCCACTAGAAGTGGAACTTTACCGCGCGCGGTGATTTGCGCCATGCATGCCAAAGCATCCGCCCTAAACTGCGCTGCTGAATAACTTTGTGTCGGCTCTAAAATATCCACTAAGTGGTGCGGATAAGCCTGCAAAAGCTCCGGACTGGGTTTGGCACTGCCGATATCCATACCGCGATAGATGAGCGCTGAGTCCACGCTAATAATTTCACAGGACAACTCATCCACCAGCTGTAAAGCCAAGTCCGTTTTTCCAGAAGCTGTCGGGCCCATTAAAAAAATAGCTGGTGGCAACGTATCAATCAAAACACACCCCTTGCGTTAACATTTAACCCGCTGCTAAGCACCATGCACCCAGCAGCTGACTCTCCAACAGAGGCTTTACTCTGCTAACAATTGAGCAATAGCAGGGTCTTTAAACACTCGACGCAAACCTTCGCTGAGCACTTCACTCACCCACTGGTTATTCACTTGCTCGCTGGGTGCTTTCACATAGCCCTGTTTTAAGGTTGCCGCATAGCGACCGCTGTACCGGCGCCCAGCATTGCTCACTTCGAGGCTGTACACTGCTTCCAGCTGCGCCTCTTTGGAGAATGCATTTTTCTCCAAAGCACTGTAGCTCAACTGCACCAGCTTCAAATTAAACTGCGCATTGTCCGCACCCTTAGGCATAGGGGTGAACCCCATCATACGCACCGCTGCATCGGTTTCTGCTTGCAAACGAGGCAGGAAAGCATCCTTATTCACACGTATGGCACTGCTGTCTGCATACAAACCACCACGGGTACCAATCACCGTTGTAGGGCGCGCATCACTGACCTGCACTGTCACCAGCTGCCCTTTTCCAACAGTAACTAACTGCCCTGTAAAGCGCGGTTCTGGCTGTAAGTATTGAGGACTTAACCCGCACCCAGCTAACACTCCTGCCAGCAACACTGCCAGACTTACTAAAAGATAACGCAACATAATTGAGCCTCTTAACAACCTGTTTCAATGGGATAAAAATTAACCATGCTCAGCCCGCTAGCAATGCCCACAAGAGTGCTGAGCAGGCCCACGTTTAATCTCTAAAATTATTAAACTGCAGCGGCATGCCGAGCTCTTGCTGGCGTAGCATAGCCATTGCTTCTTGCAAATCATCACGCTTTTTACCGGTAATGCGAATTTGCTCCCCTTGAATAGCCGCTTGCACTTTTAGCTTAGTGTCTTTAACCAATGCAACGATTTTCTTGGCCAGCTCGCGATCAATGCCTTCACGCAAAATGATTTCCTGCTTAACCTCTTTACCCGAAGCATAGGGGTCTTTGTACTCTAAGCACTGAATATCGACTTTACGCTTAACCAGCGCCAGCTTCACGATTTCAATCAACTGTTGCAGCATATAGTCTGCTTCAGCAATTAAGGTGATGGTTTTTTCTTTATAAGCAATGCTGGCTTTACCGCGCAAATCATAACGCCGCTCAAGCTCTTTAGCAGCATTATCCATGGCGTTAGTCACTTCGTGAATATTCAGTTCTGAAACAACATCAAATGAGGGCATGTTATCCTCCCAATCGGTTTATATTCGAATTAAACTACCTTAATCACAACGACTTGCAAGAACACTTGCCAGCGTTATGTACCGCTCTGTATAAAGATACGCACTACAGTCCACCATGCGTCCAGTAAAGGGCTCAAGCATGCCAAATCCGCAACTCAGTATTGTCATTGTTGATGACGCTCGATTTTCCAGCGCCATGATAAGCCGTGTGCTGCAAAAAGCCGGTTATCAAGACATACGCTGTGCCAATAATGCAGCTGCAGCACTTAAACTGTTAAAAGAGCGCCCCGCTGGAGTGCTGCTGGTTGACTGGATGATGCCTGAAACAAGTGGCCTTGAGCTGACGGCACAAGTGCGCCAACATGATGAGCAACAAGGTCATTATACTTACATTATCTTACTGACAGGCAAGGAAGGCGATGCGGCACTCAATGAAGCCTTTAATAGCAGCATTGACGACTTCATCAATAAAGCGGCAATGAGCGAGCAACTGGTACCACGCATCCTCGCTGCAGACCGACTCTACAACACCTTAGCCCGCATGTTTAAAGAGAAGCAGTTATTAACACGCAATATTGCTTCGTTTAAATCCTACAACCAAGTGGATCCACTTACTGGGTTAGGTAACGCACGTTATCTCAAGCAAAGATTGGAAAAATCATTACAGCATGTCGCAGCACGGGGCGGTACGCTTTATTATGTGTTGGCGGGCATTGACAATATGCAACCCTTGATCGAGCAACATGGACGCACCGCCCATAAAGAACTGCTGCGCGGCATTGCTGGGCATTTGCAGCAATTAGTCCGCCCTCTGGATGTCCTCACCCGCTTGGATGGTAATCATTTTGCGCTACTGGCCCACAGTGCTGACCAGCGGGAGTCTTCACCCAACAGTTTTAAGCGACTCTATGACGGCTTAAATTTAAAGTCTTTTCAAACCCGCGCCGGTTTTATCAACCTCAGCGCAGGCATCAGCTTGACCAGTCTCACCCAGCACAGTCCCCCCATTGACTCTGAACACCTGATCCATTTAGCCGCGCAACAGCTCCCTCACTCGTATCGTAAGCGGGACATGGTCAGCCTGCACTTAAA
>Ga0079226_10000028_pt1 | contig 93861 bp, 75 predicted proteins | sample Poulit2014_FD_76345 | JGI IMG/M metagenome (GOLD analysis project Ga0079226, IMG submission 76345) | Agricultural soil microbial communities from Georgia to study Nitrogen management - Poultry litter 2014 | ecosystem: Environmental > Terrestrial > Soil > Agricultural land | place: USA: Georgia...
GGTGGAAAACAGGGCTTCCTGAGTAGTGTCGGCTCCACGCATGATCAATGAGTTCCGTTGGGTATCGTCCCGGGTATTGTACTAGTGCCCGTGTTTACTGGGGTGGTCTTCAACAGCCTGTTAATGGCCGCAGTTTCGACATGATGGCGGTGGCAGAGGAGGAAATCGTGCAACTGGACACGACCGAAATCTGGGAATTCACCAACAAGGAAATACCCGTGTCCCATGCCATGCATGTGCACAATCTCCAGTTCCGGGTGCTGGAACGCTTCAACGGCCCCTACAGCAGCATGGTCAGTGATGGCTTCATCGACGCGGGCTGGCTGGATACGGTGCTGGTGATGCCTGGTGATCGCGTGCGCATTCTGCTGCGCTTCGAGGACTATCCCGGACTGTTCCTGTATCACTGTCACATGGCGGAGCATGCGGCCGCGGGATTCATGCGCAACTACCTGGTAACGGCCTGAAGCCACGGCCGGCTCGGATGCCCTGGCATGCCGATGCCCGCTGCGCTCAGAACGAGCGCTCGATCGCCAGCGAGTAGATCGTATCCAGCCTGTTGGTATCCTCTTTTTCCGGGTTGTTCTGGTACTTGTGCTCCAGTTGCGCCGAAATCGCCCAGTACGGACTGTCGGCAATCGGCACGCTGGCCGCCAGTTTCGATGCCAGGGAAAAGTTGGTCGCCGGCGCATCGGACAACTGCGGATAAATGTCGAAGTCGTGCGTCAGCTCAAGATAACGACCGAACAGCTGGGCATAGTGCCAGCCGCCGGAGGCGACCATTTCATTGTCATTGTGGCCGGGATCGGCATAGTGCCTGATGTGCTCGTAGCCGATACCACCGTGAAGTTTGAAGATCAGGCGCCGACGGCGTACCACAAAGTAGCCGGGCCCTAGCGTGGTGAGACTGCGCACGCCGTAATCCTGGAAACGGTCCCGCTCGATACTCTGTTCCATGTAGCCGTACCAGCGCAGCGAGAAGTCGCGCTCATAGCTCGCCTCGCCCAGGTAATCGGCTGCGGTCTCTTCGCCGTTCGAAGTCGAACGCTCGGCCGCAGCCAGCAGATGCAGGCGCGTGTCACCGGTACTGCGCCGACCGGAAATGCCAGCGGTGATGTTGCCTTCACTGGTGTTGCCGCTCTTGCCGTCGATGCCCAGACGGGCACTGCCAGTCCAGCGGGGCTCGTCCAGTGTCTCGTTCGTGTCATATTCGGGCAGCGTGTACTCCTCGATACTGTTCTTGCGTTTCAGCCGCGCCGCGGCACGAGGCCGGATGGCAGTCACATGCGTCAGGGCCAGCTGGCTTTCGCCGGCAGCGACTGTCATTTGCGGTGATTCGAGGGCTTGCCTGTTCGTCTCGGCATCGTAATGCAACCGGCCGGTAAGCTGAAGCTGCCTGTGCCTGTCGAGCACCATCGGAACGGGCTTGTCGGTAGCGACACCCGCCACCTTGTCTCGTGCCAGCTTCAGCGTACCGGCAAAATCGGTATCCAGCACGAGTTCGTCCGCATCCAGGGTCACGATCCGACCCTGCAGTCGACTGCCCTGTTCCAGATAGACTGTATCGGCATGGGTGATTGCGCTTGCTCCCAGCAACAGCAAGCCCAATCCAACGGCGAGTCGAAAACCGGACACGCGCATGCAACCTCCAGCTCTGTAGTGGGGATTCGGCCCCATATATGTGCAAAGACGTCAGACACAACCGGCACGCACAGGCTCGCCACCGCGATGGCCTAATGGACTTTCTGCCCAGCACGGAAGCGGCGCAGTATGCTCAGTTTCCGGTTGTTGTCCGATGCTCATGTCACCGGCCGCATATCGCGTGCCGGCTCAATGCCGTCGACGCGACGGCCGCGGCTTGCTCGCATCGGCAGTCGCGCTGCCGGCGATCATGGACCGGAAACGCGCACAGGCACCCGGTTCGCTGCAAGCCATGTAAACATGAACAAGCAAGTACGCTACAGCCAGCATGCCGACGACAAAATGAACAAGTGCAACACAACGCAGCGCCACGGAACCGAAAGCAGGCACCGCGCCCGGCAATTGGAGCAGCAACAGAAACAGCAGGCCGCTGACCGCCAGCAACGGCAGCAGGCAGAAGACCACCACCGAGTATGCGACCTGTTGCAGGGCGTTGAAGCATTGGTCTTGCGGGGCGTTCGCTCGTCGGCCCTGGTCAATCGTATAGCGGCGCAACTGGGCAAGCAGGCGGGTCGGCAGGCCATGCGGCGCCGGAACGTAACAGCGCCAGTAGCCACTGACGCATGCCCGGACAAGGTGAAGACCGCAGCAAAGGGCCAGCAGGATGCCGCCCGCGTTGTGCAGATCCGTGGCCAGTCGATAGCTCACGAAGTCCGGCAACTGCACCGAAAAATGCAGTTTCAGGCCCGTTGCCGCCAGCAGCACGAACAGCACGGCCGTGCACCAGTGCCAGACTCGGACGAACAATGGCCGGGCCAGCCGCTGTGCCGGATCACTCATGATGCGATCCTGCCTTACCCGCCCTGCGGCCGCGCACATGTCGGATGAGCCGCCAGAGACCATGGCATGCGAGCAGGAGCAGAACCCCGCCCGTCAGCACGTAAGATATCCGATCCAGCAGAATATGGCGTGTTGCCCCCATCACGTAGCCAGCCTGCAGCAGGGCATTATTTGTGAATCCGCGCGCAGGTGGCTCGTCGCCCCGACGATACACGGGCGCAAGCGCCGAATCACGCGCATGGCAGGACTGACAACCCGCCACTTCAGCGCCGGGCAGGATTTCGTGCGAATGCTCGTGAGCACTACCCGCATGGCAGTCGACACAGCGCGCACTGGCGAGGTGTCGCACTGCAAACGGAATTGACGCATGCTCCGCCGCCAGACCCGCCGGCGCCGGATCGGCAATTGCCTGCCAGTCGACACCCAGCATGATGTTCAACGGCCTGTCGGGGTCGGTGGCGTGGCAGCGGGTGCACCACCTGTTGTGCGTGCCGATGATTGCTGCAGGAGTCCGCAGTTGCGCATCGTCTTGCATGTAGTGCGGATGGTGGCACATGCTGCAGCGGAACCCTTCGCCGGATCCGATCACATGGAAGCGGATGCCATAGCGTGCATCCACATTGTCACCCAGCTTGTCGCGCGTGGCGGTGGTGTGGATGCTGTGGTCGAACTCCCTGCTGATCGCCTGAAAATCGTAAGCAGCATCCACTCGAGCGCCGGCCGCGTCGCGCCGCGGGTGACAGGCCATGCAGCCGCGCGTTTCTATGTCCCGATGGGGAAATGTGCGGTAGCCGCTGACGTGACACTGTTGACAGGTGACTTCCGCATGCATGGCCGCATGGCGGCGCTGCGGCTCGACTTTCGGCACCCTTGCCACGCCGCTTTGCGGATCGATGAAATCCTTTTCATGGCCCAGATGGCAACCCTTGCACGGAATAGCGCCCCGTTGCGTGGGTGCGCTGGCCGCCCAGGCTGCGATCCCCGGCAGCAGGACGACAATGAGCAGCGCAATCATTCGTACGATAAGCCTGTCCATCACGACCGGCGAATGATCATTGTTGCCTGCAGGCAGGGAACACGGCTTCACTGGCCTGACGCGTGGGTATTCGCAGTGCAGCCGGTGTGCTCCGCCAGCACATCGAGGAAGGCCTGCTCGGTACGGGTGAGCCGGGCACGCGGATTTCTGACCAGGTAGATGTCCACTGCCGGCGGGCCCGCATAAGGCGGCAGACGCCACAGCTGGCCATTGTGGACATCCTGCTCGGCAACATGGATGGGCAGCGGGCCGACACCCAGCCCGGCGTGAATCATGCGCAGCACTTCCTCCAGGCTGGCGGAAGTGGCGACCACCCGTGCCGGAATCTGCAATTGGGCGCGCAAACGGGCGACCGGTCGCAGGGCATCGCTGATGTGGTCGGTGTCGAAGGACACGAATGAGGTGCCGCGCAGATCCTGCAGTGTCAGACCGCGACGACCGAACAGGGGATGCGAAGGACCGCAGAAGAAGCCGAAATACTCCCGAAACAGGTGTTCATACTGCAACCGGGGATGGGGTTCACTGACCAGGCAGATGCCCACAGTGGCAGTCTTGGCCAGCACTGCCTGGGCCACATTGATGGACGTATCCACTTCGACCTGCAGCGTCACCTGCGGGTGGGCTGCATGAAAAGCCGCGAGCGTCCGGTCGAACGGTGGGAACAGGACATGGCTGGTAGTGTGTATGCGCAGATGGCCGCTGAGTTGGCAGCCGGTATCCGCCAGCAACTGATCCAGCCGGCCGATCGAGCTGCAGATATCCTGGCATTCCTGGAACAGGGTGCTGCCCTGTGCGGTCAGCTCGAAACAACCCGGCCGGCGATCGATCAGGCGCGTGCCGAGCTGCTCCTCCAGCCGCTTGAGCGCATTGCTGACGGTGGGCTGCTGCAGCCGTAATGTTCTGGCGGCGGCGGTGATGGAGCCGAGACTGGCAATGACCATGTATGTGTGCAGCAGATTCCAGTCGAAGCGCCGACGCACGAATTCGCTGTCAGGATCGTTTGCCACGAACCACCCCGTATGGATTGCGTGATTCTATGATATCCATTCTGATTATTTATTTGCTAAATATCCAGCAATGCGTTTAGGTTGACTGCATGGAGAGTAACCTGTGACCGCCCGGCGGTTATGCGGGGGAGACCGAATGCAGCAACAGACTGCAACAAAATGGGATCGCAGGCCGTGGCTGCTGTTGAGCCCGGCGCTCACCGTCATCACCTTCCTGCTGTTGATCCCGGCCTGCTTTGTTGTGGTCTATTCGTTCTGGCTGCGCACCGCCACCGGCGCCGAACAGATGGGCTTCCATCTGGACAACTGGCAGCTGATCTTCTCCGATCCCTTCTACCGCGATATTCTGTTGGCGACCTTCCGCATCGCGGCCATCTCGACCGTGGTGTGTGCGCTGATGGGCTATATCCCGGCCTATTTCGTGGCCTATACGAAAATGCGCCACAAGGCATTTTTGCTGCTGTTGCTGATGCTGCCATTCTGGATCAGCTACATCATTCGCACCATGTCATGGATCAGCGTGCTGGGCTCCTCCGGACTGCTGAATACGATCTTGCTGTGGCTGGGCATCATCGATGCGCCGCTGAAGATCCTCTATAACGAAGGCACGGTCGTGCTCGGTCTGGTGCACTTCCTGTTGCCGTTCATGATCCTCAATATCTATGTCAGCCTGGACGGCATTGATGCAAGCCTGACCGATGCCGCCAAATCGCTGGGCTGCACTGGTTGGCAGGCCTTCAAGGAAGTCACCCTGCCGTTGTCCCTGCCCGGGCTGGCGGCCGGCAGTCTGCTGTGTTTCGTACTGGCGTCAGGCACCTACATCACGCCCATGATTCTGGGCGGTCCGCGTAACGCCATGTTTGCCAACCTGGTCTATGAGGCCATCATCACGCAGCTCAACTGGCCGCTGGGATCGGCGCTGTCCCTGGTATTGCTGGTTCTGCTGGGCGCCCTGGTGATGGTGTACACGCGTTATCTGGGCATCGACCAGATCGCGAAGAGCTTCCGTTAGAGGTGTGACTGTGGGCTGGTTCGTCATTCGTTTCGTCACCATACTGGTCTACCTGTTCATGTTCATACCAGTGGCCATCGTCGTGCTACTGTCGTTCAACCCCAACCAGTTCGGCACGTTTCCGCTGGAGGGGTTGTCACTGCGCTGGTACATCGAACTGTGGCACAACGCTTCCATCGTCCGCGCGTTTCGCGTATCGCTGCTGCTCGGTGCCCTGACCAGCGTCATTTCCACCACCCTGGGTGTACTCGCATCGCTGGCCATGGTGCGTTATGAATTTCCCGGCAAACGCCTGATCTCCGCCATTCTGGTGGCGCCGATCCTGTTGCCGGAAGTGGTGCTGGGCGTGTCGCTGCTGCTGTTTCTGCAGTTTCTGTCGATGCCGCGCAACTTTCTGCTGCTGCTGTTCGGTCACGTGACCTTCACCCTGCCGTTCGTGATCCTGGTGGTGCAGGCACGTCTGGTCACCATCAAGCGCGAGTTCGAGGAAGCCGCCATGAGCCTCGGCGCTGCGCCCATACAGACCTTCTTTTCGGTCACGCTGCCGTTGATGCTGCCGGCACTGCTCGCCGGTATGCTGTTCAGTTTCACCATTTCCTTTGACGACATTACCGGGACGCTGTTCTGGAAGCCGGGCGGCATGCAAACGGTGCCGACCCAGATCTTTTCCATGCTGCGTACATCAATCAGCCCGGAACTCAACGCGTTGGCCTCGGTGATGGTGGTCATCACCGTTGTGGTACCGTTGGTGGGTATCGCATTGGCACGACGTCTTGCGGCTGCGCCCAAGCGCCGCAAAGCACCACAACAGGTGCAAACCGCATGACTCCGATTCATGGCGGAGCCACATCATAACCTTATAAGGAGGAAACCATGTCTGACAAAACCGATCTCGAAAACCTGTGGGATCGCTACTGCAATGGCGATATCGGTCGCCGTAGCTTTCTCAAGGGGCTGGGCACAGCCGCTGCGGCCGCCGGCGTCGTCGGTGGCCCATTGAGTTTTCTGTCCAATCCTGCTTACGCGGCAGCCGACGAAGTACGCTTCGATACCTGGGGTGGTACGGTCGTGCAGGCATTCCGTAAAAACGCCATTCCTCCATTCACTGAAAAGACCGGCATAGACGTCATCGTCGATACCTTCGGCAATGCCGACGAATACCTGGCCAAGGTGCGGGCCAGCCAGCCCGGCACTTACCAGGTCGCGCATCTGTCCGGCGTGTTCGACTATGCCCGCTATCACAACCTGGGCCTGTCCTCGGACATCAACGAAGACAACATCCCGCGCCTGGACACGGTCATCGACCGTCTCATCGAGCCGTTCAAGCAGATTTCCAATGGCAAGCTATCGGCCGTGCCGTATGACTACGGTGCCACCGGCATTGCCTACAACCGCAAGCACATCAGCGACGAGGAGGTCGAAGAGAAGGGCGCCAGCATTCTGCTCGACGAGCAATACAAGGGCAAGATCAGCGGCTGGGACGAGTGGAAGACCCGCGTCTGGTATGCGGCGCTGCAGACTGACCAGGACCCGAACGACATCCAGGACATGGAAGCGGTCTGGGATGCCGTGCGTGAACACCGCGATCTGGTGCTCAAATACTGGGGCTCCGGAGCCGAGCTCATGAAGCTGCTGGCCGACGGGGAAGTCTATGTGACGGAAGGCTATTCGGGCCGCATCCGCGCGCTGCAGGATGAAGGCCATGACATCGGCTACATGGATCCACCCGGCGGTCTCGCCTGGCAGGAGTGCATGTTCGTGCTCAAGGGCAGCCCCATGGAGGCCTGCGAGGAGTTCATCAATTTCCTGCTCAAGCCGGAAGTGGCGGTGGCCGTGGCCGAAGCGCAGAAATATCCGCCGTCGCTGAACCCGAAGAAAGTGGATCTGGGCGATGAGGTGCCGACACTGCCGGCGTTCGACAAGACCGGCACGTTGGAGGATTACGCCTTCTTCGATCCCGAGTACTGGAACAGCAACGAGGAAGAATGGTCACGCAAGTTCGACCATGTGAAACGCGGTTACTGATGCCATCACCAGCTCCGGTGGCCGCCCCGACGGCGGCCACCGGTCTTGATGGGTTGTTGTCAGCACGAGTAATGCACAGATGAGTGAAAACGGCAATACAGTCGAGCTGCGCGACGTGGCCAAGCGCTACGGCGACTTCACCGCACTGCAGCGCAGCGACCTGAGCGTGCCGGAGGGCAGTTTCGTCACCTTCGTGGGCCCTTCCGGCTGTGGCAAGACGACCACGTTGCGCATGATTGCAGGGCTGGCGGCACCCAGCGAAGGTGACATACTGATCCGCGGCCGGCGCATCAACGATGTGCCGATTCATCAGCGCAATCTGGGGCTGGTTTTCCAGAATTACGCCCTGTTCCCGCACAAGAGCGTGTTCGACAACATCGCCTTCGGCCTCAAGTATCGCAAGGTAGCGAAGGGCGACATCACCCGCAGAGTACGCGAGGCGCTGGAATTGGTGCGTCTGCCCAAGGTCGAGGATCGTCTGCCCTCGCAGCTCTCGGGTGGTCAGCAGCAGCGCATCGCGCTGGCGCGGGCCATTGTCATCGAACCCGATGTGCTGCTGCTGGATGAGCCGCTGTCGGCGCTGGACGCCAACTTGCGCGAGGAAATGCGCGTCGAACTCAAGCACATTCAGCGCGAACTGGGCATCGCCACCATTTTCGTCACTCACGATCAGTCCGAGGCACTGGCCCTGTCGGACAAGGTGGTGGTCATGAACCAGGGCAGTATCGAACAAACCGGCACACCGGAAGAGGTCTACAACGACCCGACGACGGAGTTCGTGGCCGCCTTTCTCGGGCATTCGAACATTCTGCCGGGTCAGGTGGCACGACAGAATGGCGGCCAGCTTCTCGTGCAGCTGGAGGACAACGGCCCCGGCATCGTGGTCCGCCCCCGCAATAGCCGGACCTGGCAGATCGGTGATCGCGTACAGGTGGTGATCCGCGCCGAGCGTGTGCTGCTGGCCGACCGGCATGAGGCCGGTGATGATCACACCATACTCGATGCGCGGGTGGATGCCGTGGACTATCAGGGCCAGGCCGCGCGCTACTTCGTCACCGCCGGCAACCTGTCGCTGCAGGCCATCAACCCGATCGATCACAGCCCGTTCAGCGAGGGCACGGATGTGCAGCTGCGCATACGCGATCAGGATTGCGTGCTGCTGGGAAACAACGCTGCATGAATCAGGCCGCCCCGCAACGCCCGTCCCATCTGTTCTATCAGACACGCCAGCGCCGCCCGCAGCTGGATCGCGCCGAGGGCGTGTACATGTGGGACGAAACGGGCAAGCGCTATGTCGATGCCTGCTCCGGCGCCATGGTCAGCAATATCGGCCACTCCAATGCCAATGTGCTGGCGCGCATGCAGGCGCAGATGCAGAAGGCCACCTTCGGCTACCGTCTGCATTTCGAGAACGCGCCCGCGGAGACACTGGCGGCCCGCGCGAGCGCCTGCATGCCGGACGGCATGGATCGCGTGTTCTTCGTGTCCGGCGGCTCAGAAGCAGTGGAGAGCTGCATCAAACTGGCCCGCCAGTACGCCCTGGCCGTCGGTGACGCCAGCCGCTACAAGGTGATTGCGCGCTTTCCCAGTTATCACGGCGCCACGCTGGGTGCGCTGGCACTGACCGGCTACGCGCCCATGACCGCACCGTTTGCCCCCATGATGCAGGAAATGCCGAAAATTCCGGCACCGACCTGCTATCTGGATACGGACAACCTGAGCGACGCGCAGCGCGGCCTGCGCTATGCCGATATGCTGGAGGCCGAAATCCAGCGCCAGGGCCCGGAGACCGTGCTGGCCTTCATCATGGAACCGGTCGGCGGCGCTGCCACCGGCGCGCTGGTGGCACCGGACAGCTATTACACCCGCGTGCGCGACATCTGCGATCGCCACGGCGTGCTGCTGATTCACGACGAAGTCATGTCCGGCGCCGGCCGCACCGGCCGTTTCCTGGCGTCGGAGCACTGGGGCGTCGTGCCCGATCTGATCGCGCTGTCGAAGGGTTTCGCCGCCGGCTATGTGCCACTGGGCGCCATGGTGGCACCGGGCTGGCTGGTCGAGCCGGTGCTCGATGCCGGCGGCTTCATTCACGGTCATACCTATGCCGGCAACCCGCTGGCCTGCGCTGCCGGACTGGCGGTGCTGGACGAACTGGAGCAGCAGCAACTGGTCGCCAATGCAGCACGCATGGGCGATGTACTGCATGAACGGCTGCAGCAACTAATGGAGCGCTTCGACTTCATCGGCGATGTGCGCGGCAAGGGTCTGCTGCAGGCCGTGGAACTGGTCGCCGACCGTGACAGCATGGCGCCGCTGCCACCGGAATACATGGCCGCGGCACGTCTGGTCGAGCTGGCCTACGAGCGCGGTCTGATCCTGTACTGGCGCCGCAGCCGCGGCGGCAACGCGGGTGATCATGTCATGGTGTGCCCGCCGCTGATCGTCACCCGGGATCAGATCGACGAGCTCACGGCACTGCTCGCCGATGCGCTGGCCGCACTGACAGCGGAAATCAAGCACAAATCCTGAATCCGAGGAGCCCAAGCATGCAGGTTGTACATGCCGACGACCACGAGCGGCATCATCCACAGCATTTTCTCGTGCACGGCCAGGCACGCTCCAGTCCCGAGGTGCCGGAGCGCGCCACGCGCATTCTCGCTGCCGTCACCGCAAGCGGCCGCGAGGTCGTCACGCCACCGCAACACGGCACCCGCCCGGCGGCAACCGTGCACACGGCCGAATATCTCGAATTCCTGTCGACGATTCACGCACGCTGGCAGCAGCTAGACAATGCCGCTCCCGAAGTCATACCACACATCCATCCCAGTCGTTATGGCGATGGTCGGCCCACCTCCGCGGTCGGTCAGGCCGGCTATCACATGGCCGACACCTCCTGCCCCATCGGCCCGGCCACCTGGGAAGTGGCCCTGCGCAGCGCGGATGCCGCTGTGCACGCCGCCGATCTGGTCCTCGACGGCGCACACGAAATCTACGCCCTGTGCCGTCCTCCAGGCCATCATGCCTACGCCGACATGGCCGGGGGGTTCTGCTTTCTCAACAACACGGCAATTGCAGCGCAGCGGCTGCGCCGACAGGTGGACCGGGTCGCCATTCTGGATGTCGACGTGCACCATGGCAACGGCACGCAGGCCATCTTCTACCGCCGCCCGGACGTGCTGACCGTGTCCGTACACGCCGACCCGGCCGAGTTCTACCCATTCTTCTGGGGCCACGCTCACGAGCGCGGCGCCGGCGCCGGACACGGCTGCAATCTGAATCTGCCGCTGACGCTCGGCAGTGGCGATGATGCCGTGCTGGCCGCCGTGGCCTGGGCCTTTGCGCGCATTGACGCCTTCAGCCCCGACGTGCTGGTCGTGGCACTCGGCCTGGACGCCTACAAGGATGACCCGCTGGCGGCGCTGGCCATGACCACGACCGGTTTCGAGCAGCTGGGTGCCGCCATCGGCGAGCGCGGCCTGACCACCCTCATTGTCCAGGAAGGCGGCTATCTGTGCGCCGCCCTGGGCGACAACGCCGCTGCATTCTTGCAGGGCTTTGAAAGCAAACGATAGTCTTTATGAGCGAACAACACGACATACTGGTGATCGGCGGCGGCATCGCTGGCGCTTCCGCCGCCGCGGAACTGGCCGCAGACGGCGCGGATGTCTGCGTGCTGGAAGCCGAACAACGGCCCGACTACCACAGTACCGGGCGCTCCGCGGCGATCTACATCCAGAACTTCGGCAACCGGGTCATCCGCGGTCTGACCGCAGCCAGTCGGGCGTTCTTCGATCAACCGCCAGCCGGCTTCAGCGAGCATCCGCTCGTCACCCCGCGTGGTGTAATGACCGTCGCCAGTGAATCACAGATGGCTGCCTTCCATGCCGTGCTCGAGGAGGCATCCGGCATGTACGCCATGAACCGCAAGGAAGCATTGCAGCGGGTACCGGTACTGCGGGACGACTGGCTGGCGGCCGCGGCGCTGGAACCGAACGCCATGGATATCGATGTCAATGCCGTGCACACGGGCTTTCAGCGCCAGCTCAAGAAGCGCGGCGGCCGCATCATCTGCGATGCCCGCGTGCAGGCACTGGAGCGCAATGGCGATGCCTGGCGGGTGCAGACTCCGGCGGGCGAATTCACCGCGCCGGTGATCATCAATGCCGCCGGCGCATGGGCCGATGCAGTCGCGCAGCTGGCCGGTGTGCGCCCCCTCGGGCTGGTACCGTGCCGGCGCACCGCCGTCATCATCGACCCGCCCGCGGGCGTCGATGTCAGTGACTGGCCGATGGTCAACGATGCGCAAGACAACTTCTACTTCAAGCCGGAATCCGGCAAGCTGCTGCTGTCACCGGTCGATGCCACGCCCGACCGACCCGGCGATGCACAGCCCGAGGATCTGGATGTCGCCATTGCCGTCGATCATCTGGAGCATGCAGTCAACTTCGAGGTCGATCGCATCGAACATCGCTGGGCCGGCTTGCGCACCTTCGCGCACGACGGCGCGCTGGTGATCGGCTGGGATCCGGAGGTCGATGGCTTTTTCTGGGTCGCTGCCCAGGGCGGTTACGGCATACAGACCTCGCCCATGGCCTCACGCACGGCGGCCAGCCTGTTTGCAGGCAAGGGCCTGCCGCAGGCGCTGCTGGATACCGGCGTCGAGGCCGCCGACCTGGCTCCCGACCGCCTGGCCAAGGCCGGTGCGGATTCGCAGCAGTCATGATGCAGGCGGCAGGGCCGCCATCACGCGGCCTTGTGTGCTCCCGCTCCCGGCAGCCTCAGATCGTGCCACAGGCTGACCGTCGGTTCGGCCTTGTTCAGGGCGTAGAAATGCAGCCCCGGCGCACCGCCATCCAGCAGGCGCTGGCACAAGCGGGCCACCAGGTCACGGCCGAAGGCCTGCACCGATGCCTTGTCGTCGCCGTAGGATTCCATTTTCTGTCGCACCCAGCGCGGTATATCGGCGCCGCACATGGCGGAAAAGCGTGATATCTGCGCAAAATCGCGAATCGGCATGATGCCCGGCACAATGGGAATATCCAGGCCCCGTGACGCCACCTCCTCGCAGAAATTGAAGTAGGCATCCGCATTGTAGAAGTATTGCGTGATAGCGGCATCGGCACCGGCTTGCACCTTGCGTACGAAGTGATCGATGTCCTGCGCCGGTGACGCAGCCTCCGGATGGAATTCCGGGTAGGCGGCGACTTCCACATGGAAGTCGTTGCCATGTCGCTGCCGTATGAAGGCAACCAGCTCATTGGCATGGCGGAAAACACCCGGATCCTCCATGCCCTCCGGCAGATCGCCGCGCAACGCCACGATGCGCTTGTGGCCCGCCTCGGCGTACTGATCGAGCATGGCACCGATGGACTCCTTCGTACCCTCGATGCAGGACAGGTGCGGCGCAACCGGGCGTCCAGTCACGGTTGCAGCAGTGCGGACGGTTTCGTACGTGCCGGAACGCGTTGTGCCGCCAGCACCGAAAGTGACGGAGAAATAGGCCGGTTGCAATTCGCCCAGCTCGGTCAGAGCACTGTTCAGACCGGCCTCGCCCTTCGGCGTTCTGGGCGGGAAAAGTTCAATCGAAAAGGTGCGCTTCGGGGGATCATGACTCATGACATCTCCTCCTGATCCAGTCGCCAGCATTTGCCATTCATGCAACACGGCCCGCGCAGGACACAGGCCGGTTGCCGCAAGCCCGGCTTGCCGGGCTCTGTATGCAAGTCCGCTTGCAAAAACCGAATATCAGTAGCGGTAATGGTCCGGCTTGTAGGGACCATCGACCGGCACGCCGAGGTAATCGGCCTGCTCCTGCGTCATGCGGGTCAATTTGGCATTGACGCGTTCCAGATGCAGCTGCGCCACCTTCTCGTCCAGATGCTTGGGCAGCACGTAGACATCGTTGTCGTAGCGATCGTTGTGATTCCACAGCTCGATCTGTGCCAGCACCTGGTTGGTGAACGAATTGGACATCACGAAACTCGGGTGGCCAGTGGCGCAACCGAGGTTCACCAGTCGGCCCTCGGCCAGCAGAATCAGCTTCTTGCCGTCCGGAAAGGTGATGTGATCGACCTGCGGCTTGATCTCTTCCCACTCGTAGTCATGCAGGGAGGCCACGTCGATCTCGTTGTCGAAGTGGCCGATGTTGCACACGATGGCCTCATTCCTCATGCGGTGCAGATGATCCTTGTCGAGTACGTGGTAGTTACCCGTGGCAGTGACAAAGATGTCGGCGGCTTCGACCACGCCGGGGTCGTTGAGATCGACCACGCGCAGGCCCTCCATGGCGGCCTGCAGGGCGTTGATGGGGTCGATTTCAGTGACCTGGACGGTGGCGCCCAAGCCGCGCAGTGATTGCACAGAGCCCTTGCCGACGTCGCCGTAGCCGCAGACAATGGCGACCTTGCCAGCCACCATGACGTCGGTGGCGCGCTTGATGCCGTCGACCAGCGATTCGCGGCAACCGTACAGGTTGTCGAACTTGGACTTGGTGACCGAGTCGTTGACGTTGATGGCCGGGAACGTCAGGCCGTTTTCCTTGGCCAGATGGTACAGACGATGCACGCCGGTGGTGGTCTCTTCGGACACGCCGGTGATGGAGTCCGCCAGCTTACGGTAGAAGTCCGGCTGCTCGGCCAGGCGCTGCTTCATAACCTTGAACAGGGCCTTTTCCTCGTCCGAGGTCGGATGGTCCAGCAGTGAGGGATCGTCGCTGGCCCGGACGCCAAAGGTGGCCAGGGTCGTGGCATCGCCGCCGTCGTCCAGAATCAGGTTCGGCAGGCCGCCATCGTGCCAGTCCATGATGGCGTGCTGGAACTGCCAGTATTCCTCGGCGGACTCACCCTTGTAGGCGTACACCGGCACGCCGCGCTCGGCCATGGCGGCCGCGGCGTGATCCTGGGTGGAGAAGACATTGCACGATGCCCAACGCACTTCCGCGCCCAGCGCCACGAGGCTCTCGATCAGCACCGCTGTCTGAATGGTCATGTGCAGCGAGCCGGCGATGCGGGCGCCCTTCAGAGGCTGCTGGGCCTTGTATTCCTCGCGGATCGACACCAGACCGGGCATTTCCGTCTCGGCGATCTCGATCTCGCGCCGGCCCCAGGGGGCCAGGGTGATGTCAGCAACGTGATAATCCTGGTCAAGCTGTTCAGCTGGACTGCTCATAATGTTGTTCCCGTGTTGCAAAAAACAGGCCGGCTGACTGACTGCCAACCGGCGTGATACGGCGCTCGAGCGTCGCTCAGGCTGCGCGGATGCCGGCGTCCTCCGCCAGCGTGTCTGCCTTGTCCGTGCGCTCCCACGGCAGATCCAGATCCTCGCGGCCGAAGTGGCCATAAGCCGCGGTCGGCGCATAGATCGGCTGTTGCAGATCCAGCATCCGCAGAATGCCGTAAGGCCGCAGATCGAAGTGCTGTCGAATGAGCTGTGTCAGCTTTTCGTCTTCGATCTTGCCCGTGCCGAAGGTCTCGGCCCATATCGACGTCGGTTCGGCGACACCAATGGCGTAAGACAACTGAACTTCACACTTCTCGGCCAGACCGGCGGCGACGATATTCTTCGCCACATAGCGCGCCGCATAGGCTGCGGAGCGGTCCACCTTGGACGGATCCTTGCCGGAAAATGCGCCACCGCCGTGGCGTGCCATGCCGCCGTAGGTGTCGACGATGATCTTGCGCCCGGTCAGGCCGGCATCACCCAGTGGACCGCCGGTGACGAACTTGCCGGTGGGATTGATGTGAATGGTCGGATCATCGGTCAGCAGATTGCCGATGACCGGCTTGATGATCTCTTCGTGGACCGCGTCCTTGAGTGCATCCTGGGAAATGTCCGGATCATGCTGCGTCGACAGAACGACCGCATCGATCGCCGTCGGCTTGCCGTGCTCGTATTCGAACGTGACCTGGGACTTGGCGTCCGGGCGCAGCCACGGCAGCTCGCCGTTGGCCAGCAATTCGGACTGGCGGCGTGCCAGACGGTGGGCGAAAGTGATCGGCGCCGGCATGAGCACATCGGTCTCCTTGCAGGCATAGCCGAACATCAGCCCCTGGTCGCCGGCCCCCTGATCCTCGGGCAATTTGCGCTCGACCCCCTGGTTGATGTCGGCGGACTGCTCGCCCAGCACATTCATCACTGCGCAGGTGTCGGCATCGAAGCCCATGGCGGAACTGGTATAACCGATGCGGCGCACGGTGTCGCGCACGATCTCCTCCACTGGAATGTCGACCGGCTTACTGGTCTTCACCTCGCCGAAAACCATGACCATGCCTGTCGTGGTCGCGGTTTCGCAGGCAACCTTGGCGGTCGGATCCTGTTCGAGATAAGCATCCAGGATCGCATCAGAAATCTGGTCCGACATCTTGTCGGGGTGGGCTCCAGTTACTGATTCGGAAGTAAACAGGGTTCGACTCATAACTTATATCTCTCCATCCGGATATGCAGATAGATCGTACGTCATTTCCCTCTGCTTGCCAACAGCCGGACATACCTCCGGCCGTATCCCTAATCGCATGAATCCTACAACCCGAAATGGCAGGCTCAGCAGAGACTCCGCTCAATTTGCGCATTTGCAAGCCGGCTCGCCACCGATCGAGGGCGATCGTCAAACCGGTCCACCAATCATCGGATACGTGGTCTTATCTGCTTTACAGCGTCATGCATCGCTCCGCTTCCTGCGATTGCAGACCTGTTCGTTTTTGCAATAGCCCGTCTTCCGTGCTTAGGGTGAGTGGCGTTCCACTTGAACAGAATTACGGCCCGGACCAACGCTGATGGCCGTAACGGAGGTATATGCGCATGAGTCGCGATGTCACTGTCGATGCAATGTTTCAACGCGAACAGGATTTCGGCGAAACCCCAACCAAAATCCGCGAAACCGATCATTACCAGCACGAATATGTCCACAACTTCGTGGAGCGCTGGGATGAACTGATCGATTGGGACGGACGCTCTGCCAGCGAAGGCAACTTCTTCATCGACGTACTGAAACGTCACGGTTGCAGAACAGTGATCGACGCCGCCTGCGGTACTGGCTTCCACTCCGTGCAGCTGGTGCGCGCCGGTTTCGACGTGGCCAGCGTGGATGGCAGCCCGCAAATGCTCGCCAAGGCATTCGAGAATGCCCGCCAGCGCGGCTACATATTGAAGACCGTGCAATCCGACTGGCGCTGGATGAGTCGTGACGTGGTCGGCCGCTATGACGCCATCATCTGCCTCGGCAACTCGTTCACCCACATCTTCAACGAGCATGACCGTCGCCGTGCACTGGCCGAATTCTATTCACTGCTCAAGCACGATGGCCTGCTGATTCTCGACCAGCGCAACTATGATGCCCTGCTCGAAGGCGAATCCTCCCCGAGCCACAAGTATTACTATTGCGGCAAGGGTGTCTCCGCGGAGCCCGAGCACATCGATGAAGGATTGGCGCGCTTCCGCTACGAATTCACCGACGACGGGGCAGTCTACCACCTGAACCTGTTTCCGCTGCGCAAGGACTATATGCGCCAGCTGATGCACCAGGTGGGCTTTCAGCAGATATCGACCTATGGCGACTTCCAGTCCAATTATCGCGAAAGCGACCCCGATTTCTTCATTCACGTGGCTGGCAAGCGTTACCGGGACAAGGAAGAGCATATCGATTTCCCGACCGGCAAGGCAGGCTACTCGGTTGCGGTTCGGACCGCCCAGAATTATTACAACAGCGACGATGCAGAGCACTTCTACTCGACACTGTGGGGAGGCGAAGATCTGCATCTCGGACTCTATGAAGCCGACGACGAGCCCGTGCTCGATGCCAGCAACCGCACGGTGGCACGCATGGCCGGACTTGCCGAGGACAAGCTGGCCCCCGGTGCACGCGTACTGGACATCGGCGGCGGCTACGGCGGGTCGGCCCGTACCCTGGCCGAAAAATACGGCGTTGATGTCATCTCGCTGAACCTGTCCGAAGTGCAGAATGAGCGCGCACGACGATTGACGGCAGAGCGGGACCTTGATGACAAGGTAACCATTGTTGACGGGGACTTCGAAAACATCCCCTATAATAGTGAGAGCTTCGACATCGTCTGGTCGCAGGATGCACTGCTGCATTCGGGCAATCGTTCGCGTGTACTGGCAGAGGCGGAACGGGTGCTGAAGCCGGGCGGCGTGTTCGTCTTCACCGACCCGATGGCCGCCGATGATGTTTCGATCACGGATCTCCAGCCGGTACTCGACCGCATCCAGCTGGAAACCATGGGATCACCGGGTTTCTACCGGGAGGAGCTGACCCGGCGCGGTCTTGTCGAACGGAGGTTCGAGAACCATACTGAACAGTTGGCACGCCACTATGGCCGGATTCGCCGCGAACTGGACGCCAACCGGGATGAGCTCGAGCAGCATATTTCCGACCAGTATCTGACGAATATGCGCAAGGGCTTGCAGCACTGGGTCAAGGCCGGCTCGGACGGCTTGCTGGCCTGGGGCATCATGGTCTTCGACAAGCCGGAGACCTGATTTCTGCCGGCGCACCCTTCCCCGGAGTGCGCCATCAAAAGGCAGTACCACCAGCCGGGGTTGTGTGGCGATCAACGCGGATCACAACCCCGGTCTTCACGCTTTAATCAGAGCATGCACTTGATCGGTCGGATCCCTGATCGCATCGTCTGCATTGAATCAAGGAGTTGATACATGACCATTTCACAGAACCTTGGCTTTCCTCGCATCGGCGAACGCCGTGAGCTGAAAAAGGCCACCGAAGCCTACTGGAAGGGTGATCTCAGCCTTTCCGACTTGCAGAAGACAGGCGCCGAACTGCGCCAGTCCAACTGGCAGAAGCAGAAGAACGCCGGCATCGAGATGATTCCGTCGAACGACTTTTCTTTCTACGACCAGGTGCTAGACATGTCCTGCCTGCTGGGCCATGTGCCGGAGCGCTTCGACTGGGACGGCAAGAATGCCGATCTGGACGTCGCCTTCGCCATGGCACGCGGCACGAAGAACGCCATCGCCTGCGAAATGACCAAGTGGTTCGATACCAACTACCACTATCTGGTGCCGGAATTCACCAAACAGACCTCCTTCAAGCTGGCATCCGGCAAGATCTTCGATGAATTCAACGAAGCCCGGAAGCAGGGCATCACGACCAGCCCCGTGCTGATCGGCCCGGCAACCTACCTGACTCTGGGCAAGGTCACGGACGAATCCGGCCTGGACAAGTTCGCCCTGGCCGACCAGCTGATCCCGGTCTACGTCGAGATCCTGGAAAAGCTGGCGAGCGCCGGTGCCGAATGGGTGCAGATTGACGAGCCGATCTTCGCGCTCGACCTGAACGACGCCCAGCGCCGCGTCATCCAGCAGGCCTACGATGCGCTGTCGAAGGTCAGCGGCCTGAAGATTCTAGTGACCAACTACTTCGGCGACCTGCGCGACAACATGGACCTGTTCACGGGCCTGCCGGTCGCCGGCCTGCATATCGACGCCGTGCGCGGCGCGCAGGAAGTCGGCAATATCGCCGCCAAGCTAGACGGCGACAAGCTGCTGTCCGTCGGCGTAGTCGACGGCCGCAACATCTGGAAGACCGATCTAGCCGCGGCGCAGAAGCTGCTGCAGCAGGCCACCGACAAGATCGGCACCGACCGGCTGATGGTCGGCCCCTCCTGCTCGCTGCTGCACTCGCCGGTGACCCTGCGCAACGAGCAGAAGCTGGATGCCGCCCTCAAGGACTGGCTGGCCTTTGCCGAAGAAAAGCTGGCCGAAATCAGCTTCCTGGCCAGAGCGATCGACGGCGATGTCGACCAGGCCATGCTGGAAGCCAACCAGAAGTCCCTGGCGGCACGCCGCGAATCGGCAATAATCCACGACCAAGCCGTGCAGAAGCGCATCGCGGGACTAACCGAAAAGGACTACCAGCGTCGGTCGCCCTATGCCGAGCGTGCCCGCAAACAGCACGCCAAGCTCGGTCTGCCGGCCTTCCCGACCACCACCATCGGCTCGTTCCCGCAGACGAAGGAAGTGCGCAAGGCGCGTGCCGCCCACAAGAAGGGCAACATGTCGGATGCCGACTATGATCAGTTCCTGCAGGAGCAGTTCGACGCCGCCATCAAGATGCAGGAAGACATGGGCTTCGACATGCTCGTGCACGGCGAATTCGAGCGCAACGACATGGTCGAGTACTTCGGCGAGCAACTGAAGGGCTACGCCTTCACCAGCCTCGGCTGGGTGCAATCCTACGGTTCGCGCTATGTCAAGCCGCCGATCATCTATGGCGACGTCTCGCGCCCCGACCCGATGACCGTGAAGTGGTCGAAGTATGCCCAGTCTAAGACCGACAAGGCCATGAAGGGCATGCTCACCGGCCCCGTCACTATGACGCAATGGGCGTTCGTGCGTGACGACCAGCCGCGTTCGGAAACGGTCAAGCAGGTGGCGCTGGCCATCCGCGATGAAATCGTCGATCTGGAAGCTGCCGGCCTGGCCGCCATTCAGTGCGACGAGGCCGCCTTCCGTGAAGGCCTGCCGCTGCGTCGCGACGACTGGTCCGAGTACCTGGACTGGGCCACGGCATCCTTCCGTCTGGCCGCCGGCGGCGTGCAGGACGAGACGCAGATGCACACCCACATGTGCTACTCGGAGTTCAACGACATCATCGAGTCGATCGCGGCCATGGATGCGGACGTCATCTCCATCGAGACTTCACGTTCGCAGATGGAGCTGCTGGACGCATTCGTGCAGTTCCAGTATCCGAACGAGATCGGCCCGGGTGTCTACGACATCCACAGTCCGCGCGTGCCCAGCACCGACGAAATGGTGGCATTGCTGGACAAGGCACGGGCCGTCCTGCCGCCCGAACGCATCTGGGTCAACCCGGACTGCGGCCTGAAAACACGGGGCTGGGAAGAAACCAGGCCGGCCCTGAAGAATCTGGTCGAGGCCGCTCGCCACATGCGCAAGGCACAGGCTGCCTGAGCTTTCATGGCATCACCGTCAGGCCGTCATCCGGCGGCCTGACGGGTTTTGTTGCTGTACGTACCAACACATGACTTGCTGGAAGCCGGCCAACACGACAACATGACGTCTCCGAAACCTGAAAAACGGATATATAGCGCATGGTGGAACTGGGGTTGTTGATTTGGGGGCCACTCATGGCGGCCTGTCTGCTGATCGGCCTGCTGATCGGCTGGGCGATGGGGCGTCGCCAGGGAATCAATCAGTCGGAGGCCGATCACAGATCCGCCACCGAAGAACACGAGAATTATCGCGAGGACGTGCGCACGCATTTCGAGGAGACCTCGGCGATCATGTCTCGCATGGTGGAAGACTACCGGCAGATGTATCAGCACGTCTCGAAGGGAGCGGGCAAGCTGGCGGACATCCATCCGGAGCGGGTCATCACACCACCACCCGCACCCGAAGCGATCACGGCGGATGGTGATAGTGACGACGACGCGCCTACCGAGGTGAAAGCCGATGCGGAACCGGCAGTTTCGACCGTGACGGGCACCGGCGACACCGGGAACAACAACCGGACGGCTGACCCGGCATCGGCGGCGGAAAACAATGCGGACGATGCGCAAGAAACGACTGCGCCTGAAACAGACGCCGAATCGGAAGCGAGTGACGACGGGACTACTGGATCGGGACCGAGCGGTGAAACGAACCAGGAACGCGCCCGTCGGCTCAGCGACGAGGCACTGGCGTCACGCGAGCAGGCCGACTGATCAACCGGCGAGCCGCTGCTGCGCCATGTTCTGAATCGTTTCCACCATGGAATACAGGCCGTTGCGGCGATTCATGGTGATGTGCTGCTCCAGCTGCAGCGCCTGGAAAATACCATGGATATCGGTGTTGGCGATCTCGCGCGGCGTCTTGTCGGCGTAGATAGTCAACAGAATGGCGACCAGCCCGCGCACGATGTGGGCATCGGAATCACCGCGCAGATGGATCGTGCCATCGGCACCCGGCGGATCCGCCACCAGCCACACCTGGCTCAGGCAGCCGCGCACACGATTGCTCTCGCTGCGCTCGGCGTCATTCAGCGGCTCCAGATCGCCGCCCAGATCGATGATGAAGCGGTAGCGCTCCTCCCAGTCGGGCAGTATTTCGAGCGTATCCTTGATGTGCTGGATGCGTTCTTCCATGCCCATCAGTGTACGCCATACAGAGCCGATTGTCGGGGGCCGGTGACGTTGTACAGCCGCGCATTGATACAATCATGTCATGCATCAAGGTGGTTCATCCGGATACGCCACAAAACCGCTGCGCCGGTTGCTGATACGCGCCCTGCAGACACCGATCGTGCTGTATCGGGCACTGCTGTCGCCTCTGCTCGGGGCACGCTGCCGATTCGTGCCGACCTGCTCGGCATATGCCATGGAAGCGCTGGAGGTGCATGGCCCTTTGTACGGCAGCTGGCTGATCGTGCGCCGACTCGTGCGCTGCCATCCCTTGTGCGATGGCGGTTTCGATCCCGTGCCGCCGCGTCGCGGGCAGCTGGGCTCCAGGCCCCGCAAGCGGTAACATGGGCATCACACTTGCGCCATGCACCAGCCCTATGACCACGCATACGGATGACGACCCCACGGATCGCTACATCGATGGCGACCAGATCGATTTCGGCTACGAACGCGTGGCCCGATCCGACAAGGCGCAACGCGTCGGCAAGGTATTCGATTCCGTCGCCGATCGCTACGACCTGATGAACGATCTCATGTCGCTGGGCATCCACCGGGCGTGGAAACACTTCACGCACAAGCTGGCCGCCGTACGCCCGGGCGAGCACGTGCTCGATCTGGCCGGCGGCACCGGGGATCTGGCCGCCGCCTTTGCCCGCGATGTCGGCAGCGACGGCCACGTGACGCTAGCGGACATCAACGCCAGCATGCTGACACGCGGCCGCGACCGTCTGCTCGATCGCGGCATCACGGCCAATGTCGATTTCGCCCTGACGGACGCCGAACAGCTGCCGTTTGCCGACCACAGTTTCGACTGCATCACCATCGGCTTCGGCCTGCGTAACGTCACCGACAAGCCGGCCGCACTGCGTGAAATGGCGCGCGTCACCCGCCCCGGCGGCCGCATGCTGGTACTCGAGTTTTCCACGCCGCAGGTACCGGGTCTGGCAAAGCTGTATGACCTGTATTCCTTCAACGTGCTGCCACGTCTGGGCCGCTTCGTCGCCAATGACGCGGACGCCTACCAGTATCTGGTCGAATCCATTCGCATGCAGCCGGATCAGGAGACACTGACAGACATGTTGCGCAGCGCCGGTTTCGTCCGCTGCGGCTATCACAATCTCACCGGCGGCATTGTCGCCATACATCGCGGTTACAAGCCATGAAGTTACCCACGGCGGCCTACGGCGCACTGGAAATCGCGCTCAATCAATACATCACCCAGGACGAGCAGGCACTGGCTCAGTGCCGACAGCTGGCCGGGCAGTCCCTGCAAGTGGATCTGACCGACATCGGCGTGACGCTGGTGTTCGTTGCCGTGACTCACGGCCTGCAGATCATGCCGCAGGCCGAAGGCGGGGCCGACGTGCGCCTGGAAGGCACAAGCCGCGCGTTCGCGCGCATCTTCCGGGTCGGTGCCGAAGAAGGGCTGACTGGCGGCGCCCTGCGCATCGAAGGCGATGTCGGTGTCGCGCGCCGCTTCACGCAACTGTTCGCATCGGTGGATTTCGACATCGGCGACTGGCTGGACGCGCGCCTCGGCCCGGTACCGGCACGCTTCATCGAAAGCGGCCTGCGCAATACGGCCGGCCTGGCTCGGCGCGCAGCCGACACCTTCGTCACCGATACCGCCGAATACCTGCGCGAGGAGAGCCGTGACATCATTGGTGCACGGGAACATGCAGCCTTCGCCGATGCCGTGAACCGGCTGCGCGCAGACACCGATCGACTGGCGGCGCGCATCAACCATCTGGCAACAAGAAATCGGAACCGCGGTTGATGTTCGCCACTGCGAGGCGCCTGTGGCGCATCCGCCGTGTCGCCCGTGAATACGGCCTGGGCGAGCTGTTTGGCAAACAGGCGCCGCGCTGGCTGGTCGGCCGCCAGCACCACTTTGAAACGCCGGTGGGCGTGCGTCTGCGCGAAGCGCTGACCGAACTCGGCCCTGTTTTCATCAAATTCGGCCAAACTCTGTCCACCCGCCGCGACCTGCTGCCACCCGGCCTGGCCGAAGAGCTGTCCTTGCTGCAGGATGAAGTGCCGCCATTTGCCGCCGAGCAGGCGCGGGAGCTGATCGAGGCAGGCTGCGGGCGGCGCATCGATGACATGTTCGCCGACTTCGACAACGAACCGCTGGCCGCGGCCTCCATCGCCCAGGTGCATGCCGCCACACTCCATTCGCAGCCCGGCACTCAACGGACGCGCGATGTAGTCGTCAAGGTGCTGCGACCGGACGTGCATACACAGGTGGCACGAGATATCCGCGTGCTCTATCGACTGGCGCAACTGGCCAGACTGTGCCTGCCGATTGCCGCGCGCCTGCGCCCGGTGGAGGTGGTGGCCGAATACGAACGCATCATCACCGACGAATTGAATCTGTTGCGCGAAGGCGGCAACGCCAGCCAGCTGGGCCGCAACTGGGCCGGCTCGGATCTGATCCGTCACCCGGGCGTGTTCTTCGACTACAGCTGCGAGTCGGTACTGGTGATGGAGCGCATCCACGGCATTCCGATCGACAATATCGAGGCGCTGCACGCCGCCGGCGTCAGCTTCAAGGCACTGGCGGAACGCGGCGTGGAAATCTTCTTCAAGCAGGTGTTTCGCGACAACTTCTTCCACGCCGACATGCATCCCGGCAACATTTTCGTCGATGTCGGCAACCCGCAGCGACCGCAATACATCGGCGTCGATTTCGGCATCGTCGGCTCGCTGACGACACAGGATCAGCGCTATCTGGCGGAGAATTTCCTCGCCTTCTTCAACCGCGACTACCGCCGCATCGCCGAGCTGCACATCGAGTCCGGCTGGATGCCTGCCGACACCAGCATCGAGGATTTCGAGGGTGCCATTCGCACCGTGTCGGAACCGATCTTCAACAAGCCGCTCGCCGAGATCTCCTTCGGCATCTTCATGCTGCGCCTGTTCAAGGTGGCGCAGCGCTACAACTACCGCGTCCAGCCACAACTGGTACTGCTGCAGAAAACCGTGCTCAACGTCGAGGGGCTGGGCCGCGACCTGTACCCGCAGCTCGATCTCTGGGCCACCGCCAAGCCGGTGCTGGAGGAATGGATGCGCCAGCGCGCCAGCCCGAAGATTGCCGCCGAGCGCCTGCGCGAAGTCATGCCCGAGCTGATCAACAGCATGCCGACCCTGACCATGACGCTGTTGCAGCGCCTTGAACAGGGCACCACTCCCGGCACGAACCGTTTGCAGCAGAGTCTGGATGAAGTCACCGCCGAACTGCGCCGCAATCGCATTGCGCGGCGCTGGCACCTGGCCGGCACGGGCCTGGTCATCGCTGCGGCTGTGCTTGCTGTATATGGTGCGCTGCCGTTGTGGCTTACCACGCTGCCGGCGCTGGCCGGCATCGGCGCCTGGCTGCATGGCTGGCGCGTCTGACGCCGGTTCCAGTACGGGCTACGGAATCTGGTAGTCGCTGTCAGGCGCATCGGTGATCAGCATGTGGCCGGGCGCATGGCTGATTGCCAGCGACGGACGTGTCTCCATGACAGCGGCCTGCGGCGTCACCCCGCAGGCCCAGAAGACGGGGATGGTGCCGTCGGGAATGGTCACCGGATCGCCGAAGTCGGGGCGTTGCAGGTCGGCAATGCCCAGCTCCTGCGGATTGCCCACATGTACCGGCGCGCCATGAACGGCCGGGTAACGCGAGGTGATGCGCACGGCATCGGCGACGCGGTCGGCCGCAATCGGGCGCATCGACACCACCAGCGGCCCCGCCATCGCACCCGCGGCGTGGCAGCGCCGTGAGGTTCTGTACATCGGCACATTCACCCGCTGCTCGATGTGCGCCGGTCGTATGCCGGCCTGCATCAGAGCCGCCTCGAAGGTGAAACTGCAGCCGATCATGAAAGTGACCAGGTCATCGCGCCAGTACGATGATATATCGCTCGGCTCGGCACTTTTTTCGCCATGTTCGTACACCACATAGCGCGGCACGTCGGTGCGTATGTCGCCATCCGCCAACAGCGGCCCCGCAGTCTGTCCGGCCTCGAGCACGCCGAGCAGCGGACAGGGCTTGGGATTGCGCTGGGCGAACAGCAGTACATCGAAGGCCTGCGCTGCCGGCACGATGATCAGATTGGCCTGCGCGTAGCCGTGGCAGAAACCGGCCGTGGGCACAGCCAGTCCTTCCCGGAAAGCCGCGCGCGCCGCATTCGGCGTCCAGGCGGCATGTGCTTCGTCGGCCTTTGTGTTCATGTCTTCACCATTGGCTTGCAACTGCCTGCGCTACCACGCCCTGCATTATCGATCAGCCACGCAAGCCGGACAATTCAGCCCGGCACTTCACGGTACCAGGCAACGCCGGCCAGCAAGGCGCTGACCAGCAGGGAGGCGACCAGTGCCGGCAGAAAGGCCGCTCTGCCACCGAGCACCGGGGTCAGCGCCGTGATGGCGGCGGCAAACATGACCAGACTCAGCATGCCGCGTTGTGCGGCCACCAATGTCGAGCGCGCCACGGGCGCCCCGTAGCGCTGGTGCAGGGTCAGGCTGATGACGACAAAACCGACCGGGAAGCCGGTCAGTGTGCCGGACACCACCGGCCCGTAGTGAGCGCCGATAGTGGTGGCAATGCCCACCAGCATGCCCGCCGTGATGCCGCGGGCCAGCAGGTCATGCCAGCTCGTGTGCACATCCGGCCGTTCTGCCTGCAGGCGCAGACGCCGCTCCAGCCACAGTGCCAGGGCGAAGACTGCCGTGTACAGAACCAGTGCCGGCAGCAAGCCGGCCGGCATCCAGACAAAGACCAGTGCGGCGACAAGCCACATGGCGACACCGGCGGCGACACTGGCGATGGCATCCAGCCGCCCGGCAACGGCCACAAAGCACATCAGGAACAACAGGGACGAAGCCAGCGCATGCAGCGTGGACACCGCCGCATGCGCAACGAACGCGTCCGTCTGTTCTCGAACCAGGAAGAAGAAGGCCGGGCCCAGCACGATCGGCGTGCCCGCCACGATGCCGCCGATGCGCGGCCCGAGCCGGCCCACCAGCAGGGTCACGATGATGACCACGGCGGCCGTCATCGCCATCTTCACCAGCAGCCCGACGATCATTCGCGGTGCTGGAGCAGGGCTTCCACCCCGGCGGCAATATGCAGCAGTTTCCGATCCGTCAGCGCGCGGCCCACCAGCATCAGGCCGACCGGCAACTCGCCGGGCTCATGGCACGGCAGGGTGATGGCACACAGGCCCAGCAGATTGGCCACGGTCGGATTGCGCAGCACCAGCTTGTTGAGGCGCGTGTATTCCGCATCCTGTTGCAGCTCGCTGAAGGTCGGCGGCACCACGGCAACAGTCGGCATGACCAACGCATCCCACCCGGCCATGGCACGGTCCATCGCCGCCATGAGCTGCTTGCGGCGGCGATGCAGCTCCAGATAATCAGCCGCGCTCATGTCGGCGCCGGCCTGAATGCGCTGCCGCACGCGCGGGTCATACTCCTGCTCATGCTCATCCAGCCACTGCAGGTGCAGATGATAGCTTTCGGCAGCGGTGATGCCACCGCCCCGGCCCAGTTCCGGCAGCCGGTCCAGTTCCGGGAAGGTGGTTTCCCGAAGCAGCGCCCCGGCTGACGAGAGCTGCTGCACGGTCCGCTCGAAGACAGCTGCAACATGATCATCCAGACCATCCAGCACATGGTTGGTGGGCAGGGCGAGACACAGGCTGCGGGCCGGCCGCGGCAGCAGCGGTTGCGGCCGGCGCGCGCTCAGCACGGTATCCAGCCGCGCGCAGCAATCCACGCTGGCGGCAATGGGGCCGATGGAATCCAGCGTCGGTGACAGCGGCAGTGTGCCGTCCAGCGGTACCCGGGACTGGGTCGGCTTCAGCCCGACGAGCCCGCAGAACGCCGCCGGTATGCGCACGGAGCCGCCGGTGTCCGTGCCCAGCGACGCCGTTGCCATTTGTCGTGCTGTGGCAACACCAGCCCCCGATGAGGAGCCGCCCGGAATGCGCCCGGCGGCAAGCGGATTGTCCGGTGTGCCGTAATGCGGATTGAGACCCAGTCCGGAGTAAGCGAATTCGGTCATGTTGGTATGACCGGTCAGCACCGCGCCGGCAGCACGCAGTCGTCGCACCGCCTCCGCATCGGTGGTGGCTGGAGCGCGCTCGGCGAGCACACGGGACCCACTGCGCGTGACATAGCCCGTCACGTCGAACAGATCCTTGATCGAGATGGGCAGGCCGGCCAGCGAGCCACAGGGCACGCCGGCGCTACGCAGCAGATCGACACTGTCCGCTTCGGCCCGGGCGGTGTGTTCGAACATCTGTGTATGGGCCAGCCGGCCCTGTTCGCTGGCAGCGTTCTCCAGCGCATCCGCCAGCAGTGCCTGCGCCGTGACCGCGCCGCTGTCAAGAGCCTGCAGCCGTTCAGCCACCGTGTGAATGCCGTGCATCATGGCCTCAATTTACCACCGGCAGCTCATGGATGTCATAGGCGTGTTCGATGCGCCGGCCCAGCACAGGATCCACCAGGGCGGCCTCGAAACGTGTGGCGGGCCGTATACCGCCGATCACCGGCAGCGTGCCGCAGAACATGACATGGCCGGGCTGCAGTTCACTGTTGCCGTGTCCGAGCTTTTCCAGCAACACCGCCGGTGGCAACAAGCCGTCTATCGTCCCCGCCTGGTAGCTGACGCGTTCTCCGGCAATGACTGCGCTGGCCTCCAGACGCAGGCTGTCCCAGTGTGCGAGTACATCGGACAATCGCCACAACGTATCTGCCACCGGCTTGGGACACAATTGCTTGGAATGCACCACCGACCAGGTTTCGGCGTCCCGATCCGTATGATCGGAGCCGATGCCGACGAGGGTGCCCTGCGCACTGCCCACCAGCACGACTTCCGCCTCACCGCTGGTGCCGCTGCCCAGCACTTCGATGGCGGTTGCCGTGGTCAGGCGATCGGCCGACAGGCGATAGAACAACGGCGTCTGTGACGGCGGCGTCACGCCCAGTGCCCGCAGCTCCTCGATGTGTTCCTCGATGGCGGCCGGATCGCGGCCGGACCAGCCGGCGATGATCAGTTGCGAAACCGGTACATCCACCGCTTCACCCGAAGCCATTGTAAAGTACATGCGTCCTCCCCTGGGTCAGGCCCAGTATTCAGTACATCAGACCCGGCAGAAACAGCGCCAGCTGGGGCACGAAGATCAGCGCCACTGCAAACAGCAGCATCAGCATGACGTATGGGGCTGCACCCAGCATGACGTCATTGAGCGAACCACGTTGGCGCACCCCCTGTACCACGTACAGGTTCAAGCCCACGGGGGGTGTGATCAACGCCATCTCGATCAGCAGAATCAGCAGAATGCCGAACCACACGGGATCGAAGCCCATTTCCACCACGATCGGCGTGACAATGGGAATGGTGATCACCATCAGCGACAGGGTTTCGATGAAGCAGCCGAGAATCAGATAGATGCCGACAATGAGGAACATGTTGCCGTACGGGCCGAAACCGGAATTGCGGATGAAGTCATTCAGCTCGGCGGTCACACCCGAGGATGCCAGCACGAAATTGAGAAAGTAGGCGGCCATGATGATCAGCAGCAGCATGGCCGTGGTGCGCATGGCGCCGTCCATGGCCTTGACCAGAACGCGCACCGACAGCTGACGCATGCCCGCGGCAATGATGATGGCGCCGACCACCCCCAGCGCCGCAGCCTCGGTGGGCGTGGCCCAGCCGAGATAGATCGAACCGACGATCAGGAAAAAAAGCGCCAGCACCGGCAACAGCCGCCAGAGCCCACGGATGCGTTCGCTCCAGTCATGATTCTGCCGCGGCCCGCCCAGTCCCGGTCGCAGCGTGCAGAAGATCGCTGTGCAGAGAATGAACAGCAGCGCCAGCATGATCCCCGGCACCAGACCGGCCATGAACAGGGCCGGTACAGACGTCTGTGTGAGAAAGCCGTAGACGATCAGATTGATGGAGGGCGGAATCATGATGCCGAGCGTGCCGCCCGCCGCTATGGAACCGGCGAACAGGCGTTCGTCATAGCCCAGCGACTGCGCCTGCGGCATGGCGATGGTGCCGACCGTGGCCGCGGTGGCGACACTGGAACCGGATGTTGCGGCAAAGAATGTCGCCGTGCCGATGTTGGCGTGAATCAGACCACCCGGCAGCCAGGACAGCCAGGCCTCCAGCGCCTTGTATGTGGTGCGGGCCACACCGGTTTCCACCAGGATCTGGCCAAGCAGTATGAAAAGCGGAATGGCGATCAGCAGAAAGCTGTCTGCCGCCGACCAGAGCTGCCCCCCCAGCGCCCGGCTCAACGGAAAAGCGGAAAAGAAGAAGTCGATGAAGAACGATACGCCCAGGATCGTCACCGCCACCGGAATACCCAGCACGAGGAGCGCAATCAGGACAATGAATGACCATGCGATCATGGCTCTGCACCATCGCTGCCAATTTGTTCATCCAGTGTCGAGCTGCCTGCCAGACGCTGGATGGTGGCATGGTCATGGTCGAGCGCGGCCAGCACCACGCGGGCGAGCAGCAGCAAAGCCACCAGGCCGAACCACACGAGGCCCAGAACCCAGAGCCCTTGCGGGATCCACAATGGTGTCTTCATGGGTGTGTTGGACAGCGATCCGCGCGCAAACGACTCCGCCGCCACACTCCAGGCGGCACGACCGACGACGATCGCGAACAGCAAAAATGCAAGCAGTGCCAGTATGTCCAGCGCCGCCCGCATGGCGCGGGGCAATTGCAGGTACGCCACATCAATGCGGATGTGCGCCTTGTCCAGCAGCGCATGGGCAAAGGCCCAGCTGGAACACAGGGCCAGTACATAGCCGGAATATTCCGTTGACGGCAGCAGCGAAAAACCGAACAGACTGCGCGTCACGATATTGATCGTGATCATCGCGACGGTGGCAAACAGCAGAATGCCGCCCACTCTTGCCAGCCACAGGGAGCCCTTTTGCGCCCAGCCCAGCAGCCGGGTATTGGCACCGGCCAGATGTTTCAGCATGCCGCCCTACCGGTACGGCCGGTCACGATGTGCCACCGCAACCGGCCTGCCTGAGCATCCGTCACTCCTCGGCCTGCAGGCCCACCTGTTCACCGATGGTATCGTTCCAGCGCTCCACCCATTTGCTGTCGACGCCATCCGCCCATTCAGGCAGTACCTGATCGACCAGCACCTCGTGGGCGCGTTCGATGTCTTCCTCCGTCGGCTCCACGAGTGTCATGTCGCCGGGATCGCCGAGTTCGCACTCGCCCTGTCCGGTCAGACAGTTGATTCCCTGGGTGGTCTGCTCGACGGCCGCTGTCCATACCTCATCGGCATAATTCTCCGTGATTTCGTTCTGCAGCCATGTCTGGAAATCGTCATCCAGCGCATTCCAGGCATCGCCATTCATGGCCGTAATGACGTAGTCCCAGCCGCCGATCGGCAATGAGTACAGATAGTCCGCGACTTCGTACCAGCCCGAGCTGTAGCCGGACAGCGAGCCGGACACGGCACAGTCGATCACGCCGCGCTGCAGTCCGCCCGGCACTTCGCTGAACTCCATGGTGATCGACTGCGCGCCGATCGCTTCCAGGAAACTCGTCTCGGAACCGCCCGCGGCACGGACTTTCTTGCCTTCCAGATCCGACAAGCCGGAGATTTCCGTGTTGCAGAAAACGACCTGCGGCGGATAGGGAACCGCGGCAAGCAGATGCGCATCGAAGCGCTCCTGCATGATGTCGGCAAGCACCGGCTCAAAAGCATCGACCACCTGCTCCGCGGTCGCGACATCCGGCGCAATCGTCGGCATGTCCAGCCCGGCCAGGGCCGGCGCATCGGAGACCACATAATCCGCAACGGTCGAACCGATATCAAACACGCCGTGCTGCAGTTGACGGAAAACATCGCCGCTGGCCATGCCCATTTGATCGAACGTCGTCACCTGGGCGGTAACACGGCCATCGGAGGCTTCTTCGATGTTCTCACTCCAGAATGGTTGTTCGAAATTCCGGAACAGGGTCAAACCACTCCAGCTGCCCACATATGCAAATTTCGTTTCGGGCAGTTGGTCCGCATTGTCATCCTGTGCATGAGCGGCGCTGAAGGAAAGCCCCGTCACCAGGATTGCGAGGATCAAGCTTGGCATGTTCATGAAAATCACCTCCAGGGGTTATTAGTGTGTCCGGAACAATGGATGCCGGATTCGTTTTTCTGTTCTCACCGTCAGCTTATGGGACTTCAAAAAACAAGGCAAACGCCCGGCGCTGCCGCCAAATGAGTAAAATATTGCACTGCCCATCCTGCATTATGGACATGGCACGGCTGTGCGCGGCGCCCGCACCCGGCCGGTGGTTGCGACATCAAGCCACTCCATAGCCCCCACCGGTCGGCGTCTGGATGACGAATACGTCATCGACCGCCATTTCAGTGCGGTCGGTGCCCTGCAACTCCTCGCGGCTGCCGTCGCGGCGTTCCACCCATTGCTGCCCGCACTGCCCGGGCTCGCCGCCGTTCAGCCCCGGCGGCGGGGTCGTGCGCATGTTGGACAGAATGGCGGCGGTCATGGGCTCCAGAAAACGCACCCGGCGCAGGGTGCCGTCACCGCCGCGCCAGCGGCCGGCACCGCCGGAGTCGTGACGGATGGCGAACGATTCCAGCAGCACCGGGAAGCGCCATTCCAGCACTTCCGGATCGGTCAGGCGGCTGTTGGTCATGTGCGTCTGCACGGCACCGGCGCCGTCGAAGCCCTCGCCGGCGCCGCCGCCGCCGCAGATGGTCTCGTAGTATTGGTAATCGTCATTGCCGAAGGTGAAGTTGTTCATCGTGCCCTGGGCAGCGGCCAGATTGTGCAGCGCCTGATACAGCGCGTTGGTGACCGCCTGGCTGACTTCGACGTTGCCGGCGACGACGGCCGCCGGATAGTGCGGCGACAGCATGGAGCCCTCGGGCACGGTGATTGCGACCGGCTTGAGACAGCCGTCGTTGAGCGGGATGGCGTCCTCCACCAGCGTGCGCAGGACATACAGCACGGCGGCGCGGGTGACCGACTCCGGCGCATTGAAGTTGGTGTCGGTCTGCGCGCTGGTGCCGGTGAAGTCGATGCGGGCACTGCGATTGGCGCGGTCCACGGTAACGGCAACACGGATGACGGCGCCGTTGTCCAGCGGGTAGTCGTAGTGTCCGTCCTCGAGCACGCCGAGCACGCGGCGCACCTGTTCCTCGGCGTTGTCCTGCGCGTGCTGCATGTAGGCATGGACGACTTCGAGGCCGAACTGGTCGACCATGCGACGCAGCTCCTGCACGCCCTTTTCATTGGCGGCGATCTGGGCGCGCAGGTCGGACAGGTTGTCGTCGATGTTGCGCGCCGGCCACTGTGCCGACGAGAACAGCTCGCGCACGGCCGCTTCGCGCAGCCGGCCGTCGGCCACCAGATGGAAATTGTCGATCAGCACGCCCTCTTCGTCGATGGTGCGGCTGTCCGGCGGCATGGAACCGGGCGTGATGCCGCCGACGTCGGCGTGGTGGGCACGGCTGGCGACGTAGAACAGCACCGCCTTGCCGGCCTTGTCGAACACCGGCGTGACGACCGTGATATCGGGCAGGTGGGTGCCGCCGTGGTAGGGATCGTTGAGCATGAACACGTCGCCGGGGCGCATGGTCGCGGCGCGCTGGTCGACGATGGTGCGCACGCTGTCGCCCATCGAGCCCAGGTGCACCGGAATGTGCGGTGCGTTGGACACCAGACTGGCCTCGGGGTCGAACACGGCACAGGAGAAATCCAGCCGTTCCTTGACGTTGGCCGAATAGGCCGTCTTGCGCAGCGTCGCGCCCATCTGCTCGGCCACCGACATGAACAGGTTGTTGAACACCTCCAGCATGACCGGATCGGCCTCGGTGCCGACCGCGGTATCGCGCGCCAGTGCCTCGACCCGGTTCATGACGATGTGATTCTTGGCCGTGACCTCGGCGCGCCAGCCGGGCTCGACGACAATGGTGGCCACCGGATCCTGCACCACGGCCGGGCCGTCGATGGCGGCGCCGGGCTGCAGCTGGGCGCGGTCGTACACAGGCGTTTCGCGGCGGGCGCCGGCCATGTGCGTGGCCACGCGGGACAGCGGCTCGGGCTGCTGTTCGGTATCGAGCGCCTGCTCGGTCTCGTCGGACAGGGCGCGGCTGACGCCGATCACATCGACCGTCGCCGACGCGGCGACCAGCGGCTTGTCGGGCATGGTGAAGCCGAACTGGCGCTGATGATCCCGGGCGAAGGCCTCGCGCATGGCTTCGGCTTCGGCCAGATCGATTTCCAGCGTGGTGTCGGTGCCCTCGTATTTCAGATGCACCTGCGGGCGTTGCTGCATATCGGCTTCGGCACAGCCCTGCGCGGCGAGCTCCTGCCGCGCCTCGGCTGTCAGCGGCTCCAGGCCGGTACGGATATGTGCCACCAGCGCGTCATCGAGGCGGCTGTCCACGGGCATTTCGCGGTGCGCGCTCAAGTCCGCCAGCCCCATGCCGTAGGCCGACAGCACGCCGCCGTGCGGGTGAATGAGCACGCGCGTCATGCCCAGCGCATCGGCCACCAGACAGGCATGCTGGCCGCCCGCACCGCCGAAGCAGTTGAGCGTGTAGCGGGTGACATCGTGACCGCGCTGCACGGAAATCTGCTTGATGGCATTGGCCATGTTATCGACGGCGATGCGCAGAAAGCCCTCGGCCACCTCGGCCGGGGTGCGTTCGTCGCCGGTGGCGGTGCGGATGTCTTCGCCCAGTTCGGCAAAGCGCTCTGCCACCACCTGCGTATCCAGCGCCTCGTCGGCATTGGGGCCGAACACGCTGGGGAAGAAATCCGGCTGCAGCTTGCCCAGCATGACGTTGCAATCGGTCACCGTCAGCGGCCCGCCGCGCCGGTAGCAGGCCGGGCCGGGATCGGCGCCGGCGGAATCCGGGCCGACGCGGTAGCGGCTGCCGTCGAAGTGCAGGATGGAACCGCCGCCGGCGGCCACGGTGTGAATCTGCATCATGGGCACGCGCATGCGCACCCCGGCGATGACGGTCTCGAAACTGCGTTCGTACTCGCCGGCGAAGTGCGACACGTCGGTGGACGTGCCGCCCATGTCGAACCCGATGACCTCGTCGAAGCCGGCCATCTGGCCGGTGCGCGCGCAGGCGACGATACCGCCCGCCGGGCCGGACAGGATGGCGTCCTTGCCGTCGAAGAAACGGGCATCGGCGAGGCCGCCGTCGGACTTCATGAACATCAGCTGCGTATCGCCCAGCTCAGAAGCCACGCGATTGGCGTAGCGGTGCAGGATGGGCGACAGATAGGCGTCGACCACCGTCGTGTCGCCGCGCCCGACCATCCGCATCAGCGGGCTGACCTCGTGCGACACACTGACCTGCGTGAAGCCGATGTCGCGCGCCAGCGCCGCCAGCTGCTGCTCGTGTTCCGGATAGCGATAGCCGTGCATGAGCACCACGGCGCAGGCCCGGATGCCGTCGTCGAACGCGGCCTGCAGAGCCGGCCGTACGGTTTCGGCATCCAGCGCCTGCAGCACCTCGCCGTCGGCGCGCAGGCGCTCGTCGACCTCGATCACCTGCTCGTAGATCTGTTCCGGCAGCACGATATGGCGCGCGAAGATGTCCGGGCGATCCTGGTAGCCGATGCGCAGCGCATCGGCAAAGCCGCGCGTGATGAGCAGGGCCGTGCGCTCGCCGTTGCGTTCCAGCAGAGCATTGGTGGCCACCGTGGTGCCCATCTTGACGTGATCGATGCGCTCGGCCGGTATGGGATCATCGGCCTGCAGGCCGAGCATATCACGAATGCCCTGCAGCGCCGCGTCCTCGTACTGCTCGGGATTTTCCGACAGCACCTTGTGCGTGACGACGCTGCCGTCGGGACGCCGCGCCACCACATCGGTGAAGGTGCCGCCCCGATCAATCCAGAATTGCCAGCGATTTGCGGATTCCTGCGTGTGTACAGCGCTCATGCCGTGTCACCTCGTGTTGCGGTCGCTTCTTGTCACAGCCGCCCCGCGCAGCGGCCGTGCCCATTCCTGCTCTCTCATGGCGGCAGCACTGCATACAGCCGGGGGCCGAGCCATGATATACCAGTCATGCATTGCGCCCGGAAAAGCCGGTTCTAGTCATTCTGCTCGCCCCAGACGACCTGATCCGGGTGCAGACCGTGCAGGCCACGGTAGTCAACCGGCTCCGGTGGCGCCCAGCCATCCAGCAGCTCGGGTTGCAGCTGATATATCTCGACTCCGAGCGGCCGACAGACATCGATCGGGTCGCGCGCCTCCGGCCCCCACAGTGGCACCGACAAGTCACCGCCCGGACAGGCGGACAAGGCACACAGCAAATCGATCTCGGCGAAGAATTCGATGCAGTCCCCGACGTGCGCCGGGCACGCCTTCATGAAGTACTGATCCGACTCGTTCAGCCCGGTGCACTGAAAGACGTTGAGCACATCGTGCACATCGAATTCGGTCAGCCCGTGTGGCAGGATGGCGCGTGTCAGATTGGAATGACAGTGAAAGTGAAAATCCTCGCCCGTCAGCATCTTGTTGACGTACGGGTCGCAGCGGCTGCCGAGCAGATCGTGCACACGGCCGCCGTCCTCGTCGAGGCCGTAATCGGCCAGGCTGTCGCGCGTTATGGTCGCCATGGGCCGCAGAAACGGCAGCGTGGACCACAGACGATCGAACGTGGATACATGGGCGCTCTGCAACTGCCGCGTGCGTGCTGCCCACATGTGCTCGCGCGGGTCATGCATATGCCACAGATTGAGGTCGCCCACCTGCGGCCCCTCGACCGTGACGATGCGGAACACATGGCCCGCCGGTACGCGCCAGGCCCGGGCGCTGCGAATCGGGATCTCGAAGCGCTCGACCAGACGGCGCTGCTCGGTGTTCTCGCCGATCCGTCCGTAAAAATCCCTGTCCACCGACAGGGCGTTGTTGTTCGTGGCCTGGTAAGCGGCGGGCTGATTCGCCATCACACTCTCCTTCATTTGCTGCAACCGAAATGGATTCTGGTCATTTGTGGCGGATTCGAGCGGCACGCACGAGATCCAGCACGCCGGCCTCGGAATCCTCCAGGTAGAGCTTCATCGCATCGGCAGCCCGGTCCCGCTGTCCGCACATCAAGATCTCGTGGATGCGGCGATCCCGTTCGACCCACGGATTCTGGAATGCCCTTTCGTCATCCGCCAGTGCGAACACGAGCCGAAGCTGGGCGACGATGCCACTGAAGAATGCGTCGAGACGCTCACTGCCCAACAGGGCGACGACAGCCTGGTGGAAGCGCAGACTCCAGGTCCCCACATCGCGCCATTGCCGTTCCGCCTGGGCCTGTTCCGCCGATCGGATTACGTTATGAATGGCAGCCAGCAGGTCATCGCCGGCGAACGCGCTTTGCTCGATCGCGCTCAGTTCGAGCACGCGGCGCACGCGGTAGATGTCATACACATCAGCCGGCGTGAGCGTCTTGACGATATTGCCCCGGTGGCGAATATAGATGACGAGATTTTCCGATCGAAGCTGGCGCATGGCCTCGCGCACCGTATTGCGCGACGCGCCGTACTGCGCGGCAATGTCCGTTTCCACCAGAGACGTTCCGGATACGATGATTCCGGAAATGATCTCCTCACGCAGGCGTCCGGCGACGACATCGGATGCCGCCAGGCCGTTGTCCATCCTGTCGCTCACCGTCTGCTTCATTGCAATTTGAAATCCTTCAGAAAGCGTTGCAATCGTGGCCCACTGTCACCACGGAAAATATCGTCCGGCGCACCCGCGCGCACCATTTCACCGTTGTCCATGAACACCACGCGATCGGATATCCGGTATGCGAACTGCATTTCGTGGGTGACGATGATCATCGTCAGACCTTCCCGTGTCAGATCCTCGATGGTCTTCAGAACTTCCCCCACCAGTTCGGGATCCAGCGCCGATGTCGGCTCATCGAACAGAATCACCTGCGGTTTCATTGCCAGTGCCCGTGCAATGGCGACACGTTGCTGCTGACCACCGGAAAGCTGATGCGGATACTTGTAAGCGTGCTCAAGCAGACCCGCCTTGTCCAGCGCAACAAGCCCCTCCAGGCGCATCTGCTCGCGATCGCCGCGGCGATGATACAGCGGCCCGAGGGTGACATTCTGCAGCGCCGTCTTGTGCGGAAAGAGATTGAAATGCTGGAAGACCATGCTGATCTGCTCGATCTGGGCCCGGGCCGGCCGGCGCACCGTGTCTCCGTCTGCAGACGTGCCGGCCTGAAACATCGTGTCACCGTTGAGGCGGATATGCCCGCGATCCGGTACTGCGAGCCCGTTCAGGGTGCGAATGAAGGTGGTCTTGCCGGATCCGGAGGGACCGATAATGGCAACGACCTCGCCGGCACGCACCTGCATCCCGGCATTTTTAAGCACCTCGAGCCCGTCATAGCTCTTGCAGACATCGCGTGCCTCAATCACCACGCTGTCACTGCTGTCATCGGTTGTCGGCCGGGTTGTCGAGCTGTCCGCGGCACGCTGCTGCAGCTGTCCCTGGATGGCCTCCCGCCCCGGCGGAGTCTCGGTCACCTTGCGGCGCGTGACATCCATGTGCCGTTCCATCGATTTCAGCAGACTGTCAAATACGGTTACCAGCAGCACGTAATAAATGGAAACCGCCAGCATGGTCTCCAGAACCTTGAAATTCTGTGTATACAGCCGCTGCCCGACCAGCAGGATCTCGGCCAGCGAAATGACCGAGATCAGGGAGGTCAGCTTGAGAATGGTGACGAACTGGTTGGCCAGGGTGGGCAGCGCAATGCGTATCGCCTGCGGAATGACGATCAGCCGCTGAATGCCCAGAAAGCTCATGCCGAGCGCATGGCCCGCCTCGCGCTGCCCGTCCGGCACCGACAACAGACCGCCGCGATGAATTTCGGCGATATAGGCGGTTTCACTGAGCACCAGAGACAGCAGCCCGGCAACGAAGGCACTGGTGAGAAAACCGCGTGTCCACGGTATCACCTGCGGCAGGTTGTACACGAAAATGAGAAGTACCAGCAGCGGCAGACTGCGAAAGAACCAGATGTAGATCGCCGAGGGGTAATACAGCAGCGGCGAACGTGACAGTTTCGCCAGGGCGAAGAAAAAACCCAGGAAAGTGGCAATGGCCCATGCCAGCACACTCAGCTCCGCCACCAGCAAGGCCGCCTTCCACAACGGCAGATACCAGAAGAGGCTGATTGCATAGCTCCAATCAAACGACATGCGGATACCCGTTGGTGAGAGTCGCGCCAGAGCTGCCCCATTGATCAATCGGGCAATGCCTGCCGCAGCCAAGCAGAACGGAGGCCGCCAGCGGCCCCCGACGTTAGCGTGTCACATACGGAAGTTGGCGGTCGGTGCTCGTGTCATTGTTCCTGCAACACCTGCCTGACCTGCTCCTCGTTCGGCTCCTCGAGGTTGTACTTGTCAAGCCAGTCCTGGTACTCGCCACTGTCCTTCATTTCCTGAATCGCGCCCTGCAGCGCTTCCCGCATCGCCTCATTGCCCTGGCTTATCCCCAGTCCGACCGGTATGGGATAGAGCAATTCCTCCGACGTGATCCGCAGATTGCCGTCCGATTTCTCGACCGCCAGCTTGGCGATCAGCGCATCCGCAAACTGCACGTCCACGGCGCGCGACAGCAGTGCCTGCGTAGCCTCCGGTGCAGTGGGGTACTCGTGAATCTCGATTTCCCCCTTGTCATGCGGCAGGCAGTACTCTTCGGTAACCTTGTCCAGCTTCGGAATCCAGGAAGCACCCTTGATGTTGCTGACACTCTTGCCACACAGATCGCGCGGCGTGCGGGGCGTGAAATCGCTGTCGGCCAGCACCATGATCGAATCACCCGTTTCGTAGTAGGGCACGTAATCGATCACTTCCGCGCGTTCCGGCGTGATGTAGAGATTCGAGGCCACCACATCGAAGCGCTTCGCGCGCAAGCCGACGATCAATTCCGCAAAACGCGTGTCCACTATGTCCGGCTCGAGTCCCAGGTGATCGGCGATCATGCGCATGAACTCCGGATCGGAGCCGACCGCCTTGCCTTCGTCGAGATAAAGATAGGGCGGATAGGTCAGGTCCGAACCGATCGTGAGAACACCGGGCGTGATCGTTGCATCTGTATCTTCCGCAGAAACTTGTTCAACAAAAAGGGCACACAGGCAGATTAGCAAGGCTGCGTGGACTACGATCTTAAATGATTGTATTATATGCATAAGATATCTCCTCATATTTTTTTCATGGCGGGGTGAACGAAATCATCTCTTGTAAAAACCTATCTTTGTTGAACAATCTCTGTCAACCATTCAGCACGCAGCAGGGCACGCCAGGCGTCTCGACGCAGCGGAAATCCCGCTGCATCTGCACAGACATGCCGGGGTCGACTCCGATTCACCCCAGGCCGCACAGGACGCCTTCACCGCCTGCCGCGGACACCGGTTGTCCGGCAGCAGCCGGAACGGAGATCATGAGAGGGTTGCAGGGTGTGTCACATCTGCTGCGGCAGCCAGGTGGCGAGTCCCGGGAACAGCACGATGAGGACGACGGCGGTCATCAACAGCAGAAAGAAGGGAAGGGATGCCTTCGCCACGCGGAAGATGTTCTGCCCGGTCAGGCCCTGCAGGACGAACAGGTTGAAACCGACCGGCGGTGTGATCTGGGCCATCTCGACCACCAGCACCAGGAAGATGCCGAACCACAGCAGGTCAATGTCGGCCTGCTGCACCATGGGCAGCAACACGGAGGCCGTCAGCACGACAATGGATATACCGTCGAGGAAACAGCCCATGATGATGAAGAAAACCGTCAAGGCTGCGATCAGGGCATAGGGCGACAAGCCCAGTGCATCGATCCACTGCGCCAGATGGCGGGGAATGCCGGTATAGCCCATTGCCACGGTGAGAAATGCCGCCCCTGCGAGAATGAACACGATCATGCAGGAAGTCCGCGTCGCCCCCATCAGGCCATCCAGAAACACCTGCCAGGACAGGGAGCCGGTTATGGCGGACAGGAGCAGGGCACCCGCCACGCCTACAGCGGCCGCCTCCGTCGGTGTGGCGATGCCGGCATAGATGGAGCCGATCACACCGACGATCAGCACGATGACCGGAATCAGGCGCCCCGATCTGCGTATGCGCTCCAGAATCGGCAGCCCCGGTTCCGGTGGCGGCACTTCGTCGCCATGACGCAGTGCCCAGATGCCGATATAGCCCATGAACAGCAGCACGAGCATCACCCCCGGCAGCACCCCGGCAATGAACAGCCGGCCGATGGACATCTCCGCGCTGACACCATAGACAATGAGAATGATGGATGGCGGAATCAGCAGCCCCAGCGTGCCTGCACCGGCCAGTGAGCCGATCACCATGCGCTCCGGATAGCCGCGCTTGCGCAGCTCCGGAATCGACATGCGACCGATGGTCGCCGCCGTGGCGGCGGATGATCCGGACACCGCCGCAAAAATGCCGCAGCCGATGACATTGGTATGCATCAGACCGCCCGGCAGCCGATTCAGCCATGGCGACAGGCCGCCATACATGTCTTCCGACAGACGCGAGCGAAACAGGATCTCGCCCATCCAGATGAACAGCGGCAACGGGGCGAGTGCCCAGGACGATACCGAACCCCAGGCCGAAGTGCCCAGCACCAGACCGGTCGGCGCGCTGGTGAAGACCACCATGGCGAACAGGCCGACGCCCAATAACGACAGCGCCACCCAGATGCCGCTGCCGAGCATGAAGAACAGCACCAGCAGCACCAGCAGGCCGATATCGACGACACTCACAGGTTTTCCTCCGCACTGCCGGCCTGTTCACCGGCCCGGTAGGCCGGCTCATGCCCCAGAAACAGCACCGCAACCAGGTTATCCAGCAGCGCAATGGCAAAAATGCCCAGGCCGATGGTCATCCCCGCTTGCGGGATCCACAACGGGATCGCCAGCAACCCCTGCGAAACATCACCGAAGCGAATCGAGCCCGCCACCAGATCCACCAGCCAGCGCGTGGCATACACGCTCAGTGCGAAAGCGACTCCCAGGCACCAGACCTCGACCCAGCGGTGCACTCGTTCGGGCAATTGCTCCAGAATCAGCGTCACGCGAATATGCGCGCCGTGCTGCAGAGTCGGTGCAAGCGCCAGAAAGGATGATGCGGCGACACTGAAGCCGGCGATTTCGGATGCGGAGGGAACAATGAAACCGAACATGCGCCCGACGATCTGCGCCAGCACCACCGTGGCGATCAGCACCATGAACAGCGCCGCCAGTATGCCGCTGGCAAAATACAGTCGGTCCAGGGCCTTGCGCATGACCGCTCCGTTGCGGGGCGAGCGGGCGGCGGCACCGGAGCTGCCACCCGAGTTGGTGTATTATTCGCTGCGGTAGGCGTCGATGATGTCCCGACCCGTATCGCCGGTCTCTTCCAGCCACTCATCAACCAGCTGGTCGCCGACTTCCTGCAGGCCGCTCATCAGTTCATCGCTGGGTTCGCGCACTTCAATGCCATGCTCGCTCAGAGTCTGGATCTGCGACTCGGCTTCTTCCTTGCTCATCTCCAGCCCGCGCTGTTCGGCCTCCTCGGCAGCATCGAGAATCAGCGCCTGCGTCTCGTCAGGCAGTGCATCGAAGGCCTCCTGGTTGACCAGAACCATGTTCTTCGGCACCCAGGCGCGGATTGTGTAGAAATAATCCACGTAATCCCATGCCTTGGTGTTCACGCCGGTGGTCGGCGACGTGATCATGGCATCGATGATGCCGGTGGAGAAGGCCTGCGGCACTTCCGGCACTTCCACCTGGGTCGGCACCATGCCGAGCAATTCCGCCAGCCGTGAGGTCAGCGAATTATAGGCGCGGAACTTGAGGCCCTTGAGATCATCGACCGAATCGATCGGCTTGGATACATACAGACTCTGTGGTGGCCATGGCACGGCATACAGCAACTTGATGCCGTCTTCGGCCAACAGGTCGGCAATGGTATCGCGCGAGGCTTCCCACAGCTTGCTGGCCTGCTCGTAACTGGTGGCCAGAAAGGGAATCGAGTCCTCGGAGAAGATCGGATTTTCATTGCCGAGAATGGAAATGAAAACCTCGCCCGCCTGGATCTGGCCGGTTTGCAGTGCGCGCTTGATCTGCGGGTGTTTGATCAGGGAACCGGCGCTGTGCACGGTGATCTCCAGATCGCTGGCCTGTTCGATCTGGTCGACGAACTGGTAAATGTTCTTGGTGTGGAAGTTGGCATCCGGATACGGCGTGGCCATGTCCCAGTGCGCTGCCAGAGCCGTGGATGCAAAAGCGGTGGCCAGCGTCGCCGCCAGCATGAAGCGAAACATTCGACGCAACATGATCTCCTCCTGATCTTCTATGTTGGGGCACCATAATATCGCAAAGGGATTAGAAGCGAATTATCGGGAATTTGTCAAATAATGCATTTGTACAGTGCAATAATCTGTCTCTGCAGGCATGGTTCCAGCCGCGCAAGGATGTTCATGCATTTGCCCACCACCAGCGGGTGGCTGCAAGCACGGTCCCCATTTGCACCGTGTGGCCGAAAATGAAGTCGTCGCCATGAATGGTTTCATCCGGAAACTCGGTAACCAGCGCGACATCGCAGGCCATGTCGTCGACCGCCGCTTCCATGTAGGGCACACCGTGGCTTACCGGGAATGGCAGCTCACCTGCATGCTGGTGGTAGCTGTGCAGCTGACGGCGATTGTATGCCATCAAGGCCGCATTCGCCGCCAGTTGTGCGGTCACGTGTGCCGCGGCGCTGGCGCACGGCCGCGGCGAGATCGGCCAGCACGGTCCAGGTGTCGTCCCAGTGCAGGCAGGCATCGGTGATCGACTTGCCGTATTCCGGCGCCACGCCGCGCACCAGCTTCTGGTTGCCTTCCTTGAGGTGGGATTCGATCATGGCACCGAAGATGGCGCGCGAGCCGGCGGCGATCTGGCCGGCCACGTCGTGGCCGATCTCGATCTGCTTGTTGTACTGCTTGCGGCTGTTAGCATGCGAGAAATCGATCATGACACGTCCCGGCAGGCCGGCCTTTTCCAGCAGCGCGACGGCGGCGGCGACGCTGCCGGCAGCGTAGTTGGGGCCGTTGCTGCCGCCACGCAGCACGATGTGGCAGTGATCATTGCCGGTGGTGGTGAAGATGGCGCTGTTGTTGTCCTTGTTGTAGAGCGGGAAGCTGTGCGAATGGCGTGCCGCGCCGACCGCATCGACGGCGATCTGCATGGCGCCGCCGGTGCCGTTCTTGAACCCCACCGGGCAGGACAGGCCGGATACCATCTGGCGATGGCCCTGGTCCTCGGTGGTGCGCGCGCCGATGGCGCCCCAGGACACCAGGTCAACCAGGAACTGCGGCGTGAACAGATCGAGAAACTCGACCCCGGTCGGCACGCCCGCGTCGGCCAGCTGCAGCAGCAGACCGCGCGCCAGGCGGATGCCCTTGTTGGTATCGAAGGAGTTGTCCAGATCCGGGTCGTTGATCAATCCCTTCCAGCCGATGGTGGTGCGCGGTTTCTCGAAATAGACGCGCATGACGAGCAGCAGTTCAGCGCCGAACTGCTGCTGTGCCGCGCGCAGTAGTTCAGCATACTCCAGCGCCGCCGTCACATCGTGAATCGAGCACGGCCCGACTACCACCAGCAGGCGGTCATCCGTGCCCTGCAGGATGTTGCCGATCGCCGTGCGCGCATGATGCACGGTGGCGGAAGCCGCTGCCGTGATCGCATATTCCGCATGCAGTTCGGCGGGTGATATCAGTTCGCGCAGGCTTTCAATGCGCAGATTGTCGGTCTGTCTGATCATGGCAACGCCCGGCAGGCGTGAATGGTTGACTGGTTCGCTGCTGCGCGCAAGTCGCGGCATCAGGTCAGCGCGACGAGATCATCATACAGCTGCTGCGGTATGGCCACCCCGTTTTGCAGGCTGCGTGCACGTGCCTCGTGCCGTCGCTGCGACGGCAGGCGTGCGCCCTGGTCGACGATGGCATCGAAAAAGGCCTCAGCACTGGCCTCGCTGCGATCGACGTCAGCGCCCATGAAACGCTCCGGGTCGAGCGCCAGGATCAGTTCGCCATGGTACGGCAGGGCGCCGGCACCGTCATCATGCCGCATGGATTCGACGCTGTTGAAATCGCCGATCAGGGGCCCGGCAATCAGCTCGATCATGATGGACAGGGCCGATCCCTTGTGGCCGCCGAACGGCAGCATGGCGCCTTCATCAAGCACCGTGGCCGCGTCCAGACTCGGCTGGCCACCAGCGTCGATGCCCCAGCCCTCCGGAATGGGCTTGCCCTCGCGCCGGTGCAGTTCGATGTCGCCGCGCGCCACGGCACTGGTGGCAAAGTCGAAGATGAACGGCAGCTGCCCGTCCGGGCGCGGCCAGCCGAAGGCGAACGGGTTCGTGCCCAGCAGCGGCCGGCTGCCGCCAGCCGGTGTCACCCAGGCATGGCTGGGATTGCAGGCGATGCCGACCAGGCCGCGTGCGGTGACCTGTTCCAGCTCGACCCAGAGTGCCGAGAAGTGCACGCAGTGGTTGATGACGAGCGCAGCCATGCCGCTTTCCTTTGCCTTGCGCTCCAGGATCGGCAGGCCGGCCTGAAAGGCCAGCTGCGAAAAGCCGCCGCGGGCATCGACGCGCACGATGCTGCCGGGCTGGTCGTCGACTGCCGGTTCGGCGTCCGCCACCACCTTGCCGGCCTGCAGGGTGGCAACACAGCCCAGCACACGGTACAGGCCGTGGGAATGACACTCGTCGCGCTGGCCGGCCACCACGGCATCGGCGAGCGCCTGCGTCTGTCTCGCACTGAAACCCTGCTTTTCCAGTGCCGCCACGGCCAGTGCGCGGGCTTCATCCAGACTCAAGTTCTTCATGTTCCGCTCCTCCGTATTGCAGCCCCCAATTGAGCACCATCAGATGCCAGGAGTAAAGTGTCGGGCGGACCGGTTGCACGATTTTCACCCCGCCCGCGGGCAGGTCGGGGTCAGGCGTCGGACATACCCGACGGCAGGGCCTGCGGATCCACGTTGCCACCGGACAGGATGATGCCGACGCGGCGGTCACGGAAACGATCCGTGCCCAGCACCGCAGCCAGCGGCACGGCGGCGGACGGCTCGACCACGATCTTCATGCGCGTCCACAGCAGGTGCATGGCATCGATGATCTCGCGGTCGGTGACCGTCAGGATGTCCGCCACCCGCCGGCGCATGATGGCAAACGGCAACCGGCCCAGCGTCGAGCGCAGACCATCGGCGATGGTGTCGGGCGCATCCATGGGCTGGATCGAGCCCAGCTGCAGCGAGCGGCAGGCATCATCCGCGCCGGCCGGCTCGGCGCCGTATGTCTCGGCACCGGGCATGATTGCGGAGACCGCCAGCGCCGTGCCGCTGAGCAGACCACCGCCGCCCACGGGCGTGATGACCTGATCGAGATCGGACACGGCCCGGCACAGCTCCAGTGCCGCCGTGCCCTGACCGGCGATGACATGGGCATGGTCATAGGGCGGAATGAAGGTGGCGCCGGTTTGCTCCAGTACGTTCTGCAGAGCGGCTTCGCGGTCGGCCAGAGTCGGCCCGCAGCTAACGATTTCCGCGCCATATGCAGCAACCGCGGCATGCTTTATGGCTGGTGCCGTATGCGGCATGACGACATGCGCCGGTATGCCGCGCTCGCGCGCCGCCAGTGCCAGCGCGGCGCCGTGATTGCCGGACGAATGCGTTGCCACGCCGCGCTGCGCCGTGTCCTGCACCAGACTGCGCACGGCATTGGTGGCGCCGCGTGTTTTGAAGGCACCGGCGCGCTGCAGATTCTCGCACTTGAAGAACAGCTGCGCGCCGCTGCGCTCGTCCAGCAGCGTCGATGTCAGCACCGGCGTCTGATGCACATGCGTGCGGATGCGTTCACTGGCCTGCACGACTCCAGCATGATCGGGTTCCATGGCGCACTCCTTGCGGGACATGCCGTACAGCATGCCGGATTCTGCCGGGCCTTGAACTGAATCGATGCCGTGTCAGGGCAGCGGCCCGGACAGCCAGTCGGGGCAGCTGCGCGCCCCTTCGGGCAGAGCGTAAATACCGGCGCGGGTTTCCAGCACGGCCGGCCGGATGGCCTCATCCGCACTGTCCAGGGCGATTTCGATCTGCTCCGCGGCCGCCTCGGTACAGCCGTTGTCGGCCAGCAGCTGCGCCAGATTGTTACGCACCACGGCCGCATCCGGCTGACGGGCGAGCAGTGTCCGCCAGGCCTGTGCCGCGGCCACTTCGTCCTCCTGTGCGTACTGTGTATTGCCCAGGCCCAGCCAGCCGGCCGTCACGTGCGGCCAGCGCCGGGTGGCCGCCGCATAGGCAGCTTCCGCGGCGCGCGGATGAACCTGCTCCAGCTCGGCGACCGCCTGCATATACACATGCGGATTGTCGCCCGCGGGCAGGGTGCCGGGATGCAGCAACACCATGCCCCAGCGCTCGGCCTTGTGCCAGTTGTCCATGAACTGCGGCGTGGCGACCACTTTTTCACGGGTGGTGCCGGAATGCAGTACCAGCGCGTCGTCCTGCGGCAGATAGCCGATCACCACCGCATAATGCCAGATGGGATAGATATTCCAGCCGAGATTGAGCAATACCAGCACCGGGTGGTCGCCACGCAATTCGGCCAGCAAGGCAGGCAGATCTGGTTCGATGATATACGGCACCCGCTTGTAGCGCCGCGCCGTGGCCACCATTTCCGCCTGCAGGCTGCCCTTCAGCTCGGGGATCCATACCTTGGGCTTCAGGGTGGCGGGAGCCACATCGATGCCGCTGGCCCCCAGCCCCATTGCCAGCGCCGCCGGGCCGCATTGGTAGGCCTCCTGCGCATGAAAGGGCACATCGCGCAACACCACCGGCGCCGTGTCATCCGGCGCCAGATAATCGGCCAGCTGCGGCGGGTTGCCGGCACAACCGGCCAGCAGCAGAGCGGCCAGCAGTGCCAGTCCGCCGGCCAGAAACCGGCGCGCCCGGCGCTGGCAGGAGTAGCGTGCGCCGCGCAGCGCACCGTGCATCAGCGCCGGCATTTGCCGCGCGGCATCAGGTCGTCGGGCACGAGCAGCAACATGCCGCCAGCCCCCAGAGGAGCGCTTGCCGGCCGTGCACGTCACTCAGGTGAACAGGTTGAGTATGCCCAGCACATCCAGCAGCAGCAGAACCAGGAACACGATACCGACCACGGCCAGCGCATTGCCGCCGGCCGGCAGCTCCATGAGGCGGTCTTCCAGTTGCGTCAGTTCTTCATCGGACAGGGCCGCAACCCGTTGCTGCACCTCGTCGGGGCTGACGCCGAGCTGCACCAGCTGCTGTTCCACGCGCTCCTGCGCCAGCAGTTCCTGCACGCGGGCCACGCGTTGCGCGCGTTGTTCCTGCTGCACCACGGTGGTGGTGGCAATCATGTTCGCCTGTGCCGCCGGCAACATGGCGAAGGAAGCGAGATAGGCAATCACGGCAAGCAGCGCCACGGCGCCCTTGTATTGGAATGTAGTCACGTCATGTCCTCCCTGTAGAGCAAGCGGCGGGGTACGCGGCACCCCGTCCGGGATCCCATTCTATCCAGTTTCTCACTATTTTGAGAAACAAAATCATGAATTATTTACAGCAAACTGATTATGATAGAGTATTATCGGCTTCTGAAATACATGGCCGAGCGCTTTCCGATTAGCCGAGGGCGCGCCGCAGAAAGCCGAGCAGGCGCGCATCAGCGCCGTGTGCGACATTGATGCGCAGACCGGACAGGCGCTGTTCCGCAACCGGTGTGAAAAGGGATCCCGGTGCCAGGAAAATGCCTTCCGCCGCGGCCTGCCGGGCCAGCTGCAGATCGTCGGTTCGCGCCGGCAGGGGCGCCCACAGGTAAAAGCCGCCGCTTGGCGGCTGCAGATCGACAATGCCGACTGCCTGCAGCTGCTCCACCGCTGCCGCTGCGGCCTGCTCCACCTGCTTGCGCAGACGGCTCAGGTGCCGTCGGTAGCGCCCGCTGGCGATGACATCGTGGACGATGCGCTCGATCAGGCCGGAGCTGTTGACCAGCGTGAGCATCTTGATATCGGTCAACGGAGCCACCAGCCGGCGATTGGCGGCAATATAGCCGCAGCGCAGGCTGGGCGCCAGCGTCTTGGAAAAGGTGCCGATGTGAACCACGCGATCGAGCGCATCCAGCGCCGCCAGATGCGGCGTGGTGGGGGGCAGAATGTCGGCGAAGGGAGCGTCCTCGATCAGCATCAGGTCATGGCGCTCGGCGACCCGCAGCAGTTGATGCATGGCGGCCAGGTCCATGGAGGTACCGGTCGGGTTGTGCGCCATGGGCTGCACGAAGAACAGCCGTGCGCCACTGCGCCGGGCCTTGCGATCGAGCTCATCGGCATCCGGTCCGCTGGCGCCGCGACTGATGCCGATGATGTCCGCCTTCTGCAGGCGCAGCTTGCCGAACAGGGGGTAATAACCCGGTGTTTCCACCAGCACGGCATCGCCGGGTTCGACGAAATGGCGGATCAGCAGATCGAACGCATGGTTGGCACCGCTGGTGAACAGAATCTGGTCCGGGTGGGCGTTGATCGAGCGATCACAGAGAATGCGTGCAACCAGTTCACGCAGCGGCGTGTAACCCTGCGGCCGGCCATACTCGAACTCATCTATTTCAGGGGCGCCGCTTCTGCCATGCGCGAGATAACGATTGATTTCCGTGGTCTGCATCCAGCTGGCCGGCGGGCGGCCATCGCCGGCCCGCACCCAGTGATGCTGGTTGAGCTGTTCGCGCAGCAGGGACACGAGATCGACCGCTTCCTCGAAGTGGCCGGTGGTGGCACGATCGGGGCGGCGGCGATGACTGACATAGAAGCCGGAGCCGCGCCGCGCATCCAGCAGGCCGGCGGCAACCAGACGATCGTAGGCATCGACAATGGTGTTGCGGGACACGCCGTAGGCGCGTGCCGCATCCCGGATCGACAAAAGACGTGTTCCCGCGGCCAATTGCCCCTGTTCCACCTGTTGCTCAAGATCGTGTGCGATGCGTGCGGCACGTGTGGGCATGACCGGACCTCGAACTGTACCTGTATGAAATGGGTACAGTCTGCAATACAATATGCCGATTGTACCTTTTTCGGGTCACGGGCCTGTACTAAGCTCGGTCGGTATGGCTGCCACCAACAACAGCACCGACCATGTGCGTATCGTCGAAGTCGGCCCGCGTGATGGGCTGCAGAACGAACACACCTTTGTGCCGACCACCGCCAAGATCGAACTGATCGAGCGCCTGGCCAGCACCGGGCTGCAGACCATCGAGGCCACCAGCTTCGTCAATCCGCAGTGGGTGCCGCAGATGGCCGACGCCGAGCAGGTCTTTCGCGGCTTCACCCGGCGCCCGGGCATCAACTACCCGGTACTGGTGCCCAACCTGGAAGGCTACGTCCGCGCCCGCGCTGCCGGCGCGCGCGAAATCGCCGTGTTCACGGCCGCCAGCGAGGCCTTCAACCAGCACAACATCAACGCCTCCATCGATGAATCGATCGCCCGCTTTCGACCGGTGATGGAGCGCGCTGCGGAAGATGGCATGGCGGTGCGCGGCTATGTGTCGACCGTGCTCGGCTGCCCCTATCAGGGCCCTGTGCCGATGCGTGATGTGGTGCATGTGGCGTATCGTCTGCACGCGCTCGGCTGCTACGAAATCTCGCTCGGCGACACCATCGGTGTCGGCACGCCCGCACACGCCCGTGCCATGCTGGAAGCGGTGGCCGGCGCAGTGCCGATGTCGGCACTGGCAGTGCATTTCCATAATACCTACGGCCAGGCGCTGGCCAACATCCTGGCTTGCATTGAAGCCGGCGTGCGCATCATCGACAGTTCCGTGTCCGGCGCCGGTGGTTGCCCGTTTGCGCAAGGCGCCACCGGCAACGTCGCCAGCGAGGACGTGGTCTACATGCTGCACGGCATGGGCCTGCACACCGGCATCGATCTGGCAGCACTGATTGATGTCGGCGCGTGGCTGGCCGGTGCACTGGGACAACCCACGGCCAGCTTCGTGACGCGCGCACGCAGCGCGCAATAAGCCTAGCTGCGCTGCGGACCGGACGCCGCTCAGGCGCAGTCGTCGAGAAACTCCACCGCGCCCGTACCCAGGCCGTATTGCGCGCCGAGAACCTGCAACCGGCCCTGTCCGGCTCTTGTGGCCAGCAGTTCGGACTGACTGTAGAGCTGTTCCACCGACGCCCGCACATTGGCGCACACGGCGCCGTCGATCAGTGCCGCGCGATCCTCCTGACCATTCTTCTGTTGCGCGAGCGTGCTTTCCACGGCAGGACGCACACGCGCGACTATCGACCGCAGCGCTGTCGGCAGTTCAGCGTCGGGTTGTTCCAGCGCATCGACCGCACTGGTGATGGCGCCGCAGCTGGAGTGGCCGAGCACGATCACCAGCGGCGTGTTGAAGGCCTGCACGGCAAATTCGACACTGCCGGTTTCATCGTCCGAGACGATATTGCCGGCGACACGAATGACGAACAGATCGCCCAGGCCCTGATCGAACAGCAGTTCCGGCGGCACGCGCGAATCCGAACAGCCCAGAATCACGGCGAATGGCTCCTGGCCCGTGGCCAATTGATCGCGGCGTGCCGGATTGATGGCCTCCAGATTGCCGTGCTGGCCGTCGACAAACCGCTGATTGCCGGCGCGCAGACGCTCCAATGCCTGCTGTGCTGTGATCATCGCCTGTCTCCGCGTTGGTTCCGCCTGGACCCAGCCTGCATGGCATGAGCGCATTCTTGCGGCGCGACTCGTGCCGTCATGCGTAACGCTGGCAGCGTGTGCTGATAAGACACGTATTATGCACCATACTGGGGTCACAATGAATAACGATATGACATTAGTGCTGTTTCGCGATCTCGGCATCGCCCTTGCCATCGGCCTGCTGGTCGGTCTGGAACGCGGCTGGCAGCAACGCGAAGCCAGCGAAGGCCAGCGCGTGGCCGGCGTGCGCACGCTGGCCATCGTCGGGCTTGCCGGTGGCGTGTGCGGCCAGCTGGCGCAGCAACTGGCGCCCATCGTGCTGGGCCTGGCCTTTGTCGCCCTGGCCGCCATGCTGATCGCGGCGCATATCGTTTCCTCGCGGCAACTGGACGCCTATGGCATTACCAGCGAAATCGCCACCTTCACCACTTTTGCCCTGGCGGCCCTGGCCGCCATAGGTCAGCCCGAACTGGCGGCGGCAGGCGCAGTGGCCGTAGTGGTGCTGCTCGGTCTCAAGCCCGAACTGCATCGCTGGCTGTCGCGTCTGGATCACGCCGAGGTGCTGGCCGGCCTCGAATTGCTGGTCATTTCAGTCATCATTCTGCCGGTGCTGCCCGATCGTTTCCTAGGGCCGTGGCACGCGCTCAATCCGTTTCAGCTGTGGTCGCTGGTGGTGCTGGTGACCGTGATTTCCTTCGCCGGCCATTTCGCCGTGCGCGTACTGGGGCAGACTCGGGGCATTCTGCTCAGCGGCATCTTCGGCGGTCTGGCCTCATCGACGGCGCTGACCGTCAGTTTTGCCCGCCTGGCAAAGCGCCGGCCGCGGTTGTCGGACCTGCTGGCCACCGGCACGGTACTGGCGCAGGCAGTGACCCTGCCACGCATGCTGGCGGTGATCTGGTTTGTCAGTCAGCCGCTGGCACTGAGCACGCTGCCACCGCTGACGGCCATGACGCTGGTGGTGCTGGCCGGCGGCCTGTTGCTGCACTGGCGCACGACAGTGCAGGTCCGCAAGGCGCCGCGCAGTCTCGGGCCGCCCTTTCGCTTCAAGGAGACATTGCAGTTCGGTGTTCTGCTGATTGTCATCACCCTGCTCAGCGCAGCCATTCATCAGCATTTCGGGGCCGCCGGCCTATATCTGGTCGCCGTGCTGGGCGCGCTGACCAATCTGACCGCCGTCACGCTGTCCATTGCACAACTGGCCAACAACGGCATTCCCATTGACATTGCCACCAACGCACTGGTTCTGGCGGCAATCGTGGGGGGCTTGTTCAAGGGCGTGCTGGCCGGCTGGCTGGGCGGCCGACGCCTGGGCCTGCTTGTCAGCGTCGTCACGGCGGTTGCCGGTTTGGCCGGTATCGGGTTTGTGCTCGGCACCGCACTGCAAGCCGCTGGTTGAGCGGGATCATCATTACGCAATCGCCAGGTACCCGCATAACCTGTAGGATACAACGTTTGGTCGGGAGTCCGGAGTTGATGTGAACCAGCAAAAGCAGGCGCTCGGTCTGGGAGCCGCTTTCAGTGCCTTCTTGCTGTGGGGATTCCTGCCGCTGTATTTCTACGTCATCGACGCGCGCGTCCCGGTCACCGGCATTCTGATGCACCGCGTGGTATGGTCGGTGGCTCTGCTGCTGATCTTCATGCTGGCGACCAGGCGCCTGCAGCGTCTTGCCGCCGTGCTGCGCAATCGGCGCATGCTGCTGGCACTGGCCGGCAGCGCCACGTTCATCAGCATCAACTGGGGCACGTTCATCTGGGCCGTGACCCATGAACATGTGCTGGAAAGCAGTCTCGGCTACTATATCAATCCCCTGCTCAATGTATTTCTCGGCTTTTGCGTTCTCAAGGAACGCCTGCGCCCGCTGCAATACGCGGCAGTGGCCATTGCCGCGGCCGGTGTGTTGATCATGATCGCCGGCTATGGCCGCATACCCTGGATAGCACTGATCCTAGCCGGCTGTTTCGGCGCCTATGGCCTGATTCGCAAGCAGGTCGAGGTCGACAGCGGCACCGGCCTGCTGGCCGAGACCCTGCTGATCCTGCCCTTTGCCCTGGTCTGGCTGGGGTGGCTTTACATCGACGGCAGCGCCGCATTTCTGCGTCTGAACCTCGCCACCGATGCGCTGCTGTTCGGGGCCGGCATCATCACGCTGGTGCCGCTCATTCTGTTCGCCATCGGCGCACGCATCCTGCGCCTCGGCACGCTGGGCCTGATTCAGTACATCACGCCGACGATGCATCTGCTCACTGGCGTCTTTCTGCTGGGCGAGGACTTCACCCGCGCCGAAGTCATAACCTTCTGCTTCATTTGGGCAGGGCTGTGCCTGTACACCCTCGATGCCCTTGCCGCCCAGCGCCGCATGCAGCGCACCGTATAGGCCACAGCCGGCTGACCTGCCGTTCCCCGATCGATCACTTCCTTTTCGGAATATACAGATCCGTCAACGTGCCGGCCTGCGCTTCCGCCGTCATGCCGACGGTTTCGGACAGGGTTGGATGCGGGTGCACCGTCAGGGCGATGTCCTCGGCATCACAGCCCATCTCAATGGCCAGGCTCAGTTCGGCGATGAGTTCACCGGCGCCGCTGCCAACCGCACCGGCACCGATCAAGCGCCCACTGTCCGGATCAAACAGCATCTTGGTGTTGCCGTCGTCCGTGTCCATGCCGATGGCGCGACCATTGGCCGCCCACGGAAAGGCGCTCTTTTCGTAGTCGATGCCGTCCGCCTTTGCCTGCGTCTCGGTCAGCCCGGTCCAGGCGACTTCCGGATCTGTGTACACCACTGACGGAATGACGCGTGCATCGAATGCGGTTTTCTCGCCAGCGCAGCACTCCGCGGCGACCTTGCCCTGGTGAGTGGCGCGGTGCGCCAGCTGCGGCTCGCCACTGACATCGCCGATGGCGAAGATGTGCTCGACGTTGGTGCGGCTCTGTTTGTCCACCGGGATGAAACCACGCTCATCGACATTGATGCCGGCCTGATCGGCACCGATGCAGCCACCATTCGGGCGTCTGCCGACGGCGACCAGCACACGATCATAATCCTTGCTTGCCGGTGCCTTGTCACCTTCGAAGCTGGCCTTGAGTGCCTTCTTGTTGGCCTTGACGCCGGTGACGCCGGTGTTTGTCCAGATGTTTTCGCAGCGCGCAGCCATGCGTTTGCGCAACGGCTTGACCAGATCTGGATCGGCGCCCGGAATGAGGCTGTCCGTCATTTCCACCACATCGACCTTGCTGCCGTGGCCGGCATAGACATTGGCCAGCTCCAGGCCGATGATGCCGCCACCGACCACCAGCAGATCGTCCGGAATGCGATCCGGCGACAGCGCCGCTTCGGAGTCCCAGATGCGTTCGTCGTCGGGCCAGCCGGGCAGCTGCACCGGCTCGGAGCCGACCGCGATGATGGCGTGGGCAAAGCTCAACTGCTGCGTGCCGCTGCCACCCTCGATCGACAGGGTATGCGCATCGGCGAATTGCGCACTGCCGGTGACGACGTGCACACCGCGCTGTCTGGCCATGCCGGCGAGACCGTCGGTGAGTTTGTCGATCACCGACTGCTTGTAGTCCAGCAGTTGCGGCAAGTCGATCTTCGGCGCGCCGAAACGGACGCCATGCGCAGCCATGCCGGCGGCGTCCTCGATGATCTTGGCCGAATGCAGCAGCGCCTTGGAGGGAATGCAGCCGACATTCAGGCAGACACCGCCGAGCACCCCGTGGCGCTCGACCAGCACTACATCCAGGCCCAGATCGGCGGCACGGAAAGCGGCCGTGTAGCCGCCGGGACCGGCGCCGATGACCACCACATCACAGTCGTGTTCCCCCTTTTGGGAGCTGGTCGGGGCGGGTTGTGGTGCCTGTTCGCCGGCAGGATCGGATGTCGCAGCACCGGTCGATTCCGATGCGGATTCCGTGGCTCCAGTATCCGCCGCAGCATCTTCCTGTGGACCCGCGTCGGCGCGATCGGCCTGTGCGATGACATCCCCCTGGCTGACGCTGTCGCCCTCCGCGACCTTCATGGCGGTGATGGTACCGTCGAACGGTGCCGGCACTTCCAGCGTCGCCTTGTCGGATTCAAGCGTGATCAGGGCCTGTTCCGCCTCAATCGTGTCGCCTTCGGCCACTAGCACCTCGATGATCTCTACGGCATCGAAATCACCGATGTCCGGAACCTTGATGTCTTCTGCCATGAATTCGTCCTTGAACGGTCTGGAGCCGTTGTTGTTACAGCAGGAGGGTGCGCAGATCACCTAGTGCCCGGCTCAGGAAGCCGGTGATGCGCGCCGCCTTGGCACCGTCGATGACGCGGTGGTCGTAGCTGAGCGACAGTGGCAGCATCAGGCGCGGCACGAACTCGCCGTTCTGCCACACCGGCCTTGTCTCGGAACGGGATACTCCCAGAATGGCTACTTCGGGGCTGTTGACGATGGGCGTGAAAGCCGTGCCGCCGACGCCACCGAGACTGGAAATGGAGAAACAGGCACCCTGCATTTCATTCGGCTTCAGCTTGCCTGCGCGCGCCCGGCTGCTGATTTCACCCAACTCCTCGGCCAGCTGGAAGATGCCCTTCCGATCGACATCGCGCACCACCGGCATGACCAGGCCGGCCTCGGTGTCGACCGCCACGGCAATGTGGCAATACTTCTTGTGGATCAGGTGTTCGCCATCGGCGCTCAACGAACTGTTCAGATCCGGGAATGCCTGCAATGCGGCGGCACTGGCCTTGAGCAGAAAAGCCACCGGCGTCAGCTTGACGCCCTGCTCGGCGGCGCGCGCCTTTTCGGCCTGGCGGAATGCCTCCATGTCGGTGATGTCGGCCTCGTCAAACTGGGTCACATGCGGTATCAGCAGCCAGTTGTCGTGCACGGCCCGCGCCGACAGCTTGCGAATGCGGGACAGCCCCACTGTTTCCACTTCGCCGTAGCGGCTGAAGTCGATATCCGGTTGCCCCGGCAGTCCGGCGCCCGCGGCGCCCTGCTCGACCTGTTGCACGAGATCCTTGACGTAGGCGTTGACGTCCTCGAACAGAATGCGCTGCTTGCGACCAGTGCCGGTGATGCGGCCCAGGTCGACACCCAGCTGGCGCGCATACTTGCGTACGGCGGGTGAGGCATGCGCCTTGGCAAAAGCCTTCTCGTCCACCGGCGTGAGGCCGCTGCCGGCCGGCGTCTGGCGGCGCTGCGGCGAGCGCTTGCCGGCGCTCGGCGCCGACGCCTCACGCTGCGGCGCGCTTTGCTCGGTGTCAGCAGCGCCCGGCGCAGTCTGTTGCTGATCGGGCTGCTGCGTGTCAGTTGTCGTGCCGGTGGCGGCCTGTTTCTGTTCGCCACCCACCAGGGCGGCGATGACGTCGCCCTGGCTCACCTGATCGCCTTCGGCAACCTGCACGGCGGCAATTTCGCCGCCTTCGGGAGCCGGCACTTCCAGCGTCGCCTTGTCCGACTCGAGCGTGATCAGGGTCTGTTCGGCCTCGACCGTGTCGCCGGCACTGATCAGCACTTCAATCACCTCGACGGCATCGAAGTCGCCGATGTCGGGCACATGGATCGGGCGAGGCGCAGCCGCGGTGCTTGTCGTATCGGTTGCAGCTGGCTCTGTGTCGTCACTGCTCGCGGCGTCGGCATCGGGGTCATCCGCATCCGAAGCGCCCGCGTCCTGTGTTGCCGCCTCGACGACGGCAATGACATCGCCCTGGGCGACGCTGTCGCCTTCCGCGACCTTCATCTCCATAATGGTGCCGGCTACCGTCGCTGGCACTTCCAGCGTCGCCTTGTCCGACTCGAGCGTGATCAGCGCCTGTTCGAGCTCGACCTGGTCGCCCTTCGCCACCAGTACCTCGATGACCTCGACGGCATCGAAATCGCCGATGTCGGGTACCTTGATTTCCTCAGCCGCCATAGTGTCTTCCTTGCGTAGCTGTCGCCAATCGGTTGTCTGCGTCCGGGGCCGTCAATGGGTCAGCGGCTCGGGCTTGTCCGCATCGATGCCGTATTTCCGCATGGCCTCGGTGACCACGCTCGCCTTGACATCGCCCTCGTCCGCCAGCGCCTTGAGCGCCGTGACCGCGACCCAGTAGCGATCCACCTCGAAGAAATCACGCAGGGCCTCGCGCGTGTCGGAGCGCCCGTAGCCGTCGGTGCCGAGCACATGATAGGCCATCGGCATGAAAGGCCGGATCATGTCGGCATAACTCTTCATGTAGTCGGTGGCGGCGATCGCCGGACCCTGCGTCTGCGCCAGCTGCTGGCCGACGAAGCTCTGCCGCGGTTTCGCTTCCGGATGCAGGCGGTTCCAGCGCTCGACGGACAGGCCGTCGCGGCGCAACTGGCCGAAGCTTGGCACGCTCCATACATCCGCCGCCACATTCCAATCCTGTGCCAGCAGCTCGGCGGCGGCGATGACCTCACGCAGAATGGTACCGGATCCCAGCAGTTGCACGCGCTTCTTGTAGCGTTTGTCGCCGCTGGAGAATCGGTACATGCCGCGCACGATGTTCTCTTCCACGCCCTCCGGCAATGCCGGGTGGGCGTAGTTTTCGTTCATCATGGTGATGTAGTAGAAGACATCGACGCCATCGACGTACATTTCCTGCAGGCCGTGCTGGATGATGACCGCCATTTCATAGGAGAAGGTCGGGTCATAGGCACGGCAGTTGGGGATGCTGTCGAACAGCAGATGACTGTGGCCGTCGTTGTGCTGCAGTCCTTCGCCGGACAGCGTCGTGCGCCCGGCCGTACCCGCCATGAGGAAGCCGCGCGTGCACATGTCGCCGGCCGCCCAGCACAGATCGCCCACGCGCTGGAAACCGAACATGGAGTAGTAGGCGAAGAACGGAATCATCGCCTTGTTGTGATTGTAATACGACGTGCCGGCGGCAATGAACGATGACATGGCACCGGCCTCGGTGATGCCCTCCTCCAGGATCTGCCCCTTGATGGATTCCTTGTAGTACGCCAGTGCGTCACTGTCCTCCGGCTGGAACAGCTGCCCCACCGGGGAATAGATGCCCATGGAGCGGAACATGCCCTCCATGCCGAAGGTGCGCGCCTCGTCCGGAATGATGGGCACCAGCCGCTCGGCAATGTTCTTGTCGCGCGTCAGGATCTGCAGGATGCGCACGTAGGCCATGGTGGTGGACATGGCGCGGTCGCCGGTGCCTTCCAGGATCTTGCTGAATGCCGATAGCGGCGGAATGTCGAGTGTCTCATGTTCGGTGCGGCGTTGCGGTAGATGCCCGCCCAATTCCTCGCGCCGGGCCTTGAGATACTGCATTTCCTCGGAATCTTCCGGCGGCTTGTAGAACGGCACATCGGCGATTTCATCGTCGCTCACCGGAATCTCGAAACGATCGCGGAACGCCTTGATGGCCGGATCCGCCATTTCCTTTTGCTGGTGGGTGATGTTCTGCGCCTCGCCGGCATCGCCCATGCCGTAGCCCTTGACGGTCTTTGCCAGAATGACCGTCGGTCGGCCGTTGTTCAGATTCACGGCACGATGGTAGGCGGCATAGACCTTGTGCGGGTCATGCCCGCCGCGGTTGAGACGGGCGATATCGGCGTCCGACATGCCGGACACCATGGCCTCGGTTTCCGGATACTTGCCGAAGAAAAACTCGCGTGTATAGGCCCCGCCATTGGCCTTGCAGGCCTGGTAGACGCCATCCACGGTTTCATTCATGAGCTGCACCAGCCGGCCTTTGTCGTCCTGTGCCAGCAGGCCATCCCACATCGAGCCCCAGATCACCTTGATCACGTTCCAGCCGGCGCCGCGGTAGGCGCCTTCCAGCTCCTGGATGATCTTGGCGTTGCCGCGCACCGGGCCATCGAGGCGCTGCAGGTTGCAATTGATGACGAAAACCAGGTTGTCCAGACCTTCACGCGCTGCTACATCAAGCGCACCCAGCGATTCCGGCTCGTCCATTTCGCCGTCGCCGCAGAAGCACCAAATCTTGCGCTCGGCAGTATCCAGCAGGCCACGATTGTGCAGATAGCGCATGAAACGTGCCTGATAGATGGCGGTGATGGGACCGATGCCCATGGAGACAGTGGAAAACTGCCAGTAGCCCGGCATCAGCCAGGTGTGTGGATAACTCGACAGGCCCTTGGAGTTGCCCGCCTCGGTACGGAAATTGAGCAGTTGCTCCTCGCTGATGTGCCCTTCCAGATAGGAACGGGCATACATGCCGGGCGAGGAATGGCCCTGGAAGTAGACCAGGTCGCCGCCGTGCTCGTCACTGGGCGCATGGAAGAAGTGATTGAAGCCGACCTCGTACAACGTGGCCGACGAGGCGTAGCTGGCGATGTGGCCGCCGATGCCGCTGTTCTTGCGGTTGGCACGCACCACCATGGCCATGGCGTTCCAGCGCAGAATGGAGCGGATGCGCCACTCGATGGCCGGATCCCCCGGCGTGCGGGCCTCGTCGTGCACAGGAATGGTGTTGACGTAGGCAGTATAGGGTGTGAAGGGTATTTCCGCACCGGAGCGCCGGGACCGCTCGATCAACAGATCAAGCAGGTAGTGGGCGCGTTCCGGCCCCTCTTGCTTGATCACCGCATCCAGAGCATCCAGCCACTCGCGGGATTCCTGCGGATCCACATCTTCAATCTGTTCTTCGACGCGCTGCTGCGTCGGATTCTGCTGGGCCATTCCGGCTCCCTGTCGGCAGCGTATTACGCGCCAGATACTAACCCTTGAACTGCAAGCCGGACAACTCCGCGGTGGTGGCTGCAGTTCACTTGCCGATGCAGAAACTGGAGAATATCGCGCCCAGCAGGTCGTCACTGGTGACCGCGCCGGTGATCTCGCCGAGCGCATCGTGAGCCTGGCGCAGTTCCTCCGCCAGCAACTCGCCGGCGTGATCCTCGACCAGGCGTTGATGACCCCGCTGCAGCGCCCTGGCAGCTCGATCGAGTGCATCCAGGTGGCGCCGCCGGGCGATGAAATCCGGCTCCGCAGCACCACTCAGACCGGCACTGTTGTGCAGGTGTGCGATCAGATCCTCGATACCCGTGCCGCTGGTTGCCGACAGACGCACCCGGACATGTGCATCGGTGTGCTCAATGCCGGCTTGCGCACCACTCAGATCAATCTTGTTGTGGATTATGGTCACCGTCAGATCAGTGTCCGCCAGCAGGCGCCGATCCTGCGCCTGCAGGCCGCAGCGATCATCCACCACCAGCAGAACATGATCGGCACGCCCCAGCTCCTGACGTGCCCGGCGCACGCCTTCCCATTCGACCGGGTCATCCGTGTCCCGCAGGCCGGCGGTGTCGACCACATGCAGCGGCAGGCCATCCAGATCGATGCGTTCGCGCAGGACATCGCGCGTGGTGCCCGCAACTGATGTGACAATGGCGGTTTCGCGTGACGCGAGGCGATTGAGCAGGCTGGACTTGCCGACATTGGGCGCGCCCGCCAGCACGACCGACAAGCCGTCCCGCAGACGTGCGCCGCGGGTGGCCTGGTGCTGCAACTGCTGCAGCTGTTCGCGCAGCGCATCGAGCCGCGCGCGTATCTCGCCGTCGCCGAGAAAGTCGACTTCCTCGTCCGGGAAGTCGATCGCCGCTTCCGTGTAGACGCGCAATTCCAGCAGTGCTGCGGCCAGCGTCCGCACCTGTTCCGCAAAGCGGCCCTCGAGGGAACGCACCGCGGCACGCGCCGCGGCATGGCTGCCGGCATCGATGGCATCGGCGATCGCCTCCGCCTCGGCCAGGCCCAGCTTGTCATTGAGAAATGCCCGCTGCGAAAACTCGCCGGGGCGCGCCATGCGCGCACCCAGTTGCAGCAGTCGCGCCAGCAGCATGTCGCACAGCATGGGACTGCCATGGCCGTGCAGTTCCAGCACATGCTCGCCGGTGAAGGATGCCGGTGCTGGAAAATACAGCGCTATGCCGCGGTCGATGGCTGTTCCGTCTGCAGCGCGGAAGGCACGCAAAGCGGCTTGACGCGGCGCCGGCATGGCGCCCAGCAGGGCTGCGCCGATGGCGGGCACGCGCGCGCCGGAAACGCGTATCACGGCGACGCCGCCCCGCCCCGGCGGGGTCGCAAGTGCTGCCACGGTATCCGTATCTTGGCTCATGTGCACGCGGCGCAGGCCGCCGGTGTTACTTGGCTGACGCGCTGTGTCCCAGCCCTTCAGCGTCGAGTTTGCGGTAGATATACCACTGCTGGCCGATCAGCAGCAGGCTGCGGAAGCAGTAGTACAGCACCAGTCCGGCCGGAAAGAAGGCAAAGAATACGGCCATGCCCAGGGGCATCATCTGCATGATGCGCTGCTGCATCGGATCCATGCTGACGTTGGTCTGCATGCGCTGTTGCAGGAACATGGTGACGCCGAAGATCACCGGCAGAATGTAGTAGGGATCGGGCGCGGTCAGATCCTGCAGCCACAGAAACGGTGCCAGGCGAAGTTCCGCCGCGCCGCGCAGCACCCAGTACATGGCAATGAACACCGGCATCTGCACCAGCATGGGCCAGCAGCCGGCGAGCGGATTGAAGCCTTCCTTCTTGTACAGCTCCATCATCTTCGACTGCAGCTTCTGCTTGTCGTCACCGTACTGCTCCTTGAGCTGCTGCATGCGCGGCGCGAACTTGCGCATGCGCGCCATAGCTCGGTACTGCTTTTCCGACAGTTTGTAGAACACGATCTGAATCAGCAGGGTCAGCAGCAGAATCGCCACACCCCAGTTTCCGGCCACCGTGTGCAGCTTGTTCAACACCCAGAACAGCGGCTTTGCCAGTACCGTGAACCAACCGTAATCGACCGTCAGATCAAGGCCGGTGGCGGTGGCGGCCATGTCATCCGCATTCTTGGGTCCGATGAACATGGTGTTCTGCAGGTCGATTTCCTCTTGCGCATCAACAGTGCGGCTGGCACTGATGAAGCCAGAGGCAAAACCGTCCGCCCCCGCGGGGGTGGTCATATCCCTGGCGAAATAGCGCACCCGCGCACCGTCAGGCGGGATGACCGCGCCAACGAAGTAGTGCTGCACCATGGCCAGCCAGCCGCCTTTCTGCGTCAGCGAAAGCGGATCCTCGGTCAGCTTGTCCTCAGCGCGTTTTTCGTAGTGGTAACTGTCCTCCTTGTCGGCTGCGGCCTCGTACCAGCCCACGCCGAGGAAGGGACGATTGAGCGGAATGCCGGTGGCCGCCTGGTAGGGCGTGCGCCAGAAGCGGACGTACTGGCTCACATCCCAGGCCGCATCACTATCGTTTTTGATCTTGTACTCCAGATCAATGCGATAGCTGTCGCGGTGAAAAACGTATGTCTTGGTGACCTTATGTCCGCTCTCATCGCTCCAGGTCAGCGGTACGCGCAGGACATCGGCATTGGATGCCATACGATAGCTGTCTTCGGGTGACTCGTAGACAGTCGTGTGATCGGGTGCGCCGTCACCGGCGAGACCACTCTGGACAATGAAGAAATTGGGCGGTGTATCGTCGATCAGATGAAGCGGTGTATGTGGCTCGGCTGCGGAAACCGGTACGCCCAGCAGGGCGATCTGGCGCAGATCACCGCCATGCGTATCGATCGTGACATCCAGTTTGTCGGTCACGACATGAATGGATTGTGCATGTTGCAGCGAACGCTCTTCGGTGGGCGTCGGCTGCGCCCGCGATTGTCCGGACTCGGGCGCTACTGCTGCAGGCGGCGCAGCACTCTCACCGCCTTGCGCATTGCTGTCGGCGCTCGCAACCTGTTTCTGCGACGCAGCCTCGGGCGTCGGCGCATAATCGGCCTGCCATGCCTGAAAAAGCATGAAGCAGAGCACACCCAGGGCGCACAACAACGCAAAACGGATATTGTCCATGCGCTTCTCTATTCCTTTCCCTCAAGGGTCTGGTTCGTCCGTATCTTGCCGCCCAGCAGCCAGTTCCGACCAGATATCGTGCAGCTGCTGGAACAACCGGCGATTGGACAGAGTCGCCGTGTTGTTGCGCGCCAGGATCACGATATCGTTTCCTGCCAGCTTGTGCTGGTGGCAGCGGAACGACTCGCGGGCGACACGCTTGACGCGATTGCGGTCCACTGCACTTGGCATGCGTTTACGGGACAGGGCGAATCCGATTCTGGCTCGAGTGCCCGCTGTATGTGCGGCAATGACGACAAGGCCGGAGCGCACACTGCGTCGACCGTGGCGAAAGACTGCCCTAAATTCATCCGGCTGTCGCAACCGGGCCGTGGGTGAAAACGACGCCCGACGTGCACCCTGCACGGTAGACGAAACGAGATGATTTACGGTGCCAGGCGTTTGCGCCCGCGACTGCGGCGGGAACGGATCACGGCACGCCCGGCGCGGGTGCGCATGCGCGCACGAAAACCATGAGTGCGCTTGCGTCGCACCTTGCTTGGTTGAAACGTTCTCTTCATGTCATCCTTCCCGGGTTGCGCAGCGCCCGACGCTGAAACGAGCGCGGATTCTAGCTTCTCAAAGCGTCATCTTGCAAGCCTCGTCACCGCCTGTGGATAAGTTTTCCCGCCTGCGCTAGGGTGAGTATGTCGCGCTGTCCGCAAGCGTCCCCGACCACTGTCAATGGAGCCCCGATCTTGGCCGAATCACTGTGGCTGCAATGCCTGACCCGGATTGAAAACCGTCTCTCGGAAAATGATGTCAATCTCTGGTTGCGGCCACTGGAAGCCGTGTTCACGGACGATGGTCTGGATCTGCTTGCTCCCAACGAAGTCGTGCGCGATCACGTCGAACGGGAACTGCGGGCACCGATTGCCGATGCCCTGACCGAGCTCGGCAAGCTGCCGCAGCGCATACGGGTGCTGGTCGGTGGTGGCGAAACAGCACCCAGACAATCCTCCGCGCCTGCTTACAAGCCGGTAGAACAGGCTCACAATCTGGATGCGCGCCTGACCTTTCAGTCCTTCGTCGAAGGTCGTTCCAACCGGATTGCCAGAGCGGCGGCCGAACAGGCCGCGGAACCGGAAAACATCGCCTACAACCCATTGCTGGTCTATGGCGGCGTGGGCCTCGGCAAGACCCACCTGATGCAGAGCGTGGGCAATCGCCTGCTAGAGCGCAATCCGGCCTTTCGCGTGGCCTACGTACGCTCGGAGCATTTCGTCAATGAGCTGATCACGGCCATTCGGCACAATCGCATGGATGCATTCAAATCCCACTACCGCTCGCTCGATGCCCTGCTGATCGACGACATCCAGTTCTTCGCCAACAAGGAACGCTCGCAGGAAGAATTCTTCCACACATTCAATTCCATGCTGGAATCCAACCAGCGCCTGGTTATCACCTGCGACCGTTTTCCGAAGGAAGTCGAAGGCCTGGAGGACCGGCTCAAGTCGCGCTTTGCCTGGGGCCTGTCGGTTGCCGTGGAGCCGCCGGAATTGGAAACGCGGGTCGCCATTCTGCTGGCCAAGGCGGAAGCGGAAGCCGTGACGCTGCCGCAGGAGGTTGCCTTCTTCATCGCCAAGCGCATTCGCTCGAATGTGCGCATGCTGGAAGGCGCATTGCATCGATTGACAGCCTCGGCGCGCATTACCGGCACGCCGATAACGGTCGAATTCGCCAAGATCGCTCTGCACGATCTGCTGGCCGTCTACGACCGACAGGTGACACTGGACAACATTCAGCGCACGGTGGCGGAGTACTACAACCTGCGCATCGGCGATCTGCTGGGCAAGAAACGCTCGCGCTCCATCGCCCGACCGCGACAGATTTCAATGGCCCTGTCCAAAGAATTGACCAACCACAGCCTGCCGGAAATCGGCCAGGCGTTCAGCGGCCGGGATCACACCACGGTTCTGCATGCCTGTCGCAAGATACAGGAATTGCGGGACTCGGATCCGCGCATTGCGGAAGATTATGCCAGCCTGATTCGCACACTGACTTCATAAGTTGTGGATAATGTCTGTACAACCTGTTTGCCAGACACGCGACAGACGCAGCGGAGTATTTCGACCACACTCCATCCACAGGACATGAACAGCTTTCCAGACCATGTAAACAGAACTTGTTATTACGGTAAACTGCTGAATTTATTTAAATATTAAGGATTTCCACAGAATTCGACAACAGCTATTGCTACTATTGCTGTTTAATATTACATAGCAACAACAGAACACGCATTGGAGCCCGTGATGCAATTTTCCGCGCAGCGCAACGATCTGCTCTCAGCCCTGCAAAAAGTCATCGGTGTCGTGGAACGCAAGCAGACCATGCCGATACTTTCCTGTGTGCTGGTACAGGTACTTGAAGATCATCTCGTGATTACCGCCACTGATCTAGAGCTGGAACTGGTCACACGATGTGAAGCAGAAGTCGGCACACAGGGCAGCCTGGCGATTCCAGCACGCAAACTGTTTGATATCTGCCGTGGACTGCCGGAGGACTCTGAAATCACTGCTGATATTCAAGGCGAACAGGTCCGTATCCGTTCCGGAAAGGCGCGTTTCATGCTGTCCTGCATCAGCGGTGACAACTGGCCTGGTATCGAGGACTTCGAACCGGATGCGCAGCTCGAGGTACCGGAGCAGAAGCTCAAGCAGCTGCTGGAAAAAACCGAATTTGCCATGGCCCATCAGGACTACCGCTCCTACCTCAATGGTCTGCTGATCGCCCTGCGCCCGGACCTCATTCGCTGCGTGGCGACGGACGGACATCGTCTTGCATTGAGTGAATCATCTGTCGAGCTGCCCCTGGAACAGAGTCTGCAGGCCATCGTCCCGCGCAAGGCGATAATCGAACTGAGCAAGCTTCTGGCCGGCGACAGCGAGCAGGATGTCGCGGTCAAGCTTTCACGCAATCACCTGCGCATTGAAGTACCTGCAATGATCTTCACGACCAAGTTGATAGATGGTCGGTTTCCCGATTATGAACGCGTCATTCCCCAGGATAATGACAAGCGCCTGACGGCAAACCGGGAAAAAATCCGTCAAGCGCTCACGCGTACGGCAATTCTGTCGAATGAGAATTTCGGCGGCGTGCGCCTGTCCCTGGACAAGAGTCAGCTGAAGATTCAGGCACAGAATGTCGACAAGGAAGAAGCCGAGGATGAGCTGGCGGTTGAATATCAGGATGAGCCACTGGAAATCGGATTCAACGTACGCTACCTGCTGGATGCCCTGGCCGTGATGGAAACGGAAGAGTTCACGCTGGATCTTGCGAATGAGAACAGCAGCGGCCTGTTGCAGGAAAAGGAAGGCTCGGGCAGCCGCTATGTCGTCATGCCGATGCGGCTGTGACATCGAGAGCGACACGCCCTTTCATAGCATGACGAGTTCGTCTGCCGGCAGGCATGTCGCCACCGGCGCTGCCCGAAACCAGCCCTCTGTGCGTTGCCGAATGGTGCTGCCGGCGACGCCGCGGTCGGCATGGTCGACACGAGCCCGGCCATGCGCATAACGAGCTTCAAGGGCAGGAACTTTCGTTGTTTCGAATCCATTGAATTTGAGCCTGCGACTGGCGTGAATGTCGTCAGTGGCGACAACGCAACGGGCAAGACAAGTATTCTGGAAGCGCTGTATCTGCTGGGACGTGGCCGCCCCTTCCGCAATGGCAAACCGCGCGAGTTGATCAAACAGGGTGCGCAGCACTTCGCTCTGCACGGGCGCCTGCAGAGTAGTGGCGAGTTGTCGCATCGCATCGGCATTGCCGGCAACAACAATGCGCTGCGCTACAAACTGGATGACCGGAACAGAACCACACGCTTTGATCTGGCTACCACGCTGCCCCTGCAACTGATAGATCCGGATCTGCATCGTCTGCTGGAGAAAGGCCCGCGCCACCGGAGGCACTTCCTCGACTGGGGCGTGTTCCACGTGGAACATCATTTCTTCATGGCATGGCGTCAGTATCACCGTATTCTACGCCAGCGCAATCGGGCACTGAAAAGCGGCTTGCCGAACAACCAGGTTGTTGTCTGGGATGGTGAAATGGCACGTGCGGCCGATGTGATGGATCGCTGCCGGCGCAAATATGTCGACCGGCTGCGGGAACACATGAGTGCGCGTGTCCTGCGGCTATTGGGTGGGCAGATGCCGCATATGGCATACAGATCGGGCTGGCGTGACAACGATTTTTCTGCAACCTTGCAGGCCTCTCTGGAGCAGGATCGAAAGGCCGGATTTACGCGCTACGGGCCTCATAGAGGAGATTTGCAGTTCGAGGTTGATGGCGTGCAGGCGCGGGCTCATGTCTCGCGTGGACAACAGAAGCTGTTGGCGGCCGCCTTGCTGCTGACACAGGCCCGTATACTGCAGCAGGAGATGAATATCAAACCGGTGCTTCTGTTTGATGATCCAGCCGCGGAACTGGGGCCAGATTTTCTGCAAGGTCTGATCGCAGAAGTGCAGTCTCTGGATTGTCAGGTTTTCATGACATTTCTCGACCCGCAAGTGGCTGTCAGCCAATGTGACAACGCCTCGGTGTTCCACGTGGAACATGGTTGCGTCACGGCCCTGCAATGAATGAAGCAGTCCGGCTGTGATGGTCATTCATGGTAAAATCGTTGCTTGACGTCCAAGTTAATGCAGTCGAGATAGAACACCATGGCCCAGACCAAGCAGGCACAGCCGCAGAAGTACGATTCGAGCAGCATACGGGTGCTGAAGGGGCTGGAGGCCGTGCGCAAGCGGCCCGGCATGTATATCGGTGACACGGATGATGGCACGGGGCTGCACCACATGGTTTTCGAAGTGGTGGACAACGCCATCGACGAGGCGCTGGCCGGATACTGCCGGGAGATACAGGTGACCATTCACCGCGATCAAAGCATCACCGTATCGGACGATGGTCGTGGTATACCGGTGGATCTGCATGAAGAAGAGGGGCGCCCTGCAGCCGAGGTCATCATGACGGTGCTGCATGCCGGTGGCAAGTTCGATGCCAACTCCTACAAGGTTTCCGGCGGTCTGCACGGTGTCGGTGTATCCGTCGTCAATGCGTTGTCCGATCGCCTGGACATGACGATCCGTCGCAACAACAAGGTCTACGAGCAGAGCTACAGCATGGGGGAGCCGTTGGCTCCCTTGCAGCCCACGGGCGATACGCAGCAGTCGGGTACGGTGATCCATTTTCATCCCAGTACCAGTGTTTTCACCAATATAGAATTCAGCTACGAGGTGCTGGCAAAACGTCTGCGCGAGCTGTCCTTTCTCAATTCGGGCGTGCGCATACGCCTGGTCGAGGAGGCTACTGAGCGCGACGAGGTGTTCGAGTATGAAGGCGGCATTCGCGCTTTTGTGGAGCATCTGAATACCAACAAGAACCGCCTGCACGAGACGATCTGCTACTTTTCCACGCAGTCGGAAGGCATTGTGGTCGAGGTCGCCATGCAGTGGAACGACTCCTATCAGGAGAGTGTCTTCTGCTACACCAACAATATTCCGCAAAAGGACGGCGGTACCCACATGGCCGGCTTCCGCGGCGCGCTGACACGTACGCTCAATGGCTATATAGAGCAGGAGGGGCTGGCGCGCAAGGAGAAGGTCGCACCCGTTGGCGAGGACTCACGCGAGGGCCTAACCGCTGTGGTTTCAGTCAAGGTGCCGGATCCCAAGTTCTCGTCACAGACCAAGGACAAGCTGGTCTCGTCCGAGGTGCGCACTGTTGTCGAATCGGTCGTGGGCGAAAATCTGGGTGAATTTCTACTGGAGAATCCGCGTGATGCGCGTGCCATTGCAGCCAAGGTGGTGGATGCCGCCCGGGCCCGCGATGCCGCCCGCAAGGCGCGTGAAATGACGCGGCGCAAGGATGCGCTGGATGTCGCCGGACTGCCGGGCAAGCTGGCGGATTGCCAGGAGAAGGATCCGGCGCAGTCGGAATTGTTTCTGGTCGAGGGCGATTCCGCCGGCGGATCCGCCAAACAGGGGCGTGACCGTCACTTTCAGGCCATTCTGCCCCTCAAAGGGAAGATCCTGAATGTGGAAAAGGCCCGTTTCGACAAGATGTTGTCTTCGGCGGAGGTGGGTACGCTCATCACTGCGCTGGGCTGCGGCATTGGGCGGGATGAGTTCGACCCGGACAAGTTGCGCTATCATCGCATCATCATCATGACCGACGCGGATGTCGACGGCTCTCATATACGCACCCTGCTGCTGACATTCTTCTACCGGCAGATGTATGCCCTGGTCGAAGCCGGCTGCATCTACATCGCGCAGCCACCGCTGTACAAGGTCAAGAGCGGCAAGCGGGAGTATTATGTCAAGGACGACCGCGAACTCAATGACTACCTCTTGAAGCTGGCACTGAACAAGGCTGAGCTGGAGGTGTCGGATGCCGCGCCTGCCATTGCCGGCGACACCTTGACGGATCTGGCGCAGCGCTATACCAACCTGCTCAACATCATCGACCGCATGACCCTGCGCTATGATCCGGCCACGTTGTATGAAATGACCTGTCTGCCGCGTGTCACCGAGGAATTGTTTGCCGATCACGACGGCATGCGAGACTGGGCACAGCAGCTGCAGGAGCGCCTCGATGCCCGGAATGAGCCACGACACAGTTATGAAGTGCAGATCAATCCGGCTGCAGAAGGGCGTCCCATGCATCTACAGGTGACACGTTACAGTCATGGTGTACCCCACACATTCGTCTGGCACGAGGATTTCTTCACCAGCCCGGAATACGCGAAGATTTCATATATTGGCAATGAAATCAATTATCTATTCAGTGGTAATGCCATTGTTCGCCGGGGCGAGAAGGAGCAGGAAGTGGCCAGCTTCGATGCCGCCTATCGCTGGCTTCTGGAGGAGGCGAAACGCGGCCAGAACATCCAGCGCTACAAGGGGCTGGGAGAAATGAATCCGGAACAGCTGTGGGAGACCACCATGGATCCCGACACGCGGCGCCTGCTGCAGGTCAAGATCGACGATGTCGTCAGCGCTGATCAGATCTTCACCACGCTGATGGGCGATCACGTGGAACCGCGGCGGGACTTCATCGAGCACAATGCCCTGATGGTCAGCAACCTGGATATCTGATCCGCGCCGGCAGGCGTCAGCATTCAGAGCCGCGCTCCGTGCAGGCCCAGAACATGGTCCACCGCAGCGGCGAGATCGGGGAAGCGGGGCACGCCGGCAAACGCCGCTGGCGCCATGCGTTCGCCCTTGCCGGTGCGCACCAGCATGGGGCGCGCTCCCGCTGCACGCGCAGCGAGTATGTCGCTGGCGCTGTCGCCGATCATGGGTACATGCGTCAGCGTGATATCGTAGTGCCGCGCAATCGCATGCAGCAGGCCGGGGGCCGGTTTGCGGCAGGCGCAGCCCGCTGCTGGCGTATGCGGACAGAAGAAGATGCCGTCCAGATGCGCACCGGCCGCGGCCAGCTGGCATTTCATCCTGTCGTGAATCGCCGACAGCGTCGCCTGATCGAACAGACCACGACCGACACCCGACTGATTGCTGGCCACCACAACCCGGTAACCGCTGGCATTGAGACGAGCGATGGCTTCCGGGCTGCCGGCGATCGGTCGCCATTCGGCAGGTGACTTGATGTAGGCGTCGGAGTCCTCGTTGATGACGCCGTCGCGATCAAGTATGACCAGCTTCACGGCTCATACCGACAGCCGGGACAGGTCGGCGACCCGGCGGCAACGTTCATCCAGCGTGGTCAGCAGCGCCAGCCGGTTGCGACGCAGGGCGTCATCCTCAGTCATGACCATGACGTGCTCGAAGAACGCATCCAGCGGCTGCGCCAGATCCGCCAGGCTGGCCAGGGCCGTCGGGTAGGCCCGGCCCGCCAACGCGTGGTCGAAGGTTTGCCGCTGTTGCGTCAGGGCATCGGCCAGCCCCTGCTCATGTGGATCGGCGAGCAGTTGTGCATCAAACGGGTCGATGTCGTCACTGCCGTTCTTTTTCAGTATGTTGCGCGCCCGCTTGTGGGCGCCGCAGACAATGGCTGCCGCCGCCAGGCCCATGAACTCGGCCACGGCGCGTATGCGGTGATCGAAGTCGACCATGTCGGTGGTGCGTGTGGCAGCGACGGCGGCGAACTGCTCCGCCGTGAAACCCTGCTCGAGGTAGTAGCCGTGCAAGCGGTCGAAATGAAATTCGACCAGTTCGTCCGCGGTGCCGGCGCGAGCGTGCATCGGTTGCTGCTGCAGGGCCTTGTCCAGTGCCGCGCGTAGATCGATGGTCAGACCGGCCTCGATCAATGTGCGCAGCACGCCGAGCGCAGCGCGCCGCAGGGCAAAGGGATCCTTGTCGCCACTGGGACGCTGGCCCAGGGCGAAAATGCCGGCCAGCGTATCCAGATGATCGGCCAGCGACAGCAGCCGCCCGGCGGCGCTGGCGGCAATCGGGGCACCGGCGCCGACCGGCGCGTAATGTTCGCCGATGGCCTGTGCCACGCTGGCATCCAGCCCTGCCGCGCGGGCGTAATAGTGGCCCATGGTGCCCTGCAGATCCGGAAATTCGTCCACCATGTCGGTGAGCAGGTCGGCCTTGGCCAGCGCCGCGGCCTGTAGAAGCGACTGCGTGTCGTCATGCTCGACCGCGCGCGCCAGCCACAACGCCAGCGCCTGGATGCGCGCAGTCTTGTCCGCCATGGTGCCCAGATCCTGCTGGTAGCTGACCTGATCGAGCCGGTCGGCGTATGCCGCCAGCCCGGTCCGGCGATCCTGCTGCCAGAAGAACAGGGCGTCCGCCAGCCGCGGGCGCACCACGCGCTCGTTGCCGGCGATGACCTGTGCCGGATCGCTGCTGTCGATGTTGGCTACCGTGATGAAGGCGTTGCACAGCTCGCCGCCGTCTTGCACCGGAAAATAGCGCTGGTGGCTCTGCAGAGTGGAAATCAGCACCTCGCGCGGCAACTGCAGGTAATGCGTGTCAAAGCGGCCGCTCAATGCCACCGGCCATTCGACCAGGGCCGTCACCTCGTCGAGCAGTGCGGGGTCGATCAGCGCTGCGGCGTCCAGTGCGTCGGCACAGGCGACGACCTGTTCGTGCACGCGCCGGCGGCGCTCATCCGGATCGGCGATGACATGGCCGGGCTGGCGCAATTGCTCGCAGTAGTCGCTTGCCGACGTCAGCTCGATCGGCTGCGCATGGAGAAAGCGGTGACCGTGCGTGATGCGTCCCGCCACCAGCCCGAAGGCCTCGAGCGGCAGCACCTGCGTGCCGTGCATGGCAACCAGCCAGTGCACCGGACGCACGAAGGCATCATCGGAGTCGCCCCAGCGCATGCGGCGCGGAATGGGCAGCCGGCGCAGGCTGTCCGCGACGATGGCGGGTACGATGGCCGCCAGCTCGGCGCCCGGCTCCTCGCCGTGGTAGACCAGCCGTTCGCCCCTGGCGCTGTCCGTGCGTTCGAGTTCCGCCACCGATACGCCGACCGAACGGGCGAAACCTTCTGCAGCGGCTGTCGGGTTGCCCTCGGCATCGAAGGCAATGGCCACCGTCGGCCCGGATTTCTCGATTTGTTGCGCCGCCGTGACGGCCGCCGTATCGGCGACGGCTACCGCCAGCCGGCGCGGCGTGGCGTAACGCGTCACGACGCCATGTGCCAGACCGGCTTCATCCAGGCCGGCGACAATGCCGTCGGCAAAGGCATCCAGCAGGCCGCGCAGGGCCTTCGGCGGCAGTTCCTCGACGCCGATTTCCACCAGCAGGGTTGCACTCATGCCGCATCAATCCTGTTGTCCCTGTCGAGCAGCGGAAAGCCCAGTGCCTCCCGTGAATCGAGGTAGGCGCGCGCGCAGGCGCGTGCCAGGCTGCGTACACGCAGGATGTAGCGCTGGCGCTCGGTGACCGAAATGGCGTGCCGCGCATCCAGCAGATTGAAGGCATGCGAACATTCGAGCATGCGTTCATAGGCCGGCAGCGGCAATTCCTGCTCCACCAGATAGCGGCATTCGCTTTCCAGCGCGTCAAACTGCGCGAACAGCCGCTCGACACCGGCATGCTCGAAATTGTAGGTCGACTGCTCCACCTCGTTCTGATGGTAGACGTCGCCGTAGGTGATGCGCCCGGCGGCAGTGTCCGACCACACCAGGTCATAGACGTTTTCCACATCCTGCAGATACATGGCGATGCGTTCCAGCCCGTAGGTGATTTCGCCGGAAACCGGCTTGCAGTCGAGCCCGCCGGCCTGCTGGAAATAGGTGAACTGGGTAATCTCCATGCCGTTGAGCCAGACTTCCCAGCCCAACCCCCAGGCGCCGAGGGTCGGTGATTCCCAGTCATCCTCGACAAAGCGCACGTCATGCACGCGCATGTCGATACCCAGTGCCGCTAGCGATTGCAGGAACAGCTCCTGCATGTCCGGCGGCGACGGCTTGAGCAGCACCTGGTACTGATAGTAATGCTGCAGGCGGTTGGGATTGTCGCCGTAGCGGCCGTCGGTGGGCCGGCGCGAAGGCTGCACATAAGCCGCGCGCCACGGCTCCGGGCCGATGGCGCTGAGGAAGGTCGCCGGGTGGAACGTACCGGCGCCGACCGGCATGTCGAGCGGCTGGACGACGACACAGCCGTGCTCGGCCCAGAATTGCTGCAAGCGCAGGATGAGTTCCTGAAAGTCCATGTGCACACCCGTCGAGTTGGTCGCACATTATAACGAACACATGCGCCGGCGACAGAACGACCGACGCAGGCGCGCCGCCGCATTGTGGTAACCGCTGCGGGTTAGTGAGAAAATGACCGTTTTGTCGGCTCCAATGCCGGCACGGTTGGCACCGGGAGTCAAGATGTCCATCAGCAGCGCACTTGATCTTGTGCGGGATAGTGCGGCCCGTTTCGTCTCCTTTCGTTTCTGTGATGCACGTGGCAAGGAACAGCACATCACCATGCCGGCGCATGTCGTGGATGCAGAGTTTCTGGAACAGGGCAGGATGTTCGATGGTTCCGCCATCGACGGCTGGAAAGGCGTCAGCGAATCCGACATGGTCATGATGCCCGATCCGGCAACGGCAGTACTGGATCCGTTCTTCGAGGAGACCACGGTGGTCATCCGCTGCGACATCCTCGAACCCGACACGCTGATGGGCTACGGGCGCGACCCGCGTACCATCGGCAAACGGGCCGAGGCCTACCTGGCCGCCACCGGCATCGCCGACACCGCCCACTTCGGCCCGGAGGCGGAATTCTTCGTGTTCGATTCGGTGCAGTGGCACAACGCCATGCGCGGCGCCGGTTATGCCATCGAGTCGGAGGAAGCGCACTGGAGCAGCGAACAGGGCTATCCCGGCGGCAACAAGGGCCACCGGCCCGCGGTCAAGGGCGGCTACTTTCCGGTGCCGCCGGTCGACAGCCAGCACGATCTGCGCTCCGCCATGTGCCTGGCGATGGAAGACATGGGCCTGCGCGTCGAGGTGCATCACCACGAAAACGGTACCGCCGGGCAGGGCGAAATCGGCACGCGCTTCGATACCCTGGTGCGCAAGGCCGACGAGCTGCTGGTATACAAGTACTGCGTCGCCAATGTCGCCAACAGTTACGGTAAGACCGCCACCTTCATGCCCAAGCCGCTAGTGGGCGACAGCGGTTCCGGCATGCACGTGCACCAGTCCCTGACAAAGGACGGGCGCAACCTGTTCGCCGGCGACGAATACGGCGGCCTGTCGGAAACCGCGCTGTTCTACATCGGCGGCCTGATCCGTCATGCGCGCGTGCTGAACGCCTTTGCCAATCCATCGACCAACAGCTACAAGCGGCTGGTGAAGGGCTATGAAGCGCCCGTGCTGCTGGCCTATTCGGCCCACAACCGGTCGGCCTCCATCCGCATCCCCTGGGGCAGCAACCCGCAGGCACGCCGCGTCGAGGTGCGCTTTCCGGATCCCGCCGCCAATCCCTACTTCGCCTTCGCCGCCATGCTCATGGCCGGCCTCGACGGCATTGAAAACCGCATTCATCCCGGCGCAGCCATGGACAAGAATCTGTACGACCTGCCGCCGGAGGAGGAGCGCGACATCCCGGCGGTGGCGCAGTCACTCGAAGAGGCTCTGCAGGCGCTGGATGCCGACCGCGATTTTCTCAAAAAGGGCGATGTGTTCACCGATGACCTGATCGACAGCTACATCGAACTGAAGGCGGCGGAAGTCATGCGCCTGCAGATGACCACCCACCCCATCGAGTTCGACATGTACTATTCCTGCTGATGTGTCTGATTGCCCTGGCCTGGCGGGCCCACCCGCACTACGACCTGATTCTGGCCGCCAACCGCGACGAATTCCATGCGCGCCCGGCGCAGGCCGCGCACTGGTGGCCGCAGACACCGACCCTGTACGGCGGCCGCGACCTGCGCGCCGGCGGTGCCTGGTGCGCGGCCAGTGCCGCCGGGCGCGTCGCCGCCGTCACCAATGTGCGCGATCCGGCACCGGCCGCCGGCGTGCGCTCGCGCGGCGCACTGGTGCATGATGCCCTGCTGCAGTCGCGCGACATGCAGACGCACGCCGATCACGTCGCCGCGCAGCAGGACGATTACGGCCCGTTCAACCTGCTGCTGGCCGACGACGACACCCTGCAGTTCGTCAGCAATCGCGGCGCACAGCGTCGCCTGACACTGACGCCCGGCGTGTATGCGCTGTCCAACGGCCACTGGCAGGAGCATTGGCCCAAGATCGACCGGGCCCGCGATGAACTGCTCCGACTGCTGTCCGGCGGAACAGTGACCGCCGCGGCCCTGTTCGCCCTGCTGGCGGAGCGCGTCTCCGGTGCCGGCGGACAAGTGCCGGAAAATGATGTCGGTCCGAATACGGAGCAACTGCTGTCAGCGCTGTTCGTGCAGGGCCGGGAATACGGTACGCGGTCCGCCAGCGTGATTCTGCGCCAGCGCACGGGCCATGTGGATTTTTTCGAACGCGGCTTCGACCGTGCCGCCCGCATCACCCACGAACAACACGAAACCTGGGACTGTGCATGACGCGACAGATACTTTCATACGGCCGCTGGCCGTCACCGATCACGGCTGAACATGTCGCCGCGGCCGGACGCAAGTTCACCGACCTGTGCGTCGACCCGGCGGCGCCGGACACGCTGTACTGGATCGAGAGCCTGCCGCAGGAGGCCGGGCGCAATACCATCATGCGTCAGCAACCGGGCGCAGCGGCCGCGGCCCTGTTGCCGGCGCCGTACAGCGCCCGCGCCGCGGTACATGAATACGGCGGCGGCGCATTCACCGTGCAGGACGGCGTTGTGTGGTTCGTCAACGCCGTGGATCAGGCCATTCACCGGCGTGACGCGAACGGCACGATCGTGCGCATCACCGCTGCCGACGCGGTGATGCGCTTCGCCGACCTGCAATATGACCAGCGCCGGGCACGTCTGCTGTGCGTCGCGGAAACGCCGCGCACCGACATGGAACCACAGGCCGCCATTGTCGCCGTCACGGACAACGGCAGCGTGCAAACCATTGCCACCGGGCATGACTTCTACGCCAGTCCGCGTCTGGCCCCGCAGGGGGATCGCCTGGTGTGGCTGGCCTGGAACCACCCGCACATGCCCTGGGACCAGACCGAGCTGTGGCAGGCCGGCATCGACGCACAGGGCCGGATCGGCGCGCCCGTTTTGCTGCACGCCGGGGAGCGGGAGTCGCTGTTCGGCCCGTTCTTCGCCCCGGACGGGCGTCTGCATGTCGTCTCCGATGCCGACAACTGGTGGAACATCCACCGGCAGGCGGACGACGGCAGCTTGCAGCAGCTGACCCGGGAACAGGCCGAATTCGGTCTGCCGCAATGGGTGTTCGGCCAGAAAACCTGTACGTTCGATGCAAATGGCGACCTGTTCGCACTGTCTACGGCAAACGGCCTGTGGCGCTTCGGGCGTGTCAATGGCAGTGACGGCAGCTATGTGCCGCTGGCCCTGGATGCCACCCACCTGGAACAGCTGGTGGCCACCGCCAGCGGCCTGGCGCTGGTCATGGCGGACGCCGCCACGCCCAAACGCATCGTGCGACTTGCCCTCGACGCCTGCGGTGCACCACACACGGAAGTCCTGCGTGCAGGTGCCGGTCTGCCGGCCACTGCCATTGTGTCGCGGCCGGAGCCCATGGCCTACCCGACCGCAGACGGCGACACCGCGCATGCGCTGTTCTATGCACCGGCCAGCGACATTGCCACGGCACCGGCCGATGAGCGCCCGCCGCTGCTGATCAAGTGCCACGGCGGGCCCACGGGGGCGACCAGCAGCGCGCTGGATGCCCGCATCCAGTACTGGATATCGCGCGGCTACGCCGTATTGGATGTCAATTATCGCGGCAGCACCGGCTACGGCCGCGCCTATCGCAACAAGCTGCTGGGCGCCTGGGGCGTGGCCGATGTGGCGGATTGCGTGCATGGCGTTGCCCACCTGCAGGCCGAGGATCGCATCGATGCGCAGCGGGTGTTGATTTCAGGCAGCAGCGCCGGCGGTTATACTGTGCTCTGCGTGCTGACGTTCACCGACCTGGCTGCGGCCGGGGCGAGCTATTACGGCATCGGCGATCTGCGGGCCCTGCTGGCCTCCACGCACAAGTTCGAATCGCGCTATCTTCAGCGCCTGATCGGCGCAGATCAAGCCGAATTCGATGCACGTTCGCCGCTCAAGAATGCCGATCGGCTGGCCTGTCCGGTGCTGTTTCTGCAGGGTCTGCGGGATCGCGTGGTGCCACCGGATCAGGCCACGGCCATGGTGGCGGCGTTGCGCACGCGCGGGGTACCGGTGGCCCATGTCACCTATGCCGAAGAGGGGCACGGCTTTCGTGATGCAGTCAATATTCGTCACGCCATCGACACCGAGCGCCGCTTCTACGCGTGCCTGCTCGGGCCGGCGGGCCGTGCAGTTGAGGTCAATTCGCTTTCGCAAGAACTGTAAACGTGATCCGGATTGCACCCGCATTGTGGGGTAAGAAGCTGCGTCGCCATGCACTCGTTGCCACGGGTGTCGTCTGTGCGTGCCTGCTGGCGCCGGCGCGGGCGGATACGGTCGATGTCGTCATGCGCGGAATCGAAGGTGAGTTGTACAACAATGTGAGTCGATCGTTATCGATCATGCAGGATCATGAGGAATCCTGGAGCGAAAATCAGATCCGTCGCCTGTATCGCATCAGCCGCACCGAAGCGCGCAATGCACTGGCGCCGTTCGGCTATTACAACCCCGATATCGAGGCGACGCTGGAGCCGCCGGACGCAAACAGCGATGTCTGGCAGGTGCGGTATGACATCGACCCGGGGCCGCGAACCACCATCGAGGCGTTGCGGCTGGATGTGGCCGGACCCGGCCGCGAGGATCGCACGCTGCAGCAGGTGCTGGCGGACACGGAGCTGCACGAGGGCGCACCGCTGCGCCACAGCCATTACAAGGCCACCAAGCGCAATCTGGCGGCGGCGGCCCACGCCGCCGGCTACCTCGATGCGCATTTCGAGCCGGCCGCCCTGCGGGTCGATCCACGTGACGATACCGCCCGCATCGAACTGGTGCTGAATACCGGCGAGCGCTACTACTACGATCGCATCGACGTGGAACAGGACTTTCTCGACTCTGCGTTCGTGCAGAAATTCATCCCCATCCAGCCAGGCGATCCCTATGATACGGACCGGCTGGTGGATACGCAGCTGATTCTGTCGGAAACGGATTACTTCAGCCGCGTCGAAATCGAGCCGCATCCGGAACTGGCGCATCGCGGTCGGGCGCTGGCGCCCTGGTTCTACAACCTGCTGTGGCCGTCCGCGCATCCCCGGGCGCCAGCCGGCGAGCTGCGCGTGCCGGTCACGATCCATGCCGAACCCAGCAAGCCGCAGCACTATCACATCAGCGCCGGGTATGGCACTGACACCGGCCCGCGCGTCGGTTTCGGCGTCAAGTTTCGCCATATCAACGAATATGGCCACCAGTTGCGGCTCGATACGCGCATTTCGGCGAAGGAGCGCACGCTGCACAGCAGCTATGATATTCCCATCAGAAACGTGGTGCGGGATCGGCTCAGTTTCACCGGTACGCTGTCCAATCGGGAATTCGGCGATGTCACCAGCAATTTCGCCCGCATCGGCGTCATGCGGGACACAGGCTGGGCGCTGGGTCGCCACAAGCCTTACCTCAAGCTGCTGTACGAACGCTATGATCTGGACGACGGTGCCGGCACTCGCAATACGTTCCTGTGGTATCCGGGTTATACGTGGTCACTGCGCCGCATAGATGACGAGCTGAAGACGCGTCGCGGCGCATCGCTGCGCTTCGATATTCGCGGTGCCAGCAAGGCGACCGGCTCGGGCACCAGCTTCCTGCGCACGGAACTCAACGGCCGGCTGATTCGGCCCGTGACCGAGCGTACACGTCTGCTGCTGGGCGGTGCGGTGGGTGCCATGATGGCCAGTGATTTCGCCAGGGTGCCGCCGTCGCAGCGCTTCTTCGCCGGCGGCAGCAATAGTGTGCGCGGTTATGGGTTTCAGAAGCTGTCACCGAAGAACAACGATACGCGCGTGGGCGGGCGTTATCTGGCCGAAGCATCGGTGGAAATGGACTACCGCTTTCACGAGGATTACTACGTGGCGGCATTCTATGATATCGGCAATGCGGCCAACACGACCGGCATGGATTTCTACCACGGGGTCGGCGTGGGCTTTCGCTGGGCGTCGCCGGTCGGCATGATCCGACTGGATCTGGCGCACCCGCTGGATGATCCGGACACCAGCGTGCGCATTCACTTCAGTATAGGGCCGGCGTTGTGACTCAGGCGCAACAAAAGGACACAACGCAGCCCAGCAGACGCAGACGTTCACTGCTGAAGCCCTTGCTGAAGGGGCTGGCCGTGCTGCTGGTATTGCTGCTGGTGCTGATCGGCTGGGTGGCCACCACCGAAAGCGGCCTGGCCTTCGCCTGGTCGCTGCTGGCACCGCGCCTGCCGGCTGGCGTGACCATCGGCGCAGTCGAGGGTCGCCTGACCGGACCGTTGACCGTATCGGCCATCGAAGTCGACAACGACAGCATGCACCTGACGGCGGCGCGCGCGCATCTCGAATGGCGCCCGGCGCAACTGTTGTCGGCCACCGTGCACATCGAGCAACTGGCCGTGCAGGGCGTGTCCTACCACGCCAAGGGCGGCCAGCCCGAGCCGGAAGAAACGGACGATGAGCCGTTCGCCCTGCCCGATGCCATCCGGCTGCCGGTTGCGGTGCAACTGGACGAACTGGCGCTCGACGACATTGCACTCACGCCGGCGCCGGAGGCGGATGCCATCGTCGTCGATCGGCTGCGGCTGCGAGACCTGCATCTGAGCGACGAGGCCTGGCGCATCGCCTCCCTCACCGGCACCGGTCCGCGATTCGATGTCGAGGCGCAGGCCCGGGTCGTCCCGGCGGGTGATTATGCAACCGATCTGGCGCTGGACATCGACCTGGAAGCGGACGGCTTCGCCCCCGTACATGCACAGACCCGCGTGCAGGGCGATCTCAAGCGCCTCGTCCTGCACCAGAAAGTCGCCGCACCCTATGACATCACCCTCGATGCGGAGCTGACCGACATCGTGCTGGATGCGCCGGATGAAATCGGCATCGACGCCGTGCTGTCGCTGGACGACACCCGGCTCACGGCGATCCGCGACGGCCTGCCCGACATCGCACCGCTGACCACCCGGCTGCAGGTGGCCGGCACCCTGCAACACCTGACCGTCGAGCAGGCGGCACAGGCGCCGTACAACATGAAACTGCAGGCCGAACTGCACGACATCGCCTTCGATGCGCTGGATGACATCGCCATTGACGCCACGCTTGCCCTGGACGACACGCGCATCGCCGCCATTCGCGACGATCTGCCGGACATCGCGCCGCTGACCACCCGGCTGCGCATCACGGGCACGCCGCAACAACTGCAGGTCGAACAGACCATGGCCGCACCCTGGAACGTGCAGCTGCAGGCCGAGCTCGAGCAATTGCTGGATGAACCCAGCATCGAAGCCAAACTGGCCTTTAAAAACACACAACTGGGTGCCATCAAGCATGATCTTCCGGAAATCGGTCTGACATCCGAAATCCGTGTCGCCGGTGGTGCCGAACAGCTTGACGTACGGCTGGACAGCACGGCCGACACGGCGGATTACGGCACTGTCGAGGTTGCCGCCCGTCTGCAGTACACGCCGCAAGCGTTGACGATAGACCGGCTGCAATTGCAACAGCCCGACTCGCCCCTGTCACTGCAGGCCGGCGGCACCATTGCCCTGGCCAGCGGCAATGCCATGGATCTGGACCTGCACTGGCAGCAACTGCAATGGCCCTTGTCCGGCCAGCCGGACTACCGCTCCCGGCAGGGACAGCTGCAGCTCACCGGGACGCTGGACGACTACACTGCCGAAGGCCGCATCGACTGGCAGGTGGTGGGTCAGACCGAGGGCCGCCTGCAACTGACCGGCAGCGGCGACATGCAATCATTCGCCCTGCGGCAATTGACGGTCGCGGGCGCGCCCGGCGACATCGAGGCGCAGGCCGACATCGCCTGGGCGCCGGCATTGCGGGTCAGCGCACGCATCAACGGCCGCCACATCAATCCCGGCGCCGTGGTCGCCGACCTGCCCGGTGATTTCCAGCTGCAGGTGGAGCTGAACGCAGAACAGGATGATGACGGCTCATTCAATGCAGATGTGGATACGTTAAAGGCAGAAGGCAGCCTCATGGGTCACGCGCTGCAGCTGGATGCAACGCTGGCCCTGCGTGGTCAGCGTCTCGCCATCGATCATCTGGCGCTGGATTATGCCGATGTTGCGGCGCGCATCGGCGGCGAGCTGGGCTGGACACCGGCAGCCGCGCTGGATCTGCACTGGGACATCGACGCGCCGGATCTGGGCGTGCTCCTGCCCGAACTGGCCGGCAGTCTGCACACGCAGGGCAAGGCACGCGGCACGCTGCAGCAGCCGCAGCTCGCCGCCGAGCTGGCCGCACGCAACCTGCAATACGCGGACAACCGCGTCAGCCGCATCGAGCTGGATGCGGATGTCGACTGGTCGGCGGCACGACAGTCGCATGCGGAGCTGGCGGTGGCCGGTGTCGAAGCTGCCGGACAGGAAGTGGATACGCTGGCCCTGCAACTGGATGGTACGCCGGCAGCGCATGCAGTCACGCTCGACATGGATGGTGCCGCGGCACAGCTGGCGCTGGCGCTGCAGGGCGCACTCGATCAGCGCACCATGCAGTGGGATTTCACCCTCACGCAGCTGCAGGCCGCATGGGGCGAGCTGGCGCCCTGGACGCTGGCGGAACCGGCCACGGGCCGTGTCACGGCAGATGCGCAAAGCATCGACCAGGCCTGTCTCGCCAGCGCTGCCGCACGGCTGTGCATCGACGGCGAGCACAGCACCGCCGGCACCCGGGCAGCGCTGCGCATCGCCGACCTGGCATTTGCCTATGCCGCGCCCTTTCTGCCCGACAATCTGCGCGTCGACGGCGCCCTGTCAGGCACGCTCGATGCAGCTCTGCCGGCCGGCAGTGCGCCGCAGATCGACCTGCATCTGGACACCACCGCGGGCAGCATCACCACCTTGCAGAGTACGGACGAGCCGGTGCAGGTGCTGGCATTCCGGCCGGGGACGGTGGATGTCGAGCTGGGCGACGGCGCCCTGGATGCGGTACTGGATCTGCCGCTGGCGACAGGCGGCGGCGCCATCGATGCCGAAGTGAATGTCGCCGGCGGCGCCGGCCCGCTGACCGCACACGAATTGCACGGCCAGCTGTCGATCGAGCTGCCGGAACTGGAATTCATCACCCAGCTGGTGGACGAGGTCGCCGCCATTGACGGCCACCTGCGCGGCAACATGCAGCTGAGCGGCACGCTGGCGCGACCGCACATCATCGGCGACACGACACTGGCCGCCGAGCACATCGAACTGCTGTCGTCCGGCCTGAAACTGAGCGATGTCAAACTGGCCGCCAGCGGTCGCGGCAATGCCATCGACATCGATCTGACGGCCCAGTCCGGCGGCGGCCAGCTGCATGCAGACGGCGGTATTGATTTCACCGACCGACAGCCATCGGTGGCCATGCAGCTCGACGGCGAGCATTTCCAGGTTGCCAACATGCCCATTGCGCGTGTCTGGATCAGTCCCGATCTGGAGCTTTCGGTGACGCCGGATGCCATTGACGTGGACGGCCGTCTGGTGGTGTCGAAGGCTCGCATCACGCCGCGCGACCTGCCCGCCGCCGGTGTCGAGACGGTGGCCGACGACACCATCATCGTCACCGAGCAGGACAGTGTTGCACAGAGCGCGGCGCGTGCCGTGCGCGCGGACATCGTCATCATTCCCGAAGACGTGCACATCGAGGGCTTCGGTCTGGAAACGGATCTCGGCGGCCGCTTGCATGTGCGTCAAGTGCCCGGGCAGCAGGCGACCGGCTCCGGCGAGCTGGATCTGATCAACGGTTCCTACCGCGCCTATGGCCAGAATCTGGCCATCCGCAAGGGGCGCATCCATTTCGCCGGGCCGCTGGACACGCCTGGACTGGAGTTGCGTGCCGAGCGCTATCCGGCGGATGATGTCACCGTCGGTGTCGAGGTGCGCGGCAAGGTCAGCCAGCCGCGGCTGACGCTGTACTCGCGCCCGACCATGAGCCAGGCCGAGATCCTGTCCTGGCTGCTGCTGGGACGGCCGCTGGATGGCACCACCAGTGGCGAGAGCAATCTCATTGCGCGCGCCGCGCTGGCGGTGGGCGGCGACCAGACCAACGCCGTACTGCAGAATCTGGGCGCGGCACTGGGCGTGGATGACATCGGCCTCGGCAGCGCCGCCGGCCACGGTGCCAGCGATGCCGCCTTCATGGTCGGCAAGTACCTGACGCCGAAGCTCTATATCAGCTACGGCATGGGCATATTCAGCAATATCAACACGCTCAGCCTGCGCTACACGCTCAACTCGAGCTGGAAGCTGGAAAGCCAGTCGTCGTCCGAGGCCACTGGCGGCGACATCATCTACACCTTTGATCGCTAACGCGGCAGGTCGTCGCGGCGCTCGTCCGTCGCGGCGCGGGCTGCAGCAACGCCGGCGCGCCGTTGGCGTGCCGCGCGCCGGCGCCAGAACACCACAACGGCGACCATCAGCACCACCACAAGCAGCATGCCCAGCAGCACGATTTCGGCATGCTGCACATGCTCGATCACCTCGTCGATGGTGGTCGCCAGCAGCAGGCCCAGCACGCTGAACAGCAGCGTCCACAGCACGGCGCCCAGCCCGGACAGCAGCAGGAAGCGCGCCGGCGATACGTTGAGCGTGCCGAACACCAGCGACGCCACCGTACGCATGCCGAAAATGAAGCGATAACCGACGATGGCGGGCGCGCCGTAGCGCGCCAGCAGGCGCTCGGTGAGGCGCGCCCGTGCCCGCCAGCGGCGACTGCGCCGCGCCAGTGCCGCCTGGCCGAAATGGCGCCCGATCAGGTAGGACGCAATGTCCGACAGCATGGTGCCGGTGAAAGCCGCCAGCATGACCCAAGCCAGTTTCAGCAGACCGCCGTGCACCGCCGCGGCGCCGAGCAGAATGGTGATTTCGCCTTCCACCACGCAGCCCGCGGCCACGGCCCAGTAGCCGTACTGCTCCACCAGGTTCTGCAGCAGCGCGAGCATGATGAATATGTGCCCAGTCGATGTTCCGTGCCGGTCAATCCAGCAGGTCGCGCAGCCATGCACCGATGGCCTGAATCTCCTCCAGGCACACCTGGTGCGGCATATCGTAGCTGTGCCAAGCAATGGTGTAGCCGGCTGCCACCAGCAGGTCACGGCTGGCCTCGCCCAGCATGCAGGGCACCACGGGATCCTGGCGGCCGTGCGCCATGAACAGTGGCACATCGCGGTTGGCGGCTGCGCGTTCCGTACCCAGTGTATCGCGCAGCGGCAGGTAGCAGGACAGCGCCAGAATGCCGGCCAGGCGCCGGGCGTGACGCACACCGGTATGCAGCGCCAGAGCACCTCCCTGCGAGAAGCCGGCCAGCACGATGCGCTCGGCGGCGATGCCGCGCTCGATTTCACGCGCAATCAGGTGCTCGATGTCGGCCTGCGAGGCGCGAATGCCGGCGTCATCCTCGCGCGCGGCGATGTCGACGGCCCGAATATCGTACCAGGCGCGCATCGCCATGCCGCCGTTGAGCGTCACCGGCCGCACCGGCGCATGCGGGAACACGAAGCGCACGCCGTGATCGTGCGCCAGCCCCAGCTCATCGACGACCGGCACGAAGTCATTGCCATCCGCACCCAGGCCGTGCAGCCAGATGACGGCAGCGCTGGCCGGGGCCCGTGGCTGTATTTCGATGCAATCAAGCATGGTGGCAACCATTGATGTGTCAAAATGACAGGCAGTTTCGCCGGCAGGCGGTTTGGAAGCAAGTTTGCGCGCGGGTTATATTCGGGTGTCCGCAAGCCAGAACAGCAAGGTAACATCATGAAAGCGCGTGCAGCCGTGGCCTGGCAGGCAGGCCAGCCCCTGACCCTGGAGGAGATCGACGTCGACGGCCCGCAGGCCGGCGAGGTACTGGTCCGCAACGTCGCCACCGGCGTCTGTCATACCGATGCCTACACCCTGTCCGGCGCCGATCCGGAAGGCTTCTTTCCGCGCGTGCTCGGCCACGAGGGCGGTGCCATCATCGAGGAGGTCGGCACCGGTGTGACCGGCCTGGCGCCGGGCGATCATGTCATTCCGCTGTATACGCCGGAATGCGGCGAGTGCAAGTTCTGCCGCTCCGGCAAGACCAACCTGTGCGGCGCCATTCGCGACACGCAGGGCCAGGGGCTGATGCCGGACGGCACCTCGCGCCTGTCGTGCAACGGCAAGACGCTGTACCACTACATGGGCACGTCGACCTTCGCCGAGTACTCGGTGCTGCCGGAAATCGCCGTCGCCAAGGTGAGCAAGGAGGCGCCACTGGACAAGGTCTGCCTGCTCGGCTGCGGCATCACCACCGGCGTCGGCGCCGTGTTCAACACCGCCAAGGTGCAGGCCGGCGACAGCGTGGCCGTGTTTGGTCTCGGCGCGCTCGGCCTGTCGGTCATCCAGGGTGCGGTCATGGCCGATGCCGAGCGCATCATTGCCATAGACGTCAACCCCGCCAAGTTCGAATTCGCGCGCCAGCTCGGCGCCACCGTGTGCGTCAACCCGAAGGATCAGGTCGCGCCCATCCAGGAAGTCATCGTCGACATGACCGACGGCGGTGTCGAGCATTCATTCGAGTGCATCGGCAATGTCGAAGTCATGCGCGCGGCGCTGGAGTGCTGCCACAAGGGCTGGGGCGAATCCACCATCATCGGTGTAGCCGGTGCCGGCGAAACCATTCAGACACGCCCGTTCCAGCTGGTCACCGGGCGCGTCTGGCGCGGCACCGCGTTCGGCGGCGTCAAGGGGCGCACGGAACTGCCCGGCTATGTCGACGATTACATGCAGGGCAAGCTCAACATCGACGATTTCGTCACTCACGACCTGCCGTTCGAGCAGATCAACGAGGCCTTCGACCTGATGCACGCAGGCAAATCCATCCGCACGGTTCTACACTACTGATGAACAAGATCGATCAACATCGCGCCTTCGATGGCTGGCAGCAGCGCTACACGCACGCCTCGTCCAGCTGCAACTGCGACATGACCTTCGCCGTGTATCTGCCGCCGCAGGCCGATCGCGGCCCGGTGCCGGTGGTGTACTGGCTGTCGGGGCTGACCTGCACGGACGCGAACTTCGTCGAAAAGGCCGGCGCGCAGCGCATCGCCGCCGGCCTCGGTCTGGCGCTGGTGGCGCCGGACACCAGTCCGCGCGGCGCCGATGTGGCCGACGACGATGCCTACGATCTGGGCCAGGGCGCCGGCTTCTACGTCAACGCCACGCAGGCGCCGTGGGCGCAGCATTACCGCATGTATGATTACGTCAGCGACGAGCTGCCGCGCCTGCTGGCGGAGAATTTCAGCGCCGAGCTGGACTTGTCGCACGAGGCGCTGGCGGGCCATTCCATGGGCGGCCACGGCGCCCTGGTGCTGGCCTTGCGCCAGCCCGAGCGCTACCGTGCCGTGGCTGCGTTCGCGCCCATATGTGCGCCCACCGAAGTGCCCTGGGGCGAAAAGGCCTTCGGTACCTATCTGGGTGACGACCGCGACAGCTGGCGCGAATATGATGCCACCGCCCTGCTGGAACGTTCCGCCGGCGATGTGCCGCCCATGCGCATCGAACAGGGCGAGGCGGACGGCTTTCTGGCTGAGCAATTGAGCCCGGAACGCTTCGCTGTGACCGCCGACCAGAGCCATGCCCCGCTGATGCTGAACCGGCGCGCCGGCTACGATCACAGCTATTTCTTCATCGCCAGCTTCATGGACGAACAGCTGGCCTTTCTGGCCGAATATCTGGAGCCCTAGCACCCGCCTTGCAGCGGCACGGACAAGCCCATGAAACAGCTACTATTCCTGTTGCCCCTTCTGCTCCTGCTGCTGACCGCCTGCGGCCAGAAGGGGCCGCTGTTCCTGCCGCTGGCGGGCTGAAGCGAAAGCCCGCCGTCCGCCCTGCCAGAACAAGGATTCGGCATGGATCATTTCGACTATCGCAACGGCGTACTGCACGCCGAGGACGTGGCGCTGCCCGACATCGCCGCGCGTTTCGGCACGCCTACATACGTCTATTCTGCCGCCACCATGCGTCGCCACTACCGCGTGTTCGCGGACGCGCTCGCCGGGCTGGACCACGCCATCTGCTACGCGGTCAAGGCCAACTCCAACCTCGGCGTGCTGGGCCTGCTGGCCGACCTGGGCAGCGGCTTCGACATCGTCTCGGTGGGCGAGCTGGAGCGCGTCATCACCGCCGGCGGCGATCCCGCCACGGTGGTGTTCTCGGGCGTCGGCAAGCGCAGCGACGAAATCGCGCGGGCGCTGGAAGTCGGCATCGGCTGCTTCAACGTCGAATCCGAGGCGGAATTGCAGCGCATCAACCGCATCGCCGCGGAACAGAACCGGCGCGCGCCGATTTCGCTGCGCGTCAATCCCGATGTGGATGCCCGCACCCACCCGTACATCGCTACCGGCCTGAAGGAGAACAAGTTCGGCATTCCCGTCGAACAGGCACCGGCGCTGTATCGTCAGGCTGCAGACATGTCGCACGTCGACATTCGCGGCGTCGACTGTCACATCGGCTCGCAGCTGACCGAACTGGCGCCGTTCACCGATGCCGTGCGCCGCGTGCTGGCGCTGATCGACCGGCTGGCTGCGGACGGCATCCACATCCGGCAACTGGATGTCGGCGGCGGCCTGGGCATCACCTACCGGGATGAAACGCCGCCCTCGCCGCGCGCCTATGCCGAAGTCATCGGCGCGCTGGTGGCCGACCGCGACCTGCAACTGGTCGTCGAGCCGGGCCGCGTGCTGGTCGGCAATGCCGGCATTCTGCTGACGCGCGTGGAACTGCTCAAGCCGGCACAGATCGAAGGCGGCCACCATTTCGCCGTGGTCGATGCCGCCATGAACGACCTGCTGCGCCCGGCGCTGTACGACGCCTGGCAGGCCATCGTGCCGGTCGATGCGAACGCCGCCGGCGAGCAGCGGCGCTGGGACATCGTTGGCCCGGTGTGCGAAACCGGTGACTTCCTCGGCCGACATCGCGACCTGGCGCTGACGGCGGATGACCTGCTGGCGATCCGCTCCGCCGGCGCCTACGGCCATGTCATGGCGTCGAATTACAATGCCCGGCCGCGCCCGGCGGAAGTGCTGGTGGACGGCGCCACGCCGCACGAAGTGCGCAGCCGCGAGACAGTGGCCGACCTGATGCGCGGCGAGCGGCGCTTGTTGCCCGCCCGGGACTGATGCAAATGCATTGCCTGAACGACCCGGCAATGGCCGCGACGGCAGACGCACGCTGCACGAGTGCCGGCTATTCGCGATAATGCATACATCCACGGATCCGGACGGGCCCGGCACGTTGCATTGCCGGCACTGCGTCGGCCGGCAACACGCGCCCGCAAGGCATGACATGACCGACTCTTCCAACCCTCTCATCCTGATCGACGGCTCGTCGTGGCTGTTTCGCGCCTATCACGTGCTGCCGCCGCTGACCACGCAGGACGGACGCCCGACCGGCGCCATTCACGGCATGAGCAACATGCTGCGCCGCTTTCTGCGTGACTACGACGCCGAGCGCATCGTGGTGGTGTTCGACGCGCCGGGCAAGACGTTCCGCAGCGAGTTGTTCCCCGACTACAAGGCGCACCGGCCGCCGGTGCCGGAGGAGCTGTCGGATCAGTTCGATGGCATCACCGCCATTGTTTGCGCCCTGGGCCTGCCGCTGATCCAGGAAGCCGGCGTCGAGGCCGATGACGTCATCGGCACGCTGGCGGCGCGCGACGACGGTGAAGTGCTGATCGTCACCAGCGACAAGGACATGGCACAGCTGGTCAACGAGCGCGTCCACCTGCTCGACACGATGAAAGACAAACGCACCGATATCGACGGTGTTCGCGACAAGTTCGGCGTCGGGCCGGAATGCATCATCGATTATCTGGCGCTCGTCGGCGACACTTCGGACAATATTCCCGGCGTACCCAAGGTCGGCCCCAAGACGGCCGCCAAGTGGCTGCACAAGTACGGTTCGCTGCAGGGCATCATCGACCACGCCGACGCCATCGGTGGCAAGGTGGGCGACAATCTGCGTGCCGAGCTGGACAACCTGCCGCTGTATCAGGATCTGACCACCATCCGCTGCGACCTGGATCTGGGCAGCGCCGGCGAGCAGCTCGAGCGCCGGCCGGCGGATGTCGACGCGCTGACCGACCTGTACCGCGAATTCGAGCTCAAGCGCCTGCTGCGCGAACTGCAGGACGAGGGTGGTATGGCCGAGACGGCGGCCCCGCCCGAGCCGGTGCCGGGCGTATACCACACCGTGCTCGACACAGCCGCCTTCGACGCGCTGGTGGGCAAGCTCGAAGCGGCCGCACTGATCTGCCTGGACACCGAAACCGACGCCCTCAGCGCCACGCAGTCCGGCCTGGTCGGGCTGTCGTTCGCCGTGGCGCCGGGCGAGGCGTGGTACGTGCCGCTGGCGCATGATTATCTGGGCGCGCCGCAGCAACTGGGCTTCGACACCGTCATCGCCCGCCTCAAGCCGGTACTGGAAAACGCCGCCGTGCCCAAGGTCGGCCAGAACCTGAAATACGACCTCAACGTGCTGCGCCGGCACGGCATCGAGCTGGCCGGCATCGACCACGACACCATGCTGGCCTCCTACGTGCTCGACAGCACCGCCACGCGCCACGACATGGACTCGCTGGCCGACCAGTACCTCGGCCGCAGCACCACGCCGTTCGCCGACGTTGCCGGCAAGGGCCGCAAACAGCTCACCTTCAACCAGATCGAGCTGGCCACTGCCGCGCCCTACGCCGCCGAGGACGCCGACATCACGCTGCAGCTGCACCAGCGTCTGTACCCGGAACTGGCCGGCATCGAGCGGCTGAAAACGCTGTACCACGAGCTGGAAATGCCGCTGCTGCCGGTGCTGGCGCAAATGGAAGCCGACGGCGTGCTCATCGACCGCGATCTGCTGGGCCGCATCAGCGCCGAATTCGCCGACCGCATGGCGGACATCGAGGCGCGTGCCTACGCGGCTGCCGGTGGCGAATTCAACCTCGGCTCACCGGCCCAGCTGAAGACCATTCTGTTCGACACGCTGGCGCTGCCGGTGCTGCGCAAGACGCCCAAGGGCGCGCCGTCAACGGCCGAGGACGTACTGCACGAGCTGGCCGACAAGCATGAATTGCCGGGGCTGGTGCTCGAATGGCGCGAGCTGGCCAAACTGCGCTCGACCTACACCGAGCGCCTGCCGGAACAGATCAATCCGCACACCGGGCGCATCCACACGTCCTATCATCAGGCCGTGGCGGCTACCGGGCGGCTGTCGTCATCGGATCCGAATCTGCAGAACATTCCGGTACGCACCGAGTCGGGCCGGCGCATCCGCGAGGCATTCATCGCGCCGGAGGGCTGCCGGCTGATCGCGGTGGACTACTCGCAGATCGAGCTGCGCATCATGGCGCATCTGTCGGCTGATCCGGGTCTGTTGAAAGCCTTTCGCGACGGCCTGGACGTGCATGCCGCCACCGCCGCCGAAGTGTTCGGCAACGGCGCCATCGACGCCGTCACCGGCGAGCAGCGCCGCGCCGCCAAGGCCATCAACTTCGGGCTCATGTACGGCATGTCGGCATTCGGCCTGGCGAAACAGATCGACGCCACGCGCGACCAGGCGCAGGGCTACATCGACCGCTTCTTCGAACGCTTCGCCGGCGTGCGGCAGTTCATGGACGACACCCGCGCCGCCGCGCACGAGGTCGGCTATGTCGAAACCCTGTTCGGCCGCCGCCTGTACCTGCCCGACATCAACGCCCGCAACGGCATGCGCCGCGCCGCCGCCGAACGCACCGCCATCAACGCGCCGCTGCAGGGCACGGCGGCCGATCTCATCAAGCGCGCCATGATCAATGTCGCCGCCTGGCTGGCCGACAGCGGCGAACCGGCGCGCATGATCATGCAGGTACACGACGAGCTCATCTTCGAAGTGCCGGCGGCGGACGCCGAGCGCCTGGCTGCTGCGCTGCAGGAGCGCATGTGCGCGGTGGCGGCATTTGACGTGCCGCTGCTCGCCGAAGCCGGTATCGGCGACAACTGGCAGCAGGCACATTAACCTGTTGCGTCGCCGCCACATGCCGGCAGACAACCTGTTGAACAGAGTGCAATAAAAATTTCCGGATTTCTCCGGAACTAACCTGTGCGGCGCCGGTCTCAAATTATGTAAGCGACAAGCTTACTCCGCTTTTCTCCCTGAGCGGTATTTAATCCGGTTCCCACCTGAAAACCGGAACATTGCCCCCGACGGTACTCCCCCTGCCGTCGGGGCTTTTTTTATCGCCTTTCCGCCGCCGGCGGCTTGCCCGTTTCGCCCGCCGCGTCGAGCCAGTCGAGAAGTGCCGCGCGAGCCTGCGCAACGCCCATCCCGCGCGTCGCCGAAAACAGTTGCGCCGCATGCGGTTCCGCGGCGCGGCGCACGGCACGCAGCGTGTTCACGCGGCGGTTGTGCGCCAGCTTGTCGGCCTTGGTCAGCAACAGATGAAAGGGCAGCTCCACGCTCGCGCCCCACGCCAGCAACTGCTCGTCGAAAGCGGTCAGCGGGTGGCGCACGTCCATTACCAGCACCACACCCAGCAGGCAGCGGCGTTCGGTCAGATAGCTCTCCACCAGCGTTTTCCACGCCGCCTGCATGGCCGGTGGCACGCGCGCGAAGCCGTAGCCGGGCAGATCGGCGAGCCGCATGTGCTCGTGCTGGAAGAAATTGATGGCCCGCGTGCGCCCCGGTGTCTTGCTTACGCGCGCCAGCTTGCGCCGGGCACAGATGGCGTTCACGGCACTGGACTTGCCGGCATTCGAGCGCCCGGCAAAGGCGATCTCCGGGCGATCATCGGCCGGTAGAGCGCCGAGGTGCGGCGCGGCGACGCTGAATTGCAGTTGCGTCAGGAATTGTGCGGCATCGGTTTGCTTGCTGGTGGCCATGGGCTGGAATTTCATTCTGGCAGTACGGTTAGCTTACCGGGTGGTATACAATGAACGCCATTTCCGCAAAGGCAGAAGAACAAGTCCACACGGTTATGGTGCCTGACCGATCACTGTCGCGGGCTTGGAGGGAGTGACGACGATCATGAAGAAGCATGCTGTACTCATACCGCTGTTGTTGACCATGGGGACCGGCACCGCGCTGGCGGCATCGCTGGTGGATGGTGATGCCGAGGATGGTCAGGAAAAGGCGGCCGTGTGTGCCAGCTGTCACGGCGAGGGTGGCAACAGCAGCAGTGCGGAGTTTCCCGATCTCGCCGGCCAGAATGCGAACTACATCCTGCGCCAGCTCAAGCTGTTCAAGTCCGGCGAGCGTGAGGACGCCGTCATGCAGGCCCAGGCGGCGGGGCTGGAAGAGCAGGACATGAAGGATCTGGCCGTCTACTTCTCGCAACAGGACGCCGAGCCACGCGCCGTGCCGGATCTGGAACTGGCGCAGCAGGGCGCGACGATCTACCGTGGCGGACTGCCCGAATTCGGGGTGCCTTCCTGTGCCGGCTGCCATGGCCCGGCAGGCATGGGCAACCCGGCCGCCAGCTACCCGCGCATAGCCGGCCAGTTCAGCAAATACACTGCCGAACAACTGCATGCCTACCGCAGCGGCGAGCGCGACAACGGCGATCTGGCGGAAATCATGCAGGATGTCGTGCGCGGTCTGTCCGATGACCAGATCGAAGCCGTTGCGGCCTATGTCGCCGGGCTCACCACCGTCGGTCCGGACGAGGAAAACACCAGCGGTGCGCTGTTGCAGAATCCGCCGGAGGCCGCCACCGAGGATGAGGCGGACGAGGAAGGCGAAAACGCCGATGAAACCGCAGACGAAGGTGGCGAGCAGGACGAAGCCGCCGACGCGGAAGCAGAATCGGACGCAGACGAGTCGGACGAGGCTGCAGCGGCTGACGCGGACGAGGATGGCGAAGCCGCCGATGAAGCCGCAGACGAAGGCGACGA
>Ga0079226_10000029_pt1 | contig 88013 bp, 84 predicted proteins | sample Poulit2014_FD_76345 | JGI IMG/M metagenome (GOLD analysis project Ga0079226, IMG submission 76345) | Agricultural soil microbial communities from Georgia to study Nitrogen management - Poultry litter 2014 | ecosystem: Environmental > Terrestrial > Soil > Agricultural land | place: USA: Georgia...
GATATTTTTTTAGCAAGTTCACTATCTTTTATATCTGTAATACTTTCTCCTTCAATCGTTATTTCACCAGCATCTTTTGAAATAAGTCGACTAATCATTGAGATAAGGGTACTTTTTCCTGCACCATTAGGCCCGATGAATGACGTAATTGTCCCTGGCTTTATTTCTAGTGACACATCTTCTATTACATTTTTATTATTATATTTTTTAGATACACTTTCTATAGTTACCATGTTTTATTCTCCTTCAATAGTAAATAAATAAAGTAAATTCCACCAACAAAATTGATAATAACACTTACTGTTGTTTGAAAAGCAAAGATTTTTTCAACTATAAATTGCCCACCAATTAATGCAATAATACTAATAAATATTGACCCTAAAATAATATAGGCATGTTTATAAGTTTTTAAAAATTCATATGCTATATTAACAACGATTAAACCATGAAATGTTATCGGGCCGATTAAAGCTGTTGCAATGGATATCAACACTGCTGAGATAATCAGCAAATGTTTAACGACATAGTTATAAGGAACTCCTAAATTTGTCGCTTGATCTTTTCCTAATGCAAGAACATCTAAATACTTATAAAAACGTAAAAAATACAAGAAAGTTGCTATTATAAGTATAATCGAAAGATAAACTAAGTTGGTATTTACATTATTAATACTAGCAAACATCTTATCTTGAACGAGCATAAACTCATTAGGATCGATTAACACTTGCATAAACGAAGTAAAACTACTAAAGAACGTACCTAAAATCATCCCAATTAATAATAAATAATAAATATTATTACCTTCTCCTTTAAATAAAAGTCTAAAGAAGAAAAGTGCAAAAATCACCATTGCAAAGATTGATATAAGATAATTTACATTACTATTCATCATAACAAGTGAGTTAGCACCTAATAAAAACAACATAATTGTTTGAGTCAGCATATAAAGTGAATCAAGTCCCATAACACTTGGTGTTAAAATCCGATTATTAGTTATTGTCATAAAAATTGTTGTTGAAAATGCTATTGCACTACCTGTTAAAATAATCGCAACAACTTTGACGATACGTTTTGGTAAAATATATCCTATATTGCCTGTTAAATCATAAAAAACATAAACAAGCGAACATGCTAGAGCTAAAACGGCTAGGGCTATTGTTTTCTTTTTATAACCCATATTGTTTTCTCCTTAATAATAAATAAACAAATATTCCTGTACCAATAACACCAACAGTTAAACTAATCGGAATTTCATAAGGATAAATGATGATTCTTCCTATCACATCACATGCTAAAACAAATATTGCACCTAAAAGGGCAGTATGTATTAAACTTTTTTGTAAATGATCTCCCTGATAAATTGTAACTATATTTGGAATAATAAGCCCTAAAAAAGGTATCATCCCAACTGATAAAACAACTGATGCGGTTACTAAGGCCGCTATCATTAAACCTAGATTAACTACTTGTCGATAATTCAAACCTAAATTTTTTGAGAAATCCTCACCCATTCCAGCAATTGTAAATTTATTTGCATAAAAGTAAGCAAATATCAAAGTTGGAACGGTAATAAACATTAATTCATAATTACCTGTCATGATCATCGAAAAATCACCTTGCATAAACGATGTCATATTCTGAATCAAATCATAGCGATAAGCGATGAATGTAGCAATTGAACTAATGATACTTCCAAACATTAATCCTACCAAAGGTATAAAGATGGGATCTTTGAATTTAATTTTTTCTAATATTTTCATAAATATATATGTCCCTAACAAAGCAAAAACAAAAGCAACAATCATTTTTTTTAATGGACTTGCCGTTGTAAAGATTAAAAGAGAAACAAGCACTCCTAATCTCGCTGAATCCATTGTCCCTGCCGTCGTGCGTGAGACAAATTTATTTCGACTTAGTTGTTGCATAATTAGGCCTGTAATACTCATGCTTGCGCCTGCAATTAATATACTAAACAACCTCGGCATTCGACTAATTAATAAAACTTCTTTTTGATCTTCAGTTAATTGAAATAAATCCAGTGGAGTCACATCAGACACACCTATAAAAACTGAAGCCATGGATAAAATAATAAGTGTAATAATTAAATAACGTAATTTCATAACTAAGCTCCATTTTTCTTATTAAGAGATTTCTAATAGCTTTTTACTTTACATTCATTCTTACAAAATACATACTAGACCAACTCTAGGAACTCCTCTTTATTTTGATATCAATTCAGTAGCTGAGGAATTAAACATTCAGTTGATAATCATTATCAGTAGAGTGTTAAAAAAAAGAATCTATATTCAAATTAATAAAGTTTCTTCTTTTATTTATTATCAATTACTGAATTTCAGTGAGAATCATTATCAGTTGCTAATTTAAGCATACTCACTCTATATTTTAATGTCAAGAAATTATATGTTTAATTTTATTCATTACAAAACCTATCCCTCCTGATTCGTGATTTTATTTTTTAAATGGTAGTGATAATCAATATCAATTATCCTTAGTTATATATTAACTTCTTTATTTTTTTTGTCAATAGTAAATTAAAAAGCAGTATTATACTGAGAAAGTTCTCAATACAATACTGCTTTTTCGTTTATTCACAACCATCACCTGTACAAAATGATCCTGTTGTTCCGACTGATTGCAGTTTTGGTTTGTGAATGGAATTTTTTCTTGTTTCTGTTATAACATCGATTAGCGCATCAATTGTTTGCATACCTGAAAGTGCATATTGATCATCAAATATAAAAAATGGAACACCCTCGACACCTAGTTCTTTAGCTTCTTCAATATCTTCACGGACCTTTTTAGCATAATTATTCAAACATAGTAAGCTTGTTACTTCTTCTTCATCCAATTCAATGTCTTTAGCTAATTTAAGTAATACTTCTCGTTTACTGATTTCTGCTGATTCAGTGAAGTAAGCTGCTAATATTCGATTAAACATTTCTGTACCTTTATTATGATGAGAAGCATATTTTACTAGTCGATGGGCATCGAATGTATCTTGCTGTTTCATCTCCGTAAAGCTAAAGGATAAATCTATTTCTGCTGCTTGTTCTTTGATTTCATCGAGTAGTTCATTTACTTCAGTGAATGATAAATTATATTTTTCTTTTAAATATTCTACAATATGGCTGTTTTTAGTTTCCATCAAATCTGCATCGAGTTCATAACTTTTTAATTCAATTGACACTTCATCTAATATTCCTAATTGATTTAGCGCTAATTCTAATCGTTTCTTACTTATGTAACAATATGGGCAAGTAAAATCGGACCATAATTCAATCTTCAATTTTTAGCACCTCACTTCAAGATAATTGTAGCATAGCTAACTTACTATCTTGAAGTTTACTGCTCAATTTAATTTAGATTATTGATCTAATAAAGAACGTCCCATCACCGATATGCGACGGGTGTTTTGTAACTCTTCTATATTTTTTACACCGATGCCAAACATTGCCATTTTTAACTCTAACTCAATTTGATCCATTTCAGAAATAACAGCATCTACTGATTCAGTAGCAGCTTGTAATAATTGACGTGCGTAACCTACCATATCTGCACCGATAGTGATTGCTTTAGCTGCATCTAAACCTGTTTTCATACCGCCACTAGCTATCACTGGTACACCTGCCACATGCTTATTAACAGAAACAATACAATCTTTTGTTGGTAAACCCCAACTATTAAAGGCCTCAGCTGCAGCTTTACGTAAAGGATCTTGACTACGCAGTTTTTCTACTTGACTCCAAGACGTTCCACCTGCCCCAGCAACATCAACATAAGCAATACCGATATCAACCAATTGTTTAGCTACATGACCATCAATTCCAAAACCAACTTCCTTAACACCTATTGGATGGTCTATTTCACGACATAGCTTTTCTATTTTAGGTAACAAATCTGCAAAATTTAAATCACCACCGTCTTGAACAACTTCTTGTAAACTATTTAAATGAAGAACTAGAGAGTCTGCACCTGTTTTTTCTATTATTTGTTTAACTTCTTCTGTTCCATAGCCATAATTAAGTTGGACTGCACCTAAGTTTGCTATCAAAGGTACTGTTTGTGCTGATTTTCTAATCATGAATGATTCTTTATGTGAATCACTTTCTAAAAGCGCACGTGTCGAACCAAGCCCTATCGCCCAACCTTTATCTTCAGCTGCTTTAGCTAAATTATGGTTAATATTTGCTGCAAGTTCTGATCCACCCGTCATCGAACTTACTAAGAATGGTGCTTTAATTTTCTTTCCTAAAAAAGATGTTTCAAGATTAATTTCATCAAAGTTAATTTCAGGTAGCGCATTATGGATAAACGAAATGCCTTCTAATCCCGTTGTTTTATTTACTCCTTCGACATTTTCTTTTAAACACAAATCGATATGTTCTGTTTTACGTTGATTAATTTCTAAACTCATTTTAACTACCTCCATAATATTTATGTTACTTACCTCTATTACTTAAAGAAAAGCGAGCCTTGCTTAGCTAGCTTACTTTTATTCAATTGCTTTATCTATAAAAAACACTTAATTATTATTTTGCTATTACTTATATTTTAACATAAACAATTACTTTTTTAGATAAATAGTAAACAAAGTTGCCTTTTTAAATCCAAAGTGAGAAAATATTTAATATGAAATGAGGTGTCCCATGTTAAATAAAGCACTATTTATATTTATTTTCTTTAGTCTTATCTTATTTGGCTGTCAGGCTGTGGAAGAGAATAAACCAAATAAAACAAACAACTCTGAACAACAAGAAACTTCTGAATTAGAATTACCGAAAAAGAATTTAAAGAAATTTGATACGAATGATTCTGTTCAAGTCTTAAACGACTACTTAATTTCACTTGGCTACGAGGTTAATGATACAAATCATTTTGATGCTCTCACTACTTGGGCATTAACTGATATTCAATTACAATTACTACCCGAACACGTTTCTGGTATGTACGATGAACAAACAAGAGATATTTTAAATCAATTAAAAAATAATAAACAAGAAATTATTACTGAAAAAGAATTAAAAAAACCTCAATCTTCTGATTCTTTACCTGAGGTAACTGACAATCCTTTTGATATTTTAGTACTCGTTAATAAGGAACATGCACTACCGAGTGATTATATTCCTAATGATTTAGTTGTGCCTAATATTCGCTTTCCCTTTACCGAAGATGTTCCTAAGAAACAATTAAGAAAAGTGGCTGCTGATGCTTTAGAAAATCTTTTTAAAGCTTCTGATGAAGCAGGGCTCGAATTATTTGCTCAATCAGGTTATCGTTCTTATGATAGACAAGAAACTATTTTTAATAATAATATCGCGCGTCACGGTGAAGATTATGCAAATACGTACAGTGCAAGGCCAGGCGAGAGTGAGCATCAAACTGGACTCGTTATGGATGTAACAAACCAAGCAGTAAATTTTGAACTAACGACTGAATTTGGAGAGACTAAAGAAGGTCAGTGGTTAAAAGATAATGCACATCTTTTCGGTTTTATCATTCGTTATCCTGAAGATAAAATTGAAATTACAAAATATCAATATGAACCTTGGCATATCCGTTATGTAGGAGAAGCGCTTGCTTCTGAACTCCATGAAAATAACCTTTCTTTAGAGGAATATTATAAAAACAGCTATGAATAAAATTCATAGCTGTTTTTATGTAAATGGCTTTACAATCATTAAAAAGATAATCACTATTAATAGAACATTTGTAATATGTTCATAGAAAAATAAATCTTTTGCTGCAAGTTTGTATTTTTCAGGAATATCTTCTCCTTGATGATATGCAAGGATTTCTTTAATCGGTTTAGTTTTTTTAACTAATAGTAATGGAGCAATTGCTAGAGCAATTAAATAAAGCAGTAAACTTAAACTAAACCAAATTTCACTAAATAATTGTTGTTTTAAAAAACCCATTAACACGCCGGTTATCAATAATAAAGCGCCACCTACCATGACAAATATGTGGACTCTATTTCGGATATAGTATGCATGTCTTAATTCTGTCATTGTTTTTGCATGCATTGCAATATAAGTTAAGACAAATCCGGGACCCAGGCCTATGATCGCAGAAAATATATGAATAATTAAAATAAATTTGTAAAGCGTCACGGTGATTCCTCCGGATTGAAATAATAATTACTCTGTAACGTAATAATTTAAAATATCATCAATTTGGTTGCCATAGCTTTCACCAAACATGATTAAATGCACAAGTAAATAATATAATTGATAGATTGGTTTTACATCTTGATAGTTTTCATTTAACGGAAACACTTCTTGATATGAATCATAAAAATCTTTTGAAAAACCTCCAAAAACTTCAGTAAATGCAAGCTCTAGATGACGATCTCCATAAAAGAATGATGGATCAACTAAATAAGGCTCTCCTGCTCGACCAACAATCCAGTTTCCATTATATAAGTCTCCATGTAAATACGATGGTGACACAAATGCAGGAATCCATTTATCTAATCTCTCTAACAACTTTAAAAACTTATCCTTTCGTGTATCTAGTAAGATTTTTTTATCAATAGCATTTTTTACATGATAACCTAATCGATGTGTTTGGAAATAAGTTAACCAATTGGGATCTAATGTATTAGGTTGATCTAAAATACCTATATAAGTATCATTACCAAACCCGTGCATGGGCCCATTATTTTTATGCAATTGTGCTAGATTACGACCTAATTTTAATTCTGTCTTGGGTGATTTTTGTCCTTCTATCCATTCCATTAATAGAAATGCTTCACCTTTTTTATCTGAATAAGAAACATAATTAGGTACGGATATAGTATCAGTTTCTTTAATCATTCGTAATCCGATTGCCTCACTTTTAAAGAAACCTTTTCCTGAGCTTGCATGATGTTTCATAAAGTATTCGCCTTCTTTTGTCTTCACATAAAAAGCTTCATTAATTGAACCACCCTCAATAGGTTCTATTGTCAATAACTCAGAATTATCGCGTCCATTTTCTAAACCTACTTTTGTCATCGCTTCAATATTCATAACCTCACTCCTTCCCAATTCTTTATTTAAAATGATTTAACAATAAACTTAATTTATTTGATCAAATCAAAGATTAAATAATTGATTGTCTGATTTCAGATTATTTACGACTAAATAATAATTTATAGATAAATTGATTTCACGTACTTCTTTTATGTGGATGCTTATTGCTAATTTTAATATAATTTAAGCAATTAAGATAATAATAAAAAGAATAAAATAACTAGATGATAAAGTAATAATAATAGGCACAATTATTATTAACTGATATAATGACTTTATATAATTTGAAAGGGGTGATATTATTGAACATCCAACTAATGACAGATGGTGGCGCTGACATCCCGATCGAACTCACTGAAAAAACTAACATTACAATCGTCCCACTTTATCTTAGATTTGGTAATCAAGAATATCAAACTGGAAAAGATTTAGATGCACAAACTTTTCATGATAAAATAAAAGAATTTAAACAAATTCCAAAATCCTCAGCACCTAGTCCAAATGACTTTTATGAAACGTTTAAAAAAGCTGAGGCAGATAAACCTATTTTAATGATTAGTATGTCTAAAGCTTTAAGCTCAACTTATGAAAATGCATTAATTGCGAAAAAACAAATTTTAGATGAAGAACCCTCTAGAGAAATTGCAGTTATTAATGCTAAAACTGCCTCTTGCGGTATCGGATTACTTATTCACGAAACACAAAAAAAACTTAATGAAAATTATGACTTTAAATCTCTTGTTTCGCACTTAGAAGAAAAAGTTGAAGATATGAGCACGCTTTTTATATTGAAGTCCTTAAATAACCTTATTTTAGGTGGACGCTTAGACAGAGTTAAAGGGGCTATAGCAAAAACATTAAATATAAAACTATTATTAAAAGCTAGTGAAGAAGGCGCTGTAGAAGTCTCAGAAAAAATACGTGGTAATAAAAGAGCTCTCAAACGTTTTATTAATCAAATTGAAGAATACGTCACTAACGTTGAAGATAAAACAATTGTGATGACACATACTAATGCGCCAGAATATGGACGAACGGTGCTAAATAAAATCCTAGAAAGATATCCTTTTAAAGAAGCGTATTTAACTGAAACAGGTCCACTTATTTCAACTTATGCTGATGATGGCGGATTGGTTATTTCATTTTTCAATACATAAAACAAGCTGTTAATTTTTTAACAGCTTGTTTTTTATTCATAACTAATTTTTAAATCACCTGGTTTAATCCAGTTTCTTTTTTTCATATAAAAGGCAATTAATATACTAATAAATGCTGGTGCAATAAAATGCATAACAATCATTAAAATGAAAACATTTACTGTAAAGCCCATCGTTTCTAACATCATAATTTGACCTACAAAACCGCTCGTTCCCATCCCTGCTCCAGCTGTATTATTAGTTATTTCAAACAGCGTAATACCTATTGGGGCTATAATCGCACCCGCTATCGTTGGTGGAATAAGAATTAATGGATTTCTAATGATATTAGCTACTTGTAACATTGATGTACCTATACCAAGTGCAATAAAACCACCTATTCCATTTTCTTTGTAACTTGTTGATGCAAAACCAATCATTTGAGCAGAGCAACCAAGTGCAGCGGCTCCTGCTGCTAATCCATCTAAAGAGAGCATAAATGCTATTGCAACACTTGATATGGGTGCTGTCAAAGCCCAACCCATCAAGACGGCAACAACAACTCCCATAATAATTGGTCTTTGAGTTGTCGACCAATTTATTATCTCACCGAACCAGATCATAAATGAAGCTACAGGTATCCCGATAAACTTACCTACATAAAAACCAGTAAATATTGTTGCAAGTGGCGTTACAATAATATCAACTCGTGTTAATTTATAAAATAACTTTCCTACTTCTGTTGCAAATAAAGCTGCCACATAACTTACTGCAGGACCTCCTAAATCTGCCCCGTAAGCTCCAGCAAATAAGACAGCAAATAATACAAGTGGAGGCGCTTTTAACCCATAAGCAATTGCAACTCCGATTGCTCCACCCATAATTTTATTATCCATCGCAAAACTTCCCATTTCGATTAACGCTTCAATTCCTAACTGTTCACCTGTTGTTTTAATAATCAGCCCAATAATTAATGATGAAAATAAACCTAACGCCATATAACTAAGCGCTGTAATTGTATATTCTCTAATTGAAAGACTAATTCCTTTTTTTTGTAAATACTTAACCACATCTATACACCCTTTACAATTGTCTTGTCACGTGTATGTATTATTATACATTTAACTATGTGATTGCAAGCTATAACGCGTTTTATTGCTAATAAAAATATAATTAGCTATAATTTAAGTAGATATCGATTAGGAGGACTATCATGGACCAATCAAATCAAAACATGACTTCACTTCAAAATATAATTAGAAATAGACGCGCCGTAAAAAAAGGCTATACTGATAAAGAAGTTACCACAGATATAGTTAAAGAGCTTTTATCTGATGCAAGTTGGGCACCAACGCACGGTATGAGAGAGCCTTGGCGTTTTGTTTTTGTTCATCAGGATCGTTTACCAGAGTTTGCAAAAAAAGTGGCTCAGACGTATCCAGAAATGTTACATGAAAATAGAGAAGCTTACTTAAATGAACCTAATGCTATTTTAGTAGCTATTATGGATGAACCACAACAACAAAAACAGTACGATGAAAACTTTGGAGCTATTGCAAGCTTAATCCAAAACTTTTGGTTGCTTGCTTGGGAAAAAGGTTTAGGTGTCGTTTGGAAAACAAATCCACACATTTATGATGATTCAGTTGCTGAAATTGTTGGCATAAAAGATCATGAAAGAATTATTGGATTTATTCATCTTGGTTACTTTGATGAAGAGCCAGAAGTTAAAGAGCGTACAGATATTAATCATTTGTTTTCTGTTTATTAAAAGACATCTAAGGGTAAATCCTTAGATGTTTTTTAATTGATTTATGATTCAATTTTTTATTTACCTTATTAATTATCAGAATTAAATGACTTTTTTGATTTAAATGTTTATTTAATATTGACTTGCAGAAAAAAATCAGATATGATTACATTCAAATAGATAATACAGATGCGCAGACAAAAGTGTAAGTAGTTAATTAATTTCAATTCAAAGAGAGCTAGTGGTGGTGAAAACTAGTAATTGACTAATTAATGAATGGGCTTTTGAGCATTCGACCGAAAAGAAATGAGTAGGCTCGAACGACTTCATCCATCGTTACTAGGAATGAGCAGATGATTTGTCTGCTAATTAAGCTGAGTTCAGTTTTTTTGAACTAATCAAAGGTGGCACCGCGATTCCCTCGTCCTTATTATGGATAGAGGTTTTTTTATTTTTAAATATAATAAATTAATGATTAAGGATAGTAAATATAACTATCATTTTACAGAGAGTAAGTGATGCTGAGACACTTGCAAATGAGATTATATTGAATGGTCTTATGAGAGTTTCTTTGAAATTATAGTAGAAGAAAACGGCTTCCACCGTTATCAGGATAAGATATAATGATTGTATCTGATTAGAGATGAAACATATTTTGTTTCAAACTTGAGGTGGCACCACGACTATATTCGTCCTCTACAAATGTAATTACATTTGTAGAGGATTTTTTTATTCTAATTTGGAGGTAATTAAAATGACTACAAAAAAATCAGTCTTTAAAATAAAAACAATTAATGGAGATACATTAACACCGGTTACCATTTTCAAAAAATTAATTGGTAATAAAAAATTTTTACTAGAAAGTTCTTTTCAACATGAAACAAAAGGAAGGTATTCATATATTGGTACAAATCCATATGAAGAAATTATTGGATATACTAATAAAACAATTGTTCGTAATCTACAAACACACAATGAAACAACTTTTAATGTAGATGCATTAACGTATATTAAACATAACTTTACAAAAATTAATACACCACTTCCGCTTCCTTTTTCTGGTGGAGCAATTGGTTTTGTTGGATATGATGCTTATAGACAATATGCAGATATTGGTATTGAATTAACTGACGAAATTAATATTCCTGACATTCATTTTATGGTTTATGAAGACATTGTGGTTTATGAACATACTAATGAAAAAGTTCATATCATTTCACTTAACATAAATCAGGTAAGTGATGACCTTTTAGATTCACGTATCAATCATTTAAATAAACAATTAGAACAGTCTATTACACTCGATCAACCCGAACTAATTCAATTAGATTTTGTTCCAAATGTAAGTAAAGAGCAATTTATAAAACAAGTTAACCAAGCTAAAGAAGCAATAGACAATGGTGAAGCAACACAAATTGTCTTATCTCAAAAAATGACGTCTCCTATGAATGAAGATCCGTTTTCATTTTATCGCCATTTAAGATCAAGTAACCCGTCACCTTATATGTTTTATCTTGATTTTAGCGATTATCTAATTATCGGTGCTTCACCTGAGGCACTCGTTCAAGTGACTAATAATCAAGTCACTACTAATCCCATTGCCGGAACAAGACCACGTGGTAAAAATGAACTAGAGGATAACCAGCTTGCCTTAGAGCTGCTTGCCGACCCTAAAGAAATTGACGAACATGATATGTTAGTTAATTTAAGTAAAACCGATTTAAGTACTATTTGTACTGAGAAATCAATTACTCTACCTGTTTATAAACAAATTGAAAAATATCAACATGTTATGCATATCGTATCTGAAGTCCAAGGCACCTTGTTAGAAAACAAAAGCAGCATTGACGCTTTAATCGCTTGTTTACCAGCTGGAACAGTTTCTGGAGCACCAAAAACGCGCGCGATGCAAATCATCAATGATATTGAAGATACAAAACGTGGGTTTTATGCAGGTGGAGTTGGCTACATTACTTATAATCATGATCTGAATTTAGCTATTTCAATTCGATCGCTTGTTATTAAAGATAAAACGGCTCACCTTCAAACAGGTGCTGGAATAGTAAAGGATTCAATCCCTGAAAAAGAATATGAAGAAACACTCCATAAAGCGAGATCATTAATGGAATTAACTAAGTAAAGGAGAATAAACATGAAACCATTTCTAGAAAAAATTATGAATCGTGAGAATTTAACGATAGAAGAAACTGAAAAAGCTATTAGCCTTTGCTTTGAAACGGATGTAACAGATACTGAGATGTCTGCCTTTTTAACTGCCCTTAAAGTTAAAGGTGAAACTGCTGATGAAATGACAGGTATTGTGAATACGATTCGTTCTTATTCAGATTATCAGTCAATCACTTTACCTAACATTATGGATAATTGTGGAACTGGTGGTGATCAGTCATATAGCTTTAATATTAGTACTACGGCTGCTTTTGTTATTGCTGGAGCTGGTGTGAAAATCGCTAAGCATGGTAACCGGAGCATTTCAAGCAAAACAGGTAGTGCAGATTTGCTTGAACATTTAGGGATTTCTCTTGAGTTTACTAAAGATGATGTTGAACATTTACTTAAAACAAATAATATTGCTTTTTTATTTGCCCCACATATTCATAATAAATTAAAAACGTTTATAAAAACAAGATCTGAATTAGGGTTGCCGACTGTTTTTAATTTGATTGGTCCCTTAACAAATCCAATTGACCTCGACTCTCAACTGCTTGGGGTTTACAGACGCGATATGTTAATGACTGTTGCAGAAACACTTAAAAACTTAGGTAGACAACGTGCTGTAGTTATTAATGGTGCAGGCGAAATGGATGAAGCTTCTTTAGCAGGTACAAACCACTTAATTTTGCTTGAAAATAATAAATTAACCGAATTTACAATTACGCCAGAAGATATTGGATTACCTCGTTACGATAATAGTGCTATCTTAGGCGGAGACGCTAAGATGAACGCTGACATTCTTTACTCTGTATTAAATAATGAACCTAGCGCTTATTTAGATACTGTTTTATTAAATACTGGGCTTGCACTATTTGCTAATGGCCATGTAGATACAATAAAAGATGGCATCGACGAAGCTCGTATTAGTATCAGTTCAGGAGCTGCTTTAGAAAAATTAACTACACTGATTCATTATAGTAAAAACAAAGTGGAGGCATAATCATGACAATTTTAGATAAAATAATTGAAGTAAAGAAACAAGAAGTTCAAAAATTAAAAACACAAACATTTAAACCTTATCAAGGTAAAAAAATTAAATCGTTTAAAGATCATTTAAAACATTTAACACACATGGGCATCATTGCAGAAATTAAACGAGCATCTCCTTCTAAAGGAATAATCAATGAAGATGTTGATCCTGTTAAACAAGCTAAAATATATGAAAAAAATGGTGTACAAGCAATTTCAGTGTTAACCGATAATCTATTTTTTAAAGGGTCAATGGATGATTTAATTGCTGTAAGAAAAGCTGTAGATTTACCTATTCTTTGTAAAGACTTTATTATTGATGAAGTCCAAATCAATCAAGCACATGCAGCTGGTGCAAATATTATTTTGCTTATTGCAGCAGCACTTGATGACCAGATGTTAAATGCATTAAATAAACATGCACTTTCATTAGGTCTTGAAGTACTCTTTGAAGTTCATAATGAAGCTGAAATGAGACGCGTACTTCAATTAAAACCAGATTTAATTGGAATAAATAATCGTGATTTAAAAACATTTAATGTTGATTTAAATACTACAAACAAGCTTCAACATATGGTAGAAAATACAAATACGATACTGATTAGCGAAAGTGGAATTGAGACATCTAAAGATGTTGAAGTTATTGCTCGTTCAGGCGCTAAAAGTATTTTAATTGGTGAAACATTAATGAGAGCAAATCAACTTAATCAAACAATTAAAAGTTTACAAGTTAAGTTAAATGAGGTGACATAATGCTTGTTAAAATATGTGGTATTACAACGCTTGATGCAGCTCGTGTTGCTGTAAATGAAGGGGCTGACTTTATTGGTTTTGTCTTTGCACCAAGTTCAAGACAAATTGAACCCAAAAAAGCACGTGAGATTGCTAGACAATTACCTCCTACCATTAAAAAAGTTGGTGTGTTTGTAAATGAAAAAATAGAACACATTGAAGTAATTGCACAGCAAGTTCAGTTAGATTACATTCAACTTCACGGAGATGAAACAGCAGCATTTGCAGAAAACTTATCATTACCCGTTATTAAAGCTTTAACAGTGAGTGATCAACTCATTTTTGATTTAAGCCATTTTCCTGCGAGCTATTTCATTGTTGATAGTCCTGGTAAAAACTATCGAGGAGGTTCTGGCAAAACGTTTGACTGGTCAAAATTAATAAAATTAAATATTAATTTAGATAAAGTATTGTTAGCCGGTGGTTTAAATGAAAAAAATGTTGCTTCTGCAATTCAACTGGTAAATCCTGCAGGTGTTGATGTATCAAGTGGTGTTGAAAGCAATGGAAAAAAAGATTTAATAAAAATCAAACAATTTATTAATTTAGCTAAAGAAAGGACGACAATTTAATGACAACATATAAAATGCCAAATTTAGAAGGTAAGTATGGAAAATATGGAGGACGTTATGTCCCTGAATTACTTATGCCCGCATTAATCGAACTTGAAAACGCGTATAAAGAAGCCAAGGAAGATCCCTCATTCCAAGATGAAGTTAATTATTATTTAAAACAATACGTCGGACGCGAAACGCCTCTTTATAAGGCTGACAATCTAACTAAAAAATTAGCTGGTGCACAAATTTATCTGAAACGTGAAGACCTTAACCACACTGGTGCTCACAAAATAAACAACGCGATTGCCCAAGCTATTTTAGCTAAGCGTATGGGAAAGAAAAAAATCGTTGCTGAAACAGGTGCTGGCCAACATGGTGTGGCTACAGCTACAGTTTGTGCTTTACTTGATTTAGAATGTATTATTTTTATGGGTGAAGTCGATATTAAAAGGCAAGAACCTAACGTGTTTAGAATGGAATTGCTTGGTGCTGAGGTAAGAAGTGTACCAAATGGGAGTGGAACATTAAAAGATGCTGTTAATGAAGCTTTACGCTACTGGGTTGCACATGTTGAAGACACGCATTACATTTTAGGTTCCGTTGTCGGCCCACACCCTTTCCCTATGATTATTAGAGACTTTCAATCTGTGATTGGTTCTGAAGCTAAAAGACAATTTAAAGAGCAAACAGGCACTCTTCCAGATGCATTAATTGCCCCTGTTGGTGGTGGTAGTAATGCTATGGGATTATTTTATCCATTTATCAATGATTCTAGCGTTAAAATTTATGGCATTGAAGCTGGTGGACTCGGTATAAAAAGCAATAAACATTCAGCTGCCGTAACAACAGGAACTACGGGAATTTTACATGGAACAATGACTGAACTTCTTCAAGATGCACACGGTCAAATTACTGAAGCATTCTCTATTTCTGCAGGCTTAGATTATCCTGGCGTTGGACCTGAACATAGTCATTTACATGACATAAATCGCGTAACTTATGATTCTATTACCGACGACGAAGCTTTAGAGGCATTTCAATTGCTGTCTCAAATCGAGGGAATTATTCCTGCTTTAGAAAGTGCACACGCAGTAGCTTATGCAATGAAATTAGCGCCTCAAATGAAGCCTGAGGAATCAATTATCATTTCTCTTTCTGGACGTGGAGATAAAGATATTAATCAAGTTAGAAATCTACTAAAAGGAGATAAAATTGTTGAGTAAAACAAAACTTGAATTACATTTAAAAAATAAAATAGCGACAGGAAATAAATTATTTATTCCTTATATTATGGCAGGTGATGGCGGCCTTGATACCTTAAAAGAAAACATTCTTTTCTTAGAATCTTGTGGTGTTTCTGCCATTGAATTAGGGATACCTTTTTCAGATCCTGTCGCTGATGGCCCCGTTATCCAAGCAGCTGGATTACGGTCATTAGAAGCCGGTACAACATTAATGGGTGTGCTCGAGACATTGAAAACGTTTATTGATGAAGTTAATATTCCTATTATTTTAATGACTTACATTAATCCTATTTTCAATTACGGTATTGAAAAATTTGCAAAAGATTGTAAACAAGCTGGTGTTAGTGGTGTAATTATTCCTGATGTGCCTTATGAAGAAGAAGCATTTCTTTTAGCTCCTCTTCATACTAATGATATTGCATATATAAGATTAGCTGCTTTAACAAGTACCCAAGAGCGACTGAATAAAATCGCTAATGATTCAGAAGGTTTTCTCTATGCAGTATCGGTCACAGGGACAACAGGAAAGCGTGCTGAGCATCAAGAACGCGTTTATGACTACTTATCTAACTTAAGTGAAGTAAGTAAGGTTCCAGTTCTTGCAGGCTTTGGTATTTCTAATGCCAATCAAGCCAAAAAGATGCATAAAGTCTGTGATGGAGTCATTGTAGGCAGCGCAATTGTTGATTTGCTTCATCAAAAAAAATATGATGATATTATAAACTTTATTCAATCAAGTTTATAAAAAAATCCCCTTTAACTTTTCAGCTAAAGGGGATTTTTAATTTACCATGTTGACCATTCTGTTTGCAATAATCCCAAATCATGTAAAAAACTGATTAGAATTTTTTCTTTATATGGCTTTAATGCTTCTTCAGTACACTCATCATGGGGCTTATATTCCAGTTGCTTTGCCATCTCTAAGTCTGAATCCTCTAAATAATTTGTTGCACCCGAATCTTCAAAACAAGTTGGCGCAATATATGTCTTATAAGTATGCTCTAATATTAAGCGTGTATCTTCACGTGGTTTTGTTTCTTTTTCAAAAACAAATCCTACAATGAAAGCACCCAAAATGATGATTCCAACAATAATTAAAGTTTTTTTCATAACTACCTCTCCAGCATAATTTTTTTACTCTCTTCATTGTAACTGTTTTTAAAGAAAAAAGTGTGGAATAACTTTGAACATTTTCATTCAAATAATTGTTTGATTGACTTTCATTAAACAAAGTTTTATAGTTTAACTATATACAAATGATCATTTGAATGAGGTGGAAATATGTCTACTATTAATAAAAATAATACTTGCGACACTTTTTTTTATAATGAAAAATTAGTTAATCAAATAAAACCTAAAATGAGCGATGTAATAGGGGTAGAAAAAATATTTAAGGCCTTAGCTGATCCCACTAGACTTAAAATCGCCTATGCGTTAACACTCTCTGAAGAGTTATGTGTTTGCGACGTCGCTAATATTATCGAATCAAGTTCTGCTACAGCATCTCATCATTTACGTTTACTCTATACGATGAAATTAGCTAAACAGCGAAGAGAAGGTAAACTCATATTCTATTCGCTAGATGATGACCACGTCAGACAACTTGTTTATATAGCAATGATTCACGCTAAAGAAGGTGTTATAAATGAATAGCCAAGAATATCGCTTACAAGGATTAACATGTGCTGATTGTGCAAAGCAATTCGAAAAAAACATCCGTAGTATTGATACTGTCGATGATGTTATATTAAATTTTGGCGCATCAAAAGTGACTGTCACTGGGGATGTTACTACTGAAGAATTAGAGAAGGCTGGAGCCTTTGATAACATTAAAGTTATCAAAGCTAATCATAGTAACTCTTTTGAAAAAATACCTTTTTTTAAAAAGAGACAAAATATATTGATGGTTGCATCTTTAATATTCTTAATTATAGGCTATACTACTTCCTTCACAATAGGATCTAAATCTCCTATCACAATTGGTCTTTTTGCAACTGCTATAATAGTTGGTGGTTTTGATATGTTTATGACTGGCCTTAGAAATTTAAGTAAATTTATATTTGATATGAAAACATTAATGACTATTGCCGTTATTGGTGCTGCTATTATTGGAGAGTGGGCAGAAGGTGCTGCTGTTGTATTTCTATTTGGCGTTAGTGAAGCACTTGAAGAATATTCAATTAATAAAGCAAGACAATCGATTCACTCACTTATGGATATCGCACCTAACGTAGCTTTTGTTCGAAAAGGTAAAAACATTGTCGAGCGTCATGTTGATGATATAAAAATTTCTGACATTATGGTTATTAAACCTGGTGAAAAAATACCAATGGATGGACAAGTGATTAAAGGTCACACTTCAATTAATCAAGCAGCTATTACTGGTGAATCAATGCCTGTATATAAAACAAAAGGCGATGAAGTATTTGCTGGAACCTTAAACGAAGAAGGATCCATTGAGGTAATGGTTACTAAACTAGTTGAAGACACTACAATTGCAAAAATCATTCATTTAGTTGAAGAAGCTCAAGCTGAAAAGGCTCCTGCACAAAAGTTTGTTGATCAATTTGCAAAATATTATACACCATCTATTATCATCATAGCTATTTTAGTTGCAATCATACCACCTATTTTCCTAAGTGGTGATTGGTCACACTGGGTTTATCTTGGACTAGCTACTTTAGTTGTTGGTTGCCCTTGTGCTCTTGTTATCTCTACTCCTGTAGCAATTGTTACAGCTATTGGGAACGCTGCTAAAAACGGTGTTCTAATCAAGGGAGGTATTCATTTAGAAGAAGCTGGTCAACTTGATGCTATAGCCTTTGACAAAACAGGTACATTAACAAATGGTACACCTGAAGTTACTCAGATTATTCCATTAAACAAACAATCTGAAGCAGAAATATTAAAAATAGCGACTGCAATAGAATCATTTTCACAACATCCTATTGCTTCGGCCATTATTCGTAAAACAAAAGACGAAAAATTAACACCCTTACAGGCTACCGACTTCCAATCTATTACTGGTATGGGTGCTAAAGCAAATATAGATGATGAAGTTTATTATATTGGCAGTCCTAAGCTTTTTAAAAACAGAGTTAATAATTCTTTACAAATCGATGAAATTACTCGACTACAGACCGAAGGAAATACAGTCATGATTTTAGGTACAGAGAAAGATTTAATTGGCATTATTGCTGTCGCTGACAAAATTCGTAATAAAAGTATTTCTATCATCAAACAATTGAAGGAATTAGGTATTAAACACACAATCATGTTAACAGGGGACAATCAAGCAACTGGAGAAACCATTGCTAATCAACTTGGGATAGATTCTGTTAAAGCTGAATTACTACCTGAAGAAAAACTCAGTGAAATCAGCAATCTCAAAAAAAATTACGGAAGTGTTGCCATGGTTGGTGATGGTATTAACGACGCACCGGCTTTAGCATCTGCTTCAGTTGGAATTGCAATGGGTGGTGGCGGTACAGATGCTGCTTTAGAGACCTCAGATATTGCTTTAATGGCTGATGATCTAAATAAATTACCTTATACAATTAATTTAAGTAGAAAATCTGTTCAAATCATTAAGCAAAATATTTCATTCGCGCTAGGATTAAAAATAATTGCGCTACTCCTTGTTATTCCCGGCTTATTAACTTTATGGATCGCAATTATAGCAGATGTTGGTGCGACAATCTTAGTTGTGCTTAATTCCATGCGCTTAATAAGAACAAGAAAGTTTTAAGTTTAACATCAATATTTCCCGGGTAATAATAAACTATAAATATAAAGAAAGGAGCCTTATCATGAAAAAATTAATTATCTTACTTTTATCAAGTGTATTTTTATTAGGAATTACAGGCTGTGGAAGTAATAACGAGGATTCAACAGCACCTGCTGAAGATGAAGTTACATCAGAACCTAAACAAGATGAAAACACTTCTACTCAAGATGAAGCTACATCAGAACCTGAACAAGACCAAAGCACTTCTACTCAAGATGAACAATCAACAAATAAAGATTCTGAATTTGACTTTATTGATTTTGAACTTGAAGTTGAATACGCTGATAACAAAGAGTACGAAGCAGATTATGAATTAGAAAACAATCAAATCGAAGCTAAGATTGAAGATGATCTTAATGGGGTTAAATTAAAAGATAATGAAGCACTTGAAAAGCTAGAACCCATCTTAAAAGATTTACAGGTGAAACAAGATACTTCTAAACAAGATGCGATTAATGAAGTTATCAATGCTTTTAATTTACCTGAAGATTATCATAAATTTGAATTAAAAATCACTTTTGATGATCAAACTGAAGTTGAATTTGAAGATAAAAAATAATTAAAAAAACATCTCACTTGTGAAAGTGAGATGTTTTTTAGCCTTTAACACATAATTTTTTATTGCGATATAAACCAAATGTTTTTGTTAGTAGATAAATAGCCAAGAAAATTAATCCTATGATTTGTAAATGAATCAGCCATTTTAAATAAATTAATTCTGTTAATTCATACATCAGAAATGTTGCATTTGTTACTGCTGCTGTTGGGAATAACATTGCCCACCACGATACAAAAAATGGAACTTGTAAATAGTGTTTAATTTGATATAAAAACAACAATCCTAAATAAAATGCTAAACCATATAAAATAAATGCAAATGCACTTGCTTGACCAAATATCTTAACATAGGACATAAAACCGATTGCTGGAGGAGCTAGTAAGATAAAGACCGTTGGACGTAACATATCAGGTAATGGTCCTTTGAAAAACATACGATTCATAAATAAAGTAAAATAGATAATACTAAAAATAATACCTAAACTAAAGTAAAATATATTTATTTCTAAGCCAACATGATAGACACCCGCTAGTGGCACAACAATATTTCCAACAATAGGAATAAACCAAACGGGGTTAAATTGTTCAATTTTTAAAGATTGTTTCCACATTAGGCCTGTTAGTAAAAATAAAGTCAAGATTAATTGAAGAATCGCTCCTAAAGCCCACGTAATAAAGGATATAGTTTCATTTACATCATAAAAAATTAAACCTATCATTAATAAACTAATAGAAATTGCTCCGAAAAAATTCATCTTTACTGGATGGTTTATCTCTGCTTTTATATCGTTTGGATATTTAATTACTCGATATAAAAAAATACTGAAAATAATTACAAAAATTAAAATTGTTAAAATGAATAATACAACAGAAATAACTGGCATTAAATCATACATCAATTCATACTGCTTTACAGCAAATGTTGTACCAGCTAATCCCATTACACTAGCAAATAATGCAATCGGGAAATAGCGTAAACCTCTTTCATTTTCCAATACATTCACCCTCCACATATATTGTTCTTATCTTAACAATACGTAATTTTAATGATACCGTCATCTTTTTTGCTTACACATACCCCTATAGGCATATAAAAATCTTTTTCTGTTACATAATGTTACAATATAATTAATTGATAGAGGAGGAATCACAATGACTAAATTCAAAGATTTAACATCTTTAGAAGAGGTAAATAATTTTATTAAACAAAATCAACTGACTTTCTTATATTTTACAACTCCTAACTGTAGTGTTTGTCATGGTTTACAACCTCAAATTGAAGAAATGATGACTCAGTATCCTGAAATTAAAGCACGACACATTGATGCAAGTAAAGTTCCTGAAGCAGCTGGGCAGTTCTCAGTTTTCACTGCACCTGTTTTACTCCTTTTTGTTGAAGGTAAAGAATATTTACGTGAAGCACGTATCGTCCAAACCCAAAAATTAAATGATGATCTAAAACGAATTTATACAAATTTAGTTAATTAACTATTTTATTTTTTATAAAAAAGACCCTCTAATATATAATATATTAGAGGGTCTTTATTTTAATTAGATTAATTAAAATCAATAACTTTACCTATATCTCAATTTTTTTCTCTATGATAAAGTCTGATAATACTTCCCATACCTTATCCATTTCTTGCTTTAATAAAACAAGATCAGATGCTAACCATCTTAAATTAACAGCTTTCTTTTCAAGAAGTGCTGCTCCAACTTTTACACCTTCTATTTTTTGAAGTTCTTCATTTAATTGTTTAATATCGATTTTTTCAACATCAGGATTAACAAACCATAAAGAACCAACATATAAGTGATTTTCAAGTAAACCTAATTGACCTAAATCAGTTTGGTTAGGTGAAAATGAAAGTGCATCATAAATTAAACACTCATCTTCTAACCATACTTGAAAATTAGTTTTTAAATTTTCATATTTTAATTTTTCACCATGTGTTGCGCGACCAGGAGCTAATATTTCTCCCCAAAGTAATGATGCATCTTTTGCCATATTAATAACTGTTTTACCTTTAAACTTAGCTGTTTCATATGGAATCATGGCTTCTGTCTTCCAAGCAAGTGTAGCTTTTGGACCAATAGAGACATCTATATTTTGAGTACTCCACATTCCGTTAAATGATGGATATGCTTTCGTTGCAGATTGTGGAATTAAACAAACATTCGCATCTTCTGCAAGGTTGATTTCAAATTTATTCTGGTCTCCAGCTACGAGTCCTCCTGAAGTTTCCACCATATAAACTGTTGCTTCTGATGGATTTTTAGGATTTATGTGTAATGCACGGCCTGATCTAAGGGGTGGTAATTGATAATAATTTTCTATAATCGTTTTACCATGACGTTTCTCAAAGTTTAATGACAGTTGACCATAGTGACTCGGCCTATTAGACGGACTTTTTCGCAGAGTCATCAGATACCACTTCCAACAATATATCAGATTTAATCCAAGATATAACTTCGTCAACACCTTTATCGGTTCTTATATCTGTAAAAGCAAATGGACGATCATTTCTTGATTTTTTTGTATCTTTTACCATTTCATCTAAGTCAACACCTACATGCGGTGCAAGATCAGTTTTATTTACTACTAAGAAATCTGAACGAGTTACACCCGGACCACCTTTTCTTGGAATGTCACCACCTGCAGAAACATCAATAACATAAATAAATGCATCAACTAATTCCGGACTGAATGTTGCTGATAAGTTATCTCCACCACTTTCAACAAGAATAATATCTAAATCATCATAACGATCTTTTAATTCATCAATTGCTTCAAAGTTCATTGAAGCATCTTCTCTAATCGCTGTATGAGGACATCCTCCTGTTTCAACACCAATAATTCGATCTGATTCGATAACATTTTCTTTAATAAGATAATCAGCGTCTTCTCTTGTATAAATATCATTTGTTATAACACCTATGCTGTAATCGTCTTTCATTTTACTAACAAGTGCTTTAACTAATGTTGTTTTTCCTGTTCCTACTGGACCGCCGATTCCTAGATGTACTGTTTTACTCATTTAAACCCTACAGTAGTAGCAGGTCTATTATTACTAAGTCCTATTGCGACAGTTTCAATTATTGCACCAATCATGTTTAGTGAGATTCCTTCATTTATTCAAATCCTTGGTGTGGTTATTGTTCTTCTTGCAGTAGCTTATCAAAATGGTGTGCATAAAATGTTTATGGGAAAACCAAAGAAAGAATAGCGAAATAAATTAAACCTTATAAAAAACACTTCGAATAGTTCAAAACTATTTCGAAGTGTTTTTTTATTTTTGTTTATAATTATTGTATTCATTCTTTTTTTGATCCAATGGTCCTACAAATTTATCCCAATTTATAATTTTTTCTAAAATCAGTGCTATAACGATACCAACTAATAGTCCATTACTTAGAAATGGTCTAATAGAACTATGAAGTGACTCAAAATAACTTGCTGGAAATGTCATTATAACTACACCAACAAATAAAGGTAGTGCTGACCGATACACATTTAATGTATTTAAATTTATTTGCTTAAAAAAGTCCATTGATGAATTAAATAATTGTAAGTAGGCAACAAATAAAACAGCACTTCCTATGCTTAACGGTAATAATGAGAAAAATTCACCTATGGGAGTAATGATTCCCATTAAGAAAAAGAGTAGACTGCCAATAATAAATGGAAGTTTTTCATATATATTCGTTTGTTTTAAGAAACCAATTGATGATACATAAGGAGCATAAGGTACTAATCCAAAGATTCCTGCTACAATTGTTGCAATTCCTGTGATTGAAAATGATGACATATAATCTCGTTTTGTCGTTTTAACGTTTAATAGTGCATCTGTTCCTTTTAAAGCACCAAATGTATTCGAAGTATTTAACAAACCAGCTATAATTACCGTAAAGACAATTCCCGTATTCCAAACAGGTTCTCCTAACGGAAATAATTTGTTTACTTTGGTTGTATCACTTTGTATTGCACTCTTTTCATTTGGAAATAATATTACAAATAGTATCCAACCTAAAATTATCCCTATTAATAATGCATAACTTCTAATATTTGCAGGTGATTTAATACTTATTATTATAACGATTAACACAATAGAAAGAGATAATGCAGAAATCGGTAAGTCGATCATGATACTATCTGCTGCTTGATTTCCAAATGGGATATGTAACATGCCTTTTAAAAATATTTGAATTAAAGTAAGGCCAAGCAAAAACATAAACACACCCATGACACCTGGTGTAAATAATTTAGCAAGTAAGGGACCAATACCTAGTATACCAATTAAAATCGTAATTATTCCTGAAATGACAACTCCAATGACTAAACTACCTCCTAGAGTAGTTAGTGATAACCCTTGTGCACTTGAAGTCACAACTAACGTTAAATATATTCCCCACCACAAGCCTGATTGTCCCTCTAAAATTGGACGACCATGTCCAAAAAGAGCTTGTGCCAAACAAGCAAGTCCAGTTACAATAAACGACATTTGAAGTAAAGACACAACTTCTCCTTGATTTAATTCAAAAGCCTCACCGACCGTAATCGGTATAATAACAATGTTAGCAAATATAAAAAAGAACCATTGTAAACCAGCTAATAAATTTTGTGCTTTAAGAATATTATCCACACTATCCCTCATCTCTTTGTTGTATGCTTCAAATAATAATCATAGCGTATCATAGAACTGATTACTAATTCAGTTATTTTCTTAAAATATCGTAGATTGTAGTTTTTTAAAATATGTAGTATAATAAAAAGTCGACTAGTACACGCATAGGATGCGAAAAGCTAGAAAAATTTGAGGTGAGAAGCTTGAGGAATTTTATTTCTTCTAAAATGGGATTCTTTACAATTGCTGCTATTTTAATTTGGATAAAATCCTATTATGTTTATTTAATAGAATTCAACTTGGACGTTCAAAGTCTTTTTCAACATGTTCTATTATTAATTAATCCACTAAGCTCAACACTTGTATTTCTAGGTATTGCCTTATTTGCAAAAGGAAGACGAATTGGTGGATATATGATTATTATTTACTCATTTATGAGTTTATTACTTTATTCAAACGTTGTATTCTACAGATTTAATAGTGATTTTATTACGTTACCTGTCTTGACTCAAACAAGTAATTTTGGAAGTTTGGGAAGTAGTATCGCAGATCTTGCTTATTGGACAGACGTTATTTACTTTCTAGACATCATATTACTTATCGTTTTATTTAGGTCAAGTAGACAAATTTGGTCGAGTGCAAGAATGAAAATGAGACAACCAATTATTATTATAGCAAGTGGACTTTTACTCTTTTCGATTAATTTAGGATTAGCGGAAATGGATCGTCCAGAATTATTAAAAAGAACATTTGACCGAAATTACATTGTTAAATATTTAGGTGCCTATAACTTTACAATTTATGATATTATTCAAAACGTTAAATCATCATCAGAACGTGTTTTAGCAGATAGTAATGACATTACTGAAGTAAAAGATTACTTATCTAATAAGTATGCGGAACCTAATGAAGATTTATTCGGTGTTGCTGAAGGTAAAAATATAATTAAAATTCATTTAGAATCTTTTCAATCATTTTTAATTGATTATGAATTACATGGAGAAGAAGTGACGCCTTTTCTAAATAAGTTAGTAAACGATAACCAACAAGACTTCACTTATTACAAAAACTTTTTCCATCAAACAGAACAAGGTAAAACTGCTGATGCTGAATTAATTATGGATAACTCACTGTATGGACTGCCGCAAGGTGCTGCATTTGTCACTAAAAGTAACAATACCTATCAGGCTCTCCCGGCAATCTTAAGTCAAGAACAAGATTATCAGAATGTTGTACTACATGGTGATGGAAAGTCATTTTGGAATCGTGATGAAATTTACAAACAATTTGGTATCGATTATTTCTTTGATGAAGCTTATTATAATATGAGTGATGAACAAGTTATTGGTTATGGTTTGAAAGATAAACCTTTCTTTAAAGAATCAATGCCTTTAATTGAATCATTAGATAAAGATAAACCATTTTATGCGCATTTTATGTCTTTAACACATCATCATCCTTATTTAATTGATGATGAAGATGCAACAATTAAACCTGCTGAAACAGGTGATGGTTCTGTTGATCGTTACTTCCAAACTGCACGTTATTTAGATGAATCACTAGAGCAATTTATTAACGATTTAAAAGAAGCAGATTTATACGATGATTCATTAATTGTGATATATAGTGATCACTACGGGATATCTGATAACCACAATCGTGCTATGGCTGAAATCACTGGAGAAGAAATTACTCCTTATAAAAACGCAGAACTTCAGCGCGTTCCTTTTATGATAAAAATACCTGGAGTAAAAGGACAAGGGATTGTAGATGACTATGCTGGACAAGTAGATGTCGTCCCAACTCTTCTACACTTATTAGGAATTAGAGCAGACAATTATATCAACTTTGGAACTGACTTGTTCTCAAAAGACCATAATGAAACGATTGCCTTTAGAAACGGTGACTTCTTCACGCCTGAAGTAAGTATGGTTAGAGGAACATTTTACGATGAGAAAACAGGCGAAGAACTTGAACCTAATGAAGATTTAGAAAATATTCAAAAACAAGTTCAACAAGAATTAGAGTTATCTGATAAAATTTTACAAGGTGACTTATTAAGATTCCACGTTCCAAATGAAAACTGGGAACCAGTTGATCGAACTAAGTATTTTTATGATGCGAATCAAATTGAAGTTGATGAGTCACTTTATGAAAAATGGTTAAATAGGCCAACACTGCATCCTGAAGAATAATTATTACAAAACATATGAATACAAATAACCAAATCGATAAGCTTTTAATAAAGTCAACCTTAGAATCAACATTCTACACGACTTTATTAAAAGCTTTTTTAAATAGTTTCATTTTTTAATAACTTATCATTAAAAAAAGACTTGCATGAATAAATCATTCACACAAATCTTTTTATAGATAGTTTTATAATAGTCACAGTCGCATAGTTAGTTTTTAATAAGCTTCTGTCAAATTTTCATTACTCGCAAGCTTTTGTATGCGTGGAATCATATCCAAATCGATATTCCCCCCACTTACAATAACACCACAGTGACGCGATTGAATCTTCTCATTATGTGCAAATAATGCTGCAAGAGCAGCAGCTCCTGCTCCTTCCATTAACGTTTTATTTCTTTCAAGCATGTAAAGAATAGCTTGTGCTATTTCTTCTTCAGATACAGTAACTATATCATCGACATATTCGTTAATAATCGGCATAGTAAGTTCACCTGGGTGCTTCACAGCAATTCCTTCTGCTATTGTACTACCTTGTGTTGCGTCATTAATTGTCAGATTATGAAATTTACTATATGTTGCTGACATATTACTAGCTTGCACACCAATAATACGAATGTTTTTGTTAACATGTTTTGCAGCAATCGCAATTCCACTTATTAAACCGCCACCACCAATTGGAACGATAAATGTATCAATTCGATCTTCTTGCCTTAATGCTTCCATGGCTATTGTTCCCTGACCTGCTATAATATCATAATCATCAAACGGGTGAACATACGTCGCACCTTCTTCGACTTGCCTTATCATTGAGGCCTCATAGGCTTCTTGAAAGGAAGCTCCATGTAAAACAACTTCTGCACCATAGTTTTGAGTTGCTTCTACTTTTGCATGTGGTGTGCTTTCTGGCATATAAATAATAGCATTTACACCTAATTTCCTTGATGCATAAGCTAATCCTTGAGCATGATTACCAGCTGATGCTGTAATAACACCTTTTTCTAATTGTTCATTAGATAATTGCATAAGTTTAAAAGAAGCTCCTCTAAATTTAAATGCACCTGTTTTTTGTTGGTTTTCCATTTTAAAGTACACCTTTTTATCAACAATTTTATTTGTTGTCTCTGATGTAATTAATGGCGTCCTATGAACAATAGGTTTTAAGCGTTCTAATGCTTTGTGTATCTTCTCTCCCGTTACTCCCGTTAAATCCCCAATAAGTCCACACTCCCTAAACCAAGCTTATCATAACTACAATACGCTATTTTCGTAGGCGCTAATCTTATCTTCTACTTTTAATGTAAGAGCAATCTCATCCCAACCATTCATAATGTTTTGACGACGATACTCAGGCATCTCAAAGCTTATTTTCAGATCACGCTCTACATCTGTAATCGTTTTTTCTTCAAGATCTACCGTTAAATTAAGTATACCTTCTTCAGCTTGTTTTAACCAGTCATTAACTTGATCTTTATCAATTTCAATTGGAACTAAACCATTTTTAAATGAGTTATTGTAAAAAATATCTGCGAAATTTGGAGCAATGATTATTTTAAATCCATAATCTAATAGAGACCAGGGAGCATGCTCTCTTGAAGATCCAGAACCAAAATTTTCACCTGCAATTAATACTGATGCATTTTCATATTTAGGTTTATTTAAAATAAAATCAGGACGCTTATTACCATTTTCATCAAAACGCCAATTATAAAATAAAAACTGGCCGAATCCTGTACGTTCAATTCTTGTTAAAAATTGCTTTGGTATAATTTGATCTGTATCAACGTTCGACATGTTAAGTGGAACAGCTAATCCAGTATGTTTTCTTAAAGCTTCCATAATCTATGCAACCTCCTAATAAGTTCTGACATCAACAAAGCGTCCTTCGACCGCTGCGGCTGCTGCCATTTCCGGACTGACTAAATGAGTTCTTGCTCCATTTCCTTGTCTTCCTTCAAAGTTACGGTTTGATGTTGATGCACAACGGCCACCTGGTGGTACAATATCTTCATTCATTCCCAAACACATACTACATCCCGCTTCGCGCCACTCAAAGCCTGCTTCTTTAAATACTTTATCAAGTCCTTTTTCTTCAGCTAATATTTTAACTGAGAATGAACCTGGAACGACTATTGCTGTTACTTTATCACTTACTTTTTTACCCTCAATAATTTTAGCTGCTTTTTCTAAATCACTTAAACGTGAATTTGTACATGAGCCAATAAATACATGATCAATCTCGATTGATTTAATCGGTTGTTTTTCTTCAAGCCCCATGTAATCTAAAGCGCGCTCAAGTGCCGCTTTATCTTCCGTTTCACTAAATGCTGGTGTTGCTCCGCTTACTGGAGCACCCATACCAGGGTTTGTTCCCCAAGTAACTTGTGGTTCTATTTCTGCTGCGTTGATTGTTAGAGTTTTATCATAAACAGCATCTTCATCTGTTTTTAATGCTAACCATTCTTTTGCAAGCTTTTCAAACTCTTCTCCTTTAGGAACATTCTTTCTACCTCTTAAGTATTCTACTGTTTTTTCGTCTGGACTAATAAGACCTGCTCGAGCTCCAGCCTCAATTGACATATTACAGACTGTCATACGCTCTTCCATTGTTAAATCTTTAATTGCTTGACCTGTAAATTCAATAATATAACCCGCTCCCATATTCACGGTATATTTTGAAATAATTGCTAAAATAAGATCTTTTGCTGTGACACCCGTTCCAAGATCTCCTTCAACTTTCACATTAAGTGTTTTTGGTTTTTCTTGCCAAAGTGTTTGTGTTGCAAATACATGTTCAACTTCACTTGTTCCAATACCAAATGCAAGAGCGCCAAATGCACCGTGCGTTGACGTATGACTGTCTCCACAAACGATTGTTTTTCCTGGTTGCGTTAAACCCAACTCAGGTCCAATAACGTGAACAATTCCTTGATCAGGATGATTAATATCTGCTAGTTCAATACCATATTCTTCACAGTTTTTCTCTAATGTTTCAACTTGTAAGCGCGCTGTAGGGTCTTTTATTTCTCCCCGATTACGCGTTGGTATGTTATGGTCCATCGTAGCATATGTTAAATCTGGACGACGTAGTTCTCTGTTTTTTAATCTTAATCCTTCAAACGCTTGTGGTGAAGTTACTTCATGAATTAAATGAAGATCGATATAAATTAAATCTGGCTTACCTTCTTCTGTATGGACAACGTGTTTATCCCAAACTTTTTCAATAATAGTCTTTGGCTTAGTCACTTTGACACCCCCATGAATAATTTATTTTATATTCTCTACGACAACTTTTGTCATTTCGTCAGTTTGTACGACTTTTCCATCTGCAATATTTAAATCTGGCGTATGATAACCTTGTTGCAGACTATCATTAACAGCATTCTCAATTGCTTGTGCTTCTTTTTCCATGCCAAATGAATAGCGCAACATCATCGCAGCAGATAATATCATTCCAAGTGGATTTGCTTTACCTTCACCTGCTATATCAGGCGCAGATCCGTGAACAGGCTCATATAAACCAACTGTATCAGATAAACTTGCTGATGGTAACATACCAATTGAACCAGTTAATACTGAAGCTTCATCACTTAAGATATCTCCAAATAAGTTTTCCGTAACAATGACATCAAAAGATGCTGGATTTGTTATTAATTTCATTGCTGCAGCATCCACCAACATATGATCTACTTTAACATCTGGATAGTCTTTAGACTTCTCTTCAACAATTTCTCGCCATAAGCGACTTGATTCTAAAACATTTGCTTTATCCACAGAAGTCAAATGTTTATTTCTGATTTGTGCACTTTCAAAACCCTTTTCTACAATTCGCTCAATTTCTTTGCGACTATAAACTAAGGTATCCACTGCCACTGTACCATTTTCTCGTCTTTCACGGGGTTTACCAAAGTAGAGACCACCTGTTAATTCACGTACAATTAAAATATCGCTTCCTTTAATAATTTCTTCTTTTAAAGGTGATGCATGAAGCAGTGAATCAAACCCTTTAATAGGTCGAATATTTGAATATAAATTTAATTCTTTTCTGATTTTCAATAAGCCTTGTTCTGGCTTTAAGTCAGTCGGGACATTGTCCCATTTTGTTCCACCTACTGCACCTAGTAAAATCGCATCAGCTGATTTACATGCACTTATTGTCTCATCAGTCAAAGGCACACCATGCTTATCATAAGAAGTTCCACCGATTTCAAATTGCTCAAATTCAAAATGACACTGATAAGTTTCAGCCACTTTATCTAATACTTCTTTTGCACTATTTATTACTTCTTGGCCTATGCCATCTCCAGGTAATAGAACGATCTTTTTACTCACAATTTTCCCGCCTTTAATGATTTCTTTTAATATTTATTTTGCTGCTTGTGATTTTTGTACTTGGTCTTCTATCACATATCTATTTACTGCATTTAAAAAAGCATTTGCTGATGCCTTGATGACATCTTGAGCAGTCGCTCGACCAGTCATTTGTTTATCGTTTACTAATAATTGAACAGTTGCTTCTGCTAGCGCATCTTTTCCTTGGCCAACAGAGCTAATTCGATAATCAATTAATTTTAACTTTTCTTCGATTAAACGATCTAATGTTTCATATAGTGCTTCAACACTTCCGCTTCCAGTACATGCGGCATTAACTTTTTCTTTTTTAGGTGTTGTTAATTCAACTGTCGCTGTCGGAATATTATTTGTTCCATACTGTACTTGGAACATATCCATTTCATAACGATCGAAGCCTGAAGTATCTGTTTGTACTTCTGTTAAAATAGCAAATAAATCATCATCTGTAATTTCTTTTTTATGGTCCGTTAGCGTTTTGAACTGTTTAAACGCTTCTTTTAGACGTTCATCAGCAAGATCATAGCCTAATTCTTTTACTTTATCATTAAAGGCATGTCTTCCTGAATGCTTTCCAAGGAAGAGAACATTTGATTTTAAACCAATCATTTCAGGTGTTATAATTTCATAAGTTGATGCGTGTTTTAACACACCATCTTGGTGAATTCCTGATTCGTGAGCAAATGCATTTTTACCAACCACTGCTTTATTTGCTTGAATACTCATACCTGTTAATCGAGCTACTAAATCGCTTGTTCGTTTAATTTCGTCTAGTTTTAAATTTGTTTTATAAGGATATTTGTCTTCTCGAACTTTAAAGGCAACAGCTAATTCTTCTAGTGCAACGTTTCCTGCTCGCTCACCAATTCCATTGACTGTTCCTTCCACTTGCCTTGCCCCATTTTCAACTGCTGCAAGTGTATTTGCAACAGAAAGTCCTAGATCATCGTGACAGTGACATGAGAGAATTGCTTGATCGATGTTTGGAACATTTTCACTGATATATTTAAACATATTTCCGTAATCTTCAGGTGTTGCGTAACCAACTGTATCAGGTAAATTTATAATTGTAGCTCCTGCATCAATCACTTTTTCAACAATTTCGGCTAAGAACGGTAATTCTGTACGTGATGCATCTTCTGCTGACCATTGAACGACAGGGAATTTTTCGCGTGCATATTTTACCATACTAACCGCAAGTTCAATAACTTCTTCAGGTTCTTTTGAAAGCTTATACTTTCTATGAATTGGTGATGTTGCTAAAAATACATGAATTGCTGGTTCAGCAGCATTTTTTAACGCTTCCCATGATATATCTATATCTGATTTAACTGACCTTGCAAGTGCTATGACAGATGAATTTTTGATGGTATCTGCAATCATTTTTACTGATTCAAAATCACCAGTAGATGAAGCGGGAAACCCCGCCTCCATTCTATCTACTCCAAAGCGTTCTAACTGTCTAGCAATTTCTAGCTTTTCTAATTTATTTAAATTGACACCTGGTGATTGTTCACCATCGCGTAATGTTGTATCAAAAATTTGTACTTTGGTCATATCATCACTTCCTTTTGTAGTTTATTTCATTGATTTTTTGACAAAAGGCATTAAATCACGTAGTTCTTTTCCAACTTTTTCAATTGGGTGGTTGTTTTCTCTTGCATTAATTGCGTTGAAGCGTGGACGATTTGCTTGGTTTTCTAAAATCCATTCTTGAGCAAATTTACCAGTTTGAATGTCTTCTAATACTTCTTTCATACGTGCTTTTGTTTCATCATTAATAACACGTGGACCAGAAACAAAATCTCCCCACTGAGCAGTATCAGAAATTGAATAACGCATATTTTCTAGGCCACCCTCATACATTAAATCAACAATTAATTTCACTTCATGTAGTGTTTCAAAGTAAGCAACTTCTGGTTGATAGCCTGCTTCTGTTAAAGTTTCAAATCCTGCTTTAACTAAGCTCGTCACTCCTCCACATAGAACTGCTTGTTCACCAAATAAATCTGTTTCTGTTTCTTCCTGGAATGTCGTTTCTAAAACTCCAGCGCGAGCACCCCCAACGCCTGCAGCATATGCTAATGCGATTTCTTTTGCTTTACCTGTATAATCTTGGTAAATTCCAAATAATGCAGGTACGCCAGCACCCTCTTCAAATGTACGTCTAACTAAGTGTCCTGGTCCTTTTGGTGCGACTAAGAACACATCTACATTTTCTGGTGGTGTAATTTGTGAGAAATGTACGTTGAAACCGTGTGCGAATGCCATCGCGCTTCCTTCTTTTAGATTATCTTTTACACTCTCTTCATATACTTGTGCTTGATTTTCGTCTGGAAGTAAGTTCATCACAATATCTGCTTCTGCTACCGCTTCTGCTACTGGTAATACTTTAAAGCCATCTTCTTCTGCTTTTTGTTGTGATTTACCTGGTCTTAAACCAATAATAACATCATGACCACTATCTCTTAAGTTAAGTGAGTGTGCGTGTCCTTGTGAACCATATCCTAAGATTGCAATTTTTTTCCCTTGTAAAACCTCTGTGTTGATATCTTGATCGTATAATACTTTAGCCATAATAATAATCCCCTTTTATTTGTTTTGTTATATATAATATTATATTATATTCATTTTTTATAATTCTTTAATTTATACTGAGAATAAGTGAGAATCTGCCGGACTATCTTGTCGTTGTTGTCCTCGCATGATTGCAGTTACACCTGTTTTAGATAATTCTTTAATACCATATGGACGTAACAATGAAATTAATGCTTCTGTTTTATCTGGCTTACCAGTCACTTGAATCGTCATACTACCTTTACTTATATCGATTACTCTTGCTCTAAACGGCTCGATTAATCCTTGAATTTCATTATTCAATTGTGGAGTACTCGTTACTTTTATCATCGCAAGTTCGCGGGCAACTGTTGCCTTATCTGTGATATCGGAAACTTTAATAACATCAATTTGTTTATTTAATTGTTTTGTTAATTGCTCTATTTTCCTTGGATCACTAACATCTATTACTAATGTCATTTTTGAAATACCTTTAGTTTCTGTAGCTCCAACCGAAATACTTTCAATATTGAATTGTCTTCGGTGAAGCATACCAGTGACACGATTTAAAACACCACTTCTATTTTTAACAGTTAATGTTATGATTCGCTGCATTTTGTCACCCCTACCATTTCATTAATTCCTTTTCCTGGCGCAATCATCGGATATACTTTTTCAGAACGTACAATTCTAAAATCAACTAGTACTGGTCCATCATATGCAAAAACTTCTTTAAGTGTTTCTTCTACTTCGTCTTCTTTTCTAATCTTCATCCCTTTGATACCATAACTTTCAGCAATTTTAACAAAGTCTGGATTCATATCTAATAAAGATTCAGAATAACGTTCTTCATAGAAGCTTTCTTGCCACTGTCTTACCATACCTAATGCAGCATTATTCAAAATAAATACTTTCTCCGGTAAATTCCATTGTTTTAATAGAATTAATTCTTGTAAATTCATTTGAAAACCACCATCACCTGTAATTGAGACTACAAGCTTATCTGGCTTTCCAAATTGAGCTCCGATTGCTGATGGTAGCCCAAAGCCCATTGATCCCAGTCCACCTGAAGTTACCCAATGATAAGGTTTATCTAAAGTGTAAAATTGTGCTGCCCACATTTGATGTTGACCTACATCTGTTGTCACAATTGCTTCACCATTACTATGCTCATGAATTTTTTGCATTAACCATTGTGGTGAAATAAAATCATCTGAGTCGTTATACCATAAAGGATATTCTTCTTTGTTTTTATTAATTGTTGCTTTCCATTCTGAGTGGTCGGGCATATCAACCTCTGTTTTTAATAATGCCTGTAAAGCTTTTTTAGCATCAGCTACGATAGGAATTTCTGTCGGAACATTCTTCCCTATTTCTGCTGGATCAATATCTACATGAGCTACTTTTGCTTTAGGTGCAAATTTTTCTAAATTACCTGTTAAGCGATCATCAAATCTCGCTCCGAAATTGATCAATAAATCACAATCATATAAGGCGTTATTTGCAGTATAAGATCCATGCATACCACCCATCCCTAATGATAATGGATGTGACCCCGGGAAGTTACCGAGTCCATGTAAAGTATTAACAACTGGTAATTCATACTTTTCAGCAAATTCTTTCAATTCTTCTGTAGCATCAGCAAATTGAACCCCTGCACCAGATAGAATTAGTGGTTTAGTAGATTTACTTAATGCTTCTAATAATTTAACAATTTGCAGTGGATTAGGTGTTGTTGTAGGTTGATATCCTGGTAAATCAAGCGTCGTATCATAATTAACATTTGAGATACCCTCTGCTATATTTTTAGGGAAATCAATGACAACTGGACCTGGTCTACCTGTTGTTGCAATATGAAATGCTTCTCTGATAATTCTTGGTAATTCTCTTACATCATCAACTTGATAGTTATATTTAGTAATCGGTGTCGTAATGCCTAATAAATCCGCTTCTTGGAAAGCATCTGTTCCAATAACTTGTTTAGAAACTTGCCCTGTAAAGACAACTAATGGAAGAGAGTCCATCATTGCATCTGTTATACCAGTAATTAAGTTTGTTGCACCCGGACCTGATGTAGCTAAAACAACACCCGGTTTACCTGTCACTCTAGCATAACCTTCTGCTGCAAATATAGACCCTTGTTCATGTCTTGATAAAATATGTTTAAAGTCTCCATTACTTCTATATAAAGCATCATAAATAGGTAAGACCGCACCACCTGGATAACCGAAAATAGTATCAACTTCTTCTTTTATAAGAAGGTCTACTAATAAATCAGCACCACTTATAATTTTATCTTTATCATCTTCTTTTTCTACAAAAAGTGGCTTGTTTTTTACTTCAGTTTTCATTTATTTTCCTCCTTATTTTAGTTTTAAAAGCTTAATTAAATTTGTTTTTCTTATATAAAAAACTCTTTCCTCCCAAAATATGTCATAAAGACAGTATTTTTGGGGAGAAAAGAGTTGCTTTTCACGGTACCACCCAGGCATGTTTATAATCTTTTTACAAAGATTATCTCACTAGGCTTATCTTTAAGCCTATTTTGGTAACAGGTGTCTTTGTGTAAAACACCTGATCACATCTAGTTAGATTTAGATATAATCTGTTCAAAGTGACACTCAAGGATGATGTCAGAATAAATTGTAATTCTAGGCTTCCAGCAACCCTAGATCTCTGTAATTACGTTTATTTATTCCTTTTTTCCTGTCATCGAGTTATTTTAATATTCTAATTAGTATATTTATTATACTGTTTATTTTTATATAGTACAGTAAAATGACTAAACTTTCACAAAACGTTAATATATTCTGATAATTATGATTATTGTTGTAGGATTCATTATAACATCTTATTTTAAAATTAAAAGTAATAACCTATATTTTTATTAAAAAAGACTAAAGCTAATATTAGCTTTAGTCTTTTTTGTTATTTCGTTCCAAATAAACGGTCTCCCGCGTCACCTAATCCTGGTATAATATAACCTTTTTCATCTAATTTCTCATCCAAGTCTCCTAAATAAATATCTACATCTGGATGATTTTCTTGAATTAATTTTATACCTTCTGGTGCTGCAATTAAACACATTAATTTAATTGATTTTGCTCCACGTTTTTTCAACGAATCAATTGCATCATTTGCTGATCCACCTGTTGCAAGCATTGGATCTAAAACTATTAAATCTCGTTCTTCAATATCTGTTGGTAGTTTTACATAATACTCAACAGGTAGTAATGTTTTTGGATCTCTATATAATCCAATATGACCGACTTTGGCTGATGGCAATAATTCTAACATGCCATCTACCATACCTAATCCTGCTCGCAAAATAGGGATTAAACCGATCTTTTTTCCAGCAATAACATTTGACTCTGTTGTTGTAACAGGTGTGTTAATTGTCTTTTTTTCTAAAGGTAAATCTCGTGTAATTTCAAATGCCATTAACATCGAAACTTCATCTACTAATTCACGGAACATTTTTGTACCTGTTTCAACATCACGTATATGTGTGATTTTATGTTGAATAAGTGGATGATCTAATATAAATACATTACTCATTTATAATGCATCCTTTCTATTTGTTGATTATGCGTATAAAGGGTATTTACTTGTTAGTTTTGCTACACGCTCTGCCGCTTCTTTTTGTTTTTCAGGATTATCTAAGTTTTTTAATGTAAGAGCAATTATTTCTGCTGTTTCTTTCATATCAGCTTCTTTAAAGCCTCGTGTTGTGACAGCAGCTGTCCCTATACGCACACCGCTTGTAATAAATGGCCCTTCTGCATCATAAGGTATTGTATTTTTATTAGTAGTAATACCAACTTTGTCTAATGCTTCTTCTGCTACTTTACCTGTTAATCCTAATTTCGATACATCTAGTAAAACAAGATGATTATCTGTACCGCCTGATACGATACGAACCCCTTCTTCTGTTAGTGCATCACTTAAAGTTTTAGCGTTTTTAATAAGCTGTGTCGTATATTCTTTAAATTCAGGGGATAATGCTTCTTTAAATGAGACGGCCTTTGCAGCAATAATATGCATTAATGGACCACCTTGTACGCCTGGAAATACTGATTTATCAATTTTCTTACCATATTCTTCTTTACATAAAATCATTCCACCACGTGGACCACGTAATGTTTTGTGTGTTGTTGTTGTAACAAAGTCTGAATAAGGTACTGGATTCGGATGATCTCCTGTAGCCACTAAACCGGCAATATGAGCCATATCAACAAACAAATATGCTCCAACAGCATCTGCAATTTCACGGAATTTAGCAAAGTCTATTGTACGTGAATAAGCACTTGCTCCTGCGACAATCATTTTTGGTTTTTCTTTTTTAGCAAGCTCCATCACTATGTCATAATCTATCATTTCTGTTTCTTTATCTACACCATATTCTACAAAATTATACAGTTTTCCACTAAAGTTGACAGGACTTCCATGTGTTAAATGTCCACCGTGGCTCAAGTTCATTCCTAAAATTGTATCACCTGGCTCAAGAACTGAAAAATAAACTGCCATATTGGCTTGCGCACCAGAATGTGGCTGAACATTTACATATTCAGCTCCAAAAATTTCTTTTGCACGATCACGAGCTAAGTCTTCTACAACATCAACATGCTCACAACCACCATAGTAACGTTTACCCGGGTAGCCTTCAGCATATTTATTTGTTAATACTGAACCTGCCGCTTCCATCACTGCTTCTGTTACAAAGTTTTCTGATGCAATTAATTCAATATTATCTTGCTGTCTATTCGTCTCATCTTCTATCGCCTTGTACAATTCTTCATCTGCTTGTTTTAAGTGTGATAAATCTGCCATTTAGTTTCATTTCCCCCTATTTTAATTTCATTATTATACCTCTTCTATCATAACAAAAACTTCAATAAATACCATAAATAACTGATTTTTTACTATTTTAAAGTATAACTTGCTCTTTCTCCACCGATTCGCTTTAACCTTGTGCGAGCAACTGTTGCTTTTGCATACCCGATATCTTTTTGTTTAAATCTAAGTGGAACTGCAACATGTTTCAAATGCATACCAATTAATGTTGTTCCAATATCCATTCCTGCATCAGCTTGAATATGTTCAACCATAACTGGATTGTCCATTTGCTTATATGCATAAGCAGGCATTGCTCCGCCTGCTTCTTTTGTTGGAATAACAAGAACCTCTCTTAAATTTTCTTGCTTGCGTGTTTCTTCTTCAATTAAAAGTGCTCTATTTATATGTTCACAACATTGAAATGCAAGTTGTACACCTGTTTTTGATTTTAAACGAAGTAATTCGTGATAAATATCAGCAGCAATTTGCTCACTGCCTGAAGTACCTATATATTCACCTGCAACTTCACTTGTAGAACAACCTATAACAAATATATCTCCTGCTTTTAAATAACCTGAATCAATCCATTCATCTACAATTAACCTCATATCGTTTTGGACTTGTGGTTTTTGCTCAGTCATTACTTATCACCCCTCTTTATTCTTCTGCTTGCATCATCTTATCAATTCGACGTTGGTGGCGACCGCCTTCATATTCTGTTGTTAACCATGTTTTTACTATTTCATGAGCTAATCCTGGTCCTATAACACGTTCTCCCATTGCTAATACGTTGGAATCATTATGTTGTCTTGTTGCTTTAGCTGTATAGACATCGTGTGTTAATGCACAACGGATGCCCTTGACTTTATTTGCTGAAATTGACATTCCTATACCTGTTCCACAAATAAATATACCTCGATCAAACTCTCCACTAGCTACTCGTTTTGCTGCTGGTAATGCATAGTCTGGATAATCGACCGATGTTTTACAATCTGCACCTGTATCTTCATAGTCAAAACCTAGTTCTTCTAAGACGGCTATAACTTCATTTCTTAAAGTCATTCCTGCGTGGTCACCCGTTATTATTACTTTCATTATTATCCTCCTCTTTTTTTATAAGTTGATCTATTTCGAATGTTATATCATCATATGTTGCCGAGTATATTGCTTTACTTTGTCCAAAAGGATCTTGAATATTTTCATAATTGAGTAAATTTTGTGCTTCTTCCAATTCTAACAATTCTGCTTCCACGAATTTTGTTAGTGCTATTTCTCGATCTAAGTTTGTCTTAAATTTCTCTTTTGGTTCTTGGAATAATTGTTTTTTAGCTACTAATTTTTCCAATGCTTGCTGATACTTTGTTATTGCTCGTGCTTCCTTTTTTTTATTATACTCTTTTTATGTAAATAATTTATGTTTAACATTTAAAAACTTTTGATTAATTAATTGTTTATGATCATGTGTCATCGTTAAAATTAAATCTGCCCAATCAGTTAATGATTGAGTTACAGGCTGTGAGGTATGATTACATATAATACCTACTTCCGTTAATACTTCTTTTGTCCCTTCGCTTAGCGGAACGCCTTGCGCAGCGTATATACCAGCTGACTGTACAGAATGCTCATCTGACTTAAATTTTAATATAGCCTCTGCCATCGGACTCCGACAAGTATTACCAGTGCATATAAATAATACTTTCATCTTATCCTCCATCTATTTACATGTTAAATATACCATATTTATGAAAATATTGTACGAGATTTAGATTTAAATAATTTTTGTTGAAGCACGGGTTAATCGATCCATAACCGCTATACCTAAACCAGACTTTTTATATGTTTCAGCAATAATCACGTCATAAGTACCTTTTTCAAAGGAACGTAATCCTTCATAAAGATTACTCGCTACTTCTTCTATAGTTGTACCTAATTTATAATTTGAATCAATATTTATTTTTTTTGCAGTTTGATCACTTAATAAGACGCCTACATTTTTTCCTTGAGTTTGGTAGGCAATGATTTCTTTTTTTAACTTCTCACTGTCTCCCTCCACTAAAATAAGTGGAATAGCTGGTGCGTAATGTTTGTATTTTAAACCTGGCGATTTAGGAATATTTTTTGGAGACTGCTTGGTTTCAACCAATTTTATATTCAGTGTTTGTTCAATCATTTTTTCTGTGATACTTCCATAACGTAAAATATGAGGTAATTCACCCGTACAATCAATAACTGTTGATTCTAGACCCACTCCTGTATGACCTCCGTCAATAATTAGAGGTATTTTTCCTGACAAATCATTAAAAACATGCTCTGCTGAGGTAGGGCTTGGTTTTCCTGATAAATTAGCACTTGGTGCTGCAACAGGAAAGTTACAAGCGTTAAGAAGCTGTAAGGCGACTGGATGTGCTGGTATGCGGACTGCAATTGTATCAAGTCCTGCCGTTACTTTTTCCGAACAGACGTTATTATGTTTTAAAATATATGTAATTGGACCTGGTGAAAATTCATGAATTAATTTTTCAACATATGCAGGAACTTCTTTAACAATCTGCTTTAATTGTTTATAATTTCCAACATGAGCAATCAGTGGATTATCACTTGGACGACCTTTTGTTTCATATATTTTTTCAATCGCTTGATCATTTGTCGCATCTGCTCCCAAACCATAAACTGTTTCAGTTGGAAATGCTACAAGTTCACCTTTATTTAATAAATTAACAGAGTGCTTTAAATGATTATCACTTAAGATTCCTTCTGTTGTTACTTTGTATTGGTTAGTTTTTATGATTTTTCACCTCTTTTTTTAATTTGGCAATAATTATTCTATCTTTAGCATTGATATCTTTTTTTATCTTTATTTGATAGTTTGGTAAAAGCTTTTTATACATATCAGTTAGGGTTGCTGCTTGTGTATGACCTATTTCAAAATAAATAGCCTGTGGATATTTTGCTAATTTAGTTATTTGGCGCATGATCGTTTCATAAGCTGCCAACCCTTTATTTTTAGCAAATAAAGCTTTATGCGGATCAAAATCTTTTACAGTATCACTTAAACTCGATAAATCAGCATAGTCAATATAAGGTGGATTAGACACAATGACATTAGGATTTAACTGAGATTTTATAAGTGGTTGTAAAAAATCACCATTTAAAAACTGAATATTAGTTTCATGTAACTTAGCATTTTTCTTTGCCACAGCTAGCGCATGGTTTGAAATATCCGAAGCAATGATTTGAGCGTGTTTAAAATGTTTGGCTAAAGTAATAGCAATCACACCGCTACCTGTACCTAAATCAACAAATGTTAGATTGCTATCTTGAGGGTACGTATTAATAATTAAATCGACTAATTCTTCTGTTTCTTGTCGCGGAATCAGTGTATGTTCGTTAACTATAAACTTTTCACCATAAAAATAATCATAACCTATTAAATGTTGAACAGGTTTACCTGTGTTTATATGACTGAAGATATCTTGTTTAAACTTTGTAATAATTTCCGGTTGAACAGTTTCACGCATATTCATATAAAATTCTGCTTGTGTATAATTTAAATGATGTTGCATAAGAATGTTAGCTATTTGTTCTTCGCGATTGTTCTCTTTTAAAATAGAAAAAGCCCAATTAAGGACTTCTATTTGTTTCATATTATATTCCATTTTATTGACCTATCGCAGCAAGACGTTTTGTTTGATCCTCTAGTAACAATGCATCAACAAATTCATCTAATTTACCATCTAATACTTGATCTAGTTTTTGAATTGTTAAAGAGATGCGATGATCTGTAATTCTATTTTGTGGGTAGTTATATGTTCTGATACGTTCAGAACGATCACCCGTTCCTACTGCTGATTTACGCGTTTCATCATATTCATCTTGAGCTTCTTGTTGATACATATCATATAATCTAGCACGTAATACTTTCATTGCTTTTTCTTTGTTTTTAATTTGTGACTTCTCATCTTGACATGAAACGATAATACCAGTTGGTTCATGTGTTAATCTAACTGCAGACATTGTTGTGTTAACACTTTGTCCACCTGGACCACTTGAAGCAAAGCGGTCAACTCTAATATCACTTTCTTTTACATCTACTTCAACATCTTCAGCCTCTGCAAGCACTGCCACAGTTGCAGTTGATGTATGAATACGACCACCTGATTCTGTTTCCGGAACACGTTGAACGCGATGCGCACCATTTTCAAACTTTAGTTGTGAATAAGCACCAGAACCATTAATCATAAATGTGATTTCTTTATAACCACCAACACCTGTCGTATGTGATTCTATTACTTCTGTTTTCCAGCCTTTATTCTCTGCATACTTTGCATACATACGATATAAATCGCCAGCAAATAAAGCTGCTTCGTCTCCACCAGCGGCAGCTCTAATTTCAACAATAACGTTTTTGTCATCATTTGGATCTTTTGGAATTAATAATATTTTTATTTCGTCTTCTAACTTTTCTTTCTCATCACTTAACTCTTCTATTTCTAATTTAACCATTTCTACCATATCTTCATCAGATTCTAATTCTAACATTTCCTTTGCATCTGCAAGTTCTCTCGTCACTTCTTTATATCTTCTATAAGCTGTCACAGCATCAGTTAAACCAGCTTGTTCTTTAGAGTATTCACGCAGTTTATCAGGATTACTTCCTATATCAGGATCACTTAATAATTCATTTAATTTTTCATATCTATCTTCTAAAGATTGTAATTGTTCTAACATCCGTAAAACCTCTCTTCCTATACTTATTTTATTATAAGTGATAGTTTTCTATAGGTCAAAAAACATCTAAAATTCAAATTAAAAAACAGGCATCATCTGCCTGTTTTTTTGAATAATTACATGTTGTATTTTTTCTTGAATCTATCAACACGTCCACCAACACGGTCAGCTTTTTGCTTACCAGTGTAGAACGGATGCGTATCAGAACTAATTTCAACACGAATTACTGGATATTCATTTCCATCTTCCCATTCCATCATTTCATCTGATGTACGAGTTGAACCTGTTAAGAACTTGAAGTCTGAGCCCGTATCTAGGAAAATTACTTTATGATATTCTGGATGAATGCCTGCTTTCATTATTTACACCTCTTTTTTTACATAAATATAATTAAAGCCGTCATAGGCTTATTACCTATCTAACATTTACATCATCTAATTATATCAGTCTAATAGAATGATTGCAAATTTATTTAGTTCGTTTTTACTTTTTTGATGCTCTTTTATTCATATCGTCATCTATTGAATCTAAAAAATCTTCATTTGTCTTCGTTTGCTTAAGTCGACGTAAAAAGCGCTCTGTAAATTCTTGTGTATCTTGCATTGTATTTTGAATTGTCCACATTTTATCTAATTGATTTTCAGAAACGAGTAATTCTTCTTTTCGTGTGCCTGATTTCATAATATCTATTGCAGGGAATATTCTTCTGTTTGCTAAATGGCGATCTAAATGAAGTTCCATATTACCTGTTCCTTTGAATTCTTCATAAATAACGTCATCCATTCGCGAACCCGTATCTACTAATGCTGTAGCTAATATTGTAAAGCTACCACCTTCTTCGATGTTACGTGCCGCTCCAAAGAAACGCTTTGGTCGATGGAATGCAGCTGGGTCGATTCCACCTGAAAGTGTCCGGCCACTCGGCGGAATAACTAAGTTATAAGCACGTGTTAGTCTCGTGATACTGTCCATTAACACAATTACATCTTGCTTATGCTCAACAAGTCGCATTGCTCTTTCTAAAACCAACTCTGATATTTTAATATGGTTTTCTGGAACTTCATCAAATGTCGAACTGACAACATCAACATTTTCATCAACTGATCTTTCAATATCAGTCACTTCTTCTGGTCGCTCATCTACAAGCAAAATAATTAATTTAGCTGTTGGATGATTTTTACTTATGCTATTTGCAATTTCTTTTAATAGCATTGTCTTTCCTGCTTTTGGAGCGGCAACAATCAAACCACGTTGACCAAATCCTACAGGTGACATTAAATCCATAATACGTGTAGATAAATTATTATTACTTTGTTCTAATTGCATAAAGCGATCTGGATAAAGTGCTGTTAATCCTGGAAAATGAATTCGTTCTTTTGCTGATTCTGGATTGTCGTCATTAACAGCATCGACATGTAGTAATCCGTAGTAACGTTCATTTTCTTTTGGCGGTCTTACTTTACCAGATACTTTATCACCATTACGTAAGTCAAAACGTCTGATTTGTGACGCAGAAATATAAATATCTTCAGCACTAGCTGAGTAATTAATTGGTCGTAAAAAACCAAATCCTTCTGAAGGTATAATTTCTAAAATACCATCCATAAATAAAAATCCATCTTTTTCAGCCTGTGCTTTTAATATTGCAAAAATTAATTCTTTTTTTGTTAACTTGGCATAATATGAAACTTTATACTCCTTAGCAAGTGCATAAATTTCTTTCAACGTTAACGCCTCTAAGCTAGTAATTGTTAGAGCTGCCATTTAAATATCACTTCTCTTCTTTTTTAAGATTTTCGTTTAATGTGTAGGAGATATTTTATTGAGGTATTTTTGATGAAAGTAACTAAAAGTCACTAAAGTGACTTTTAGTCTTCTTCTACATCCATAACTAAATTAGGTTTCTTTTTTAAACTATGTGAGCCATCAATAAATCTAATTGTTCCACTCTTAGCACGCATTACGACTGTTTGTGTTGTAGCTCTTTCACCTTTAAATTGAACTCCTTTTAATAATTCACCATCTGTAACACCTGTCGCTGCAAAGATTGCATCATCACCCTTACAAAAATCATCCATATAATATACACGATTAATATCTGTGATGCCCATTTCTTTACAACGTCTTTCTTCTTCTGCATTCGATGGAACTAACTTACCTTGAATTTCTCCACCTAAACACTTTAGAGCTGCTGCTGATAAAACTGCTTCTGGTGCTCCCCCTATACCTAATAGAAGGTCAACTCCCGTATCGTCAAATGCAGTATTTAAAGCTCCTGCAACATCACCATCTTGAATTAATTTAATACGTGCTCCCGTTGCCCTAATTTCCTCTACTAACGCCTCGTGACGTGGACGACTAAGAACAACAACCAAAACATCTTCAATTTCTTTATTTTTTGCTTTTGCAACAGCTTTTATATTCTCTTCAACTGAATTATTAATATGAACTTTACCCACAGCCTCTGGACCGACAGCGATTTTATACATATACATATCAGGTGCATGAAGTAAGTTACCACCATCTGAAATAGCTATAACTGATAAAGCATTCCATGAACCACGAGCAACAATATTTGTTCCCTCTAAAGGATCTACCGCAACATCAACATCGGGTCCTTCACCTGTTCCTAGTTCTTCACCAATATAAAGCATAGGCGCTTCATCCATTTCACCTTCACCAATGACAACTTTTCCTTTCATTGGAATCGTATCAAACACAGTACGCATCGCACTTGTTGCTGCGTCATCTGCATTGTTTTTATCGCCCTTTCCAACCCAACGCGCCGATGATAGAGCTGCTGCTTCAGTTACACGTACTAGTTCCATTGTTAAACTTCTTTCCATATTCATTCATCTCCTTTTATATGATTGATTGATTTATTTATTTTTAAATTGAACAATTTCTTTTTCACTCATATCTTCACGCCAGATTTTAGCACCAAGCGCTACAAGCTTTTCGGTAATGTTTTCATAACCTCTTTCAATATGTTCAATCCCATAAATTTCTGTTTTTCCTTCTGCCATTAATCCAGCTATCACAAGCGCAGCTCCCGCTCGCAAATCAGAAGCTGTTACTTTAGCACCTTTTAATTGAACAGGGCCATTTATGATTGCCGAGCCGCTTTCAACTTTTATATTTGCATTCATTCTTCTTAATTCATCAATATGTTTCAAGCGAGCCGAATAAATTGTATCTACTATAATGCTTGTACCTTCTGCTTTTGTCAGGAGTGCTGTCAAGGGTTGCTGAAGATCGGTTGGAAATCCTGGATAGACTAATGTTTTAATATCAATACTGTTTAATTTATTTTGAGTTTTAATTAACAATTGGTCATCTTTTTGTTCTATTATAACACCTAGTTCACTTAATTTAGCTAAAAGAGATTCTAAGTGCTCTGGAATAACATTATCAATTAAAACTTCTTCTCCTATAGCCGCAGCTGCAATTGCATACGTTCCAGCTTCAATTCGATCAGGGATAATTGTGTGTGTACAACCATGAAGCTTGTCAACACCATCAATTTTAATGACGTCTGTACCGACACCATTAATTTTTGCACCCATATTAGTTAATAATGTAGCAACATCTATAATTTCTGGTTCTTTTGCTGCATTTTCAATAATTGTTTTTCCTTTTGCCTTAACTGCAGCAAGCATAATATTAATTGTCGCTCCAACACTCGCTATGTCTAAATATATTCTGGCACCTTTAAGTTCTTTAGCTCGTAAATAAATAGCTCCATGTTCATTGGTTACTTTTGCACCTAAAGCTTCAAAACCTTTAATATGTTGATCTATCGGACGTGGACCTAAAAAACATCCTCCAGGCAGTCCAATTACAGCTTGGTTAAATTTACCTAACATAGCCCCCATAAAATAATAGGAAGCACGTAATTCTTTGACTTTTCCATTAGGTAAAGGGATAGACTCAATATTTTCAGGTTCAATTGTAATTGATTCATTATTTTTTAAATTAACTTCCGCGCCTATATCTTCTAAAATAGAAGCTAAGATATCAACATCTGAAATATCTGGTAAGCCTTTTATTGTCACTTTAGAATCAGCAAGTATCGCAGCTGGAAGCAATGCTACAGCACTATTTTTTGCGCCATTAATTTTGATGCGGCCATTTAGTTTATGGCCACCTTGCACTACAATCTTTTGCATCAATTGTCCTCACTTTCACGTACACAGTATGAAACTACTGTTTTGCATTCTCCCAATCTAATAAAAATCTTTCGATTCCTTGATCAGTTAGTGGATGCTTAACTAATTGTTCTAAAACATTATAAGGAATCGTTGCTATATGTGCACCATTCAAGGCAGCATCTGTCACATGAATTGGATTACGGATTGAAGCAGCGATAATTTCGGTTTTAATGTTATGTTTTTCAAATATTTGTGAAATAGTTGCAATTAAATCCATACCATTTTGTCCAATATCATCTAAACGACCAATAAAAGGTGAAACGTAAGTTGCCCCTGCCCTAGCAGCTAATAATGCTTGGTTGGCATTAAAAATTAATGTAACATTGGTATCGATTTTTAACTCTGAAAATACTTTAACTGCTTTTAAACCTTCTAGAGTCATCGGTACTTTTACCGTAATGTTAGGTGCGATTTCAGCAAGTTCTTTACCTTCTTCAATCATACCTTCAGCATCTTCTGCAATTACCTCAGCACTTACAGAGCCTGATACTTCATGTGTAATTTCTTTTAGCCTGTCATGGAAAGAAACACCTTCTTTAGCTACTAAACTTGGATTTGTTGTCACACCTGATAAGATACCTAATTTATTAGCTAAGCGAATGTCTTCTATGTTAGCTGTGTCAATAAAAAACTTCATTTTATAACCACCTTTATTTATGTTTATAACCTTAAAAAACGCAAGGCCGAGCACACCTCTTCCTTACGCTTTTTGTGATGAGCCAAATTCACGCATTTTACTCATTACTGCTTGTTTTATTGCATCACGACTAGGTCCTAAATATTTACGCGGATCATACATGTTGGGATTTTCAGCTAAAACTTCACGCACTTTTTTAGCTTGAACAATTTGATTTTCTGTATTGACATTTATTTTAGCTGTACCTAATGAAATTGCTTTTTGAATATCTTTTTTTGGAATACCTGTACCACCGTGTAAGACTAATGGCACGTTAGTCAAATTCATTATCTCTTCCATACGATCAAAACCTAAGTTAGGTTCACCTTTATACGGCCCATGAACAGAACCTAATGCCGGTGCAAAGCAATCTACATTTGTTTCATTTATAAGTCGTTCGCATTCGGCTGGAATAGCATACATCGCATCAGCATCATCAACAACTAAATCATCTTCTTCGCCACCGATACGACCTAATTCCGCTTCAACTGATATGTTATGAAGATGAGCAAGTTCAACAACCTTTTTAGTAACTACAATATTTTCTTCTAATGGTAAATGTGATCCATCAATCATGACAGATGAAAAGCCAGCATGAATTGCTTGAGCACATGCTTCAAAACTAGAACCATGATCTAAATGAATTGCAACTGGCACAGTTGTTTTATTTTCATACATTAATGCTTTAACCATAGCCACAACAACTGAATAGCCACCCATATAACGACCTGCACCCTCAGAAACACCTAAAATAACAGGCGATTTTTCTTCTTCGGCTGCATCTAAAATCGCTTGTGCATATTCTAAGTTATTTAAATTAAATTGACCCACAGCATAACCATTATCTTTAGCCATATTCAACATTTCTTTCATAGATACTAAAGGCATAAGAAATTGCTCCTCTTCATTATTTAATTGTTAAAACTTATTATTATCTTTTAGAATACCAAGTCTTGTTAATCTGTGCAATAGATTATTGAATAACTGCCTTAACCGATTCAGTTAACTCTTTTACTTTAAACGGACGATTTAAAACTGTTTTAACAGCCGGAAATCTATTCGTTCGTTGTTCAGTAGCTTCAATAACGCTACCCATCATAACAATGGGTGTATAAATATTATTATCTTCTAACCACTCAGTTAATTGAATACCATTTATAATTGGTAATTCATGATTCAAAACAAGAATGTCAAATTCATTATCATGAATAATCTCGATTGCTTCTTTACCATTTTTTGCTGTCTTAACATTATAACCTTGTTGTGTAAATATAGCACCGAGCAAATGTCTCATTTGTACTTGTTCTTCAGCAATTAAAATATTATTTTTCATCTTAAACCTACTTTTTAAATAATACTCTTCTATTTTTTCATAATCGAGCTTATAAAACTTTCAATTAAAGGATGTGGGTTTGTTGGACGCGACTTAAATTCTGGATGATATTGACACCCGATAAACCATGGATGATCTACTAATTCCATCGCCTGAATTGTCGTTCCATCCTCACCATATGCTGAGGCAATAAAACCTGCATCTTTAAGTTTACCTTCATATTCTAAATTGATTCCATAACGATGACGATGACGCTCACTAACTGAGTTTGCATCATTATATGCAGCTTTTGTTTTAGTTCCATCTACAAGCGTTGAAGTATAAGAGCCTAATTTTAGAGTGCCACCGAATTGTTCTGATTTCTCTTGATCACTTAATAAAGTAACAATTGGGTTTTTAGTATCTTTATTAACTTCAACAGAATGAGCGTCTGTTAAGCCTACTACATTTCTCGCAATTTCTACTGCAGCAAGTTGCATACCTAAACAAACACCTAAGAAATGAATTTTGTTTTCTCGCGCATATTTAATTGCGCTTATTTTACCTTCAATGCCTCTTGTTCCAAAACCTCCTGGAACTATAATCCCATCAACGTCAGCTAATTTATTTTCTATTGTATCTTCATCAAGTTCTTGAGAATTTATCCAACGAATTTTAACATCCGTATCATAAGTAAACCCTGCATGCTTCAATGCTTCTACAATTGATAAGTAAGCATCTGGTAACTCTACATATTTGCCGACTAAACCAATAGTTAAGGTATGTGTTAAATTTCTTACTTTATTAACTAATTTTTCCCATTCAACCATATCCGCCTCTGCACAGTTAAGATGTAAATGTTCACACGCTAACTTATCAAGACCTTGCTCTTGTAGTGCGATTGGTACATGGTAAAGTGTATCCGCATCAAGCATTTCAATAACTGCACGTTTATCTGTATCACAAAACTGAGCAATTTTATCTTTATTTTCTTGTTCAATTGGATATTCTGTTCTAAGCACTATTGCATCTGGCTGGATTCCTAACGAACGTAATTCTTTAACGCTATGTTGTGTTGGTTTTGTTTTCATTTCTCCAGCTGCTTTAATGTAAGGTACAAGCGTACAGTGAATATACATAACGTTCTCACGTCCAATATCACTTTTAATTTGACGTATCGCTTCTAGAAATGGCAAGGATTCAATATCTCCGACTGTTCCACCTATTTCTGTAATGACAACATCTGAACCTGTTTCTTTACCAGCCTTATAGACTTGGTCTTTTATTTCGTTTGTAATGTGAGGTATTACTTGAACTGTTGCACCAAGATAGTCTCCATCACGTTCTTTTTTTATAACACTTGAATAAACTTTACCTGTTGTAATATTGCTAAATTTATTTAAATTAATATCAATAAAACGTTCGTAATGGCCTAAGTCTAAGTCAGTTTCTGCTCCATCTTCCGTCACAAAAACTTCACCATGTTGATAAGGACTCATAGTTCCTGGATCAACGTTGATATAAGGATCAAATTTTTGTAATGTTACTTTTAATCCTCTATTTTTAAGTAATCGACCTAATGAAGCAGCTGTAATTCCTTTACCTAAAGATGAAACAACACCGCCAGTTACAAATATATACTTTGTCACTATACAATCCCTCTTCCTATTCATTATTAAATATATTTAAATTAAAATAACAAATGCGTTTCCCAAGTATAGGGGAAACGCATTTGTGTCCGTAACATTTTATAGCCCAATGAAAATTCTACTCATAAGCAGCAAAATTGTCAAGGTAGTTGTCTAATGAAAACTGCTGCCTTTAAATATGTGATTTATTCTTCTAATTCATCATTCTCTATCTCTAATTCTTCTAATTCTTCTAGTTCTTCTTCCTCGTCTTCTAAACCTAACTCTTTATACTCTTCATCTTGAGTTAATAATATTTCATCTTCTTCAAGAATTTGTTTTTTGGATTCAGTAATGTTTTTTTCACTCGTTTGTTTCTTAGGATACCAGCGCTTTAGCCCCCAATTATTTGAGCCTAATGCTGTAAAACGACCATCAACATTTAGATCTGTATAAAATTGAGCTAGTTTATCTTCTTTAGCCGACTGTGATAAACCTTTGATTTCAGCAACTCGATTAAACATTTCTAAAAAATTAAAAGCTTTTTTTTCTTCCTTTAATAGTAAAAAAGCTAAATCAACTATCGTCATTTTTTCAATTTCTTCTACATCGATTGTTTGTAAGTTCATTTTAAACACTCCCTATTGTACTCTTTAATTTTTATATAAGTCGTTTAACACGACGATTAACCTGTTTTCTTGTCTTAAAACCCTATTAATTAATTGTATATTTTTTGTAGTATAACCGATAACAAGTAGGACTGCAAATAGTTTAGTTCATTATTCTTATTTTAGAGCTCAAATTAAAAAAAGCTCATACGAGCTTATTTTAATTTGAGCTTAAATATCATTTAATGAACTCTTTAAAAAATCTATTTGGTACGTGATATAATCATTTAGCGTATATTTTTTACGTAATATCCAGCGCCTAAAAGCCCACATTTGACCTTGAACAAATATATTATTAGCAAGAAGCTCCGCACGTTGTTCATCAAACTCGTGAGACATAGATAACAACAAGGCATCCTTTAAAAACATTACCATTTGTCTTTCTTTTTCTAAGATTATATCTCTTAACTCAGGAGCTAGTGACTTCACTTCTTGATATAATATAACGACCTCTTCTTGCATATCGTCAACTAATCGATAATAAGAATCGATTGCTTTATAGACATTGCTTAATGATGGTTCATTTAATTCTACTGACGTTTTTAAATGATTATATACGCGGTCATTTATGGCTTCATAAACAAGAAACAAAACATCTTCTTTTGTTCGTACATATTCATATAAAGTTCCAATACTAAAACCTGCTTGTTTTGCAATTTCTCTTGTCGTTGTACGATGAAAACCTTTTTGTTGGAATAACATAATGGCACTTTGAATAATTTGTTTACGACGTTTCTCAATTAATTCTGCATCTTTAACAGACGATTTAATTATTTCCAAGGTCATAAACAACCTCCTTCATAATTTTCGTTTATTCAGTAACCATTCGTCCAATAACTAAACGTTGGATTTCATTTGTACCTTCATAAATTTGCGTAATTTTCGCATCTCGCATATAACGTTCAACAGGATAATCTTTTGTATACCCATATCCACCGAAAACTTGAACAGCTTCTACTGATATACGCATCGCTGCATCACCTGCATATAATTTCGCCATGGCTGATGCCTTACCATAATCAAGCCCTTTACCCTCACGCCAAGCTGCTTGATATGTAAGTAATCGTGCTGCTTCAGTTTCAGTTGCCATATCTGCTAACTTGAATGATATCCCTTGATTATGAGCGATTGGTTTACCAAATTGTTCACGTTCCTTTGCGTAATTAGCAGCAGCATCTAGAGCTCCTTGAGCAATTCCAACTGCTTGTGCAGCAATCCCGCTTCTTCCGCCATCAAGGGTTGTCATTGCGATCTTAAATCCTTCACCTTCTTTTCCTAAAAGGTTGGCTTTTGGAATACGACAATTCTCAAAAATTAATTCTGTCGTTGGCGATGAACGTATACCTAATTTCTTTTCTTTCTTTCCATAAGTGAATCCTTCTGTGCCTGCTTCAACAATAAATGCTGAAATACCACGATGCTTAGCATCTACGTCGGTTTTAGCAAAAACAACATATATATCAGCGACACTTCCATTTGTTATCCATACTTTACTTCCATTTAAAATATAGTCATCGCCGTCTTCCTTCGCTGTCATTTTCATAGATGCTACATCACTTCCCGCACCAGGTTCTGATAGCGCATATGCTCCTAATGCTGAACCTTCTGCCAATCTTTTTAAAAATGTTTGTTTCTGTTCTTCATTACCGTATTTATAAATTGGCCAACTTGCTAAAGATACGTGAGCTGATAAAGTAACACCCGTTGATGCACATACACGCGATAACTCTTCAACAGCAATTACATAACTCAAATAGTCTGAGCCAATTCCTCCATACTCTTCTGGCCAAGGAATTCCTGCTAAACCTAAACTAGCCATCTTATCAAAAATTGAACGATCAAAACGTTCTTCTTCGTCTCTTTCTGCCGCAGTTGGTTCAACTTCTTTTTCTGCAAAATCTCTGACCATTTTTCTTAGCATTTCTTGCTCTTCTGTGAGTTGAAAATTCATTATATATTCCTCCTAATTAATGAAACCATCATTTTAAAAGTTCTTTTGAAATCACAAGATGTTGGATTTCATTTGTTCCTTCATAAATTTCAGTAACTTTTGCATCACGGAAAAATCGTTCGACAGGATAATCTTCAGTGTAACCATAACCGCCTAAAATTTGAACAGCTTCTATAGCAACATTCATAGCTGTTTTAGAAGCAAACATTTTTGCCATTGAAACTTCTTTACGACATTCTTTTTCTAGTTCAACAAGATTGGCTGCTTGATAAGTCAACAGTCGAGCTGCTTCTACTTGTGTTGCCATATCTGATAATTTAAATGAGATACCTTGATGATGTGATATAGGTTTATCAAATTGCTTACGTTCCTTTGTATATTTAGCTGCATAATTCAAAGCGCCTTCAGCTATTCCTAAAGCTTGTGCAGCGATACCAATTCGACCAACGTTTAAATTAGCCATTGCAATTTTAAATCCTTCACCTGTTTTACCAAGTTGTTGTTCGATGGGTATAATACAGTTTTCAAAAAATAATTCAACGGTACTTGTCCCTCTTAACCCCATTTTATTTTCATTTTTACCGATTTTAAGTCCTGGAGAATTTCTTTCTACTATAAAAGCACTCACTTCGTCTGGTGCCGTTTTAGCAAACGTAATAAATGTATCTGCTTCATTTCCATTTGTTATAAATACTTTTAAACCATTTAACACATAGTGATCTTCTTTTTTTGTTGCTGTAGTCTTTAAACTCGCTGCATCAGAACCTGCACTTGGCTCTGTTAAAGCAAACGCTCCAATATATTCACCAGTTGTTAACTTAGGTACATACTTCTTTATTTGCTCTTTTGTACCAAAATCTATAATCGGCTTTGTTCCTACTGATGTATGAACAGATAAGATAACACCTAAAGCTGGACTCTCTTTTGACAATTCATGGATTGCTATAACATATGACGTAAAATCCATACCACCACCAGAATATTTTTTATCAATTGGAATTCCCATTAAACCCATTTGGCCCATTTTGTTAATTAAATCTTTTGGGTATTTATGCGTTTTTTCCATTTCTTCAACTGCTGGTTTAACTTCTTTTTCAACAAACTTTCTAATTGTTGCTTGTAACATAAGCTGTTCTTCTGTCAAAATTAATTCCATCTGTTCACCCTCAAGCTATTTTATTTATATTCATAAAATCCTTTGCCTGTCTTTTTACCATACCAACCTGCTTGAACATATTGCTTAAGCAATGGACATGGACGATACTTACTATCGCCTAAACCGTCATGGAGTACTTCCATAATAGATAAACACGTATCTAAACCAATAAAGTCTGCTAGTTCAAGAGGACCCATTGGATGATTCATACCTAATTTCATCACTGTATCAACATCTTCTATTGACGAAACACCTTCATAAACAGCATAAACTGCTTCGTTAATTAATGGCATTAACACACGGTTAGCTACAAAACCTGGAAAATCATTTGCTTCCACTGATACTTTCGATAATTTTTCAGTCAACGTTTCAATCACTTCATAAGTTTTATCACTTGTTTGTAGACCACGAATGATTTCAACAAGTTTCATTACAGGTACAGGGTTCATAAAGTGCATTCCAATGACTTGCTCAGGGCGTTTTGTTACAGCTGCAAGCTCTGTAATTGAAATTGATGATGTATTTGATGCAAAAATAGCATGATCTTTTGCGATATCGTCTAATTGTTTAAATAGCTCTTTTTTAATTTCTAGATTTTCTACAATAGCTTCAATGATAAAATCACTCTCACGTGCTGATTCAAGTTTTGTTGATAATTTTAACCGTTCCAATGTTGCTTGCTTATCATCTTCTGTCATTCTTCCCTTTTCAACTGAACGAATCAGATGTTTTTCAATATTTTTTTTAGCTTTTTCTAACGCCGCTTCATTTACATCGTTTAAAATAACGTCATATTTTGCTTGAGCAAATACTTGAGCAATTCCTGAACCCATCTGACCTGCTCCAATAACCATAATTTGTTTGATCATTTATTATGCACTCCTTTATGATTTAGGCACTTCGATTAAAACGGCATCACCTTGGCCACTGCCACTACATATCGCCGCCACACCTAAGCCACCGCCGCGACGCTCTAATTCATGAATTAATGTTAATATAATTCGAGCGCCACTAGCTCCAATTGGGTGTCCTAATGCTACAGCTCCACCATTTACATTTACTTTATCAGGATCGATACCAGCTATTTCCATACTCACTAAAGACACAACTGCAAATGCTTCATTTATTTCAAATAAATCTATTTCACTAACATCTTTTCCTGCTTTATCTAATAATTTATTAATAACAATTCCTGGCGTTTGAGGGAAATCTTTAGCTTCTACAGCAACTTCTGCATGGCTAACAACTGTTGCTAATGGCTGTTTACCTAATTCTACCGCACGTTCATTTGACATAACGACAAATGCGCAAGCCCCGTCATTTACTCCTGGAGCATTTCCAGCAGTAATCGTGCCGTCCTTTCCAAAGGCCGGCTTTAATTTTTCTAACACTTCGACCGTTGTTCCTTCGCGTGGAGCTTCATCTGTATCTACTACTATTGGTTCACCGCGTCGTTGCGGAACTTCAACTGGAACAATTTCATTGGCAAATTTACCTGATTTAATCGCATCAAGTGCTAATTTATGGCTTCTTACAGCCCACTCATCTTGTTGCCTTCTAGTTATTTCGCATTCTTTTGCTGTTGAGTTACCATAATTACCCATATGAACATTGGCAAACGAACAAGTCAAGCCATCATGTATCATTAAATCAACTACTGACTGATCTCCCATACGATAGCCTTGACGTGCTTTAGGTAAAATATATGGTGCATTACTCATGCTTTCCATTCCGCCTGCAACAATAATATCTTCATCTCCTGAACGTATTAATTGATCAGCTAGAGTTAGGCTTCTCATTCCTGATGCGCATACTTTGTTAATTGTTTCTGATTTTACGTGCCATGGAATTCCCGCATTCCTTGCCGCTTGTCTTGAAGGTATTTGACCTTGGCCACCTTGTAAGACATTCCCAAAAATAACTTCATCAACGAGCTTTGGATCAATCCCTGATTTATTAATTGCTTCTTTGATTGCAATACCGCCTAATTCTGTAGCTTTCAGCGCACTTAAACTACCACCCATTTTACCAAAAGGTGTTCTAGCCCCTGAAACAATAACTGTTTTCCTCATTTAATTCTCATCTCCTTCACATAATTACCTTGCTTTAATTATCGAAACTGAGCGAGCGCTCAATTAATATATTAAGGAAAGATAAAAGAAGAGACTAACGCTCCTCTTTTATCTATAAACTATTTAAATATTAAGCTATTTCTTCTTTAGCTGATTCTTCATCAAAAACTGATAATGCTAAGATCTCTGCAACGTCCATTGTACTAATATCTTGATCTACTTCTTTTGCTTTTGTACCATCACTTAACATCGTTAAACAGAATGGACAAGCACTCGAAATCATTGTTGGTTCAACTTCTAAAGCTTGTTCAGTCCTGGCAACGTTAATACGATTTCCTGTTGTCTCTTCAGTCCACATTAAACCACCACCAGCACCACAACACATACCATTTTCTTTAGTTCTTACCATTTCAACAAGTTCAAGTCCTGGTATAGCTTCTAATATTTCACGTGGTGGGTCATAAACATCATTATAACGCCCTAAATAACATGAGTCATGATATGTTAAGCGCTGATTAATCGATTTAACTGGATTTAGTTTTCCAGAAGATACTAAATCATGTAACATTTCTGTATGATGTAAGACTTCTTCTGCTTCATAACCTAAATCTGGATATTCATTTTTAAAGATATTATAAGCATGTGGGTCGATAGTCACTATTTTCGTTACATTATTTTTTTCAAATGTTTTAATATTTTTCTCAGCAATCTCCTGGAATAAGAATTCATTACCTATACGACGCGCTGTATCTCCCGAGTTTGCCTCTGTATTTCCTAAGATTGCAAAACTGACACCTGCTTCATTCATAAGTTTTGCAAATGCTAAACTAATCTTCTGACTTCTACTATCATATGATCCCATTGAACTAACCCAAAACAGATATTCAAATTCTTCATCTGCTTTTTTAAGTTCTTTAACTGTTGGGATATGAATTGTCTCATCTTGATCACGCCATTTTACACGATCTTTTTTAGATAATCCCCAAGGGTTACCTTGACGTTCGATGTTTGTTACTGCACGTTGCGCTTCAGGATCCATCTTACCCTCAGCCATAACTAAATAACGGCGCATATCAATAATTTGACCTACATGTTCGTTCATAACTGGACATGCATCTTCACAGTTACGACAAGTCGTACAACCAGATAGTTCTTCTTCTGTGATAACATCACCAATCATACTAATAGAATCCATTGCAGACATTGCATCTGAACGCTCCATGTTAGCATATTTGTTTGGTCCTTTATCATTAAATGCCATAGCAGGTACCCAGGCAGACTTTCCTGTTACTGCCGCACCTTTATCATTAAGATGATCTCTTAATTTAATCATGATATCCATTGGTGATAACATTTTACCTGTCGTAGCTGCAGGACAGACATCTGTACAACGCCCACATTCAACACATGAATAAAAATCAAGCATTTGTAGTTGATCAAAGTCTTCTACTTTACCTGCACCAAACACCATGTCTTCTTCAGGTGTATCTTCATCAAAATCAAAATTAAGCGTTTTTAACTTTCCTGGCACACGTTTACTTACAAATACGTTAACTGGTGCTGCGATTAAGTGTGCGTGTTTCGACTGTGGAATATAAACTAAAAATGCTAAAATTGTTACGGTATGTATCCACCAAAAAACAAAGAATAAGACCATAGCTGCTGTTTCAGGAAGGAAGCTAAATGTCATAGCAATTAAACTAGCAATTGGTTCAGTCCAAGCAGTTTCAGCTCCCTGCCAAATTATCATCATTCCATTACCGAATAGAACTGAGAGCATAAGCGTTCCAATAAATATAAGAACTAACCCTGCATACCAACCTCTTTTTAAACGTACAAGTTTCTCAATATAACGGCGATAAAATGCCCATACAACAGCAACTAATATCGTTAGGGTTACTAACTCTTGAAAGAAAGTAAATCCTGGGTAGATTGGACCAAGTGGTAAATGCTTATCTGGTGCAATCCCCTTAATAAACATGTCAATTGCTCCAAATTGGACTAAAATAAAACCATAAAACATCATGACGTGAATAGCACCTGATTTTTTATCTTTTAATAATTTTGATTGTCCAAATACAATCACAAGTACATCACGCAAACGTTCTTTTAAATCCAAGTCAAACTCTGTCTTTTTCCCTAATTTCATATAAGAAATTCTTGTTGTAACAGCTTTAAGAAATAAAAATAATCCGTAAAGAACAACCAATATGAAAGCGATTAAATTAATTGTCAAAAATGTATCCATTTCCGTCCTCCTCCGTTAAATCTTTTTCTTTTTTGTAAACGTTTCTAGTTAAATTTAAAAATTCCGTTTACATAGTAAATTCTATAATACAATATGAGCGAACGTTCAGTCAACCAAGATATTGCCTTTTGAATTATTATAAACATATCATACATGAAACGATAATTAAAAACAACAGAGTCTATAATAGACTCTGTTGCTAGAGTTACATTTGTTCCGGCGCACTGACACCTAAAATTTTTAATCCATTCGCTAATGTTATTTTTACAGCTTGTACAAGTGCTAAACGGCTTTGAGTAAGTGCTTTATCATCACTTAATACTTTTTCAGCATTATAAAACGAATGTAGCATAGCCGCTAAATCATAAACATATTGGGTTACTCGATGAGGTGTTTCTAATTTAGCAGCATCAGCTACAACAACTGGGAATGCCGCAAGTTGTTTTAAAAGATCTATTTCTTTTTCAGAAACAAGCAATTTTGGATCATATGATGCATCTAATTCATAGCCTGCTGCTTTAGCATTTGAAAGAATTGTGGCAATACGTGCATGAGCATATTGTACATAAAATACTGGATTTTCATTCGACTCTGAACGGGCTAAATCCAAATCAAAATCTAGTTGCGAATCGTTAGAACGCATGCTGAAGAAGTAACGTACTGCATCAACACCAACTTCATCCATTAATTCACGTAACGCAACAGCTTTACCTGTTCGTTTACTCATTCGTATTCTTTCACCGTTTTCAAATAAGTTCACCATTTGAATAATATTAACACTAAACTTTTCAACTGGATAACCTAAAGCTTGAATTGCAGCATTCATTCTTGATACGTATCCGTGATGGTCTGCTCCCCATACGTTAATGACTTTATCAAAACCACGTTCAAATTTGTTTTGATGATAAGCAATATCAGGTGTTAAATAGGTATACGTTCCATCTTGTTTAATAAGTACACGATCTTTATCATCACCAAAATCTGTCGAACGTAACCACGTTGCACCTTCTGATTCATAAGTGTACCCAGCTTCTTTTAATTTATTAAGTGATGTTTTAATTTTTCCAGAATCATAAAGCGATTGCTCTGAAAACCAGTGATCAAAATGCACACCAAACGCTTCTAGATCAGTCTTTATTTTTTTAATTTCATATTCTAAACCATATTCTCTAAAAAACTTCAGTCTTTCGGCATCTGATTTTTCTAATAAATCAGTATTGTATTTTTCAGCTAATTCTTTTCCTACCTCAATAATGTCTTCACCTTTATCACCATCTTCTGGCATATTACTTGGTTTATCTAGTGCTTCTAAATACCTTGCCTCTACTGACAATGCCAGTTGATTCATTTGATTACCTGCATCATTTATATAATATTCACGTTCAACTTGATAACCTGCCGTTTCATATACATTACATAAAATGTCACCAAAAGCTGCACCGCGAGCATGTCCTAAATGTAAATCTCCTGTTGGATTCACCGATACAAACTCAACTTGAATACGTTCACCTTCACCACTGTTTGATTTTCCGTAATTTGATCCAGCTTCCAACACGGCTTCTACCACATTTTCTAAAAACGTATCTTTCATAAAAAAGTTGATAAAACCAGGACCAGCGATTTCGACTTTTTCTATAGAGCCCGTTTCTTGATTAAGATGTTTAACAATTGTTTCAGCAATTTGACGTGGAGGCATTTTAGCTATTTTAGCAAGCTTCATAGCTATATTTGTAGCAAAATCACCATGCGATTTTATCTTAGGACTCTCTAAAGATATTTCTGGAATCTCTTCTTCTCCTGCAAGGCTTGATTTAATAACCGCTTCTTTGATTGTTTTTTCTAAATTTAGTTCCACTTCATTTAATATACTCATATTTATTCCTCCATAAATGTTAATGTTAAATAATGATTTCTTTCTGTTGTGCCATTTAACATTGCTCGGTAAGCAATCACCGCTTGACCTCGACCTGTTTCCTCAATTGATTCATATGACATTGAAACAGTATCTATTTCCATATGAATATTTCCATGTGGATGCTTATATAAACATTCTGTTAAACGCCCTTTTAAAAATAGTTGATTCATCGATATTGCACCTGTTCGTTTAATGTTTATTTTTTCAGGATAAATAGAAATCATATTATTAATATATCCATCTTCTTCTGTTTTTTCTTTATATGTTAAGACTTCTAAACCTCGTCGTTTATAATATTTTCCAGTTTGTTTTACAATCATTAATTCTTTTTCTCCATCGTCTTCAATAACTGTTCTTAGTTCAATTTTTACATTTTTATGATTTACACTCACTTTTATCGCCTCTTACATTTATTTATCTTTACTTAAACATTATAACGATAAGCTATTTCTTTTACCAATCTAAGTTGTTTGTACGTTAGAAATTAAAAAAGCTGAGCTTCTATATTATCTAATATAGAAGTCAGCTTCTTTAATGTCCTAGCAATACATGTAGCCCATGTATAACCATCTTACAAACTCTTCACTAAAAGTACAAGATTTTCACTTAAAGTTCTAAATTTGTCATAATTTGTTCACTCTTTAGCCCAATTCATCTTTTAATTCTTGTGTAGAGTTATTCCACATTTCATCTTTAAATGTTTTTAAGAATTCTTTTAAAATTGTTTTTGATTTATCATCCATGTGATCGACTACAATTTTTCCTTTTAAAGATTTTTCCATGTTACCGACATGTTCTGCCATAGACTTATATGCTCGTTTATTTTTCTTATCTACAAGTAATTCACTTGCACCTACTCCCGCATAATAAGGGCCTTTTTCACCGCGTTCAACAGTAACCCAAACGATCCAGTATAATCTTCCTTCTGGTACTTCATCTCGATTAGACATATATTTAACACGACGTTCTATATCACTTCGAGCATGCATCGCATCCATATCGACATATGCTTTATTTTCTTCGGGGTCAACAATAACTGAAGACATGTTTTCTAATGATATCGAACCTGCACCGTATCCACCATGACCAGATGTCGAATCATCTGCAACAATTGTAAATGTTTGTTTCTTTTTCTTTTCTTCACTCATAAATGAAAACCCTCCTCTATATTTCTTACTCTAATAATAAATTGTATCATATTTAAAGGTTAAACTTTAAAAATAAGATTTACTTAATATGTTTTCAATCTTTTCTTTCACTGTTTTATCGCTAATTACATCGATTAAGTCTTTTGGATAATATAACTTATGATCTTCTCTCACCTTTCCTGTTATTGAATCAACAATTGTTGAGTGTTCAGAGAGTTCTTTAAGTTCTTTATTTGGCATTTGTAAATAAATAGGAATACGACCTGCACCATCTGGACGATAAACGTCATAAGGCAAATCTTTTGATGAATCTATCACTAAATAATAGTCAGGATCAATACCTGCTTGAGTGAATAATCTTTTAAGTTCAGTTAACTTATCTATATGTGATTCAAAATCAAATTCTTTATATTTAAATAAACGACGATTAACAAAACGTTCAGCTAAATCACTTAATATTTCATCTGATTCGTATTGCCAACGTTGAAAATAGTAATAAACAACTGTTTCATCTAATGCTAAATAATCTTCAACAGCAATCTCTTGATTAAAAATGTTTTTAAATAATCTAGGTTCTTCTTTAAATTGATAATTAGACTGATATAAATGTTTTACTCTATCAAATATTTTCGTTAAAATCACTTCTGCACTTCGTGTAACCGGATGAAAATAGACTTGCCAATACATTTGATAACGTGACATAATATAATCTTCAATCGCATGCATTCCTGTTGATTTTATAACCGCTTGTTTTGTCGTTGGACGCATCACTCGTAAGATGCGTTCCATGTCAAAATTCCCATAGCTTACTCCCGTATAAAATGCATCTCTTAATAAGTAGTCCATTCGATCTGCATCAATTTGACTTGAAATTAAACTAATCACTAATTTATCATGATATGTTTTATTAATGACGTCGGAAACTTTTTGAGGGAATTCATCGGAAACTTTAGCCAGTACTTTATTTACACCAGTATTTCCTAGAATAATTTTCTGAGTAAATTTTTCATGATCGAGCGAAAATACTTTTTCAAATGAGTGTGAAAAAGGACCGTGTCCTAAGTCATGCAATAATGCTGCACATAAACAAACCAATCGTTCATTTTTATTCCATTCAGGTTTTGTTTCCATTTTTTTAATAATCCGTCTAACTATTTCATACACACCTAACGAATGATTAAACCTACTATGTTCTGCTCCATGAAACGTTAAGTTAGTTGTTCCTAATTGCTTGATTCTTCTTAATCGCTGCATTTCAGGTGTAGCAATTAAATCCCAGATAACTTGATCAGTTACACGCACATAACGATGAACAGGATCTTTGAATACTTTTACTTCATCTAATTGTTTATTTGCATAACTCATGTTATCACCCATTTCTTTAATATTACTGATACTTATTATATAATAGTTTAACAATCTAATAAATCGTTTACTTTATAAGGAGCTTTTAATGTGGATAAATGGAGAGAACATTTGAATGTAAGAGAATTACGACTAATTAATCATATAAATAATTCAACATTTGATTCTGTTGATTATAGTGCGCTAACTTCATTTGCAATTGATGATGCTTTAGCTATTTCAATTGGCAATAGTGCTTCACCAACAACCATTAGGTTATGGGTACATGATGAGACAGTTGTTCTAGGCACTCCAGACTCACGTACACCATTTTTTGATGAAGGATTAGATTTTTTGAAAAGTAAAAATCAACATGTCGTTATTAGAAACAGTGGTGGTCTTGCTGTTGCGCTTGATAGAGGTGTTTTAAACTTATCATTAATTATGCCAAATAACAATAAGCTTTCTATTAGTAGAGGTTATGATATTATGACTTCTTTAATACAAGACTTATTAAAAGATTACACGCAACAAATAAAAGCTTATGAAATCGTTGGATCATATTGTCCGGGGGATTATGATTTAAGTATTAATGGCATTAAATTTGCCGGCATTTCACAACGTCGTGTTAAAAATGGCGTAGCTATACAAATCTACCTCGATATCTGTGGTCAAAGTGATTTTCGTGCAAATTTAATTAAAGAGTTCTATTCAATTAGTATTAAAAATCGTCCTACCAATCTAGTCTATCCATCTGTTAACCCTGCGGTAATGGGGTCGCTATCAGATATTTTAAATACACCTATTACTGTCAAAGAAATAATAAATCGCTTAGAACAATTATTAGAAAATAATCAAATTTTAATACGATATAACAACTTATCAAACATTGAATTGACTGACTTCCATAAACGCCTTCAACAAATGGATAAACGAAATGAAAAAATAAATAAAAGATTCTAATCAAGGGTGAGTCTATATCATTAAATGATATAGACTTTGATTAGAATCTTTTTATTTTGCTTGCGCTGCTGTAACTAGTGCTAATTTATAAACATCTTCTGAACTACAACCTCGTGATAAATCATTAACAGGTTTATTAAGTCCTTGTAAAATTGGGCCAACTGCTTCAAACCCGCCTAATCTTTCAGCTAGTTTATAACTAATGTTTCCTGCCTCTAAGCTTGGGAATACAAATACTGTTGCATCACCTTGAATTTCTGATTCTGGTGCTTTTTTGGCAGCAACACTAGGTACGAATGCTGTATCAAATTGAAATTCTCCATCAATAACTAAATTGTCATTCATTTCTTTAGCTTTTGCAATAGCTTCAACAACTCGCTCTGTTTCTTCTGATTGAGCTGAACCTTTTGTTGAAAAACTAAGCATAGCTATTTTAGGTTCAATACCAAAGACCTTTGCTGTTTTATGACTCTCAACTGCTATTTCTGCCAAATCATCACTTGTTGGTGCAATATTAATGGCACAATCACCAAAGATATAACGCTCATCATCCCGTACCATAACAAATACTCCTGAAGTTTTTTTAATACCAGGACGTGTTTTTATAATTTGTAAAGCTGGTCTAACTGTGTCTGATGTTGAGTTTACAGCACCACTTACTAATCCATCTGCCTCATTCATAGATACAAGCATTGTACCAAAATAACTCTCAGTTTTTAACAGTTCTATTGCTTCTTCTTTAGTTGTTTTACCTTGTCTAATTTCTAAGAAACTATCAATCATTTCATTCATTTTTTCATAATTTAACGGATTAATTATTTTACATTTATCTATATTAACATTCATTTCTTTAGCTTTTGCAAGCACTTCACTTTCTTCTCCAATTAATATAGGTGTTAATATTTCTTCTTCTGCTAACTTACTTGTTGCAGACAATATACGTTCATCTGTTCCTTCAGGAAAAACAATTAATCTTTTTTTATTCTCTTTTAATGCTTGTGTTAAGTTGGTAAATAAATGACTCATCTTGTTCCTCCTCAATCGTATTTAATCATTTTGTTTGAATAGTTTGACAATATTCATTATAGCAATCTTTTTTTTTAATTCAAGATACTTTTGACACTAAATCTTCATTGTTAATACTAACTACTTTTATGATATAGTAAGGATATTGTAAGCTATAATTATTGGAGGTAATAAGGAATGGTTGAACCTGTTAAAACATTTGATGGTTGGTACAGTTTACATGATTTAAGATCGATTGATTGGATCGCTTGGAAATTAGCTACAGAAACCGAGCGTAAAGAAGCTCTTGATGATTTTAATCAGTTACTAGAAAAATGGGATAAAGTCGAAGAAAACAAATCAGGAAGCCATGCATTTTATAAAGTTATTGGCCAAAAAGCAGACTTTCTATTTATGTTTTTAAGACCCACAGTTGAAGAACTAAGTGATTTAGAAACAGAATTAAATAAATCTAAAATGGGTGACTTTTTAATCCCAGCACATTCTTACTTCTCGGTGGTAGAAATATCTAGATATCGCCCAGAAAAACCTGGCGAAGATGTCGAAAACTCAGACTATATTCAAGGGCGCTTATATCCGACACTTCCAAAATGGGATTATATTTCATTTTATCCGATGGATCGTCGTCGTGAAGGAAATGATAATTGGTATACGCTAGAAAAAGATATACGAGCTAAACTGCTTTATGAACACAGCTTAACAGGGAAAATATGCTGGAAAAATTCAACAAGTCATTACAGGATCGATTGGATTTGACGCATGGGAATGGGGCGTCACATTATTTGCACACGATGTCTTAGAACTTAAAAATATCGTTTACGAAATGCGTTTTGACGAGGTCAGTTCGCGTTATGGGGAATTTGGTGACTTCTTCATAGGTACAATTATTTCTAAAGATGAAGTACCTGAATTTTTCAAAATATAAAACATAAGTCCACATAACATCAAAATTAATTTGATGTTATGTGGACTTAATTTTTATTAATTAAATTAATATTGTTTTATAAAAACTTTAGGATAGCATAGCCAAACAGTATCCAACCAATTAAGAAAAACACGCCTCCTATTGGCGTAATCATAGCAAGTGATTTTATTCCTGTTGTCGAATAAAAATACAAACTACCTGAGAATAATATAATACCAATTAAAAATGTAATGCCTGCCCAATTCAAACTGGTCGCTTGAATTTTTAACATTGCAAAAGCTGTTGCTAATAATGCACCAGTATGAAACATTTGGTAAGTCACTGCTTTTTCCCAAGTTAGAATCATTTTAGCAGATATTTTACCTTCTAATCCATGGGCACCAAAAGCACCTAAGGCAACTGCTAAAAATCCATTTACAGCTGCAATTGCTAATAATATTTTCATCATTTTATCTCTCCTTGTACAATTTAAAAATCAAAAATTGAGTCACTTGGTAAATTTGTGTTTATTTGGTTATTCGTTTTTCCAAGAGATTCTTCTTTATGTTTAGAGTTTGTCGAACTAATCATTTCAGGTGTTATTTTTGTTTTACTTTGTGATTTTATATTTTCTTCCGTAATTAACTCACATAACACTTCTATACGTTTTAAAGCTTCTTTAAATAAGATTGGATCATCTATTATCTGTTCTGCTTCATTTAATTGCTCTTTGATTTTTTGAAGCAATAATTCATTTGTAACCACTACTATCACCTCTTATTTTAGATCAAGTAAATCTATTGTAACATGATTAAGACAATAATAAATTATATTATACTCATTTTAAAGCTTGATTTGATTCTATCATAAAAATAACCATTTGCCTGGACTACTCAAGCAAATGGTTAATTGTTAAATCATATTATTAAATTTATTTACGTAACTGAATTTCAATATTAATTTTTACTTTATCGCCTACAACAAAGCCGCCTGTTTCAAGTGCAGCATTCCATGTTAGACCAAAATCTTCACGACTAATTTCTGTATTTCCTGTGAATCCTGCAGCTTCATCACCACTCATAGGGTCTTTAGCTACACCTTCAAACGTTACATCAAATGTTACTGGATTTGTTGTACCTCTAATTGTAAAGTCACCTGTTAAATCATAATTATCATCTGATTTTTTAGTGATTTCTGTTGCTTTAAACGTCATATTTGGATGATTTTCAACATCGAAAAAGTCACCTGAACGTAAATGATCATCACGATCTTTTACTTTTGTATCAATTGAACTGGCATCAATGTTAAATTCAATTTCTGCATCAGTTAAATCTGTTGGATCTGCTACAATATCAGCTTCAAACTCATTAAATGTTCCTTTCACATTCGAAATCATCATATGTTTGATTGAAAAACCTATTGTACTATGAACTTTGTCTACATTCCATTTTGCTTTTGTCATTATTAATTCCTCCAATAATTTTATTAATATCTTAAATTGAATGGTTACACTTTCTGAATAAATCAATATAATTAGTTTAATAACTTATAAACGACTTAATCCAACTATAGATTTTGTCTTTTTTCGGCATGATATCCTAGTTTTTTTAATTGTTCATGCATCTGTTTCTTTTCTTCAATATTCAAACCGCCCAGAATATTTTGTAAAACTAATTGATGCTTTGGAAAAATTTCATCCATTAAATCTCTTCCCTTATCAGTTAAAACCGCATGTGTAATTCGGCGATCTGTCGGACAAGCTTTTCTTTCTAAAAATTGTTTTTTTTCCAATTTATCAACAACATACGTGATACTACTACTTGCAAGTAATAGCTTTTGCCCTATTTTTTGAATGGGGTGAGCACCTTTATTATACAATAATTCCAGCACACCAAATTCTGTACTATTCAATCCGTAACTTTTTATGTCTTTAATAATTTCCTTTTGAATGGATTGCAAGGTTCTTGTTAATACAACAAAAAGTTTTAATGATAGTTGAATGTCTTCGTCTTTATTTTCTTTATTCAAAAAGCCCATCCTCTCTAATTAAGATATCTTGAATCTGAGATAATTGTACGATAGATAATTATAACTGTCAATTCGATTGCTTAATTTTTCAAAATAAAAAAACACGCTAAAATATTTTAGCGTGTTAGTGTTTTGTTTTGTAAAAGTACTTCTCCAGCTACCCCTGGGCGTGTCATTTCAAACGGTTCTAATATTTGATTAATAGCAACCTCAGATAAAATATTATCGCGTAACAATAATTCTCTAATTGATATACCTGTTTCAATCGCTTCTTTTGCGACTTGTGTGGCGACATCATATCCGATATGTGGGTTTAAAGCCGTGATTATTCCAATGCTCTTTTCTACATCAGCTTTACATTTTTCGATATTCGCTTGGATTCCTTCAATACAATATCTTCTAAAGACTGTTAGTACTTGAGTCATCATTTTTAATGATTCATGCAAATTAAAGACAATCACAGGTTCCATTACATTTAATTCAAATTGTCCTGCTTCAGAGGCCATTGAAATCGTGTGATCATTTCCAGCAACCTGAAATGCAACTTGACTGACAACTTCGCATATTACAGGGTTTACTTTACCAGGCATAATTGAGGAACCTGGTTGACGAGCTGGTAAAATTAATTCATTTAAACCAGCACGCGGGCCTGATCCCATTAACCTTAAATCATTTGCTATTTTAGACATATTCAACATACATATTTTTAATACACTGGATACTTCTGTATATGCATCTGTAGTCTGTGTCGCATCAACCAAATTTTCTGCTGATACCAACGGATATTGCGTTAGTTGTGCTAATATTTCAACTGCACGCTTCATATATTCAGGGTCTGCATTCAATCCAGTACCAACTGCGGTTGCACCTAAATTAACTGTCAATAAATTCTCACGCGCATTTTCTAATCGCTTTAAATCTCTGTTCAACACTTCACCATAGGCTTCAAACTCTTGACCTAATCTAATAGGTACAGCGTCTTGTAAATGGGTTCTCCCCATTTTTATAATTTCATTAAATTCTTTTCCTTTTGAAAGAAAAGCCGCTTGTAAGTCTTTAAGCGTGACTGTTAAGTGTTTAATTAAATTCAATGTTGCCACATGAATTGCTGTGGGAAAGGCATCATTTGTCGATTGAGCCATATTAACATGAATATTAGGATGGATAATATCGTAATCACCTTTGTTTTTACCTAGTATTTCAAGCGCTCGATTAGCTATAACTTCATTTGCATTCATATTTGTTGAAGTTCCCGCACCGCCTTGAATAGGATCGACTACAAATTGATCGTGAAATTGACCTAAAATAACTTCATCGGCTGCACTAACAATTGCTTTACCTATATCTATATCTAAACGACCAATTTCCATATTTGCTAAAGCTGCAGCTTTTTTAACATAAGCAATACCTTTAATGAGCTCTTCTTCGACTAAGTAATTTGTAATCGGAAAATTTTCTTGTGCTCTTAATGTTTGAATACCATAATAAACATCATTTGGAACCTTTTTTCCTCCCAGTAAATCTTTTTCAAACCTTAACGTTTCATCACTCATTTTATTTTATTTCCCCCTAATATTTAACAGGCCTATTATATAAAGTAGATTACTTATTTTTATACCTTGCAATAAGTTTTTTCACCTGTCACTTCACTTAAATTATATCTACCTCTCCTGAATTGTCAAACTATTCTTTTTATTCTTTATTCCGTTTTCACTTTTTTTGATAGTAACCAACCAGAAAGTGCGATAACAATAAGTCCAATATAGAAAATAAGCTTCCACGTTGTTGAATGAGCAAATTCAGTTGAAATAAGGGCGACATCTGGGTGTGCTAACGTTAATACTGCTAATTTCACACCGACCCAACCGACAATAATAAATGCTGCCATTTCAAGCCCAGGACGTTTTTGTAATAATTCTACAAATAAATTTGCCGCAAAACGCATAATAATAACACCTATCATACCACCTGCAAAAATGACGATAAATTGTCCACCATCTAAACTTCCAACAGTAAATAGACCTGTTGCTGGTAATGCTACTGCTAAAGCTACCGCTGCAAGAATAGAATCAACTGCAAAAGCTAAATCTGCTATTTCTACTTTTATTACAGTCATCCAGAATCCACTTGTAGATTCTTTTTTCTTAATATCCTGTTCATTTAAGGTTGCTCGGTCATATAAATGTTTAATTGCTATAAAAAGTAAATAGATGGCACCAATAGCTTGAACTTGCCAAACATCTACTAAAAATGAAATGATGAATAATGAACCAAATCTTAAAACAAATGCTCCTAAGAGTCCGTAAAATAATGCTTTTCTTCTTTGCTCTACTGGTAAATGTTTAACCATAATTGCAAGAACTAAAGCATTGTCACCAGATAGTAAACCTTCCAAACCTATTAAAATAATTAATACCCATGCATATTCAATTATTAATTGTGCATCCATCTTTTTTTATCTCCTTTAAAATACAAAATGACCTTTACCTAATAGATTGCTTACTTAAGTCTATATGCTTAAACAAACTTTCATTAGGTAAAGGTCTTGCTAACAACTTTTGTTGCCAGTTATGCCGGAGAAAATTTTCTCGTAATGACGACATTGACTGTACAGCTACTCCCCTTTTACAAAGGCTCTATTAATTTAATTGAATTTTACCATTCTTTCTTCTAAACTGTCAACAAGTGATTCATTTGGCTATCTTTTTCTTTTTAAGTTAAGATAGACTTATTGTTGATTTGTTACTATTGAAAGGAATGAAATATAGATGCGTAAAAAGTTGGAAGATGAACTAAACGCTTTAAAAGCTGATTATGTTCGAATTCAAGAGGATTTAGATAAATTATCTTTTGTTGGCGGCAATGTCGCTTCTGCTGAAGGACAACTTGTTCGTTTAGAAAATGAAATTGCTCAAAAACGAACTGAAATTGATAAATGTGATGATTAATAAAAAGCTCAAAATAATTTTCACTTGATAGTGATTTTATTTTGAGCTTTTTTATTTAAGATTTGCCTTGTTCTAATTTTTTTTGTATTTTTTTAAATTCTTTATGCGGTGGTGTTAAACTAGCAATCATATCACCAGGTTGTGGCGAAGGATTCATATCTGCCGCATAAAATTGAATTTGTTTAGATTTTTTTAAGACGTAAAGGAGTAAAATATCTGTTGATTGCTCTGCTAAATAATCATTATATGAAAATACGTTCGTTAATGGGGTTAATCTAAAAACATAACCTCTATTTAACAAATCTTCTAATTTATTTAACGACATTTCTTCTCTGAATAATGAACGACCACCTACACTTGATAATGTACTGCTTACATTAGATTCACTTTCATTTGGATCTACTTTAAAAACGTTTGCTCGGCCGTACTCTGGCATAAACGTTGTACATACAAGCGCATTGTAGGAATTACTCTCTGTTGCCGCAATTAAATAATCATAGGGTATGGTATCTAAATTATATTCCGTTTGTTCTGATAAAATATCACCATGAAAGAAAGGAATACCTTCTTGACGAGCAAACCGTAATTTTTCCCATGATGAATCAACCACTAATACTGGTGTATCAGTTGATAGTAATGATTGAGCAAATTTAACAGAAAAACGATTACTTCCTATAATTAACACACCCGGATTTCCTTCAAGCGAAAGATTAAGTCGCTTCGCAAGTGGTCCAATTGAAAAGCCATGAGCAACTACTGTAAAGAATACTAATCCAAAGGTTAATGCAGTTAGTAACGAAGCATCTGTATAACCAGCATCCATTAAAATAGCCGCAAAATAACTAGATACCGTTAAGGCAACGATTCCTCTAGGTGCAATCCAACCTACGAGTAATTTTTCTTGAATCGTTAATCCAGTCTTAATCGTTGATAAAAAGATAGATAGGGGTCTTACAATAAACATCATTAATAAGACATAGCCGATAATATTTAAACTAAATATTCGATAAATGGTTTCAAGTTGTAATGATGCAGCCAACATAATAAAGATCGTCGAAATTAACAAGATAGAAATATTTTCTTTAAAATGACGAAAGTCATTTAAAGAACTTATTCCTATATTACTTAAGGTTAGTCCCATCGCTGTTACAGAAAGCAACCCGGTTCCATGAACAACTTCATCTGGTAATGTAAAAACAAAAATAACAATAATAAATACCGAAGGTGATTTTAAAAATTCTGGAATATAGCCTGATTCAAACATCCAGCCTATGAATCGCGCGAACAACCAACCTATAAAGACTGCCACACCTGCTGTAACAAAGAAAGTAATTAATGTCACACCATTTCTTTCCGGTACAGTGAAAAAGGCAATAATTTCAAAAGCAAATACTGCTAATAAAACACCAATGGGATCGACGATGATTCCTTCCCATTTTAATATTTTAGCAGGACGAGACTTTAATTTTGATTGGCGTAAAAGTGGCATAATCACTGTTGGACCTGTAACAATAAAAAGTCCACCAATAACAAATGCAACTACCCAAGATAAACCTGCTATATAATGAGCTGTTAAAGATCCAAGAATCCATGCGATAAAAGCTCCAGTCGTTGAAATTCGAAAAACAGGCTTTCCAAGTCCTCTTAATTCTTTGAGGTTTAAACTTAAACTTCCTTCAAATAATATAATCGCTACCGCTACAGAAATAATAGGATTATATAAGTCACCAAAACTATTCTCAGGATTCATAATACCAAAAATTGGACCTGCTAAAAGTCCTGCAACTGACATGATGACAATTGCTGGTAAGTTAAACTTCCACGCAATCCATTGAGAGCCAATTCCTAAAGTTCCAATTAACATAATTTCAAATAATAGCGATAATTCCATTCAAATTCACCCTCATTATTTTTGATATAACCGTTATTTTAACCTATTTAATTATTTTTTCAAACATGTTAAGCAATTCTTTTTGAATCATTATATTAACATTACATGTTATCATACATTATGGTGGTGAATTTAGATTGTTAATACATGCAGAAAACATTTTAAATACTTATTTTGGATATGAAAAATTTCGTCCTGGTCAAAAAGAAGTTATTTCTAACGTTTTAGATAAAAAAAACACTTTAGCTGTTATGCCTACAGGAGGCGGTAAGTCATTATGTTATCAAATACCTGGACTAACTTTAGATGGTACAGCTATAATCATATCACCGTTGATTTCATTAATGAAAGACCAAGTCGACGCTCTAGTAGCTTTAGGTGTTCCAGCAACATTTATTAATAGCTCACTTTCTAATACGGAACAAAATATTCGTTTAAACGATGTTTCAAGAGGCAGATATAAATTTATTTACGTCGCTCCTGAACGTTTTAATTCTTCTTTATTTTTAAATCGAATAAAAGATTTAGATATCTCGTTCGTTGCTTTTGATGAAGCGCATTGTATCTCGCAATGGGGACATGATTTTAGACCGAGTTATCGTTCAATTGTTCCTGCTTTAAAAAAATTACCTCAAATAAAAAATACTGTTGCTCTAACAGCAACAGCTACAGAATCAGTTATTTCAGACATACAAAGATTATTAAATATAGAAGAAAGTTCTACTATTATTACAGGATTTAAACGTGATAATCTTCATTTTCATTTAATCAAAGGCAGAGATAGTAAAACTTATATCGAGAACTTCTTAAATGAAAGAAAAAATGAGTCAGGAATTATTTATACAGCAACACGTAAGCAAGCCGACCAGTTACACAATTTTTTAAAAAATAAACGTGAGCTTGTCTTAAAATATCATGCAGGATTAAATGAAAACGAACGTCAACATGCTCAAAATGCGTTTATTCATTCCGATAATTCTGTCATGATAGCTACAAATGCTTTTGGAATGGGTATTGATAAATCAACCGTGCGCTTTGTTATTCATTATGCCATGCCAATGAACCTAGAATCTTATTACCAAGAAGCTGGGCGTGCAGGTCGCGATGGAGAAGTGAGCGATTGTATTCTTTTATTCTCACCTCAAGATGTACAACTTCAGAAATTCCTAATCGAACAAAGTGACGTAGATGAAAACGCTAAACAAGCTGAGTATGAAAAACTACAAGCTATGATTAACTATTGTCATACTCATGATTGCTTAAGTAGTTATATTTTAGAGTATTTTAATGATAAAAATATTACACCATGTGGAACGTGTAGTAATTGTGTTAATCGAAAAGACAAAATAGACATTACCGTACAAACTCAAATGATTCTATCTTGTATTAAGCGAATGGGCGAATCATTTGGTGTCACTCTTACAGCTAAAGTTTTAAGAGGTTCAAACGACCAACGAATACGTTCTTTTAACTTCCAAAAATTATCTACCTATGGCTTATTATCAAATTATACTGAGCGTGATATTACTGAATGGATTAATTTTTTAATTGCTGAAGGAATTGTTGGGACAAAAGAAGGACGATACCCGACATTAAAATTAAATGAAAAGTCCCTTGCTGTTTTAACAGGAAAACAAAAAGTCTTTATGTATAAAGCAGTAATTCCAGAACAAGAAGTAGCCAATTATGATATAGAGCTCTTTAATCGTTTGCGCGATGTTAGAATGACTATTTCAAAAGAATTAAACGTCCCACCCTATGTCATCTTTTCAGATACAACACTACGAGATTTAGCGCGTTATTTACCTGAATCTAAGAATGAATTTCTTAATATCAAAGGGATAGGTGAGAAAAAATATAAACAATTTGGAGAACGATTCAATACTGTTTTATCAGAATGGATTAAAGAACATCCTCAGATTGATAAATCAATTCCAATAAATCAAATTTCAAGTAAACAAACACAAAAAAAAGATGAATTAGCAAGTCATCGCAAGACATTTAAGCTATTCCAAAACGGAAAACAAATTAAAGATATTGCGCTGATTAGAAACTTAACAGAGCAAACAATTGAAAATCATATTTTCAAATGTCATAAAGAGGGTTTCTCTATTCCTTGGAATATTTTCTTTTCTGACAAAGATGAAGCTAATATTTTAAATGTAAAAAAAACAATGCCTAATGCTTCACTAAAAGAATTAAAAGATAACTTAGGCGAATCAATTTCTTACACTAAGATTAAAGCTGTTTTAGTGAAAAATAATTTATTTTAATAAATCACTTTAAGATTGGATAATTTAATCATAGGATGAATTTGTTGCTTTAGTGTGGTAAACTACTAAAAATAAAACCTGTTAATAAAGGAGTGAATTTAGGACTGGAAATATTTACATTAAAATATTTGTAAGGGAGAAAATAATATGAAAAAAAGAAATATGTTGATTAGTTTACTTATTTTAATTTTATCAATTGGACTCATCGGATGTGGATCAAATGATACCAAAGATAGTGATGATAAAGATACTAAAACAGAAGAAAAAAGTTCTGTTGATCTTGGTATGCTTAAACTAACCAGTTCAGCTCCACTTTTCATTGCAATTGAAAAAGGATTTTTTGAAGAGGAAAATATCGAAGTTAACGTTGAATGGTTTGATGCGGCACAACCTATAGCAGTTGCTACAACTGGTGGTTCTATTGATGTTGGTGCAACAGGCATAACAGCAAGTCTCTATAACATGGTTGCTGGAGGAGAAGATTTATTAATTGTAGCTGATAAGGGTAGAGAACAAGAAGGTTACTCTTCAACAGCTTTAATGGTTCCAAAAAATTCATCTATTGAAAACATTGAAGATCTAAAAGGTAAAGATATAGGTATTACGCAAACAGGATCAACTTTCCATTATATGGCAGGTAGAATTTTAGAAGAACACGGCTTATCAACTGATGACGTTAACCTTGTTCCTCTAAATAGCATTCCTGGTTTAATGGAAACATTAGAAAGTGAAAAAGTCGATGCTGTTTTATTAAATGAACCTAATATTACACGCGTAGTTAATGATGATTATGGTAAAATCATTGCCCAGGTAGGCGATGAAATTGAATATCAGACATCAGGATTATTTTTTTCTAAAAGATTTTCTGAAAATGAAGATGTCGCACATCGCTTCTTAAAAGCATATATTAAAGCAACACAATATTATTATGATGCTGTACTCATTAAAGAAGATGATGAAATTATGCCTGGAGAAAACTATGATGAAGTAATTAATATTATTGCAGAATATACTGATCAAGAAACAGATATTATTAAAGAAGGTTTACCATATATGGATCGTAACGGTGAACTGTTATCATCTGATATTCAAACACAAATTGATTGGTATTATAAAGAAGGATTAATTGAACAAACAATGGATGCTAATGACATAATAAATCCAGATTTACACAAAAAAGCTTTAGAAGACTTAGGAGACGAATAAAATGGAAATAGTTATCGATAATGTAAGTAAGACCTTTATCGACTCTAAAAACATAAAAGTACCCGCTCTTGAAAATATTAATTTTTCTATTAAAGAACATGAGTTTGTTGTTCTTGTCGGACCAAGTGGCTGTGGAAAATCGACACTTTTAAATATTGTCGGCGGTTTAATGTCGCCTACGGAAGGTTCAGTTTATTTTGAAGGTATTGATAAAAAACAACCTGATCTTGGTATTGTATTTCAAGATATCGCTCTTTTACCTTGGCGTACTGTTTATCAAAATGTCATTTACGGATTAGAGGAAAAAAAATTTAGTAAACAACATCAAAAAGAAATCGGTCAAAAATATATTGATATGGTGGGGTTAACTGGATTTGAAAACACATATCCTAAAGAACTCTCTGGCGGAATGAAACAGCGCGCCGGCATAGCTAGAGCTCTGGCTATTGAGCCTGACCTACTTTTAATGGATGAGCCTTTTTCTGCACTAGATGCTCAAACAAGGACCTTAATGCAAGAAGAGTTATTAACTATTTGGAATCGTACTAAATTAAGTACCCTTTATGTCACTCATAACATACAAGAAGCAGTTTTTTTAGCCGATCGAGTTATTGTTTTATCCCGTCATCCTGGTAAATTAAAAAGTATTATTGATATCGACTTACCAAAAATAGGAAGAAATGAACCGCAATTTTATAATAAATTTGAAGCATACGTCGAAGAAATTTGGCAATTAATTCGCCATGATGCAAAAAAGGCACTTAAGGAGTGAACCATAGATGGGTAAACAAAACAATCAACAAATCATTAAAAACCGCGTTGCATTTTTAGATAAAAAAATCCCTGTTTATGCTTCATTTTTAGGTATTTTTGGATTTTTAGTTTTATGGGAATTAATTACTCAATTAAATTTCGTTTCACCTCTATTCTTGCCAGCACCTTCTGCAATTATTATTACAGGTTGGGAAATGATTATGAATGGCGAAATTTATCAAAATTTATCAGCAAGCTTGTACCGCATTGTTCTTGGTTATTCTATCGGTGCGGCATTGGGAATTATCATCGGACTTTTATTAGGCTTTTCAAGATGGTTTGACGCAATTGGTACGCCTATTATTTATTCTATTTATCCAATTCCTAAAATCGCTCTATTACCTTTGTTTATTTTATGGCTTGGTATTGGTGAACTATCAAAGGTAACAATTATTGCTTTAGGTGTCTTTTTCCCTGTTGTAATTAATACATATTCTGGGGTTAAAAACGTTGATGATACACTTATAAAAGCAGCTGTTACATTTGGATCGAATCGCTTATCAGTTATACGAAAAGTTATTTTACCAGGTTCTTTACCGATGATTTTTGCAGGATTAAGACTTGCAGCTGGGACATCTTTATTATTACTTGTAGCTGCAGAAATGATTGCTGCTCAAAATGGAATCGGATCTATGGTACTTCATTACGGAAATTTAATGATTACAACTAAATTAATGGTCGGAGTTGTTGTTTTATCTATTTTAGGACTTAGTTTTAACCGAGGGTTACAGTGGTTGGAAAATAAACTACTTCCTTGGAGATAATTACTTTTATCATTAACAAAGCGGTGCCTCTTTTATAAGAAGCACCGCTTGTTTTAATTTTCTCTTAAAATTCTAATGACCAAGCACCTTGTCTAAATACTGCTTCCTTTTTTCCTTCAGCAGTCACACCATCAATATCTAGTTCATCAGAACCTATCATGAAATCAACATGAATCAAACTATCATTAGCGCCATGTTTATCTAATTCATTTAAGTCCATTGTCTCTCCATTTTCAATGTTTGTTGGATATGCTTTTCCAAGAGCGATATGACACGATGCATTTTCATCAAACAAAGTGTTATAAAATATCAAGCCTGATTGCGAGATTGGTGACTCATGAGGTACGAGTGCCACTTCTCCTAAACGTCTTGCACAATCGTCTACTTCTAATAAATGTTTTAACACATCTTCGCCTCGTTCAGCTTTGAAATCAACTACAGCACCATCTTTAAATGTTAGTGAAAAATTATCGATTAAACTTCCACCATAATTAAGTGGTTTAGTGCTTGATACAACACCATTTACACGATATTTATCAGGCATTGAGAATACTTCTTCTGTTGGAATATTTGGATTAAATTCGACACCTGTTTTCGCTATCGCAGAACCCCCATGCCAAATATGCTTTTTTACTAACCCTAACTCTAAATTTGTACCTGGTCCAGTGAAGATAAGTTTATCATATTGCTTATCTGTTAAAACTTCACGCGCTTTTCGTAATGTTTCATTATGATCATTCCAAGCATCAACGGGATTTTCATTATCAATTCGTGACATTGAAAGAATGGATTCCCACATCTTAGTTACCGCTTCTTCTGCTGGAACATTTGGAAAGACTTTTTGCGCCCACTTTGTTGTTGGAATAGAAATAACTGTCCAAGGAATTGCATCATTCATAATCTCTTTATTTACATCGCGCATTGCTTCTGAACGTGCTTTATTAGCCATGGCTACACGACTTGAATCTATATCTGCTAGTAAATCTGGATCTGTTGAATGGATTGAAATAAAAGCAGCCCCATCTTTTATAAATGCTTCTTCCATATCTACTTGCCAATCTGCGACAGTTTGTAATACATCATCAGATGCGTGCTTGAACTTTAAATGTGTTAACGTATCATCTGCCCAATTAATATGAACATTTTTTGCACCTAATTCATAGGCTTTTTTAGCAAGGATCCTTGCGAATTCAACACCTTCAATTGGAGCTCTAAGCATGACTGCTTGATTTTCTTGTAGATTAACACCTTTTTTTAGGATTAAATTTGCATAGTTTTCCATTAAATTAATCTGATTCATTTTATCTCTCTTTTCTTTTTATGATTTCGCCACTGAATTCTTTAGCCATTTTTATTGACTGTCTACGTTTTTCAGAACGGCGTTTACGTCTTAAGGATGCACTGTCAAATAATTCTAATTGCTGAGGACTTTCTGGTATCACTCCTGGTACTGGAATAGGTATATCATCTTCATTAAGTGCAACAAAGGTTAGAAATGCGGTCGCACAAACTTTCTTTTCACCCGTTTCAAATGATTCTGTTAATGCTTTTACAAAGACTTCCATCGATGTTTTATGTGTAGAAGTCACGAAAGCTTCTAATATAACAAAATCGCCTAATTTTACAGGTGACAAAAAATCAACTGAATCTGTCGAAGCTGTAACGCATGTATGTCTTGAATGTCTAACCGCTGCAATTAATGCAACATCGTCTATATAAGCCATTAACTTCCCACCAAATAATGTCCCATAAGCATTTGTGTCTGGTGGTAATATTTGTGCTGTTTTAATTGTGAGTGAGTCATTTGCGAGTCGCTTATCCATTTTTGTAGCTCCTTATATTATAGTATTGGCGATAGTAAACGTGAAATTGACTCTTTAAATCTAATACCTAAGGATCTTTTTTCATATAATTTTTGCGTCATTTGAGTTGAATAAATAATGTCTTTTTCAAAAATATCAACTAATTTTTCTGCGAATTTAATATTATATAAAAAGGCATTTACTTCAAAATTTAATCTAAAGCTACGCACATCTATATTTGCTGTACCTACAGATGCAATTTTCCCATCTACTACTATTGTTTTTGCGTGTAAAAATCCATTTTGATACATAAATACTTCTGCATTTTCTTGAAGTAACTCTCCTGCATAAGATAATGTTGCCCAATAAACAAATGGATGGTCTGGTTTATTTGGTATCATTAATTTAATTTTAACACCTGATAAAGCTGCAATTCTAAGAGCATCCATTAAGCTTTCATCTGGAATAAAGTAGGGTGTTTGAATATAAACATATTCCTTAGCCGTTAAAATCATTTTTATATAACCATATTTTATTTGTTCCCAATCTGAATCAGGACCACTTGAAACAATTTGAACACCTACATCACCATGAGATCCACCAACATAATATCTCGTATCATATTCAATAATATTGCGTGAAGCTAGGTTCCAATCTAAAATAAATCGATTTTGCATGTCTTTAACTGCATTACCTTTAATTCGTAAATGCGTGTCTCGCCAGTAACCAAATTTATGATCTCTACCTAGATATTCATCACCAATATTAAAGCCTCCAATATAACCTATTTTCCCATCAATAATAGCCAGTTTTCGATGATTACGAAAATTTATTTTCAAATTTACTTTTGGAATCAATGGTGGAAAAAAAGCGTCAACTTTAACACCTGCATCTTCAAGTCGTCTAATAAACCTTTTGCTTAAAGCACGCGAACCCATATCATCATATAGCATTCTAACTTCGACACCTGATTGTGCTTTTTCTATTAATATATTAGCTATTTTTGTTCCAAGTTGATCTTCGCGAATAATATAATAAAGTAAATGAATATGATCTTTTGCTTTCTTTAAATCACTGATTAATGCTTGAAACTTTTCTGTTCCATCAGTATAAATTTGAATCTCATTATCTTGTGAGTATAAGGCATTACTATGCTTTAAATGTAAATAATACAAAGCACGATACTCTCTTAAAATATCTTGCTCAAATGTAAAATGGTCTTCTTCAATAACTTTTAATTGCGAATCAACTTCTTTTTTAACTCCAGACTTTCTTTTTTTATCCCAAACGAACTTATAACGATTACTTAATTTTCTACCAAAAATCAAATATAGTATAAATCCCGCAATTGGGATAAAAAACAGAACCATAATCCAAGCCCACGTAGAACTTGCATTTTTTCTTTCTAAAAATATAACAGTAAATTCTAAAATAAAGTTAATTATCATTATTGATCCTAATAATATAGATCCAATTCCAATTGGTATCACCTCTTTTACCATGAACACATTTAACTTAATAATACACTAATTTCTAGTTGCTTAAAACTATATTTGTCATTAATCTACCTTAAATTAACATTTTAAGATAAGATATTAACTAATATTATAATTACTTTTAAAAAATGAGGTTATTTTGTGAATAAGAAAACTTTTAACATTGGTATTATTTATGCATTACTCGCATACTTATTATGGGGTGTTCTCCCAATTTATTGGAAAACGCTCAATGAAGTCAATGCAGGAGCTGTTTTAGCTCATCGAATTATATGGTCTTTTGTTTTTTTAGTTTTAATGATTACTTTTACTAATCAAATAAAATCTTTCTTTAAAGCAGCGGCTGTTATTTTTAACTCTAAAAAAACAATCATAATATTATTTGCTGCTTCAATTGTTATTAGTCTAAACTGGCTTACATTTATTTGGGCTGTTCAAAACAATTTTGTGATCCAAACCAGTCTAGGTTATTATATCAACCCTCTTATTAGTGTTGTTATGGGAATTATCTTTTTAAAAGAACGGCTCTCTCTAGCTCAAGCGCTAGCAGTCGGATTAGCTACTGTTAGCGTACTTTATCTCACATTTAGTTACGGTGTTTTCCCTTGGGTTTCACTGATTCTTGCTTTTACTTTTGCAACTTATGGGTTACTCAAAAAATTTATTGTTATCAATTCCATTTATAGCTTAACAATTGAAACGTTATTTATTACACCTATTGCACTTATTTTCTTAATTTTCTTTAATCAAAACAATACATCTTTTATAGATTTTTCTAATATAACAATTGTCTTATTAATCGGTGCTGGCATCGCGACAGCTGTTCCTTTAATCTTATTTGGTCGAGCTGTTCAAGATTTATCACTTTCATTCATTGGTATTTTACAGTATTTAGCACCTACCATTATGCTTATTCTTGGCATTTTTTTATATGGTGAATCTTTTACAAAAGCACATTTTATTTCATTTACTTTAATTTGGATTGCTTTAATTATTTATCTCGCGTCTTCCTTATTAGACAATTCTAAACATTCGTAATTAGTTGACAATGTTTTTAGAGTCTGTATAATTATAAATAATTTCATAATTAACACTCTTATTAAGAGCGACAGAGGGAATAGGCCCGATGAAGTCCAGCAACTTAAAAGTATACCTTTACTTTTAAAAGTGCCAAATCCTACAGATAATTTATCTGAAAGATAAGAGGAGGACATTTACATAATTCCCTCTTCTTATATGAAGAGGTTTTTTTATATTAAATTTTCTTTTAAGTTCATTATAATAATAAACTGAGCTTTATAATTCCAAGGAGGCATTTATTAATGACAAATTTTTTCCAAGAATCTGATGACACTCTTTTACTACACGCTGGACAAGAACCAGACCCTACAACGGGTTCACGTGCTTTACCAATTTATCAAACAACATCATATGTTTTTAAAAGTACAGAACATGCTAAGAATTTATTTGCTTTAACAGAACCAGGTAACATTTACACACGTATTATGAACCCTACAACTGACGCTTTTGAACAAAGAGTTGCTGCACTTGAGGATGGTGTTGCTGCAGTTGCTGTTTCTTCAGGTATGGCCGCTATTACATACGCTATTTTAAACATTGCAGGTTCAGGTGATGAAATCATTGCTGATAGTAATATTTATGGTGGAACATATAGTTTATTTGTTAACACACTACCAAGATATGGCATTACCGTTCGTCTTGTTGATGGTACAGATCCCAAAGCAATCAAAGCAGCTATTAATGATAAAACGAAAGCTATTTTTGGTGAAACAATTACAAACCCAAGTTTAAATGTTTTTGATATTGAAACAATAGCTGATCTTGCACATGAACATGATATCCCACTTATTATCGATAATACATTCGCACCTTACTTTTCAAAACCTATTCATTGGGGGGCGGATATTGTCGTACATTCTGCAACCAAGTGGATTGGTGGACACGGGACAACAATTGGTGGTGTTGTTGTTGATGCCGGAAGATTTGATTGGACAAAAGGTAAATTCCCAGGATTTACAGAACCAGATGAAAGCTACGGTGGTGTAAAATATGCTGATTTAGGTGCACCTGCATTTGCTCTTAAATTACGTGTTCAATTATTACGTGATACAGGTGCTTCATTAAGTCCTCACAACTCATTTTTACTTGTCCAAGGACTTGAAACGTTACATCTAAGACTTAAAAAACATAATGATAATGCCATTGGTGTAGTTAAATTCTTAGAAAATCATCCTGGTGTTAACTGGGTAAATCATCCGAGTCAAACTAATCACCCAACGCATAATTTAGCTAATAAGTATTTTAAAGAAGGTTATGGTTATGGTTCTGTGATTACCTTTGGAATCAAAGGTGGGCTTGAGGCTGGTAGTAAATTAATTGATAACATTAGATTATGGTCTCACGTTGCAAACGTTGGTGATGCTAAATCACTCATCATCCACCCAGCATCTACTACGCATCAGCAGTTAGATCCTGAAGGCCTTGCTAAAAGTGGAACAACAGAAGACCTTGTACGTTTAGCTATTGGAATTGAAGATTTAGATGATATTCTTTATTATCTTGATGAAGCAATTTCAATTGCAACAGGAGAAGATCAATTAATTAAAGAAGATAATGATGACGCCATTAATTGGTTATTTGACACACCTTTTGATCGCACTGAAGGTTTACGAAATAAGACGATTGCTGTTGTTGGTGTTGACAAACAATTTACACATGTTCAAAAACTAGCTAAATCTGGTTACAATATTATTAAAGTGACAAATTCACTATCCGAAACATTAAATGAAACTAAAATTGATGTTATTTACACAACTGACCATAACGTTTCAAAAGCTGAATACGAACAATTCGCAAATCAATCAGGAAAAATTGTTTGGTTTGATGGTAAAGTTAGTGAACAAACTAAAGAAACACTTACAGATAATAATCTAGTTGCTATCGAAGAGACTGACATTTTAAATGCATTTGATCAAGTACGCGGTCGTTAATTATATGAAAAGCTATCCATAATGGATAGCTTTTTTATTTATTATATTGATTAAAAAGTGTAAACTAAACTGTGATTGGATGTGATCACAATAATGAAAAATATATTAATTTATCTTAGTATCTTTATTTTTATCTTTATTCCTACAATTGACGCAAGCAATGAAAAAACAGACCCTTTTTTAAAGCAACATGAAGCCCTTAATAAACAAATCAATAAAATTAATCACTCGTTTACAACAGAAATAGATAATGAGGTTTATTTCTTTCCAAATGATCTTAATATCGTTGCCTTAGGTGATTCATTAACTCAAGGTGTTGGTGATGAATCTGCTAACGAAGGGTATGTTGGTTTGCTTGAAGCAGACTTAGATAATAACGTTGTCATTGAAAATTATGGCATTGCTGGCTATAGAAGCGATCAATTACTTGAACTTCTTAATGAACCTAATGTCGTTGCCAGTCTAACTAAAGCTGATATCGTTTTAATAACTATTGGTGCAAATGACATGTTAAAAGTTTTCAAAAGAGATTTTACTAACTTAAAAACCGAACCTTTTCTAACTGAGCTTGAACAATTTGAAAATCGCTTGAAAGATATTTTTACGACAATTCATCAAGCAAATGCAAATTCTAATATTTATTTAATAGGATTTTATGATCCCTTCTCTACTTATTTTCCTGAGATTGAAGAGCTCTCTTATATCTATACTCAATGGACTGATAAGAGTAAAGTAGTAACAGATTCTTTTGATTATACTTACTTTATTACAACAAATGACCTTTTTAAAGAAGATATTAAACCTTTTCTTGCCGATGATAATTTCCATCCTAATCAAGCAGGTTATCAAAAAATATCTTCGCAAGTTGTCAATTATATAAAGACTGGGATCGGTGATGCCTATGACAGAGATTAACTGGAAAAAAATGTTTATTAGTTTATTAATATTGAATGCTATCATTGTTTTAACATTTTTTGTACTTTTAAAAATACCCCCTAAAGAAAACAATATTTTTCCTAAAGAAATTGATATTGTTAACGAAGATTTAACTTCTGTTTTATCTGTTGAATCAAATAAAGAAGATTTAAATGAGTTAATTAATGCATATCTAACTGAGAGTCTTAAAGACACTAAATATAAATATAGTGTTTTTTTAGACGATGTGGTTCATTTACAAGGCGATTTACCAGTCTTTTCTGTATCTGTTCCTTTATACATTGAACTTGAGCCGCTCGTTCAAGACAATGGCGATATTATTTTAAAACAAAAATCAATTCGCTTAGGTTTACTAGAGTTACCGACTGAAAAAATTCTTCAGTATATGAATAAGTTTCTTTCTCTTCCAGAATGGGTAGCAATTGATCCTAAAAATGAAAATATTCATGTGAAAATTACTGAAATGGACTTACAAAGTGGGCTTGTTATTAAAGTTAGAGACTTTGATTTAGAGAATGATAAAATTAAATTAGACATTATTGTTCCACCAACTATTTTTAAGTCGATTGAAGAAGATTAATAATCGATTGATGATTTTTTAGTACTTTTATTTTAACTTTTAATAAAGCATTTAGGATTGACGGATACCTTTAAATCCCTTAAGCTTACGAGTGACGATATTTTATTGGAGGACGATACGATGATTACAGTTTCAGATGTAAGCTTACAATTTGGTGATAAAAAATTATTTGAAGACGTTAATTTAAAATTTAATCCTGGCAATTGTTACGGCGTAATTGGTGCTAACGGAGCGGGTAAATCTACTTTTTTAAAAATTCTTTCAGGAGAAATTGAAGCTCAAAGAGGACATGTTTCGATTGATGATGATAAAAGATTAGCTGTGTTAAAACAAGATCACTTTGCTTACGAAGATGAACAAGTGCTAGATACAGTTTTAATGGGACACGAAAAATTATATCAAGTAATGAAAGAAAAAGATGCTATTTACCTTAAAGAAGATTTTTCAGATGCCGACGGTGTTCGTGCTGCTGAATTAGAAGGTGAGTTTGCTGAAATGAACGGTTGGGAAGCTGAATCTGATGCAGAAATATTACTAAAAGGACTTGGCGTAAAACAAGAGTTGCACACACAACAAATGTCTGCTTTAAAAAATGATGACAAAGTAAAAGTTTTACTCGCTCAAGCTATTTTTGGTAATCCTGATATTTTACTACTTGATGAGCCTACAAACGGTTTAGATATTCAAGCGATTCATTGGTTAGAAGACTTTTTATTACACTTTGAGAATACAGTTATCGTTGTATCACACGATAGACATTTCTTAAATAAAGTTTGTACTCACATTGCAGATGTTGACTATGGAAAAATAGAAATTTATGTTGGTAACTACGATTTCTGGTATGAATCGAGTCAACTTGCTGCTCAAATGGCTAAAGATGAAAATAAGAAAAAAGAAGAAAAAGTTAAAGATCTTCAAGCTTTTATTGCACGCTTTAGTGCAAATGCTTCAAAATCTAAACAAGCTACTTCTCGACGTAAATTACTAGAAAGCATTACTTTAGATGACTTAAAACCTTCATCGCGCCGTTATCCATATATTGCTTTTACACCAGAACGCGAAATTGGTAATGACTTATTACGTGTTGATGGTATTTCTAAAACTATTGATGGACAAAAAGTTTTAGATAATGTTAGTTTTATTATTGATAAAGACGACAAAGTAGCTTTTGTTGGAAGAGATGACTTAGCAAATACAATACTCTTTGAAATTTTAATGGGTAATATTGAACCAGATGAAGGAGAAATTCATTGGGGCGTAACAACTTCACAAGCATATTTACCAAAAGACAATTCAGAGTTCTTTGAACAAAGTAAATCTCCTACTTTAGTTGATTGGTTAAGACAATATTCACCAAAAGATCAAACGGAAACTTTCTTACGAAGCTTTTTAGGTAGAATGTTATTTTCAGGTGAAGAGGCGTTAAAAAATCCTAGTGTGTTATCAGGAGGAGAAAAAGTACGTTGTATGCTTTCAAAAATGATGCTTAGCAGTGCTAATGTTCTTGTTTTTGATGAACCTACTTCTCACTTAGATTTAGAATCAATCCAAGCGCTTAATAATGGATTAATTAAATTTAAAGGATCTATTTTGTTTACTTCAAGCGACCAGCAATTTATTAATAGTATTGCGACAAGACTGATTGAAGTAACACCTAAAGGATTAGTTGATAAAACAATGCAGTATGATGATTATGTAC
>Ga0079226_10000030_pt1 | contig 86788 bp, 82 predicted proteins | sample Poulit2014_FD_76345 | JGI IMG/M metagenome (GOLD analysis project Ga0079226, IMG submission 76345) | Agricultural soil microbial communities from Georgia to study Nitrogen management - Poultry litter 2014 | ecosystem: Environmental > Terrestrial > Soil > Agricultural land | place: USA: Georgia...
AAGCCACTTGTTCTTGGGCTTCGCTATCTTGGCCGCTTAACAAACGGGCTGTTTGGCGAGCCAGTTCATCTGTTCCTGCCTTGCCCAAACTTGAAGCAGGTTCACACAAAGTTGCGTTAACCTGTTGAATTCCAGCTATATCGTGCAGAGGCTTCAATGCCATAGCCAATGCGATGGCGCCACCTGAAGGGCTAGCCACTACGTTGGTGCCGCGATAGCCTGCAAGCATATCGCCATTCACCTCGGGCACCACAATGGGCACATTCGTATCGGCCACTAACGATCCGCTAGCATCAATAACTGTCACGCCGGCTTCCACCGCTTGTGGAATATATTGCGCTGCAACTTCTTCAGGTACGGCAAAAAATGCCAACTGCACCTGGGTGAAATCAAACTGTTCGATCAACTCTACCCGCGCGTACTTACCCTTTACCTCAACGCGTTCGCCCGCACTGTTCATCGAAGCCAACAAATGCACAGCAGCCACTGGCAAATAATTATCGTTAATGAGCTCGACTAATGCCGAGCCCACCAATCCGGTTGCACCAACAATGGCGACATTCACTTTTGCTGTCATGCAGATTCCAACAAGATACGTAGCATGCGGCGCACGGGCTCAGCCGCACCCCAAAGTAATTGGTCGCCCACTGTAAACGCGTTTAGGTACTCAGGGCCCATAGCCAATTTGCGCAAACGCCCCACCGGGATATCTAACGTACCAGTAACAGCAGTGGGGGTAAGCTCTTGCATTGTGGCTTCTCGTTCGTTTGGTACTACTTTTACCCAATCATTAGCTGAAGCAATGATGTCCTCGATTTCATCCATGGGTACATTTTTTTTCAGCTTCATAGAAATAGCTTGGCTATGTGAGCGCATGGCGCCAATTCGTACACAGGTGCCATCTAAAGGCACTGGGTTGTTTTCACGGCCAAGCAATTTATTACTTTCTGCCTGAGCTTTCCATTCCTCACGGCTCTGGCCATTATCCAACTGAGTATCGATCCATGGCAGCAAACTGCCCGCTAAGGGAAAGCCAAAGTTATCCGTAGGCAAATCATTGCCGCGCATAGTGCCTACTACCACGCGATCAATATCCAAAATAGCGCTAGCTGGGTCGTCTAAAAGATGCTGCGCATCGGCGTGGATCTTGCCCATTTGGGCAATAAGTTCACGCATGTTTTGCGCACCTGCACCGGAAGCGGCTTGGTAGGTTTGTGCACACCCCCACTCCACGAGATCTTGTTTAAAAAGGCCACCTAAAGCCATGAGCATCAAACTCACCGTGCAGTTGCCACCCACAAAATCTTTCACGCCATCCCTAAGTGCTTGATCGATCACATGACGGTTTACCGGATCTAGCACTATCACCGAGGTGTCTTTCATGCGCAATGCAGAAGCAGCGTCGATCCAATAGCCTTTCCAGCCTGCTTTGCGCAGCTCTGGATAAACAGCATTGGTGTAATCTCCACCTTGGCAGGTAACAACTACATCGAGGGTTTTTAGAACATCAATATCATCCGCTTTTTGTAAAACGGGTACATCCTTACCCACGTCTGGGGCTTTTTGGCCTGCCTGCGAGGTAGTGAAGAAAACAGGTTCAATATCGGTGAAATCTGACTCAGCGCGCATACGCTCCATAAGAACGGAGCCAACCATGCCCCGCCAACCAACAAATCCAACTCTTTTCACCTGGAAACTCCTATTAATTTAGGATAAATGTGGGACGGCTTGTGGCCGCCCATGGAAATACTTTCCTATGTTATTACTTTGCCAACAAAGCTGCGACCACAGCCTCACCCATAGCGTCACAGCCCACTTGAGTAGTGCCTTCAGTGTAAATATCACCGGTGCGCAACCCTTGTTCAAGCACATTTTCAACCGCATCTTCAATGGCTTGTGCCACATCAGCGCGCTCAAAAGTATAACGCATCATCATGGCTAGCGACAAAATAGCCGCCAATGGGTTAGCTAGGTTTTGCCCAGCAATATCCGGCGCTGAACCATGGCAAGGTTCATAAAGGCCCTTGCGGTTTACATCTAAAGATGCTGAGGGCAACATGCCAATTGAGCCCGTAAGCATGGCTGCTTCATCAGAGAGGATATCTCCAAATAAGTTGCCGGTTACCACCACATCAAACTGCTTTGGGGCACGCACTAACTGCATTGCCGCGTTATCCACATACATGTGTGATACATCCACATCTGGATAATCCTTGGCCATGTGGTTAACAACTTCTTTCCATAGCTCAGTAACTTCAAGTACGTTAGCTTTATCCACTGAACACAACTTCTTGCCACGGGCTTGGGCTAATTCAAAGGCCACCTTGGCAATGCGGCGGATCTCACTTTCACTGTACACCATAGTGTTAAAACCCACGCGTTCGCCTTCTTCTTCACGCATGCCGCGAGGCTCGCCAAAATAAATACCGCCGGTAAGTTCGCGCACAATTAAAATATCCAAGCCGCTAACAATTTCTGGCTTTAGGCTTGAAGCGCTAGCCAACTGGGGAAACAAAATGGCTGGGCGAAGGTTTGCAAACAGCCCCAAGGAAGAGCGCAGTTTTAATAAGCCGCGCTCTGGGCGTTTAGCACGCTCAATGGTGTCCCATTTGGGCCCACCAATGGCGCCAAACAAAATTGCATCAGCAGCTTGCGCTTTTGCCAATGTTTCCTCTGGCAAAGGCTCGCCAGTAGCGTCGTAAGCGGCGCCCCCCATTAAAGCTGTATCAGTGGTTATGTCTAGCCCAAAACGCTCTACAACTGCCTGTAGCACCTTTTCAGCTTCAGTGATAATTTCTGGCCCAATACCATCACCAGGCAATAATAAAATGTTGTCACTCACAATGTGCTCCTAACCTTGTAAATCCTGGCGAACATTAAACACCCAAGGCTCGCTTTGTATGCGTTGTTGCTCATAAGCTTTAATGGCATCAGCATCCTCTAAGGTTAAGCCAATGTCGTCTAAACCGTTAATTAAGCAATGCTTGCGAAAGGCATCCACCGCAAAAGAATATGCCGTGCCATCTGGGGTGGTTACCGTTTGTGCCGGTAGATCCACCTTCAATTCATAACCTGGGTTAGCGTCCACCGCCTCAAACAGTTCCTGCACAATTTCTTCAGGCAAAACAATAGGTAACATGCCATTTTTAAAGCAGTTATTAAAGAAAATATCGGCAAAACTAGGGGCAATAATCACCTTAAAGCCATAATCAAGCAGCGCCCAAGGAGCGTGTTCGCGGCTAGAACCACAACCAAAGTTACGGCGCGTGAGCAAGATACTCGCCCCTTGATAACGTGCTTGGTTAAGCACGAATTCCTTGTTCAGTGGGCGCCCGCTATTATCTTGGCCTGGGTATCCCTCATCCAAATAGCGTAATTCATCAAATAAATTGGGGCCAAAGCCCGTGCGTTTAATGGATTTCAAAAACTGCTTTGGGATAATTTGGTCGGTGTCTACGTTTGAGCTATCTAAAGGAGCCACCAAACCTGTCATTTCTACAAACTTTTCCATTGCGCTCTCCTTTATTAAGCTAAATCGCGAATATCCACAAAGTGGCCAGCAATAGCCGCAGCTGCCGCCATGGCGGGGCTCACTAAATGGGTGCGGCCACCATTACCTTGGCGCCCTTCAAAGTTACGGTTTGAAGTAGAAGCACAGTGCTCGCCTGGCTCGAGGCGGTCTGGGTTCATGGCTAAGCACATGGAGCAGCCTGGCTCACGCCATTCAAAACCTGCAGCCAAAAACACCTGGTCTAAGCCCTCTTCTTCTGCTTGGCGTTTTACCAAACCAGAACCCGGCACCACCATAGCCTGCTTTACAGAAGACGCTACTTTTTTACCCTTGGCTACTTCTGCCGCCGCGCGCAAATCTTCGATACGTGAGTTAGTGCACGAGCCAATAAACACGCGATCCACATGAATATCTGTGATCTTCATGCCAGGGGTTAAGCCCATATATTCGTAGGCCCGCTCCATGCCACTGCGTTTCACGCTGTCGCTTTCTTCAGCAGGAATAGGCAAAGAGGCATTCACCGGCAATACCATTTCTGGCGATGTGCCCCAAGATACCTGCGGTAAAATATCCGCAGCGGCAATGCTTACCACCGTATCAAAGTGCGCGCCTTCGTCAGACACCAACGTACGCCAATACGCAACTGCTGCATCCCACTCGTCATCTTTTGGTGCAAAGGGGCGGCCCTCACAGTACTCGATGGTTTTGTCATCCACAGCGATCATGCCAGCGCGCGCACCTGCTTCAATGGCCATATTGCACACTGTCATGCGCCCTTCCATTGATAAGCTTTCAATGGCACTGCCCGCAAACTCAATGGCATGCCCAGTACCGCCTGCGGTGCCAATCACACCAATAATGTGCAACACAACATCTTTAGCTGTTACGCCAGGCCCAAGCTCGCCCTCTACGCGCACTTGCATGTTTTTCATTTTTGCCGATACCAAGCACTGGGTGGCTAACACATGCTCCACTTCGCTAGTGCCAATGCCATGTGCTAAACAGGCAAAAGCACCATTAGTTGAGGTGTGGGAATCGCCGCATACCACTGTCATGCCTGGCAACACAGCACCCTGTTCAGGCGCCATCACATGCACAATCCCTTGGCGCACATCGCCAATGCCGTAATTACGAATACCAAACTCCGCGGTGTTATCTTGTAGCGTTACCACCTGAATACGCGAGGTTTCATCTTTAATGTCAGCAGCGCTTTCAAAAGGCGTGGTGGGTACGTTGTGGTCAATCGTGGCGAAGTTCATTTCGCGGCGCCAAGGCTCGCGGCCCGCCAAGCGTAATCCCTCAAACGCTTGCGGTGATGTCACTTCGTGAATAATGTGGCGATCGATATAAATCAACGCGGAACCATCATCGCGCTGTTTTACTAAATGGGCATCCCATAATTTGTCGTATAATGTTCTTGCTGTCATGAACTGTCTCCAAACCTTTGCACAGAGCAATTAACTAGGTGCACTGTAGTACCTTAGCACCTATAATTCCAATTCATTAATTTCATGTATTGCATTCCCAAAAGGAATACATATGGATATACAAGCCCTTGAAGCTTTCTTAGCAGTGGCGAAAACAGGCGGTTTTTCAACCGCAGCCAACCGCCTATTTATTACACAACCAGCTGTAAGCAAACGCATTGCCACCTTGGAACAACAACTAGCTGCCAAACTGTTCGACCGCATTGGCCGCCAAGTGGTGCTTACCGAAGCTGGGCGCACCTTATTGCCACGTGCACAACAACTGTTAAGCGATATGGCTGACGCCCGCCGTGCTATTGAAAACTTAAGTGGCGAAGTAAGCGGCGTGCTACGCATCGGCAGCAGCCACCACATTGGCTTGCATCGCCTGCCACCCGTATTAAAACAGTACGCCAAACGCTACCCAAAAGTGGAATTAGATTTAAGTTTTGTGGATTCAGAAGCCGCTTGGCAACAAGTGCTACAAGGCGAGCTAGAACTAGGCTTGCTTACTTTACCGCCCACTCCAGACCCGCGCCTATTGCATAAAGTCATCTGGCCCGACCCTTTAGAGTTTCTTGCTGCCCCAGAACATCCCTTAGCGCAACAAAGCAATATTAGCTTCGAACAACTAACACAATATGATGCCCTGCTACCTGGTGCGAACACATTTACCCGCCACATTGTGGAAGAGCTCTTTGCCGAGCGGCAACTTACCTTATCGGTGTCGCTCGCTACTAACTATTTAGAAACCTTATACATGATGGTGTCGGTGGGGCTTGGTTGGAGCCTGTTGCCACGCACGCTAAAAGACGGGGCCACCGCACCACTAGACCTGCAAACACCACTGCCCACACGCTATCTAGGCGTGGTGTATCATCCTGAGCGCAGCCTTTCCAATAGCGCCCAACAGTTTTTGCAGGTTCTCGGTGAACATGCTAGCGGCTTAGAAAACGCATAGCCTCCTCAAGCCCTGCAATGGTAAGCGGGTACATGCGATCATCCACCATCTTGCGTATCCACTTGTTCGAAAGAGTGCCTTCCCAGTAATTCTCAGGCTCTGGGTTCAGCCACACCACATGCTTAAAATGATCGAGCACCCGTTGCATCCACACCGTGCCCGGCTCTTCATTAAAGTGCTCTACACTGCCACCCACCGAGTTAATTTCGTATGGGCTCATAGCGGCATCGCCAACAAAAATCACACGGTAGTCCGAACTGTATTTATTTAATACATCCCATGTGGAAGTGCGCTCATCCCAACGGCGGCGGTTATCTTTCCACACGTTTTCATAAATAAAATTATGGAAGTAATAATATTCCATATGCTTGAATTCGGAACGCGCCGCGCTAAACAACTCTTCACTCAAAGCGATATAAGGATCCATAGAGCCACCGATATCGAAGAAAATAAGCACCTTAATGCGGTTTTCTTCTTCAGGGCGCATTCTTATATCTAACAACCCAGCGTTTTTAGCCGTCGATGAAATTGTGCCATCTAGATCAAACTCATCTTCACGCCCTTCGCGGGTGAACTTACGCAAGCGCCGCAAAGCTAGCTGCATATTGCGGCTACCTAGCGCTTCGCTGTCGTCTAAATTCCGAAACTCGCGCTTTTCCCAAACCTTCACCGCACTGCGGTTGCGCGACTCCCCGCCCACACGAATCCCTTCTGGGTGTGCGCCATAAGCACCAAAAGGCGAGGTACCTCCCGTGCCCACCCACTTATTGCCCCCTTGGTGGCGCCCTTGTTGTTCTTCTAGCCGTTGGCGAAATTCATCAAGCAACTCTTCTAAACTACCGCGTTTTTCAAGCTCTGCTAATTCTTCAGGCGATAAATTTTTTTCGATTTCTTTGCGCAACCAATCCTCCGGAATAGCTTGAGAAAACCATTCCGGCGGCACATAAGCTAAACCCTCAAAAAAATTGCCAAAAGCCTGATCAAAACGATCATAGAATTTCTCATCCTTCACCATAACGGTGCGTGCTAACAGATAAAAATCGTCGATACTGCCGAAAGCCAGGTGCTTTGACAGTGCGCCCTGTAAATCAAGCAGCTCACGCAGCGTTACCGGCACACGGAACTCTCTTAACTTTTCGAAAAAACGTACTAACATAATTTTAGCTCTGGCGGCGGTTCATGAAAGCCAAACGTTCGAGCAGCTGCACATCCGCTTCATTTTTCAACAGCGCACCATATAAAGGTGGGACTGCCGAACGGGTATCACGGTTTTGCAGCACGTCTTGAGGAATATCATCCGACAACAACAACTTCAGCCAGTCGATAAGCTCCGAAGTCGTGGGCTTCTTTTTAAGACCAGGCACTTTGCGCAGATCAAAGAAAATCTCCATTGCTTCTTGCACAAGTTTCTTTTTTGCTTCGGGATAATGCACATCAATAATGCGCATCATGGTATCGGCATCAGGGAAGCTAATGTAGTGGAAGAAACAGCGGCGCAGGAAAGCGTCTGGCAATTCTTTTTCATTGTTCGAGGTAATAATAACGATGGGGCGCTGCTTGGCCTTAATCAGCTCTTGGGTTTCATACACATAAAACTCCATTCGGTCGAGCTCTTGCAATAAATCATTAGGAAACTCAATGTCAGCCTTGTCGATTTCATCGATCAACAACACCACTTGCTTGTCTGCCTCGAACGCCTCCCACAACTTTCCTTTTTTTAGATAGTTAGCAACATCCTCTACCCCCTCAGCACCTAGCTGTGAATCACGTAAACGTGACACAGCATCGTATTCATACAAACCTTGGTGTGCCTTAGTGGTGGATTTAATATTCCAGCTGATAAGTTCGAGCCCAAGAGATTCAGCCACCTGCTCTGCCAACAAGGTTTTGCCCGTGCCTGGCTCACCTTTAATAAGCAAAGGGCGCTGAAGAGCAATTGCGGCATTCACCGCCATTTTCAAATCTTCTGTAGCAACGTATTGTTCTGTGCCTTCAAACTGCATGTTTATATTCTCCAATAGTATTTTTAAATTGCGCTTACTCTAGCAAGCAAGTGTGCAAACGCAAATAAACTCGGTGCGGCGCTTTCTTACAACATGGCTATGCAAACAGGCTACAATACGCGCAATTTACGCAACCCTTCACATAAACAGATTATGAACCTTTTACTCTTTCACCCACACGAACAGCAAAATGGCCGCTGGTGCCTTGGCAAAAACGATCGGCGTAGCCAACACCTGCAACAGGTACTACAACTAAACATAGGTGACAGCGTAGAAGCCGGCGTGCTCAATGGTGGCATAGGCACAGCAACGCTTATCAACATCAGCAACGAGCACTGGGAATTTTCATTCACTGCCACAGGCGCACCGCCTGAACCTTTACCTGTTACTTTGTTATTAGCCTTGCCGCGCCCCAAAATGCTGCGGCGCACCCTAATCGATGCCATTACCCTCGGCATAAAACATATTGTGCTGCTCAACAGTTACAAAGTAGAAAAAAGCTACTGGCAAACACCACGTTTAGAAGAAGAAGCTTTGCAAGAGCTGATCACTTTGGCCTTGGAGCAAGCCAAAGACACCCGCCCCCCTATCATTCAATTGCAAAAAAGGTTCAAGCCTTACATCGAAGATGAATTGCCCTCTTTACTAAATGGAAAAATAGGGTATCTTATGCACCCTGGAAATTACGAATATTTACCCAATCGTGGGAACCATGAGGCTATTATTGCTGTTGGCCCTGAAGGCGGTTGGACTGAATATGAAGCAAACCGTTTTATTAACGTGGGGTTTACGCCCTATATTATAGGCAAACGAATTCTACGAGTTGAGACTTCTTTGCCAGTAATCGTTAGCCGTTTAATGGCTTTAATGTGAAGAAAGGCACATTAAATTGTTAAATTTGGTTAACAAACGTAAAAAGCGACCATTAAAAGGCGATTTTGTTCCCGCAATGTAATTTTGTATTACAAAGTAGTCTATAATGTTTACCGCTTGCCACGTAAAAGGCATGATACGCACATCAACTAAAAGGAAGGATAGTTTTATGCGCAAACAATTTTTTTCTGCTTGCTTAATCGCATCCTCTGCTCTGTTAGTAAGCACCGCTGCAAACGCAGCTGGCACTAACATCGAGCGTGGTGCTTACATTGGTGGCCAGGCTTCTTACAGCTGGTTTGAAAACGGTATCGACAACGCTCCTAAGCACAAAGAGTGGTACGGCGGCCAAATCGGTTTGCGCTACCACCCACGCTGGTCTGTTGAAGCTTCCTACACTGAAGGCAAGTTCAACAGCAAAACAACTGCTGATAAGAAGACCGTACTTAACCGTATGCCACTTATCTCTAACCGCTTCCACTTCAAGTCTGGCGTTCTTGGCTTCGAACCATACTTCGGTTTAGCCGCTGGTGAGTTCTGGACCAAAGACAGCACAGCTAACGGTAATGGCAAGCGTCACAGAGAAACTGTGGTAGCTCCTGAGTTCGGTTTACAGAACCGTTTCCTAGGCCGTCTACTACTAGACGTTGGTGCACGCGCTCCTTACAGCATCGACAACGACAACTGGCAGGGCCAGGTTTACGCAGGTCTTAACTTCCTATTTGCTGTGAAAGATCGTCACGCGCAAGTTGTTGAAGAGCCTGTTGAAGAGTACGTAGCTCCTGTTGAGCCTACCACTCAGATCGTTGAGCGCGACGTTAACGAAAGCGGTACCGCAGCTCAGTTCGAGTTTGATGATGCTTCTCTCACCGCAGATCAGCTAGATGATCTACGTGCAGCAGCTCGCTTCCTCAATGCGAACCCGAACACCAGCATTACCCTAGAAGGTCACACCTGTGACATGGGTCCTGAAGAGTACAACCAGGCACTATCTGAGCGTCGTGCAGAAAACGCGAAGCAGTTCCTAGTTGAAGAAGGTGTTGATGCAAGCCGTATCACCACTGTTGGTAAAGGTGAGTTCGAGCCAGTAGCAGATAACTCTACTCGCGAAGGCCGTGAGCGTAACCGTCGTGTTGACGCAATCATCACTGGTACCATCGAAGAAGAAGTTGAAAACTAATCAACTGATTAGGTTTTAACCTTCTAAAAAACGCCGCATATATATGCGGCGTTTTTTTATGCCTACCTTTTCTTTAAGTAAAACACTTATTAGGTAGGCAAAAAAATGCCCCAGCTAAGCTGGGGCATTTTCTGCAATAATTACGTGTAAAACTAAGCCGTAATTTCTTGGATTTTCTTAAGTAGCGCTGCTTGGTCTGCGCTTGGCTGCGCTGTTTGCAGTGTCATAAGCTTGCTCATATCACCTTCAATGCGAATCTGGCCGCTCATAAAGCCCTGCATACCTGCGGCTTGATCACCTTCAATCAAGATTTTTTGTGCTAGATCCGCAGGCAAGCTCATGGTGGTAGGTGCACCATCTGCATGGCCTTCTTCGATCATACCGCCCACCAATGCCAACTGCTTTTCACCGGCATCTGTGGTTACATTAATGTTGATTGCAAGATCTGCAAGCGATGCAGGGATTTCAACATCACCAGCTTCAGCACGTAGTTCAGCTACTTTGGCAAACCATACATCAGATAAAAACTCACAGCTCATAACTTTCTCCTAAAGACATAACTTTATTATTAGCTTCTTCAATCAAACAAGCGTTTGAATGGTTGTTACCTTATATCAGTTTTTTTCATCACACAAGGCATTTACTCCCAACCTTTTGGCTACAGTGCCGGCCCCCTGCAAAAGGTTTTATTGGGGTATTTTCATGCATAAAAAAAGCCTTAGCAAAAGCTAAGGCTTTCAGCGAATAATATGTTAATTAACGCTCGTCATCCTCTTTTACTATTTCACCTTCGATAATGCGCCCTTGTTGTTGCCCAGAAGCTGCACGGCCGCTTGCTTGCTGTTGCCAGCTGCGCATAAAGGCCTCGATATCAGGGCGGCCCTGGGCATCGTGCGGAAATGTTTTCGCGAACTTACGGCGCAACCACCACATTCTTAAGCTCATGGCCAAGAATGCGAACAGGGCTAGCCCAAGAAAAATAAGAAAGGCCGTGGCGCCCACTACAAAAAACACTGCACTAAAAACCACCGCGCCAATAAGAAACAAAATGCGCGAGAAAAAATTTTGGACGTTTGACGTGCTCATAACTACCAGCTCCATATATCGGCTTTAAGGCACTGTAACAAACAACGCCCATTGTTGCGTTTATTCATGGGGCCTTTGCCGCCTATTACAAGTGCATTTGAAATTTGGGCAAAAAGCTAGCCGCTTAGTTCCACATAGGAAGAACATTCACTCTCTGTTAAGCTGAACTTCCTTTTTATTAGCTGGAGCCTACATCATGAAAGCTTGGTGTATCGACAATAAAGAACTTTCACTTGCTTCACGCACGCGCCCCGAACCTGGCCCAGAAGAAGTGCAAGTACAAGTGCATGCTATTGGTGTTAACCGCGCTGATATTTTACAGACGCAAGGCTTATACCCTGCACCAAAAGGCACTGTGGCAGATATTCCAGGCCTAGAATTCAGTGGCGTTATTAGTGCTATAGGCGAACGGGTTCTAGAAAAAAAAGTAGGCGATAAAGTAATGGGGCTTGTGCCTGGTGGTGCTTATGCAGAATACATTTGCACCCATGAGCAAGAAACTCTTGTCATACCTCAATCCCTATCAATGGTAGAGGCTGCTACTATTCCTGAAGGTTTTTTAACCGCTTACCGTGCGCTATACCTACAAGCCGGCCTGCAACACGGTGAAGCTTGCTTAATTCGCCCCGCAAGTGCAGGTGTTGGCCTTGCCGCCACACAATTATGCAAAGCCTTTGGCAACATAGCCATTGGCAGCAGCCGCAACCCGAGCAACCTAACTGCCGCTGTTGCGCTTGGTTTGCAAGCCACGGTGAATGAAGGGCCGAACCTGGCACAGGAAGTGCTGGCGGCCACAGAACAACGCGGTGTTGCTGCAGTGCTTGATATGGTCGGCCCGCAATGGAACGAGGTGTTACCAGCCCTTGCCCTTGAAGGGCACTTAGTGATGATTGGTTTTTTAGGTGGCGTACACACCGATCTTAACTTACTCAACGTTCTGCATAAACGCCTGCACCTTAGTGCACTTACCATGCGTAGCCAGCCGCTGCACGAACGCCTGCGCATTGCGCAAGTGTTCAACCAACGGCTGCTGCCTTACTTCAACCGGGCAGCGCTTACGCCATTACCACACCAAGTGTTTGCTTTTGCAGATACACCCGCCGCCCACGAGCATATGCTCAACGATTCTTATAGCGGCAAACGTGTGATCCAACTCGTCAATTAAACTACACCTGTGCAGGCTCCTGGCGAATTTGTAGCAGCGCCCACATGGCTTCTAAGCGCGGTGTTGCAAGCCGGTGGCGCTGCGCAATAGCAACTACATTACCTAAAATAGCAGCGGTTTCTGTATCTCGCCCATTAAGATAATCAATGGCCATGGAATTACGATAGGCAGGCATGGCGCGGGTACTTTCGATGTTTTTATCAATCACTGCTTCAGGCAGCGCATGCCCTTCTGCCTTTGCCACTGCTACAACTTCGGCCATCAACGCACGAATAAACGCCTCACCACCAGGGGCATCTAGCATTTGCAAAGTGTCGGCGCCATTCGCCAATACAGAGGCCGGGTTAAAGGGCGTGTTCCATACACACTTCAGCCATCTTTCAGCAACAATGTCATCGGCAATATCCGCTTTAATGCCGCCGGCAATTAGTGCCTCAGCGAAAGGCTCTGCTGCTTGTTGATAGTTAATGGGATAACCGCCAATTTTTAAATGGCCGAAGGCTTTATGGACAACTTTGCTAGGCGCCACGCGCGTTACCGCAATAAATGCTATGCAGCTAAGCAATGGATTATTTGGGAAAGCGTTAGCTATGGGTGCCTCAATATCAATACCATTTTGGATCAGGGCAATTACAGTGTTAGGCCCAACCCAAGGTGCCAGTAATTTCACCCTATCTAACTGCGGCAACACCTTGGTGCATAACAAAACGTAATCAAAGGTGTTAACCGCCTCACTAGCATCACGATACACTTTATGAGGCTGCCAAGAGATATCGCCCAAGGGGCTCTCAAACTTATACCCTTCCTGCTGCACAATGCTGGCATGCGATCGCGCCACCACACTAACTTGCCAGCCAGCTTTATATAATAAAGCGCCATAGAAACTTCCTATTGCCCCCGCACCAATAATTAACGCTGTTTTTGCCTGTGCCATCCACACCTCTTTTAGTTATTTTCTAATACTTCTTTTAATACCACGGCTTGGTTGTGCTCTTTATCTTTAGCGCCGTACACTAAGCACAGCCGCTTATCTTCTCGGATCTTATTAATAGCTGCTAGCGCTTGCTGCTGTTTTTTTAGCTCATTTTTATAACGCTTTTTAAATTCGCCAAAACGTTCCGCCTCATGGCCAAACCATTTTCTTAACTCTGTTGAAGGCGCTAGTTCTTTTTGCCAGTCATCTAATTTCGCGTCTTCTTTGCTTACACCTCGTGGCCAAATACGATCCACTAGCAACCGATAACCATCGTTACGCGCTGGCTTATCGTAGGCTCGCTTAAGAATAATATCTTTCATATTCATCTCCTAGCAGGTTTGCACAGTTGCTAATCACAAGCCTGCGCCTTGTGCTAGGGGTGGTCAAGCAATGCTAGCTAGCGGCTATTCACCGCATCGGCGAAAGCACCGTCACTGGCTAAGGCTTGCACTAATACTTCGTCTGCTCGATGTGTGAGCAAAGGAGTAATTGCCACATAGTTGTCTGCCACAGCAGCAATATCTGTACCGGGTTGTAAACGCTCAACCCCACCTTTTTCAAACCCCAACCAGTAGCTTGGTATACCGCGGCCATCCTTGCTTAGAATAGCCTTTACCGCAGAAATACTGTGGCTGCCTTGCACGCAAAACTGATGCCCACGCACCTCATCCACAGGCCCCTCAGGAAAATTAATATTCCAGCTCTTGGCCCGTGGTTCTTGCAAACATTGGCGGATATAATCAGCAGCCAATGCCTCGCTTACCTGCCAATCGATGAGGTTACGATCGCCGCTAAACGCTTGGCTGAGTGCTACGGCCGAACAACCCAAATGGGCTGCTGCTAAAACACCGCCTACGGTGGCCGAATACATTGCCGCATCCCCAGTATTAGCCCCTGAGTTAACCCCACTAATTACTAAATCAGGCATGCCACCGTCAAAAAAATGAGCACTGGCAAACAAAACACAATCAGCCGGCGTGCCTGACAAAGCAAAACGGCGCTCCCCGCACTCACGCAAGCGCAATGGCTGATACATGGTAATTGCCTGTGAACGGCCACTGCAATCTTCTTCAGGTGCCACCACCCAAACGGCGGCACCAAGCTGTGCTGCGATACGTTCAGCCACTGCTAAACCAGCTGCATGAATACCATCATCATTCGTTACCAAAATATTCTTCACGCTTTTTCCTCATTCATTTTTTTTATGAAAGCTGGGCTGAACTGTAAACCACCAAGCAGTGTACTCACATAGCCTTCAGCATAATGATACAAATCAAAACTTTCTGGCGATAATAACCAGCTAAATAGCAAGCCTGTAATGCTTGATTGTAAAAAGGGAACAGCTTTTTCTATATTCAGCTCGGCAGGGAGGTCGCCCGCTTTAATAGCGTGTTCAAGAATAAGTGCTATTTTAGCGCCAACACTATTAAAAATTTGTTGTTGCCGTTCAAGCAACAGGGCGTTTTCATCGTTCATTTCACACTTCAGCAGCACAGTAACGTAAAACTGCCGGTGCTGTTCGTCTTGCGCTGCTTGGCGTAACGTGTGCACAAAATGTTGATGCAGTTTTTCTAGAGCGAACCGGCCATCGTTAGTCCGCACCTCATCCACCAAGGCCTCCATGGGCAACTGGCGGCGGCAGATCATGGCTGCAAACACATCTTGTTTGTTTTTGAAATGCCAATATATTGCCCCGCGTGTCACCCCTGCTTCATTAGCAATATCCATTAAAGAGGTGCCCGCCACCCCTTGGCGGTAAAATACTCTTTCGGCCGCTTCTAGAATTGCTTTTTTTGTTTCTTTTGCTTCGGCCTTCGTGCGTCTTGCCATAACAAATGCCCAATCCACCCCTGTTAAAAAAAATATCTACAAAAACCAACTAACAGTACTATACATACACTACTGAATGTATGTATAGTTTCCTCCTATCCAATAGCAGCATCCTGCGTTTTTTCTTTAACTCTTCGCTTGATGGCGAGACAATTAACAACTATTTTTTTAACGGCAACTGAAGGCTTACCCTATGCGTGGCAACATTTTACCTATCTGGCTTGCTTTAATTTTCACATTAACCCTCACGGCTTGCAGCGAAGAAGCTGCAGAACAGCAAACTCCACCACCGCCTGAAGTGGGCTTTATTACTGTAAAACCTGAAACCGTTACCCTAGATCGGCAGTTGCCTGGCCGCACAACAGCATTTAAAACTGCCGAAGTGCGCCCACAAGTGAGCGGCATTGTAGAAGAGCGCTTATTTAATGAAGGCGAAGCCGTTAAACAAGGGCAGGCCCTGTATCGCATAAACAAGCAAGTGTACGATGCCGAGCTCGCCACAGCGCAAGCAAACTTGAAACGCGCAGAAAGCCAGCTGAATATTCAACTTGTACGCCACAAGAGAATGACCACTCTGCTAAGCCGCAATGTGGTGAGCCAGCAAGAGTTTGATGAATCCGAAGCTAGCGTAGCCGAACTTGAGGCACAAATCGCTGCTTCTAAAGCTGCTATGGACCGGGCAAAAATTAATGTGGAATACGCCACAGTTAGAGCCCCCATTGACGGCCAAATTGGCCGCTCCAACGTAACAGAAGGTGCTTTAGTTACCGCCAACCAACCCGAGGCACTAGCCACCATCCGCCAACTCGACCCTATTTATGTGGATATGACGCAATCTGCTTCGGCACTGCGCCAACTACGCCAAGCAATTGCTCAAGGTGCCATCAAAGGTGCTAGCGGCGATACAGTGCCTGTGACACTTTATTTTGAAGAAGGCGGCAAATACGAAGAACAGGGTGAGCTACAATTTTCTGAAGTGGTAGTAGGTGAATCCACTGGCTCGGTGACACTACGTGCCCTCTTCCCCAACCCTAATGGCAGCTTATTGCCTGGCATGTATGTACGCGCGGTAACCCCTGAAGGCAATGTGGAAAATGCCATATTGGTGCCACAAAAAGCACTACAACGCGACCCTCGCGGTAACGCCAGTGTGATGGTGCTAGACGATGAGGACAAAGTGGCCATTCAGCCTGTGGTTGCAGAACGCACCGTAGGCAACCGCTGGCTTATTAACAAAGGCCTGCAGGCAAACGATCGCGTATTGGTTGAAGGTTTGCAAAAAGTACGCCCTGGTGCCCCAACATCACCAGTAAAACTTGATACAGATGATACTGAACAAGCTGAAGCAAACGCTGCAGAGGGTAATTAATCCATGGCTAATTATTTTATCGATCGCCCTATTTTTGCCTGGGTTATCGCCATCATCATTATGTTGGCGGGCTTGCTGTCTATCCCTTCGTTGCCCGTTGAACAATACCCTCAAGTGGCGCCGCCAGAGGTAAGCATTCGCGCCACTTTCCGTGGTGCTTCAGCACAAACAGTGGAAGACTCCGTAACGCAAGTTATCGAGCAGCAGATGAACGGCTTAGACAATCTGCTATATATGACATCCAAAAGTGACTCTTCCGGTTCTGCATCGACGGTACTAACCTTTGCCCCGGGCACAGATCCCGATATTGCCCAGGTGCAAGTGCAAAACAAGCTCGACCGCGCCATGCCGCTGCTGCCCCAACAAGTGCAACAGCTTGGGGTTAACGTAACCAAATCCTCCGACTCTTTCCTTATGGTGGTGGCGTTTACCTCAGCCGATGGCTCCATGGATAAATCAGATATTTCTGACTATGTGGCCACCAACATTCTCGATCCAATTAGCCGAGTACAAGGTGTAGGCCAAACCCAATTGTTTGGCGCACCCTATGCCATGCGTATTTGGCTTGATGCCTTTAAACTCAATGAATATGCCATGACACCAACCGATGTGGTGAATGCCATTCGTGAGCAAAACCACCACGTTGCCAGTGGTGAACTTGGGGGCACACCAGCTATAGAAACCCAGCAGCTTAACGCCACGTTAATTGCGCAAACGCAACTTTCCACCCCTGAGGAATTCGGTAATATTTTACTCAACGTACTGCCTGATGGCTCAAGCGTCCGTTTATCAGATGTCGCTACTATCGCCCTAGGCGCCGAAAACTACGCCATCGAAAGCCGCTATAACGGCATGTCGGCCACCGGTATGGCGATTAACTTAGCTACCGGTGCTAACGCACTAGACACTGCAAACCTGGTGCGTGAACGAATTGCTGAGTTACAGGAGTTCTTCCCCGAGGGCCTTGAGGTTCAATTCCCTTACGACACCACGCCTTTCGTGAAAGTATCTATCACAGAAGTGCTCATGACACTGTTTGAGGCGATCATTCTTGTTTTCTTGGTGATGTACCTGTTCTTGCAGAACTTCCGCGCCACCCTCATCCCCACCATTGCGGTGCCTGTGGTGTTACTTGGCACTTTAGCAGTGCTTATTGCCTTTGGTTTTACCATCAACACCCTCACCATGTTTGGTTTGGTGCTGGCCATTGGTTTGCTGGTGGACGATGCCATTGTGGTGGTGGAAAACGTGGAACGAGTAATGGTGGAAGAAGGATTATCACCACGTGATGCCGCTCGGCGCTCCATGAGCCAGATCATGGGCGCTTTGATTGGTATTGCTATGGTGCTTTCAGCGGTATTCATACCCATGGCCTTCTTCCCAGGTTCCACCGGTGCCATTTACAAGCAATTCTCTATCACCATCGTTTCGGCCATGGTGTTCTCTGTGATTGTGGCTGTTATTCTTACCCCTGCCCTTTGTGCCACCATGTTGAAACCACCCACACAGCAGGCACCAAAGAGGACTTTCTTGGGCCGCTTTTTTGCATTGTTTAACCGTGGTTTTGATAAGAGTACGCAACAATACCAAGCTTCTGTGGGGCACATACTGCAACGCCGCGGCCGCTATTTAGTGATCTACCTCGCCATTGTGGGCGTGCTCGGCTACACCTTCATGCAGTTACCCTCAGCCTTCTTACCAGAAGAAGACCAAGGCATTATGATGTCTACTATCCAACTGCCTGCCGGAAGCACACAAGAACAAACCCTAGCGGTGATCAAGAAAATGGAAAACTACTTCTCTGAAGAAGAAAGTGAAGCCGTAGCTTCTTTCTTTGGTGTTGCAGGTTTCAGTTTCTCAGGCCGTGGGCAAAACATGGGCATGGCTTTCATTCGCTTAAACCCTTGGGACGAACGCGACCTCTCTAAAGACCATGTACACTCAGTGATCGAACGTGCTATGGGCTTTTATAGCACCATTCGCGAAGCTGTGATCTTTGCCATCAACCCGCCGGCAATTCCTGCGTTAGGTGTTTCCGCTGGCTTTAATATGCAACTGCAAGACCGAGCCGGCCTAGGCCATGAAGCATTAACTGAAGCAGGGCAAGAGTTACTAGCCATGGCCAACCAACATGAGGCCCTTGAAGCTGTGCGCCACAATGGCCAACCCGATGGCACGCAGTATCAGCTCATTATTGATCAAGAAAAGGCCCGCGCCCTAGGCGTTTCCATTGGGTCGATCAACGATACGCTTTCAATTGCGTGGGGTTCGAACTATGTGAACGATTTTGTTGACCGTGGCCGCGTGAAGAAAGTATATGTACAGGCCATGCCAGAATACCGCATGGTGCCAGAGGATATTCATAAATGGTATGTGCGCAACAACAAGGGTGAAATGGTATCTTTTGCCGATTTTGCCGATGGTGAATGGACTTCTGGCGCCATGCAGGCCGAACGCTACAACGGTATCTCTTCACTAAATATCCAAGGTAGCGCAGCACCCGGCTACAGTACCGGTGATGCCATGGCTGTGATGGAAACATTAGCAGCCAAACTCCCCCATGGCTTTGGCTATGAATGGACAGGGCTATCTTACCAAGAAAAGCAATCTGGCAACCAAGCCCCTGCTTTGTATGCTCTTTCCATGTTGGTAGTACTGCTTTGTTTAGCGGCACTTTATGAAAGCTGGTCGATTCCTTTCTCTGTCATGTTGATCGTGCCACTGGGCGTGCTAGGCGCTGTGTTAGGGGCCTACTTCCGCGGGCTAAACAACGACGTTTTCTTCCAGGTTGGCTTATTAACAACCATTGGTTTATCGGCAAAAAACGCCATCTTAATTGCTGAATTTGCCCATGATCTAGAAAAAGAAGGCCGCGGATTGATCAACGCCACCTTAGAAGCTGTACGCATGCGGTTACGCCCTATCCTTATGACCTCGCTTGCCTTTATGCTAGGTGTAACCCCCCTAATGCTCAGCACAGGCGCAGGTTCTGGTGCCCGCAATGCGATTGGTACAGGGGTGTTTGGTGGTATGTTAGCCGCTACCGTTCTCGCTATTTTCTTCATCCCCCTATTCTACGTTGTGGTACGCAAATTATCGGGGGTGCCACTCTATAACGAAGCCGAGGATAACAAAGAAAAAACTGCCACCGAGTAGTTTAAAGCCGGCTAAGCTAACCCTTAGCCGGCTTTTTTATGCCGCAAATGTGTAAATTTGATAGCGCAAAATACTAACAATAATGATAACGCTGCCAAGCAGCCAAAAGGAGCACTCCATGCCATTCAGCAAAGGTTTTTATATTAACGGCAACTGGCAAGTGGATGATGAGCAAGCCACATTGCCCATTATTAACCCTGCCACAGAAGCCGTCATTGGCCACCTACCCATGGCCAACCAAAGCCATGTGGATGCAGCCATTCAGGCTGCAAGCAACGCCTTTACCTCTTTTAGCCAAAGCCCCATTACCGAGCGCATTGCCCTGCTAGAGCGTATTCGTAAAGGTTATGCCGATCGCTTAGATGATATCGCGCAAGCCATTAGCACTGAAATGGGCGCTCCCATTAGCGTCGCAACGCGCGCTCAAGCACCTTTAGGCCTTGCCCACCTAGACACCCTTCTGGCCATAGCTAACGATTTTAGCTTTAGCGAACAGCACGAAGGCTATGTGCTTCGCCACGAAGCAGCCGGCGTAGCAGCTCTGATCACTCCATGGAACTGGCCAATGAACCAAGCCATGTGCAAGATTGCACCAGCCATTTTGGCCGGCTGCACTATGGTGTATAAACCTAGTGAGTTAGCACCACTTTCCGCCATGCTGCTTGCGGAAATTATCGCTGCAGCTGGGGCCCCAACTGGGGTGTTTAACATGATCTTTGGCCAAGGTGAAAGTGTCGGGCCTTTACTGTCCTCTGATCCGCGCATCGATCTCGTATCACTTACAGGGTCTAACCGTGCAGGGGTTTCTGTTAGCACTGAAGCTGCACCTACGATCAAGCGTGTTGCCCTTGAGTTGGGCGGCAAATCACCTAATATTTTGCTCCCTGATTGCGATTTGCCTAGTGCCATTAAAGTGAGTGTACGCGGCATGATGAATAACACAGGGCAGAGCTGCAACGCCCCTTCACGCTTGTTTGTACCCCGCTCACTGCTAGCAGAGGCTGAAACCTTAATTGTGCAACAGTGCCAAGCCTTAGTGGTGGGTAACCCACAAGACAAAGCTACCCAGTTAGGCCCCATAGCAAACCAGCGCCAATACGAACGAGTAAAGTACTACATCCAACTAGGCCAAGAAGAAGGCGCTAGCCTCTTGGTTGGAGGTGCCGAACGCCCTGAACACCTAACACAGGGTTTTTATATTGCACCTACCGTATTCACTCATGTGCGTAACGACATGCGCATCGCCCAAGAAGAAATTTTTGGCCCTGTTTTATGTATCATCCCCTACGACACAGTGGCAGAAGCCATTACTATGGCTAACGACACCCACTACGGCTTATCTGCCTATATCCAAGGTGGCAATACAGAGCAAACCTTTGCAGTTGCCGCCCAACTACGCGCAGGCAACGTGCATGTAAATGGCGCACGGGCGCAAATGCAAGCCCCATTTGGTGGCTACAAGCAATCTGGCCTTGGCCGCGAATGGGGCGCACATGGCCTGCATGAATTTTTAGAAAAGAAAGCCATTTTTACTTAACTACAAACAGAAGATAATGATTCATGGATAAACCTAACCTAAATAGCCAGTGTGTTCGTTTAACCGAACACGATGGCTGGCTAGAAATTACCCTTACCCGCCCAGACAAACTCAACGCTTTCACCCGCAGCATGTATCAAGACATGGCCGCAGCGGTGAATTATTTTGATGCTAATGATGCCTATAAAGTAGCGCTAATTAATGCACAGGGCCGTGCTTTTTGCGCTGGGAACGATATTGGTGATTTTCTTGCAGCGGCAGAAGAAAGCGGCGGCAATGCTGCTGACACAGCAATGCTATTTATTAGCGCCTTAATGCAGGTTAGCAAACCTACCGTAGCAGCCGTGCAAGGCAACGCTACAGGCATTGGCACCACGTTATTGTTGCACACAGATCTAGTGATTGCCGCTGATGATGCACGCTTACACACCGCATTTATCCAGCTTGGTTTGGTGCCCGAAGCAGCATCTAGCTTATTGCTGCCACGCCTGATTGGGCGCCAAAACGCTAGCCGCTTATTGCTTGCAGGTGATAGCTTAAGTGCGGCTGAAGCGCAACAAATGGGTTTAATTGCTTATGTTGCACCACACGATGAATTGGCAATGCAAGCCGCTGCGTTGTGCACTAAAATCGCTGGTTTTTCAGCAGCAGCCCTCACACAAACCAAGCGCTTGATGCGCGAGGATCTCGCAGAAATTCAACAGCAAATAGATGTGGAAAAAGAAATTTTCATGGAGCGCTTGTTAAGCCCAGAAACCCAAGCAATTTTTAAGAAATTTATGCATAAATAGGAAGGACTGGCGTTCGTGAATTGCACTTGTGGCGCAATGCGCGAACGCCATGGAAACATTGCTTAGCAATGCTCGACAACTGCCTGTAGGCGTTCGTCTCATTAACAACACATCAGCGCATTCTTAATGACCGCGGTACAATCTACCAGAAAATTGCGAAAATACCAGTGCACAGCATAAATTAAAGCCCCTTGCCATGTTGATCACCCAATTCACCGCGCACACGCCAATCTTGCACTGCCACCACCAAAGCCAACAACATAATTAAGCCGATCAGGACAAAACCCACAGTAACAGCAACGCCCCAGTTTGTTGATGCAAGCAATGCAAACAAAGCAGCGGTAACCATGGCAATACCCACTGAGGTGCCTATGCGCTGGCCCGTTTGCATAATCGCACCAGAGCTGCCCGCATAGTGCAATGGCACCTCGGCTAACGTTAATGCTTGGTTGGGGCTAACCACAGAACCTTGGGCTATGCCCACAAAAGATAAAGTAAGCAACAACCACCAAATGCTTAGCCCGTGGAAATAATTAAACAACACCACGAAAGTACACAGCAACACGCCAAATACACCAATAGCTAAGCCACTGATTACCACACGGCGGCCATAGTTAATTACCAGGCGCCCTGCTACATAAGCTGAAATGGCAGAAATAAAGGCCGAAGGGATACCAATCAAACTTGCTTCAAAAGCACTTTTACCTATGCCTAACTGCATGTACAAGGTAACGATCACCCAAATACTCGTCATGCCCATAAAATATAGCGCCATGATAATGCTGCCGTTGGTAAAGCTACGAGTGGCAAAAATATTTAAGTCCACCATAGGGCTATAGCCACTCGCTAAAAAAAACTGCTCCCACTTCACCCAGGCGTACACTAACAGCAAGCCGAGTGGCAGCATTAGCCAAGTAAGCATCTGATCGCGGGCTTCCATAAAGGGAAACAAAATAGTGAATACAGCTAGCCCTAGCAGCGCAGCCCCCATGGGGTCTAATGATATAAACAAGGTTTTCAGCCGTTGCCAACGGCTTTTCGTAAGATCACCACCAAGGCGAATTAATGGTTTAGGAAACCACAAATAACCTAGTACCAGAGTAAAAACACCAAAGGGTACATTCACCAAAAAAGTGAGGCGCCAACCCAATTCCGGGCCACCCGCCTTAATCAGCAACCCCCCAAGCACAGGGCCAATGCCCACTGACACCCCCACAATACTGCCAAAGTAACCAAACGCTTTGGCTCTCTCGGAACCACGAAAATACTGCTGAATCATGCCTAACCCTTGGGGGTTTAATAACCCAGACCCTACCCCCTGCACAAACCGTGCAATATTCAAGGCTTTATCGTTAGGCGCTAATCCTGAGGCAATGGAAGCTAAGGTAAATACCAGCACGCCAAATAAAAACAGGCCGCCGCGGCCCATAATATCACCCGCTCGGCCGGCGGCCACAAGCACCACACCAAAAGTTAATGCGTAGCCAGAAAGCACCCACTGTAAGCTAGCATCAGAGGCATTAAGGCCTTGCTGGATAGAAGGCAGCGCAACATTAACAATGCTTACGCTGATCAGCGACATGGAAATAGCGGCTAAAATAACAATTAAAATACGCCATCTTAGTGCATCGCTTATCTTTTGGTGGTTAACATGGTCTTCTGTAGGGCTACTTTGCACCCAGCATGCCTCCTTGGTTGTATCTGCCACGCATAATTAACTGGCATTGCCGCCAACAACAAGCAAATGGTTTAACAAATAGAAAGCGCGCAAAGCTTAACCTTTGCGCGCTCGCAGTGTTATGGTTGGCAAATTATTCAGGCCAATAATAATCACGTTGTTCTTGACGATGGCCAAAAACAGCCGTGCCAATACGGATTTCAGTGGCCCCTTCTTCGATGGCTAAATGAAAATCACCACTCATACCCATAGATAAACGGTCAAGTGAAACACCGGGAAGTTCGAGTTCAGCCTGAAGCTGTTGCTGCAGCTGTTTAAGCGCTCTAAAGCAGGCGCGTACAGCATTTTCATCGGCTGAATTCACCGCCATGGTCATTAAACCTTGCACGCGCAAACGTGGGCATTCCTCAGTAAGTTGCTTAATAAAAGCTCCCACTTGATCAGGTGCCATGCCATATTTGCTCGGTTCTGTGGAGGTTTTCACCTGTACTAAAGCATTCAGATATCTATCTTCCAACTCCAGGCGGCGCTGCAGTGTTTTAGCTAAGGAAAGCCGATCAAGCGACTGAATCTCACTGGCGTAACGAGCCACATAACGCGCCTTATTGGATTGCAAGTAACCAATCATCACCCAATCAATGTTGTGCCCTTCAAGGGTTGTTGCTTTATCGCGAATTTCTTGTGCTTTATTTTCACCAAAACGCATTTCACCCAGGGCATGGGCATCGGCGATCACCGCTGTTGAAAAGGTTTTGCTAACAGGTAACAAACTTATGTCGCTAGCTTCCCTGCCTGCTGCTTTTGCAGCGGCCGCAATCTGCTCTCTTACTAGGGCAAAACGAACGGCTAATTCTTGCTGCTTATTCATGCAATGCTCTTTCAGTGCGCCTTATTGCTGTGCGCAATAAATGTTATACAGTGTCATCATCACTTCTTGTACAGGGCCATCGTTCAAACGGTAATAGATGGTTTGTGCATCACGGCGTGTGCACACTAACTCTTCATTGCGCAATACCGCTAAATGCTGTGACAAACTCGATTGGCCCATTTGCAGCTTGTCCACTAAATGGCCCACTGAGGATTCACCTTCAGCTAGCTGGCATAAAATAAGCAAGCGCTTATCGTTGGCCAACGCCTTAAGCAGTTTAGAAGCACTTTCTGCATGCTCCTGCATAGCCAACATAGGGCTTTCTTGCATTTCTGCGTTGTTAAGACTAGACATAGCAGCCCAATCCTCCTGCATTTACTTTAAACAAACAACGTGGCCCATTACGGCAACACTTGAACCGCCATATAATAGACTATTTCGGACAGCTTAACAGTACTCCCACCTAATGATGTGCCGATTTATCTACCGTTCGAAGTTAGTGAAAACTCAATTGGTAAAGTGAGCTCTATGCTATTGCCGCTGTTAGCTAGCAGTTCTGGCGGTGGCTTTGGCAACGGTTGCGAACGCTCTACCAACTGCACTGCCTCTTTATCTAAGGCCGTTACACCACTGCCTTGCTGTATGGTGGCACGGCTCACTCTGCCATTCTTATCCAATCGGAAGCGCACCACAGGGGTGCCTTCTTGCCGCAAGCGCTGTGCTTGGCGTGGGTAGCGTTTACGCCGCTCTAAGTGCACGCGCACTTGCTGCTTCCACCTATCCTCTATTTTTGGATCCACTTCACCCTTGCCAGCCACCGGTGCTGCCGGCTTGGCAGCTTGTGTTGTGCTTTTGCTTGGCGTTGGTTTAACTGGCGTGGGCTCTTTCTTTACCACTGGTTTGGGTTTGGGCTGCGGTGTTGGTGTAGGTTCTGGCTTTTTCTCCACCACTTCAGCAGGCGTTTCCACCACTGGCTCTGGCTCTGGCTCTGGCTCTGGCTCTGGCTCTGGCTCTGGCTCTGGCTCTGGCTCTGGTTCTGGTTCTGGTTCTGGCTCTTCCGTCGCCTCCTCTTCTGCCGCGGTGGGTGCTGCAGCATATAAAGCAATTTCAAAGGTAGGCGGCGCCGGTGGAGGTTCGGCTACGCTTTTTTTCCAAATAAAAGGGGCTGCTATCACTAGGTGAACAAATACCGCCACGGCAACGGCCAGCAAGCGCAAAGCATAACGTTTTCGCCACGTGTTGCTGCTATAAGCTTGGCCTGCCAAAGGCGTCATTTTGTTGCCCCTTGGCTTACTGCCTCAAGGCCAACGAGGGCAACTTTTAAATAGCCCGCTTTAGATAATGCATTAAGCACATCCATCATATCGCCATAGGCAACATTTTTATCAGCACGTAGTAAAATTCGCTGCTGTTTATCCTCTGCCACCTTATCAATGGCTTCAGCCAGATCGGTTAATTGCAACTCCTGATCGTCACCCAACACTAGGGTTAAGCTTTCTTGCAGTGTGAGATAAAGCGGATCTGCGGGTTCTGCTGTTGGCGGTGCCGTGCTACCTGGCAAATCCACTGGCACACTCACCGTGGCCAACGGAGCCGCCACCATAAATATAATCAGCAACACGAGCATAACGTCTATAAACGGCACTACGTTGATTTCATGGCTAACCGTTAAATCATCTTCCTGTTGGGGCAGTTTCAATGCCATAACTACCTCTACACCTTAACCACAGGAGCATGTTTTTCTTTGCGGTCTAAATCACGGCTCACTAAAATTAATACACTTGCCACAATATCGGACAGATCGCTGCGATAGGCCGCAATTGAGCGAGAGAAATAGTTATAGAACACCACCGCAGGGATAGCCGCCACTAAGCCCATCGCTGTGGCTAGTAATGCTTCTGCAATACCAGGTGCCACCACCGCTAGGTTAGTGGTTTGGCTTTCCGCAATGCCAACAAAGCTGTGCATAATGCCCCACACTGTGCCAAACAAGCCCACAAAAGGTGCCACTGCACCGGTGGTGGCCAAGATACTCGTGCCACGGCTAACTTCTTGCGCAGCTGAAGCATGCACACGCTCTAAGCGCGCAGCCACACGTTCTTTTACACCCTCGCCAGATGCTGCACCGGCCCCTGATAGCTGTAATTCTAACGCTGTAGCCTGTAACAAAGCCCCTGCTGCACCTGCTGTTTCACCATGTTCGGTATGTGCTGCAGCAAAGCTATCAGCCTGCACCAAACTACGTAACACATTGGCCACCCGCTTACGCAGCAAACGCATTTGTACACTTTTAAACGCCCACACTGCCCACGTAAGCACAGATGCTGCTAGCAGTAGCAACATCACTGCTTTCACTACTACATCAGCGCCACGGTACATCCCCATAGGGGAAAGATCTGCCGGTAGTTCAGCGCGTTCTCCAGCCGCAGCGCTTCGTGCGCTGTTTTCTTCATTTGCCGCCGTGGCTGCATTAACCGCTGTGCCTTCGGCTACAGATTCGGTTGCTACTGTTTCAACGGCTGCGGCAGTTGTGTCGTCTGCTGCTTCGTCGGCGTAGGCTGTGCTGCCAATAAAAAGAAACAACAGCAAGGTAATAGATAGGATGCGTTTCATAAAATTAACCTTAGTTATGCCCATGCGCACGTATATTAAAAAGGCCGTGCCACAAACGTAAAACCCACACAACGGTGGGTTAAAATCGCCCCGCTATCTTACAGGGCACATAATCACTCACTGTGCTCTTTCACTCGTAAAGAGCACAGCAGAGAATATCGATAATGATAATGATTATCAACAAAAAACCCGTGCGAAATGCAATGGCCGGTAAAATTTACTTTGTACTTTCTAACGCATCGGTCATCGCTTTCATGCGCTCCACCTTATCTAGTGCATCTTGCACCTCAGGTGGCGTGTAGTTTTCATCGTGCTTAGCCAACACCTCATGGGCACGGAAGGTAATCTCACCATCGCTTTCTAGCAACATGCCATTAGCTACCACGCCCTGCCCCTCGCGGAACAAGTCTGGCAATATGCCTTGGTAGGTAATAGTAAATTCACCCATGCCATCGGTTACGTTAAACAGCACATCAAGGCTATCTTTCGCACGGCGTACACTGCCTTCGGTAACGATGCCGCCTACACGAATGTTTTTACCAATGGGAGCTTCACCAGCTACCACTTGCTCAGGGGAAAAGAACAGGTTGATATTTGAGGAGATCGCATATAGCAACAGGCCCACCGCTAACGACAAACCTGCCAACGCTCCCACAACTAACTGTAAACGACGTTTACGAACTGGATTCATTCTGACTCCTGCATAGATTGACGGCGATATTGTTGCGCCAAGGTTTTTTTAACTTTTTTATAGCGCCGCTGCGCTAACCAAGTGTTAGCAACCAACAGCACTACAGCACTACCAAAAGCACTCCATACATAGGGGCCATGCTGCCCCATGGCAATAAATTCAGCAAAGGATTCAAAGTGCACCTTCCACCTCCCTGCGCACCCAACGGCTACGGCGTTCACGCCAAATAATTTCACTGCGAGCACGGATAAATACCGTTACGGCAAACAAGAAATACATGCCAAACATGCACAGCAGCAAGGGCCACAACATGCTTGGGTGAATTTGGCTGCGCGCCGCACCAAACAGCGACATCGAACTGCCTTGGTGCAGGCTGTGCCACCAATCCACTGAATAGCGCACGATGATCACGTTAATCACCCCCACTATGCTTAACAAACTGGCCGCCCTGCCTGCTTGGCGGGGATCGTCGATGGCATTTTGAATGGCCATGACACCTAAATATAAGAAGAATAAAATCAACATGGAAGTTAGCCGCGCATCCCATACCCAGTAGGTTCCCCAGGTGGGCTTACCCCATACTGCACCACTGAATAATGAAATAGCTGCCAACACGGCACCAAAAGGCGCAATCGCCTTGATCATAATTTCAGCCATTTTCATGCGCCAAATTAGCGCCACAGCACCACACACACCCATGGCCATGTAGCCCATTAAAGCACCACTTGCTGCTGGCACATGCAGGTAAATAATGCGATAGCTATTGCCCTGTTCATAGTGAGCTGGCGAAAAGGCTAAGCCCCACACCACGCCAACACTTAGCAACACCACGGCCAATAAGGTTAACCAGGGTAGCCACCAACCACTAATGCGATAGAAATGCTGCGGCGAGCCAAGCTGGTGATACCACAATACAAGCGTTTGCCAATACCAATCTGGCCGTTTCAGCGCACCTAAATAGAACAACCAACCAATCACATAGGCGCCAACCAAAATAACCGTTTTATTGGTGGTTGGTACATCCCAAAACACATATGCTAAACCCGCAGCAAGCAAACCAAGCACACTGCTAACAATAAAGTGGCGTGGCAACCCTGCCTGCTGTTCCTTCTTTATTTGCTTACCCATCCTTCAACAGCCTTAATCACCAGTGGAAATTTTTAGCCCTTGGATAATCGCCCAAGGGCCCAAACTAACGGTGAGCGCCAAAATAGCGCCTAACACAGCTAGTGCACTACTAATATCGTGCCCCGCCATCGCCCGCTGAATAGCACCTGCACCAAACACCAGCACAGGCACATATAAGGGCAAGATGAGCAACGATAACAACACCCCACCACGCTGCAAACCTACCGTTAACCCAGCACCTATGGCGCCAATTAAAATCAAACTTGGCGTACCTAGAGCTAGCGAGTACATCACCACTGGCAGCAGTTCGGGGGGCAGCTGCAACATATAGCCTAATAGGGGCGATACCAACACTAAAGGTAGGCCAATCATTAGCCAGTGCACGAGCAACTTAGCAAGCACCACCCAAATTATTTCACCAGGTACCACTAGCAACTGTTCTAGAATGCCGGCACTTTCATCATCACGAAACAAGCTTTCAATGGATAGCAGCACTGCTAACAGGGCGGCCACCCACAAAATGCCTGAAGCCATGGTCTGCAATGTTTCTGGCTTGGGCGCAATAGCTAAGGGAAACAAGCTAACCACCACCACAAAGAAAAACCAGGCGTTCACTAATTCGCTTGGGCGGCGAATACTCACCATCCATTCACGCCGAACACAAGCCCAAAACACATTCATTGTTGCTGCCCTGCCTTTTTGCCCAGCTGGATTATTTTACAGTTTTCATCCACTTTATGGTGCGAGGTATAAATCACCAGCCCACCCTCATTGGCAAATTCACGCAAGCGCACTTCCATCATGGCAACGCCATCAACATCTAGCGCAGTAAAGGGCTCATCGAGTATCCAAACCTGCTTACCTGGCAACCATAAACGCGCAAGCGCCACACGGCGTTTTTGCCCAGCTGACATATCCGCAACAAAAACATCTTCATAGCCACGCAAGCCTACTTGGCTGAGCGCCGCGGCGATATCTCCTAGGGGTTGGCGGTGCAAAGCAGCGAGCCATTTAAGGTTTTCTTCTGCTGTTAGCTCTTCACGCAACCCTGCACGGTGGCCCAAATACAACAAGGGCTTCGCTTCATGGCGAGCCACGCCGTGCCACATTACGTCGCCGTCAAAAAACTGAAACAGCCCTGCTAAAATGCGCAACAGCGTGGTTTTACCTGCCCCATTGGGGCCAACCACCTGCCAAATCTCACCGCTTTTTGCACTAAAAGATAGCCCTTTAAAAAGTATACGGGCATCACGTTCGCAGAAGAGCGCATTTGCTTGCACTGTGATCAATGTGCTTCGCCTTAATCAAACTAAATAATTTTAAGAAAACGAAGTATATCACGCAAAAACAAAACTGACCGTGATAAGAGATCAAGTTTTTTGATCACAGCCATTGCTTTGCAACATTAGCCAACATTTGCCCATGCGCAGCCAAAGCATGGCGTAAACACTAGCACTTACAAGGTTGTGCGGTATGCTAGCCAAGCCGAAACAAAAAACACATAGGTAGCCATATGCCCTCAACAACCCTGTCCCCACTGGCACAACAATTGCTTGCTGCACAAGTTAAATATTTCACGGCCCGTGTGAGCGAAGCCGAGTTTGCCAATGCGGTTGCCGCAGAAGTGGATGATTTTTTTCAACAAGCCCAGCACCACACCGTAGGTGCTTATTTGCCTGAAGAGCACATACGCCAACTGGCCCTGCACTACGCCACTCGCATTCCCTTATCTCCTGAGCTTGCAGAAAGGCTAACTACCGTTGTGCTACGTGCTTACCACCACCCAGCGCTAGATGATTTGCAATGGCAGGATCTGCTAGATGAGAAAGAGCTAGCTGAATTTGTGGACCTCGCCTTATCTCTGAATGCAGTACGCAAACTCATCCGCCGCTTCACCCGCAACCGCTTAGTGGTGGATGCAGTATCTGATCTGGTGTATCGCGGCATAACGGGCTTTATGGGCCAAGGCACGGCGAAAGCCGAGCAAATGGCTAACACCATCCCTGGGGCAGGCTCCATGTTTAAACTTGGCCGCTCTGTGGTAGGCCGCGCCACCTCTGGCTTTGAAAAATCAGCAGAAGAAAATATTAAGCGCTACCTAAGCCACAATATTCGCGCCATCATCAAAGGCAGCGAAACAAGGCTTGAGCAGGCCATTGAGAGTGGCGCACTGCGCAACGCCATCATCAGTAACTGGGCTAACGTTAAAACCGACAAGGCTGCATCACTGCGTGAATATGCTAGCGAAAAAGACATTCGCGAGGCCATTGCCTCTGGCGTGGATTTTTGGCAACGCTTTCGCCAAACCCCCTATATGGAAGAAACCACAAACCTATGCATTACACTGTTTTATGAATACTGTGCCGACACGCCAGTGGCAAACTTGCTTGGCGAACTTGGCATAAGCGCCAGCTTTGTGAGCGCGGAAATTAATACTGCCCTCGCACCTGTGTTAGCTCACTGGCAACAGCAAGGCTGGGTGGGGGCGTTTTTTACCCGCCAACTACTACCTTTTTGGCAGCAAGCTGATGCAGAAGGTTGGTTAACACAAGAAGCTTGAACACTGTACAAAATAACAGTATTCTAGCAAACGCTGGCGAGCCTGCGGTATCTCTCTCTTTACCGTATCTCCCAGGCCATGGATGGCCTTGCTCCCAGCCCCAACGGTATTACAGTTTGGCTGCTGCGGCCTGCACACCCTTAACGCACAATCAATAAGGGCAAATCGGTATTTTCCACCACTTTCATAGTGTTACTACCCATAAACACTTGGCGAATTTTAGAACCTCCAAACGCACCCATAACTAGCATATCTACTTGGTTATGCTGTTGATATGCCACGAGCGCATCGAAAATACCCCCTTCTAAAAAAGCAGCAGTTACCCTAAACCCTGCCGCCTGCAAGCGTCCTTCAGCCGCTTTAAACTTTTCTTGTTGTTGTGGCCGAATACTGCGCACCGTTACCAGATGGCAATCAAGCCCCTGCAACAACCCATCTGCAACCACTCGTTCAACCATGTCATCGGAAGTTTTACGGCCATCATAGGCCAACATAAAGCTTTGTGGTGCAGTAAAACCTCTATTGGCTATTAACAAGGGCTTTTGCACTCGGCGCATCACCTGCTCTATGTGGGCGCCAAGAGAGCGAAAGCTTTTGTCGTAGGTTTCCCCTGAACGCCCCACCACCAGCAAATGAGCTTCTGGTTCTATTTGTTCCATGACATCAACAAAAGCACCATCACGCACCGAACGATGCACACTACCACAGCCTTGTTCTTGCGCTTTCGCCTCAGCATCTTTCAGCATGCCAGTGGCAAGCTGTAGCACCAATTTATGCCGCTTTGCTTCCAACTGCATTACTTCGTCAAGTAAAGCTTCACGCTCACTAATGCCCGACGCTCCTGCATAATCAAGCGAATCCAAGGGCCGCTCTTTTTGCAAGGTGTGCAAAAACAAAATGGGCCGCTCTAGCCGCTTTGCGGCCCATATTCCTGCATTGCAAACATCTTCAGCAAACACGGAGCCATCAATACACGTAATTATCTTTTGCATGCCTATTCCTTAATGATTACTACACAGCAGTTTTCGCCATTGGCCCAAATTATCCTGTTATAGCCCAACCCAAGCGCCAAGGCGATCAACCACTGCAATTATCCCCTTGTACCATGATTCATCCACAAGGCGAACCATCTGCCATCGCTTTTACGCAATAGGCTTCTTAGCCACATGCGTTATAATCACAACTTTTCATCTTTGGGAAGGGGCAAAAGGCAATGAACTACGAACAATTGGGTGTTTTTTATCTTGGCCGCGAAGTAGATGCCGCCACCATGGAAGAGAAGGAGCAACTGCTACTCTACGATTCCAGCGATATGACAACCCACGCGGTAATCGTGGGCATGACCGGCAGTGGTAAAACTGGGCTTGGCGTTGGCCTCATTGAAGAAGCCGCCATCGACGGCATTCCTGTGCTAGCCATCGATCCCAAAGGCGACCTTGGCAACCTCGCACTTACTTTTCCCGAGCTGCGTGGCCAAGATTTCGCCCCTTGGGTAGATCCACGCGAAGCCGAGCAAAAAGGCATGAGCACAGCAGAATACGGCCAACAGCAAGCCGATTTATGGCGCAAAGGCTTAGCCGATTGGCATCAAGAGCCAAGCCGCATTCAGCGTTTTCGTGATGCCGCCGAAGTGGCCGTGTACACACCGGGCTCAAGCGCTGGGCGCCCCATTAGCGTGTTGCGTTCTTTTGCCGCACCGCCAGCAGCCGTTCTTGCAGACAGCGATTTATTCAACGAACGTTTAACCACCACAGCTAGCAGCTTACTTACCTTGGTGGGCGCCGATACCGATCCGCTAGGCCGCGAACACATCTTGCTCACCTCTATTCTTGAACATGCATGGCGCGAAAGCCGCGACGTGGATCTCGTGGAATTGGTGCAAGCGATTCAACAGCCACCCCTAAAAAAACTGGGCGTAATGGATATCGACACCGTTTTCCCAGCTAAAGAGCGCCTAAAATTTGCCATGGCCATTAACGCCGTGATGGCAGCCCCCACCTTTGCAGCCTGGACCCAAGGCGACCCCCTAGATGTTCAGCAACTACTGTACGATCCCAATGGCCGTGCTCGTGTGGCAGTGGTAACACTGGCACATTTAAGCGATAGCGAACGTGACTTCTTCATGAGCCTCTTGCTTAACGAAGTAGTATCGTGGACGCGTTCGCAAACTGGCACTTCAAGCTTGCGCGCCATGGTGTACATCGACGAGCTGTTTGGCTTTTTGCCTCCGGTATCTGAACCTCCCACAAAGAAGCCCCTATTAACCCTGCTAAAACAAGCACGCGCCTTTGGTGTGGGGCTGACACTAGCCACGCAAAACCCCGTGGACATTGATTACAAAGCGTTATCTAACGCTGGCACCTGGTTTATTGGCCGCCTGCAAACCGAGCGCGATAAAAAACGCTTAGTAGACGGCCTCACGGCCGCTGCACCAGGCAGCAGCAACGTTAATGACCTCAACGATATAATTGGCCGCTTGGGCAAGCGCACTTTCTTACTGCATAACGTGCACGAAGCGCACCCGGCTGTGTTCCGCACACGCTGGGTGCTGTCGTACTTAGCCGGCCCCATGTCGCGCGATCAAATCCGCCTATTAAGCCAACCAACGGGCGCCCCGCCCCTTCACACAGATACAGCCTCCAACACTAATACAGCGGCGCTTGCCACAAGCGAATCAGCCCCTGCTGTGGCCACCGCTGCACCTTTTATTAATGGCGATGTGCCGCAGCTATTTGTGCCTGCACAACGCACCGGTGAACACGTATCCTATTTCCCGCAAGTGCTCGCCGCCGCCGACGTGCACTACAGCAACAAAACGCATGATGTGAACGAAGATTTACGCCATTTACGCCTAGCCGAGCTTAACGAAGGTATTGTGGCGCTTGACTGGAACGAAAGTGACAAGCTCCACATTGAGCTCGATGCTCTGCATCGCAACGCAACACCAGGCATTACCTTCCAAGCTTTACCCGACATTACTCTTGATGCTAAAGCCTGCAAACAATGGAGCACTTTATTCCAACGTTGGCTACGCACCGACGGTGCACTTATCCGTTACCGTTTTGCCCCGCTAAAACTAGTTTCTCAACAAGGTGAAAGCGAACAGGCATTCCGCCTGCGCTGCACGCAAATACTGCGTGAACAACGCGATGTGGAAAAGGAAAAGATTCGCAAAAAATACGACAGCAAGCTGCAAACCCTTGAGCGCCGCCGCTTAAGCCGTGAGCAAGCCCTTGAAAGCCGCGCACAAAAAGCACAAAGCAGCCAAATGGATGCCCTTGTTACCATGGGCAGCACCATACTTGGTGCTTTTATGAATAAGCGTAGCCCTAGCAGCTCAAGCATTGGCACCGCTGTGCGCCGCGGTAGCCGCGTAAACCAAAGCCGGGGCGATGTGGCTCGTGCCCGTGAAGCACTAGCACAAACCAATGAAGAAATTGCCGCACTAGAGCGGGCTTTACAGGCCGAACTTGACCAATTAGCTAGCCAACGTGCTCATGCCGAGGAGCTAGCATTAAACGAGGTAAGCATAAAACCCACCATCAGGGATATTGCCATACGCTTTGTGGGTATTGCTTGGGTGCCTTACGTGCAAAACAGCAAAGGTTACTGGGAAGAATCTTTTTAAGCACAAAAAACCCGAGGGTAGCGCTATGCCGCCCTCGGGTTTTTTGTTGCTGCGGCGTTGCTAGGCGAAGCAACTTGCAGAAATACAATTAATAAGCCGGCGCAACACTTAGGTTGTTGCCCGAGCCCACTAAGCGCACACGTTGGCCTGGGCTCCACTGGCGGTCGGCACTCTGTACCACTACTAAATTGCGGCCATCATCGGTGCGCACTTCAATTTCTAATGCTTGCACCTGGTTAGCTTTATCTTCGATTTTAGAACCCGCCACAGAACCTAAAATGGCGCCAGCTGCTGTAGCAAGAGAGCGGCCTTTACCACCACCTACGGTGCTACCAGCAATCCCGCCAATGGCACCACCACCAAGGCCGCCAACAATACCCGAGCTTTCCGCCTGGATAGTTACAGGGCGCACAGAAACAATTTCAGCATACGTAACGCTTTGTGCTGTTTTTGCGCTGCGGCCAGAGTGTACATCGCCTGAATAAATGCTCTTGTTGGCACAGCCTGTTACACCCAACGCTGTAGCCAATAATGCTACTGTTAAAACCTGTTTAGTTTTCATAATTTTATTTCCCTTAAATATGCTGAGCGGATGGTATCCATTGTGTTGCAAAGAGGTTGTAAAACAAAGTTATTTTACTATGTTTTTGCCTTTTCATTTTCAGCGCAACATCTGCATGCACCACAACGGGCCCAACATGATGCTTTTGAACACAAATTTAATATAACAAGCAATTGTGCAAGCTTCGTGAATGTTTCACCACATTACTTAGCAGAATAGCGAAATAACAACACAGCCATTATGCTGCGGCTTAGCAAAACTTACGCCATTTACCTTTCGAGACAGCCATGACACATATTTCACAACGTGTGAAAGCCAGCATCTTTGAAGTGCCTAATTTTCCCAAAAAAGGGGTGGTTTTCCGCGACATCACACCACTTCTGCAAGATCCGCCCTTATTTACCGAGATCATAGAGTGGCTAGCAAACATTGCAAAAAACACAAATGCCACGCGCATAGCTGGGATAGAAAGCCGTGGTTTTTTATTTGCCACCCCTTTATGCCATGCCTTGCAATTGCCCTGCATTATGATCCGCAAGCCTGGCAAGCTACCGCGAGCCGTGCACCAAGAAAACTATGCCCTAGAATACGGCACCGATACCCTAGAGATGCATAAAGAAGACTGCGGCCCCAACGACCGTGTGCTGCTGGTGGATGATTTGCTTGCCACAGGTGGCACAGCGGCAGCTGCCGCGCGGCTAATCGAAAAATCCGGCGCCACCGTAGCAGGCTTGGCCTTTATTGTTGAATTACAGGAAATAGTGCAGCATGAACTGCTGAATGGCCGCAGCGTTTTATCATTAACGCAATACTCAACCTAACCTAGCTAATGACGAGCGAATGCCATGCCCCAAATAAAACTTAATTGCGACTTAGGTGAAACCGACCAGCTGCAACCTGACGGCCCTGAACACCAAGCGATGCCCCATATCCATATGGCCAACATTGCTTGTGGTTTTCACGCGGGCAACCGGCAAACCATGCTTGCCACCTTAGCTTTAGCCAAACAGCATAAGGTAATGGTGGGCGCACACCCTTCGTACCCTGACCGCGAAAACTTTGGCCGTGTGAGCATGGCGCTCAGCCAAGCCGATGTGTGCGATGCCGTGTTCCAGCAACTTGATACCTTAACAGCACTGGCAGAGGTGCAAGGCACCAACGTAGCTTATGTAAAACCCCACGGCGCCCTGTACCACGACATTTTGCACAGTGAAACCATCCGCCGCGGTGTGTTCCAAGCAGTGGCGGCTTGCAACGCAACCATGCCTGTATTGGTGCTTGCCAATGTTAACCGCACCGCCCTTGAGCAAAGCGCTGCCGAGTTTGGTTTGCAGTTGTGGTACGAGGCTTTTGCTGATCGCCGCTATTGCGCTAACGGGCAGCTACAGCCTCGCACCATCGAGGGCGCTGTGCTTACCGATGCTCATAGCATAGTGGCACAAGCCAGTGCCATTGCCCAAGGCAAGCCCCTGCAAACGGCAACGGGTGAAAGCTTAGTGTTAGAGGCCGATAGTTTGTGCGTGCACGGCGACAATCCCGATGCCATTGCCACCATAAAAGCTATACGGGCGGCAATTTCCCCATGAGGTTACAAGCAGAACTGCTGAGTGAAACTGACCTATTGTTGCGCCTACCAGGCGCCTTAAATGCCACTACGCCTTATGTGCTCAGCGCTTTGCAGCAGGGCCTACTTGCGGCATTTAGTGCCCACCTCAGCGACACCATACCTGCCTACCAAACCCTGTTGCTTAGTTTTCAGCCGCACCACAGTGTGCCACCCAAGCAACGGTTAGCGCAGGTGTTAGCTGAAGCACAAGCTATCCTGCAGCGCCCGATCAACATTCCTGAACAACCACAAACTCTTGTGTTGCCAGTATATTATGGGCCAGAAGCGGGCCTCGATTTCAATTGGGTGTGCCTGCAAACTGGGCTTAAAGCACACGAATTAATTGCATTACACAGCAACCAAGCCTATCAGGTGTTTGCTATTGGCTTTAGCCCCGGCTTCGCCTTCCTTGGCCAACTCCCTGCCCCTTTACAACTGCCGCGGCGCGGCACCCCGCGGGCGCGAGTGCCAGCAGGCTCTGTGGCTATGGCGAACGAACAAACTGCGGTGTATCCCAGCGCCAGCCCTGGGGGCTGGCATTTGCTTGGCCGCTGCCCCACCCAGTTATTCAACCCAGAGCACCAACCCAGCTCACCATTCAGCATTGGCACCCAAGTACGCTTTAAACCCATTAGCCGCGCACAGTTTTTCGCCTTAGGGGGCAAGCTATGAGCCTGTTGGTAACAAAAGCACAAGGCCAAGCCATAGTTGTGGACCGTGGCCGCCAACACGCACAACGTGAGGGCCTTAGCCAAGGCGGCCCCATGGATGAATACAGCTATTTATGGGCCAATCGCTTATTGGGCAACCCCCAGCAAGCTGCCATGCTAGAAATCACCCTAGGCAACCTGCAATTTGTTGCCACTCACAACACCACCTTAGCCATCACCGGCGGCACCATGCCCGTGCAGTGTAATGGTGTGCCCATGGAGCCTTGGCGGCGCTTTGCCGTAGCTGCAGGCGACGTTATTAACGTGGGGTTTTATCAAGGCCGTGGCACGCGGCTCTATTTAGCCATGCTTGGCGGCATTCAAGCACCGCTGTTTTATGCATCACGAAGCTGCGTGCTGCGCGAGCAACTTGGCGGCCATGCTCAGGGCCGAGCCGTGCAGGCAGGCGACACTTTGCACAGCCAGCTGCAGCAACAATTAGCACCCCAATGGGTGCCAACAACGTTGCGCAAGTTACCCTTGCCAACACAGAACATACGTTTCATACCAAGCTACCAATACACAGCTTTTCCCAGCAGCTCTCACACCACTTTCACCCAAGCCCCCTACCAACTTTCCCCCACCATGGATCGCATGGGCTTTCGTTTGCAAGGGGCAGCACTAACGGTACCGCAAGAAGAACTGCGCTCAGAGGGGATTGCCCTTGGCAGCATTCAAGTTAACCGCGATGGCCAGCCCATGGTGCTAATGAGCGACCGCCAAAGCATAGGCGGCTATGCCAAACTAGGTGTAGTGTATCGGGTAGATCTTGGCCTCTTAGCGCAAATGGCGCCCGGCCAACAAGTGCAATTTGTGCAAGGCAACCTAGAAGAAGCCTGGCATTTGCAGCAACAGCGTGAACAATTTTTTGCCACCTAATGTGTGGCGGGTAAGAGGCTATCGTTAAACAACTCTCATCGTTTGGGATTCAACATGAAACTACACGTGCTTTCTGATTTACACATGCGCCCTGAACATGGCCTTAGCCTACCGCACACTAAGGCTAACATTATTATTTTAGCAGGCGACATTAGCCGCGGTTTGCAAGGAGTGCAGTGGGCCATACAAGAAAGCGAGCGCCTCAATAAACCCGTGCTGTATGTGTTTGGCAACCATGAATTTTACCAACACACTTTCCCCAACCTCATCGATCAGGCACGCCAACTATGCCAACACACCCAAGTGCATGTGCTTGAAAACAACACTTTTATCTACGGCAACACCCGTTTTTTAGGCTGCACACTATGGACCGATTTCATGCTACAGGGCAGCACCAATCAAGCTGCAGCCATAGAACAAACCGAGCAATTTGTTTACGATTACCAAATCGTTGAGCATGCTAGTGGGCGCACCCTATGTGCTAAAGATACCATCGCTTGGCACCATGCCTCGCGCCGTTGGCTCGAAACAGAACTGGCAAAACCCTGGCCTGGGCACACCGTGGTTATTACCCACCACGCCCCTAGTAAAGTAGCCGCCCATCCACATTTCGATAATTTACTGAGCGCCAGCTTTGCTTCGCACTTAGATGCACTCATAAGCCAGCACGACATTGCCACCTGGGTGTGTGGGCACAGCCACGCCAATGTGGACACCTATCTTGGCCACACTCATCTGTACAGCAACCAGAAAGGCTACCGTGGCGAACAAGTGCCCGGGCCCGCTTTTAGCTTAGATAAAACCATTTCCGTTGGTGGCCGCCCACGGCCCCTACGATTACACTAGCCATTCAATTCGCCAAAGTAAGGTATCGCCATGCGCTCTATTGTTATTGCCCTTGCCATTTTATTCTTAGCGGCTTGCTCTAATTCCGATCCTTATGCCAAATATGAAGCAAGCTACCTAGAAAGCTGCGTCGCTGAAGGAGGTGCCGATGCGCAGGTGGCCTGCCAGTGCATTTTTGACACGTTAAAAGGCCACTATTCCCCTGCAGAATTTAAGCGTATCGATAATATGGAATTAGAAGCCGATGAAATCTTTGAATTTATTGATGTGCTGATGGCCGCAAACGAAAAGTGCGGCTAACCATTACCGTGGCTTTAGGTGTAATAACTAAAGCTACGGCAATGGTTATTCTACCATGCTATCGCGGACACTCAGAAGGTAAACAGCCGCGCTGAGGTTGATAACCACCCACAAAAGCTTCTTAAAAGCTACAATAATCAACGGATTATATAGCAGCACCAAGACACCTAAGATAACCGCTTGGCTTTGTTTGCCGCGTGCATAGCTTATGTAAGCCGCCCAAGCAAACACCACAGTGGTAAGCAAGCGCAGCAAAGTGTAATAACCTGCAGGCAAGGGCAATACCGCAAAAAACAGCATTGCAGCTGCAATATTCACTAATAATATCGGCATGGTTCTCTCCTTTCATGTTGCCAGCCACAAGATTATGCGGCATGGCGTTCGCTGTTGATCGCCATCTGGTAAAATGCTCGCTGTTCGCCGCTAAAGCAAACAAGGTTAACGCACCCACGGCCTCAGCCACCATAAGCTGTGTTAGCCACTTAAGCCAAATGCAACCGCCTAGCAGCATTCATTACACCGCTTAAACAATGCACAACATCATCGCTACCACCAAGAATACCGCAGCGAATTACTTCGCTGCCACCTTCATTCTGCCAAGCAACCTGTAAAGTTTATTTCCGGTAAATATAAAACCTGCTAAAGTTGTTGCTTTACCATTAGCTAGGTGTCTAAGCCGTGTTTAAGTACGAAGTATTGCTGCGTTTACGTGCCATTGAACTCATTGCTCTGTGGGAGGGCCGCTTAATTACCAACCAGCTTAATGCTTGGTTTGGGGTAAGCCGCCAGCAAGCCTCTGCTGATATTAACCGCTATAACAACGAAATTAACCCAGGTGCTTTGCATTATAAGCCAGCAATGAAAGGTTATATGCCTACACCTGGCTTTAAACCTCAGCTTAGCAGTGGCCATATTAATGAATACCTAGCCCTGTTAAGCAACATGAGCAACAATCCCATGGCCCAAGTACTAGAAAGTTATGGCACCGCCTACGTGCAATTGCCTAACCGCGCCGTTCGCAGTGCCGTGGTACGCCCTGCCATAAAGGCCTGCCGTCAACAGCTTAGCCTCAGCATTAGTTATGGTTCGCTTAAGCATCCCGCCCCACGGCAACGCCACATAGCCCCACACACGTTGGTATATACCGGCTTCCGCTGGCACCTGCGCGCCTGGTGTTATTACCGCGAAAGCTTTCGCGATTTTTCTTTATCACGCATTTATCGCACCCCAAGCCTTATTGGCCCTAGCGAAAAAACGGCTGCACAAGATGCCCTTTGGCAACAACAAGTGCACCTGCGCTTGATCCCAAACCAACAGTTAAGCCCGAGCCAACAACAGCTTGTGGCCCACGATTACGCCATGCGTAACCAACAGTTGCGGGTTACCGTGCGCAAAGCATTGGCACAGTACACCTTACAACGCTACCAAGCAGCCCTCGGCCCTGCGGATGCGCAGCAGTATTTGCTACAACTGCACCCAGAGGATGCCGTTACACACCAAGATATTTTTTGGCTACCAACAGCGCACCGCTAACACAACAAGGAAGGCTTATGTTTGCACCCCTAACCCCCGGCTTTATGGTGTTGCAGGGCAACCACTTAGAAGACTTGCGCGATATTTTAGTGCAATGGCTTAACAACCACCCCCTAGCGCCACTGGAAGAAGAATGCATTTTGGTGCAAAGCAATGGTATTGCTCAGTGGTTAAAAATGGCGTTGGCTAATGAGAAAAACGGCCAAGGCATTGCCGCCGCAGTTAACGTGCAATTGCCGGGCCGCTTTATTTGGCAGGCGTACCGCAGCGTGTTTCCTAGTTTGCCCACCCAATCACCCTTCGATAAGGGGCCACTCACTTGGCGCATTTACCGCTTACTTAATAGCCTTGAAGCAGTGCGTGCACAACTAGGCAACAACGCCCATGTGCTCTCACCCTTAAAACGTTTTTTGTTAGCCGATAAGGATCCACGCCGCCTTTACCAGCTGGCCGGCCACTTGGCAGATTTATACGACCAATACCAGTTATACCGCGCCGACTGGCTAGAGCATTGGCAAGCGGGGCACAACACTTTGCTAAGCGCTGAAGGCCAAACCATAGCGCTTGATGAACAACAGCTATGGCAGCCTTACTTATGGCGCTTAGTAGGTGCCGATGTGGTTAGCGAAGGCCTGGCAGATGATTTCGCTTGCGCTAGCCGCGCCCACATTAACCAAGCCTTTATTGACGCCTGCCGATCCTACCCCGAGGGCCAGCGCCCACAGCATCTGCCGCGCCGGGTTATCGTGTTCAGCATCTCTTCGTTGCCGCGGCAAACCTTAGAGCTGCTGCAAGCCATTTCGCGCTTCACCCAGGTGATGGTGTTTGCCACCAACCCAAGCAAAAAATACTGGGGCGATTTAATTGAAGGCAAAGCACTGCTAAAAGCCCACTACAAACGCATGCAACAAAACGAACAGGTGGCCAACTTGAGCTTGGCGGAAATTCGCCGTCACGGGCACCCTTTGCTGGCCTCTTGGGGCAAGCAAGGGCGCGATTTTTTGCATTTGCTTGATGAGCACGACCACCCAGAGCAATATCGCCAGTTATTCAGCCAACAAAACATTGATGTGTTTTCCGAGCCCAAGGGCAACCAACTACTGCACCAACTACAAAGCGATATTCTGCATTTGCGCCCCCTTGAAGAGCGCATAGAGATGGCAAGCAGCGTAGCCGAAAGCGACACCAGCCTTACCTTTACTGTGGCCCACAGCCGCCAGCGAGAAGTGGAAATATTGCACGACCAATTGCTTGCTAGCTTTGCTGAAGCAGCAGAACAAGGCCGCCCCCTTGAGCCCCGCGAAATTATGGTAATGGTGCCACACATTGATGAGTACGCACCCCATATTGATGCCGTATTCGGCCGCTATCAACGCCAAAACGAGCAGCGCGACCCTCGCCATTTGCCCTATCACATCGCCGACCAAAGCCAGCGCGGGCAAAACACCTTACTGATCGCCTTCGAAAAGCTGCTCAACTTGCCACGCCTGCGTTTTACTGCAAGCGAAATGTCGGATTTACTAGACACTCCCGCCTTGCGCCAGCGCATTGGCCTAAGCGAAGAGGATTTGCCACTGCTGCGCCACTGGATCGCCGACGCCAATATTCGCTGGGGCTTAGATGCCAAACAACGCGAGCAACTTCACCTACCCAATGAGCACACCAACACTTGGCTATTTGGCATAGAACGCATGCTGCTAGGTTATGCCAGCGGCAGCTCAACGGCCTGGCAAGGCATTCAACCCTACACAGAGGTGGCCGGCTTAAGTGCCGCCATTGTGGGCCCACTAGTTAGCCTGGTTAACCGGCTGCAAAGTGCCATGGCCTTGCTCAACCAACAACACAGCAACAGGGTTTGGTTGCAACACATAGCGGGCTTACTAGAAAGCTTTTTTAGCCCCGTAAGCGCAGAGGATGAATGGGCACTAGACCACCTAAGCAAAGCGCTAGACAGCCTACAAGATACTTGGCAAATGAGCGCTTTGGGCGATGCCCCTTTGCCCCTTGAAGTGGTGCGCGAGGAGCTGCTCGCCAACCTTGATCAGCCCAGCCTTGCCCAGCGTTTCTTGGCTGGCTCTATTAACTTTGCCACGCTCATGCCCATGCGCGCCCTGCCGTTTCGCCAAGTGTGGATACTCGGCATGAACGACAATGAATACCCACGGCAAACGCACGCCCCTGATTTCGATTTAATGGCAAATGACTACCGCCCAGGCGACCGTTCACGGCGCGAAGACGACCGCTACCTATTTTTAGAAGCACTACTGGCCGCACGAGAAAAGCTAACCATTAGTTGGATTGGCCGTGACATTCGTGACAACGCAGAGCTGCCTGCTTCAGTGGTGGTTAACCAGCTGCGCGACCATCTTGCTGCCGGCTGGCAAGGGGCCGGCAAAGATTTGCTTGAGCAACTTACCATCGAGCACCCATTGCAGCCTTTTAGCACCGATTACTTTGCACCACAGCGCGATGCACGCCTATATACCTATGCCAAAGAGTGGCGCGCAGTGCACAACCCACCACCGCAACAAGATGCCAACACCGAACTGAAACATGAGCACCCCGTGATTGATAGCGCCGCCTTGGCGCGCTTTTTACGCCGCCCCGTGGCGTATTTTTACCGCCATAGCCTAGGCATGCAGTGGCAAGACGAAGCTAGCAGCCTTGATGCGGAGCCTTTCACCCTGGATGGCTTAGAGCAATGGCACTTAAACAACAACACCCTTGCCCTAGTGCGCGAGCTATTAGCCGACAACGAAAACGGCTGCGTAGAAACCGCGCTTCAAGAAGCCTTAAGCCAGCAAGCCAACGCTGGTAGCTTGCCGCTGGGCAGCTTTGGCAACCTAGTGCAGCAAAGCACCCAGCAGCGCCTAAGCAAGCCCCTCACCGCCTATCAAAACCTGTTGGCAGGCTATGCCACAGCAGTGCCGGTGGCCTTGCATAGTTTCCAGGCCCATGGGGTTACCCTGCAAGATGCCATTGGCGGCCTGCGCCAGCAGCCCAATGGGGAAACCATCCAAGTGGTGTTGCAAGCCAGCCGATTATATAAAGGCGGGCAAATACACCACCCTCACGTAATTAACCACTGGCCGAAACATTTGTTTGCCCAACTACAGCAGCCCGTTACCACCCACCTGCTCGGCCCCGATTCGCACCTAGTGCTTAACAGCATGGCAAAAGCCGAGGCTGAAGCCTTGTTAGCTGATGCGCTACACGTGTATTACCAAGGCATCCACAGCGTGCTGCCCCTGCCCTGTAGCACCGCCTTTGCCAGCCTTACTGAGCGCGGCAAACCCCATGAAGTGTATGAAGGTAATTATCACACCAGCGGTGAAATGGCCGAACACCCAGGCTTTGCCCAACACTGGCCAAATTATGAGGCACTTTGCAGCGACCAACGCTTTGGCGCAAACAACACCAGCGGCGATAACGGCAGCCTAGTGCAGCTTATTTACCGCCCAGTTATGGGTGCCGTAAGCACCTACACAGGCGAGGACGACAGCAATGAATAGCACCCCCGTAAACCAACTCAACCCATTGCATTTTCCGCTCAAAGGCAGCCAGTTAATTGAGGCAAGCGCCGGCACGGGCAAAACCTTTACTTTAGCCCTGTTATATGTGCGCCTTATCTTAGGGCAAAACAAGCACGGTAAAGGGTTTGTACGCCCCCTCACGCCGCGGGAAATTTTGGTGGTAACCTTCACCAATTTAGCCGCCGGAGAACTACGCGACCGTATTCGAGCACGCCTGGTAGAGGCAGCTCAATATTTCCAAAACAGCGCATTAGATAGCGATGCTTTTTTAACCAAGCTGCGCGAACAATACGAAGAGGAACAGTGGCCCCACTGTGCATTCCGCTTAGAGATGGCCGCCGAAAGCATGGACGAAGCCGCCATTTCCACGATTCACAGTTGGTGCAATCGCATTTTGGTAGAGCACAGCTTTAACACCCGTGGCCTGTTTAACCGCGAGCTAGTTACCGATACCAGCGAGCTATTCACCGAAGTGGTGCAAGATTATTGGCGCAGCCGCTTCTACCCCTTAAACGATAGCCAAGCGCAGCTTTTGCTTGGCGCCATCAACAGCTACGGCAACCTAGAAGCTACACTAAAGCAATTAATTCGCCCAAGCGTGCATGGCATTAGCTTGGCCGGCAGCCCTTTAAAAAGCAGTGAAAATGCCCTGCCCGATGCATTGGCCAAGGCCCATGCTAGGCAGCAGGAGCTGGTGGCAAAAGAACAAACCTTAAAAGAAGAATGGGAGCAACATTGGCACAGCATTGTGGCCGAGCTTAACGCGCTGCGCCCCCACTTAAACGGCAGCACTTACAGAAACAGTAAAAACCAAGACAAATTCGACGAGCTACTCGTGCAAGTGCGTGCGTGGATTAATGGCATTGGCGAGCTACCCAATGAAATCATGAAGTTCCGCCTAGGTGAGTTTAAATTCAACAATAACGCCCCCCGTGAAGAGGAGCCGTTACCCGTATTTAGCCTCACCAAAGCCTTGCACGAACTGCAGCAGCAACCGCCCATTCCTTTAGCCGCCTTTGTGTTCAGCGATGCCATGCACTGGGTGGCCACCACCTTCCAGCAGCGCCTAAACGAGCTCACCCAACTGCGCCACGACGACCTACTGCTGCAACTTAACCAAGCGCTAAACCCAAACCACGCACAGGAGCACGCTGCCACCCTTGCTGACACATTAAAAAGCAGTTTTCCCGTGGCGCTAATCGACGAATTTCAAGACACAGACCCAATTCAGTTTGAAATTTTCGACCGCATTTACGATGTACATAACAACCATCAAGATAGCGGCATCTTTATGATTGGCGACCCAAAACAATCCATTTATGCTTTTCGCGGCGCCGACATTAATGTGTACTTGGCTGCACGCAAAGCCACCGAGGGCCGCCACCACACCCTAAGGAAAAACTTCCGCTCAACCACCGGTGTTGTTAACGCATGCAACACGTTATTTTTGCACGCAGAAAGCCACGAAAAAGGTGCTTTCCAGTATCAGCACGAAGGCTACAACCCTATTCCCTACGTGGAAGTGGGCGCTATGGGGCGCAGCAACCAGCTGTTATTAAACCAACAACCCTGCCACCCCATGACCTTCTGGTATTTCAACAATCCTGATGCCCCCACAAAGCCTATTAGCATAGGTAAATTCCGCGAGTTGGCCGCCGCCACCGCGGCTAGCCAAGTTGCCCAATGGCTTAACCAAGCCGCACAAGGCACCACAGGCTTTGGTAACGGCAACGTAGAGCAGCCCTTAGCCCCAGCCGACATCGCCATTTTAGTGCGCAACTATACCGAGGCCGAGCTCATCACCAACGCCCTTGCCGAGCGCAACATTGCGAGCGTGTATTTATCTGAACGCCAGCAATTGTTTGCCAGCCAAGAGGCGCAAGACATGCTGCACTGGCTACGCGCCGTGGCCGAACCACAACAAGAAAGTTTGCTCAAAGCCGCCCTTGGCACCACCACCATGGGGCTGCCCATGGCCACCTATATGCAGTGGCAAAACGATGAACTTGCATGGGAAAAAGAGGTGGTAACCTTTAGCCAACTGCACAACCTATGGCAACGCCAAGGGCCACTAGTTATGCTGCAGCGCCTGCTAGAAGCCTACGATTTACCCGCCCGCTTGCTTAACCTTAGTGGCAACACAGGTGAGCGCAGTTTAACCAACCTACTGCACTTGGCTGAATGGCTACAACGTGCCGCTAGCCATATCGATGGCCAGCAGGCCCTCATTCGCCACCTACGCGAGCACCTTAACAGCCACAACGAAGAAAACATTTTGCGCCTAGAAAGCGATGCGCAACGAGTGAAAATCATCACCATTCATAAATCTAAAGGGCTGGAATATCCCCTAGTGCTACTGCCCTTTATTAGTGCCTTTAGCCATATTGGCGGCAGAAACAAAGACGTCAGCATCCACATTGATGGCCAGCGTTATGTAGACCTTGATGCAAACCACATGGTGTACGCCGAAGCCAATGACGCCCGCTTAAAAGAAGATTTGCGCCTTTTGTACGTGGCTCTTACCCGGGCAAGCTATGGTTTGTGGCTTGGTGTGGCACCTATTGGCACCACGAAAAACCTAACTACCGAGCGCTCAGCCCTAGGCTATGTGCTGCACGGCAGCCAAGCGCCAGCTAACGTTGCCATGCACCGCGAAGCCGCTGAACAACTGGCCAATGGCAACACCATTGCCTGCATAGATGCGCCCGCCGCTACGCTTGAACAAGCACCCCAACAAAGCCACGCCAACCTTACCGATGCCCGCCCAGCGCCGGCAGCCTTGCGCCACTTGCCAAGCTGGTGGATAGCTAGCTATTCGGCCTTGCTAACTGGTGCAAGCAGCGCGCTAAGCCCAGAAACCGCACGCGATGAACAACGCCTAGAACAACTGCACAGCGACACTACGGCTGAAACAATAGACGACACACCCAGCCCCAAGTTGATGCACCAATTCCCTCGCGGGCCGCGCTGGGGCACCTTTTTACACAATGTGCTGGAGTGGGCCGCCATAGCAGAAGACAGCACAGGCCAACGCGGTTTTGCCATAGCAGCAGCACAAGATGCCCAGCGGCTAGCCTTTCTGCACAACCGTTGCGAACTTAACAACATTGCCGAACACGCCAGCGCTTTAAGCCTGTGGCTAAAAAGCTTTTTACAACAGCGTTGGCACAACACCGGCTTAGCCCTCGCCGATTTGCGCCCACAACAATACGCCGTGGAATTAGAGTTTTTGTTTGCAAGCCACCAGGTAAACACCCAGGCGCTCGATCAGCTCGTGCGCCAACATACCTTAGAAGGCACCCCTGCCCCCGAGCTACAACACAACACCGTGAACGGCATGCTCAAAGGCTTTATCGATTTAGTTGCTGAGCATAACGGCCAATATTACGTGGTGGATTGGAAATCCAACGCTTTAGGCAACAACGATGCCGCCTACACAGAGGCAGCCATGCACGCTGCCGTGGCACAGCACCGCTACGATTTGCAGTATTGCTTGTACCTGCTGGCACTGCATCGCTTACTTAAAGCGCGCCTAAAAGGCTACTGCTACGACACCCATGTGGGAGGTGCCATTTATGTGTTTTTACGCGGCACCGAGCACCCAGAAAGCCAAGGCCTGTACCAACGCAAGCCCCCTTTCGCCCTTATTGAAGCCCTAGATAATATGTTCGCTGCACGCACACAGGAGGCCACCAATGCCTAACAGCACTGTACTTTCACACCTGCAACGCTGGGCCGAACAAGGTGTTCTGCGCAGCCTAGACCTAGGCTTTAGCCAATTTATTGCCGAGCACAGCAGCAGCCCAAGCAACGATGCCATGTTGCTAGCCGCAGCCTTAGTAAGCGAGCGCAACGGCCATGGCCACGTGTGCTTAGACCTTGCCGCCTGCTTGGCTAACCCCAAAAGCATGCTCGGCAGCAGCGGCAGCCTTATAGAAGCCACCGCCAAACAAGAACTAGCAGAATTGCTGAGCAGCTACAGCGTTGCCAGTTGGCAGCAGGCGCTTGCAGAACACAGCGCAGTGGATGCCGAGCAACGGCCCACGGGCAATACCCCTTTTGTGTTGGCCGGCTGCAGCAAGCAGCCTTTATTTTATTTGCGTCGCTATTGGCATTACGAACAACGCATCCAAAACGCCATACAGCAGCGCCTGGCCAACCCACCCATGGTGAACAAAGCCGCCTTAAGCAAACTGCTGCAACAGCTTTTTGCGCAAAGCACACAACAACCCGACTGGCAGAAAATTGCCTGCTTTAGTGCGGCGCAACACCGTTTTGCCATCATCACTGGGGGCCCAGGCACAGGTAAAACTACCACCGTGGTGCGCCTGCTTGCCCTGCTACAGGGCTTGCGCGAACAAGAGCGCCTACCGCCCATGCGCATCCACCTGGCTGCCCCCACAGGCAAAGCTGCTGCCCGTTTAAGCGAATCCATTAGCGGTAGCATTGCAGAGCTAAGCGTTGACAACGCAATAAAACGGCAACTGCCCGCAGAGGTAAGCACGTTGCACCGCCTGCTTGGCACCCAACCCAACAGCCGGCGTTTTCGCCACCACAAGGGCAACCCCTTACATACCGACTGCGTAGTGGTAGATGAAGCTTCGATGATGGACGTAGAGATAATGGCCGAACTGGTGGACGCATTGCCGCCCAATGCACGGCTTATTTTGCTAGGCGACAAAGATCAGCTCGCCTCAGTGGAAGCCGGCTCCGTGCTTGGCGATTTGTGCCAACAGGCCGAGCAAGGCCACTACACCCCGGCTTACGCAAAACGCATACACGCGCTAACAGGCGAAACCATTGCCAGCGAATACATCAACGAACGCGGTAGCGCCCTGGCACAAGCCATTACCATGCTGCGCCATAGTTACCGCTTTAGCGCCCATCCTGGCATTGGCAAGTTGGCCAGTTTAGCCAACGCTGGCACTGCCAATGCGGCAGATGCACTAGCCTGCATAGCAGAACACCCCAACACATTGCATGCGCTGCCACTGGCTAACCAGCCACCGCAAGCCCTGCAACAGCTAGCCGTGGCCGGCTACCGTGGTTATTTGCAGGCACTAGCCAAGCCGCCACAAAGCAGCACCCCCGAGGCGCTAAACCAATGGGCAAGGCAGGTGTTTCATAAGCATAGCGAATTTCAAATATTAACCGCTGTGCGCCGTGGTGCTTTTGGCCTAGAAGCCACTAATACGCTAGTGAGCACAGCATTGCAGCGGGCCAATCTGCTTCACGAGCCCACTAGCAATTGGTACCACGGGCGGCCAGTGATGGTTACGCAAAACAACTACAGCCTAAGGCTAATGAATGGCGATGTGGGCATTTGCATGGCTTGGCCCGATGGCAGCTTGCGGGTGGCATTCCCCGAAGGCAAAGAAAACGTACGCTGGTTTTTGCCAAGCCGTTTGGTAGGCGTAGAAACCGTATTCGCCATGACAGTGCATAAATCTCAGGGGTCGGAATTTGGCCACACCGTGCTTGTGCTGCCCGAACAAGCAAACCCTGTGCTCACCAAAGAACTGCTGTACACCGCCATCACGCGTTCAAAGCACGAATTTAGCTTGGTGTATAGCAACGATGCCGTGCTCACAAGCACGCTAAAACGAAAGGTAAGCCGCAGCAGCGGTTTAATGGCTACTTAGCGCAACGCTGCTAGGCGCTCACGGGCATATTGATAGGCGTAATGGGATTCAGGCACGCGTTGGTAATAATCTAGCGCCGTTGCCTGCTTGCCTTCGGCTAAAGCCATGTCGCCAAGGGCAACCCAAGCATAGTGTTGCCCCAGCTCAGCCGCCGTGTGATAGTGCTGCTGCGCTTTGTGGGCGTCTGCAGCCACACCTTGGCCTTGCTCGTTCAACAAACCAAGGTAGTAATGCGCTGTGCTATGGCCATGCTCTTGGGCTGCTTGGGTAAAAAAAGCATAGCCTCGCTCTGCATTTATTGGCGTGCCGCGGCCTAGCCAATGAAACTCCCCTAAACGCATGAGTGCTTGGCCAAGGGTTTCGCTTTGCGCATCTTCCATACTTAGCACTTGCTCGTAGTGCACTAGGGCTTGTTGGTCGCTCACTGCGCGCCTGTCGTTTTCTGCGTAAGGTGGCGCAAAGCGTTGGCGCTCATCTTGCCAACGGGGGTAAAAGCCACCATAAAGCTCGGCAAGGCGCAACACATTGGCAGCCGTGTGGTGTGTTGGGTGGTTTGCCATTAGCTCGCGCCAAGCGGGAATGGCGCGTTGTGTGTTTTGCTCAATATTTAAATGTGCAGCCCCTTCGGTATAACCCTTAGCTAGCACTGCTAAACCTTCTGTGCGCCCTTGCTCAATCGCAAGCAACAGGTAGTGATGAGCCAAAGCAGGATCATGGTTGCGCTGGTGGCTGCTACCTTGGCCGCTATATTCTTGCATTAACTGCCACGAAGCTTGGGCGTTGCCCATTTCAGCGCGGGCGGTAAGGCGCGCCAACTCTGGCAGCAAGTGCTGGTGCAAACGCGCCACCGAGCAACTGGTTAGCAGTAATGCCAACAGCAACAGTAATGTTATGCGTTTTATTTGCCCCACGGCCACACCCCATAGCGAGAAATTAAGTATGCGCCATAGTAACCAAGGTGGCCGCAGCAACACACCTTAAAGCTGCTGCAACAACGCAAAAGATATTAAAACGCTGGCACCACGGCACCTTGATAACGTTCCAGCAAAAACTCTTCTAACGCTTGGGAGTGCAATGCTGCCACCAGTTTTTGCACCGCTGCGCTTTGTTCTTGGCCTTGGCGCACCACTAAAATATTCACATAGGGCGAATCTGCACCTTCAATCACCAATGCATCTTCTAAGGGGTTTAAACCCGCTTCTAGAGCATAGTTAGTGTTAATCAATGCCACATCCACTTGGTTTAGCACTCGCGGCAAAGTGGCAGCTTCTAATTCACGAAAGCGCAAACGCTTGGGGTTACTTTCAATATCGCGCACAGTGGCAGCAATACCCACGCCTTCACGCAAAGTAATTAAGCCAGCTTCGGCAAGCAACAGTAAAGCGCGGCCGCCATTGGTGGCATCGTTAGGAATGGCCACCTGAGCACGGTTTTGCAACGCATCTAAAGTGCTTACTTTGTGGGAATAAGCACCAAAGGGCTCGATATGCACCCCAAGCACGCTTACTAAGTTAGTGTTCTTGCTGCGGTTAAACTCATCCAAATAAGGTTGGTGCTGAAAGAAGTTGGCATCTAGGCGCCCTTCGGCCACCTGCACATTAGGCTGCACATAATCGGTAAACACTTTCACCTGTAGCTCAACACCCTGCTCGGCCAACACAGGCCGCACAAACTCAAGCATTTCCGCATGAGGCACCGGCGTGGCTGCCACTTGTAACGTTTGCCCCTGTGCCACCGTAGCCAACAGGGCCCAACACACCACTAAAAAACGTTTCATGCCGCCTCCTTTAGCGCCTAGAAAACTTCACAACAAAATAATCCCCTAGCATTTGTAGCACTTGCACCATCATTAACAGCAGCACCACTCTTACTAGCATCACATCGGTTTGGAATCGCTGGTAACCAAAACGAATAGCTAAATCGCCTAGGCCACCTGCACCCACCACCCCAGCCATGGCGGTGTAAGACACCAGCACCACTGCAGTAAAGGTAGTAGCGGCGATGATGCCGGGCAAAGCTTCGGGCAACAAGGCGCTAGTGATCACTTGGCGAGGGCTTGCCCCCATGGCCTGCGCAGCTTCGATACTACCGCGATCCACTTCACGCAGTGCTGTTTCCACCAAGCGTGCAAAAAAGGGTGTGGCACCCACTACTAAGGGCGGAATGGCGCCCATCACACCAAGCGAAGTGCCCACCAACATTAAAGTAAGCGGTATCATCACGATAAGCAGGATAATAAAAGGGAGCGAGCGCACCATGTTAACCACCACGCCCAACACCCCATGCAGCTTTTTATTAGCGAACAATTGCCCAGGCCCTGTTAAAAACAACAAAACACCCAAGGGCAAACCCAACAACACAGTAAAAAACAAGGAGCCGCCTAGCATTAGCAAAGTATCTAGGGTGGCCAAGCCAATATCATACCAATCCACATTCACCAAGAAATCATTCATCGCGTAGCACCTCCACTGCCACCCCTGCCGCCACCAATTGTTGTTGTGCCGCAGCAAGTTCAGCCCCTTGCATGGCAATGGTTAGCTGGCCACAAGGCTGGTTTTGAATGCGGCCAATGCGGCCACTTAAAATGCTGTATTGCACTTGGGTGTGATGCACTACTTGGCTAAGCACAGGGGCATAGGTGCTTTCGCCCAAAAACGTTAACCGTAATATACGCCCCTGAATATGCTGATAATCGGCGGCTGTCAGGCTTTCATCACCCTCAGACAACTGCACAAAACGCTGTGTGGTGGGATGCTGTGGGCGTAAGAACACATCGGTCACTAGCCCATGCTCTATTACAGCGCCCTGCTCCATTACCCCTACGCGATGGCAAATGCGCCGGATTACATCCATCTCGTGGGTGATCAACACAATGGTTAAACCTAGCTCTTCGTTTAGCTCTCGCAGCAAATTAAGCACTTGCTCTGTGGTGTCAGGATCTAACGCACTCGTAGCTTCATCACACAGCAAAATAGTGGGCTCGGTAGCCAATGCGCGGGCAATACCCACCCGTTGTTTTTGCCCGCCAGAGAGTTGCGCTGGGTACTTCTGTGCATGCTCGGCAATACCCACGCGCTCAAGCAATTCTTGCACACGGGGGGTAATCTTATTGCTGGGCATGCCCGCCAAACGCATGGGCATGGCAACGTTGGCCGCCACCGTTTTACTCGCCAGCAAATTAAAATGCTGAAAGATCATGCCCACTTGGCGGCGAAAAGCACGCAAGCCCAAGCTATCTAATGCGGTAACCTCCACGCCATCCACCACAATGCGCCCTGCTGTGGGCTCTTCTAAGCGGTTAATCAGCCGCAACAAGGTGCTTTTGCCAGCCCCTGAATAGCCAATTAAGCCAAAAATTTCGCCCCGTTGAATATGTAAATCCACGGGTTTCACCGCTTTAATTGCACGTGTACCCACGTGGAATGTTTTGCTCACCTGTTGAAATGCAATCACGCGTTAACCTTTTAGGCCAAAGTGGTTGTGCCGCCGTGTGCGGGTGTTACCCACAGCAGGGCTAAATGCGAAGAAAAGAATGGGCTATGTTAACGGAGCTAGTGGCCAAAACCCACCCATTGTGGGTTTTGGCCACAGGGTGAAGCTAAGCAAAGAATAGCCACGCCCGTTGCAGGCGTGGCGAGTAGGTTAAGCTGCGCTGAAATTATAGTCGGCCAATGGAAAGCGCGTACTCTTCCACAACACCTCGGCAGTGGTGGCAGCACGGAAAGGCACATCACCATGGCGGGTGAAATAATAGCTGTTAGCGTTTTGGCAGCTGTCTTTGCGGAAAATCTGCCGGTGGCCGCGGGCTAAAATGCTATCTACATAGGCGTCTTGCGCCGTTTGCTTCACTTCCACACGTTCAGCACGGCGTTCTTTGGCAGTTTTCAGCACCCGTGTAATGTGTGCCGCGCTGCTTTCAATAAGGGTAAAGAAAGAAGCGCCGTTATACCCATAAGGGCCGAAAGTGGTGAAATAGTTGGCAAAACCTGCGGTGGCAATACCTTGATAAGAGCGGTGGCGGCCCTCATCCCACAGGCGGCCTAAATGTACCCCCTTAGCGTTAAACAAATCATAACTAGGCATGGCATCGGTATCAGTTACCTTAAAGCCCGTGGCCAAAATTAATACATCTAACGCATGCTCACGGCCGTCAGCGGTGCGAATGCCGGTGGCGGTAACCTCTTCGATACTATTGGTTTCTAAATGCACATTGCTGCGGTTAAAGGTGCGTAAAAAACTATTGTGGAAGCTTGGGCGCTTGCAGCCTAAAGCGTAATTGGGTGTTAGTTTGGCACGGGTTTCTGGGTCTTTCACTTGGCTTTTCAACCAAGCCAAAGCCAACTTTTCTACACTATCGGCACCAGGGATTAAGCTATAAAAGTGTGCTAGCCCAGGAAAGGTAAACTCTACAAATGCTTGGCTAGCTAAACGCGAAACGGCTTTCGCACCAGGAATAGCTTTCAAGCCTAACCGAGCCGCTTTCGGCAAAGGCAAATCGGGCTTGGGCAAGCACCAAATGGGGGTACGTTGAAACACCGTTAGCTGCTCCACCTCAGGGGCAATTTCAGGGATCACCTGCACAGCGGTGGCACCGGTGCCAATAATGCCCACACGTTTGCCTGCTAAATTAATACTATGGTCCCAACGGCTAGTGTGCATCTTTTCGCCAGCAAAGGTGTCGATGCCCTTAATGTTGGGCAAGTTTGGTTGGCTTAAAGGGCCACCTGCGTGGATCATAAAGCGTGCAGCAACTGGCCCTTGGCTAGTGTTAATATGCCACTCGGCTGTTGTTTCATTGAAGCGTGCTTCTTCTACACGGGTGTTGTATTGAATGTGTTCCGCTAAGCCATATTTTTCCACACAGTACTCAGCATAAGATTTCAACTCACGCCCAGGCGCATAGGTGCGCGACCAATCAGCGGCTTGCTCAAAAGAAAATTGATAGCTGAAAGATGGAATATCCACTGCCACGCCAGGGTAATTGTTCCAATGCCACACACCACCAGGGCCTGAAGCATCGTCAAGCATCAAAATATCATTGAAGCCCGCTTTTTTTAAAGCAATAGCGGTGCCAATGCCCGAAAACCCAGCACCCACAATAACGATCTCATGAAAAGTACTCATGCTTTATCCTTCTCCCTATGGCTATTGGCGCCACGCTTGTGGCGGGCGGCAGCAATAGCGGTAACTGTGTTATTAGTAAGAGCATCAAGCTCGGCCAGCATGCCTTGCAAAGTACGCTGCCCTGCTAACCACGCATCGGTGGCAGGGTTAACTACACCACGGGCCCAAAACAAAGGGCGCCAACGGGCTGGGGCAATAATATGTGCTTTGCGTTTACGCAAGCCTGTTACCACTGCCTTAGCTAGGGCCTCCGGCGTAATAGTGCGGCGCAACACTGCGGGCAACGCCGTTTCGTTCATGCGCGTGGCTAAGGCATGGCCACCAAAAGCAATATCGATAATGGGGGTAGCTGTCCACCCTGGATACACCACGCTGGCACTAGCCCCTGTGTACGCCAGCTCTACCCTTAAACTGCGTGCAAGAGATTCCACCGCCGCTTTCGATGCGGCATAAGGTGCGTTAGCCACGCCGTTAATCATGGCGTAAATGGATGACACTATTACCACCTGCCCTTCGTGGCGCACCACTTCAGGCAAACAAGCTTTGATGGTGCGCCACACGCCGAGGAAATCCACCGCTACAATACGTTCGAATTCATCGGTGCCACAGCCAAGTGCTGTGGCCGGCGTGCCCTGCCAAGCTATGCCTGCATTGGCCACCACACAATCTAAGCGGCCAAAATAGTCCATAGCTTTCTCCGCCACTGCAATGCTACGAGCGCTATCCGTCACATCATGGGACAGTGCTAATACGCGCTCAGGGGAAAACGCAACAGCCTGCTGCTGCACGGCCTCCAGGCTTACATCGGTAAGCACTAAATTGGCGCCTAGCTGGTAAAACTGCTGTGCCAGTGCAGCACCAATACCACCCGCTGCACCAGTAATAAGCACCACCTTATGTTTGAATGAATAGGCCATGGCTAACTCGTTTTCACAAAACGGTAAGAAAGCCCTAAAAAGCGCGTGTACAGCACTGGTGAGGCACGTTTCATTAACCAAAACAGCTTGGCATCAAGCTGCGGCGTGGTATAAAGCTTGCCCTTATCCAAGCGGTTTAATGTTAGTGCTGCCACTTTATCGCTCGTGGTCATGGCATAATTCATTAAGGCATGGTCTGCTAATTTGGCGTAACGCCCGGGAATGCGGCCATCTTTTATAATATTGGTGGGCACCAAGGTGGGGCACAACACATTCACGCGAATATTATCTTTTTTAAGCTCAGAGAAAAGTGTCTCTGATAACGCCCGCACACCTGCTTTAGTAACGTTATAAATGCTCATTTCGGGCGCAGCAGTGTAAGAAGCGGCAGACGCCACATTAATAATGGCACCCTCTCCTGCTTTCTTAAAACGCGGCACGAAATAGTGGCAACCATGGATCACACCCCACAGGTTAATATCCATGCCCCATTTCCAATCTTCCAGTTTCATGTCGTCTATTTTGCCGCCCACTCCCACCCCAGCATTATTAATCAACAAGGTTACGGGGCCACCTAGCAACTTTTCCGCTTGCGCCGCAAGGCTACGCACTTGCGCGGCTTTACTCACATCACAACGTACTGCAAAGGCTGCGCCCCCCTTTTCAGTAATCATTTGCACAGTATCATTGGCGCTTGCTTCATTAATGTCTGCACAAACCACGGCACCACCGCGGCGTGCCAGTTCAAGGGCGAAACTACGGCCTATGCCACTGCCTGCCCCTGTTACCACTGCACGGGCATTGCGGCTAGGGCTGCTGCTTGCTGCTTTTAAAAAAGGGATCATGGCACTCATACTCTTGTTGGTTGCGGTAACGTTAATGGCCCAACACAGCTGCGTTGGGCCATGGATACTAGGCTGTTTTTACGTTGCCGCCGGGGTAAAACTCGCGGGTTAAATAAGGCGTTAGCAAGCCTTCTTCGGGATCAAGCAATACCTTCTTAAAGTATTCTAATTGCGCACTGGTATCGTGGTCGTTGGGGTGAAAATCGGGGCGTAAGTAATCAAAAATATGGCCCAGTGTGCTGCCATATACACCATCACGAAAACCATAAATAAGGCCTGCGCCGCGCACCACATCGCGCCAGTAGCGCGGGCTTAGCAGGCTGCTAGGCTTGCGAATGGGCGGAATTAGCGCACCACCAATGGCCACCAAAATAAGGATAGTAATAAACGCCGTCACAAAGCCGGCCTGGCGCAGTGCATAATTGCCCGAAAGTTCTTGGTACACATCGTAGGCAATATCTTTGTGCTCGGATTCCTCAAGCATGTGCCACATCCACATGGCGCGCTGCTTTTCATCACCGCTGGCGTAAAAAATTTCTTCGTGGTTCATCATGAATTCGGCTAGCACAGCGGTGAAGTGCTCAATGCCGGCCATCATGGAAAGCTGAAAACGGTGCGGCGTGCGCTTAAAGCCGTATTCAAACACTTTATCGGCCAAAAAACGGTACAGGTTTAACGGGTAGCGGTATTGCACCAAGGTGTCGTTAAATTCGTTGTGCAAGCGCGAGTGCACGGCCTCTTGGCCAATCAGGGCAGTAACGCGGCGTTTTAATTCTGGGTCGGTTAAAAACTTACGGTGATGGCGTGCAGTATCAATCACCAAATCTTCACCAAAGGTAAGAAAAATAGATAACGCCTGAAAATAAGCCGAAGCCACTTCGCTGTTGCGGTAAAAATTAGGATCAAAGTTTTTGCCATCAAAGCCAAATTCCAAGTGGCGCACGGGAATTTGCTGGGCATTGTTTTGCTTTGTCTTGCTAGCCATATGTAACACCTAAGGTTAATTACCAATTGGGTGACAACCCACGAAAACGCGCAGCAAACCTGCTTGTTTACATTACACACTGTCACAATCGCGCCTAGGATAAACATCTACCTAGGCGTATTCAAACAGCGCATTACCCGCAAAGCCAAGCAAGCGCTTGTTTTGGGCAAATTGCGGGCAAAAAAAAGCGCCTCCTGTTTACAGAAAGCGCCTTTTTGCGTTGTTTTTTACGGCGGCTAAGCGTTAAAACTCAAGCTCCGTGCTTAGGAACACAGTGCGGCCATGTTCAACCACGCGGAAGTTGATGGATTTTTTGGCTAGGTGTGTATCGCCAATGTTTTCCACCCCACCACGCACAGTAAAGTGCTCGTTAAAGCGCTTGGCCAAACTTGCCCCCCACAGGGTGTAACGCGGCGATGTGGTGCGCGAATCACCGGTGTTGGGCTCGAACTTCTGCCTGCCCGTGTGCTCTGCGTTAATGCGCGCAGTGAGGCCTTCCACCAAACGCCAATCGAGGTAGGTAGTGGCGGTTACTTTCGGGCGGTAAAGCAGCTGTTCACGGGTGTTGAGGTCTTTCGTTTTCAGGTAATTCACACTGCCGCCCCACAGCACATCTGGGTGCGCCTGCCAAGCAAAACCGGTTTCTAAACCTGTCATGCGTGCCTTATCCACGTTGTCAAACTGGAAATGGAATAAAGGCACGGGGCCTGGCGCAAAACCGACCAATTTATTTTCAATTAAGTTGCGCACTTCGTTGTGGTACACAGTGGCGTTTAGGTTCAAGGTGTTTAGCTGCCAATCCACCCCTAATTCATAGGAATCTGATTTTTCAGGCTTAATATCCTCATTACCAATGAACTCAAAGATGCTGCCACCTGCCACAATGCGGCTGTGATAGCTAGCCGAGCTTTGCTTCAGGCTTGGCATGCGGTAACCACGGCCGTAGCCACCTTTCACAACTAAATCTGGGGTTGCTTCCCACACAAGGTAGGCACGCGGCGTGAACTCATCACTAAAGTGGTTGTGGCGGTTATAGCGCACGCCCGCGGTGAACAGCAAGGTGTCGGTTAAATCAATTTCGTCTTGCACAAACAATGCTTTGTATTCCACCGAGCGCTTGCCGTTATCCAAATCAAAGTTTCTTAATTCTTCGTTACGGTACTCAGCACCCACCGTTAGCCAATGGCGGGCAAATTGGTAACTCGCGTGGCCATCCACTACCTCGTCAGTCATTTCTTGCGGATTGGTAGGGCGAATGCGGTTGCTATCTGCCGAGTTGCGCACCTTAATGTTATTTTTATACGCACGCGCTTGCGCCACCCAGTTGGCAAAGTTGCCGTCCCAGGTAACGCCATAGCTTTGGCGGTTTACGTTAAAGCGGTTTTCGTAATCAATCAGCTCTGTTGTATCACCAAAATCGGCTGGGTCTTGCGTGTCGAAATAACGCTTATCGCGCCCTTGGTCGTATTGCAGCTGCACCGTTTGCTGCGGTGTAAGCGTTACATAAGCGGTGGCACCGCCTGTGTTATGCAGCTTACCCTCAAGCTCAGATACACCCTTGTTATAGCGGTTTTTCGTACGCCCTTGGCCCGAAGTATCGCCCGTTAAACGTAAAGCCAAGCGATCACTAATTTTCCCCGCCACATATACCGCCGCACGGCCCGAACCCACCGCTTTTTGCTTATTGGCCGTTGTGGCGGCACGCATTAATAAACCACCCGACCACTCTTCGGTAGGCTGGCGCGTAATCATATTCACCACACCACCTAACGCGTCGGAACCGTATAGCGTAGACATAGGCCCACGCACTACTTCAATGCGCTCCACTTGCGACATGGGCACCCAACCATATTCGTAATCAGCGTGCCCAAACACATCATCACTGGTGGGGATACGGCGCCCATCCATCAACAGCAAGGTGTGTTTCGCTTCCATGCCACGCATTAAAATGGCTTTGCGGCCAATGCCACCAGCACGGGTGAACGACACACCGGGCTCGCCACGCAACGCAGTTAGCAGGTCGTCTGCGTTGCGTTCTTTAATTTCTTCACGGCTAATAACAGAGCCTGAGGCCGGAGCCAAACGCAGTTTTTGCGTAGTAAGTGTTGGCGTTACCGTAATGGTATCTAGCTTCATAGCAAGGCTTTGTTCTGGTTCTTGCGCTGCCGCGCCAACCATAGGCAATAATGCCGCCGCCACCACAAATGCTTGGCGCCACGGCACATGGCTCGAAACTTCCTTTTTCCTCATACGAACAAACATAATAGTGCCCTTAATTTAAATACTGGGTGCATTGCTAGCAATGAAACACCCGACAAATTACAGCCCATTGGCCCTGTTGTTGCCACCCACGCCAGCGCAGGTGCAGGCTGCCTTTAACAGCGCCTAACAAAACAAGCCCAGCTATTTGGCACAGCGCACAGGGTGCGTTTAGCGAAACGGTTGGGCTTGTTGTTGTTAGTGTTTTGCTTCAACAAACCACTTATGCAAAGTGGCTTGCGGAAGCAAAACGCGGGCTTTTAAAGCCCGCGTTCTGTTGGTTAGTAAACGTCGTTTTGAGTGTTGTAAACGTTAAACTTACCCGTTGGGGTGATCAGCTTCTTATCTTTGATCACTTTCTTCAGTTCGAGGGTTTTGTCGTCTACTACCACAATAGCCGACTCTTCCTCTAAACCGTTCCACACAGAGAACCACACTTCGTCGCCTTCCATGTTGAACTCTGGCTGCACCACACGCTTGGAGCCTTCTTTAATGTCAGCCCACTCGGCGATAGGTAACACCTTGTAACCCGCGCCCAGATCGTTGATATCGAACACCGCCACAGACTGGCTGATCTTCGCATCGGGGTGGAACGTGGTGTCTAGGTACAAGTGGTTCGATTTCGGGTGTGTCTTCACGAACAGGGAACCACCACCTTGGCCTTTCAGGGTTTCAACCACTTTCCAGGCGTGCTCTGGATTGTTTTCAGGGTCGGTACCAATTAGGGAGATAGTGTCATCACCTAGGTGGCTAGTTGCCCACACAGGGCCATACTTGGGGTGCTCGAAGTTAGCACCACGGCCTGGGTGAGGCACCTTACCCACATCAATCAGTGCTGCAAGGTTACGTTCTTTCGAATCAATTACTGCTACTTGGTTAGATTCGTTCGCAGCGGTTAAGAAGTAGCGCAAGGAGCTATCCCAGCCACCATCGTGCAAGAACAGGTTTGCGCCAATAGTGGTTACCGTTAAGTTTTCGATATCGTCGTAGTTAACTAGCAAGATGCGGCCAGTTTCTTTCACGTTAACGATAAACTCAGGGTGCGCATGGGAAGCGATAATCGCTGCCACACGTGGCTCTGGGTGATACTCTTGCGTATCAACTGTCATGCCGCGTGTAGAAACAATTTGTAGCGGCTCTAAGGTTTCACCGTCCATGATGGTGAACTGTGGTGGCCAGTAAGAACCCGCGATGGCGTACTTATCTTCATAGCCTTTGTACTTAGAAGTTTCTACAGAACGCGCTTCTAAACCTACTTTAATCTCTGCCACACGAATAGGCTCTTTCGCCCACAGGTCGATCATGTCGATTTTGGCGTCGCGGCCAATTACGAACAAGTAGCGGCCAGAGGCAGACATGCGAGAAATATGCACCGCATAACCTGTTTCGATGGTTTTCACGATTTCTTTCGTGTCGCCATCAATCAGTGCAATTTTACCGTCGTCGCGCAGTGTTACCGAGAACAAGTTACCCAAGTTCAAATCGTTCATTTGCTTGGTTGGGCGATCTTCAGGCTTCACGAGCACTTTCCAAGTATCCTTGGTTTCTGGCATGCCCCACTCGGGTGGCATAGGTGGTTCGTGCTGAATGTATTTCGCCATTAAGGTAATGGTTTCTTCAGACATTTCACCAGACGTGCCCCAGTTAGGCATACCTGCGGGGGTACCATAGGTGATCAGTGCCTCAAGGTATTTCTGCCCACGTTGTTGAGTGATATCTGTGGTTAACGGCTTACCGGTTGCCCCTTTACGCAACACACCGTGGCAACCCGCACAACGCTCAAAATAAATCTGTTTGGCTTGCTCGAATTCTGCTTCGGAAAGATCAGGCGCACCTGGTGTGCGAACCACTTTTGCAGAACTCGGATCAATGGTAGACGACTCGCTCTTATAAGATGCAACTGGATCTTTAGGATCCGCACCTTCTTTTTCCTGTGCACAAGCGGCACCGGAGAAGATCAGAGCTGAAGCCATCCCCAACATCAGCGTCTTACCAAAAATCTTCATATAATTTCTCCAATTAGGATTTAGTTGCTACGAACACACTAAGTGTTACCTAGGTGTTACGAAAGCACTCTAATGCACGTGAGGCAGCAAAGGCCTTGACCGTAATCAAGGTACTTTTTTACCTTTCAGTACAGAAAAACCTATTCCAACTCAACAGCTTACAAATGCAGCCTTTAATTTGAGCTAAATGTGTTTTACATCTTACATTGTGCAAATTGGAAGCCGTGATAAAAGGGGTATTTGGCCAAAAATCAGTTTTTATCTCCCTAAAAACTGATCTGGGTTAGGGAAAAACCACTACAAATGGGATAGCAAAGCACAAACAAAAACGCGAAAGCAAAAATGCTTCCGCGTTCTCATACCGGCGAAAATTTCTAACCAGAAAATTGTTCCCTTAATGCTTTTCTGTTCAGCTTGCCAACAGCTGTTTTAGGAATAGCATCCACATAAATTACCTTTCTGGGCTTTTTATACGCAGCCAAGCGCTCACTCACAAACTCAATGATGTCGGGCTCGGTCAATACAGCACCCTCTTTTAACACTATCACCGCTGTTACTGCTTCCACCCACTTGTCATCTTTTACCCCAATCACCGCGCATTCCAACACGTGCGGGTGCAGCATCAACACATCTTCAACTTCACGGGGGTAAACATTGTAGCCACCGCTAATAATCATATCGGATGTTCTATCTTTTAAGTGCAGAAAACCACGCTCATCAAACACTCCTACGTCGCGCGTTAGCAGCCAACCATCGCGAGTAAACATTTCAGCGTTCAATTCAGGCGCATTAAAATAGCTGTGCATCAAACCAGGCCCACGCACTGCTATTTCACCAGGTGTGCCCACAGGCACATCCCCTCCTTGCTCATCCACTAGCTTAATTTCCACATCCACTGATGGTTTACCGCAGGCACCTAAAAGCTCTTCTTCGTGATCTTCGGGGCGCAATACTGCAATGGTTAATGGGCATTCAGTTTGGCCATAATACTGCCAAAAACGCTCCCTTCCCCATAATTGCATGGCTTTTTTGATCACCGGCAAGGGCATAGGCGAAGCGCCATAGATCACCTGGCGTAACGAGGTAATATCGATCTGCGTAAACTCAGGGTGCTCCACTAGCATTTGCATCATCGTTGGCACCATGTTCACCGCTGTAATTTTTTCTTTTTCAATCAAATGCAAAAATTCAGTGGGATCGAATGCCGACATAATGACGGTTTTGGCGCCAAACAACCAAAAGGGCAGCACAAATACACCACTGGCATGGATCATTGAGGCTGCGTGCAACATGGCGTCATCCGGCTGCACTTGAATTAGGTTCATCAGCACGTTTTTGCAAACGCCTGCATACGTGCTTTGAGTATGCTGCACCGCTTTCAAGGTGCCTGTAGTGCCCGACGTAAAGAGTGTTAACACCACATCATCGTCTGCCACAGTAATTGCTGGTGGGGTGGTAGAAAATTTCTCAATGCCTGTGAGCAAGTCCACGCCATTAGGCAATGCTGTGCCCAACCCATAAAAAGCGAGCCCAGTCATTTCTTTTTGTAATGCTTGCGCTCGGTCTGCTAAATCCTCACCAAACACCACCGCTGCACATTGCGTATCATGCAACATGCGGGCGTGCTCTAGCACAGACAAGCGGGAATTAAGTGGCACACGGTTAATCCCTGCACGCACGCAAGCAAAATCAACGGGTACACTATAAAGGCCGTTATTGAGTAATAACGCCACCCGCGTGCCTTGCTCAAGCCCTTGTGCATGCATGGCATGGGCCAACCGGCTACTCAAGTGATCAACTTGGCGAAAAGTGAACGATTCGTGCTGAAATACGATAGCGGTACGCTCAGGATACTGACGGGCACCACGGTTTATAAGTTCAAGATAATTAGTCGTCATTGTTATTCTTCTCTGCTGTTAATTGCTTAGTCGTCGAAATTTCCATGGCGCCCTGCACCACGCACAAAGCGCCCTGCACCCGCCACAGATTCCGCCTCGATAATTGGATAGCCACCTAAACCTTCTTGCCGCAGCGCTTCAGCTAGGCTTAAACCCCATTGTTGATAAGTAGAACGCCGATCGGCCAACATGCACTGCTGTGGAAAACTAGCAATAGCAGCTGCCATTTCCTCAGCTTCGGCACGCGCTTCACCATCGGCCACCACGCGTGTAGCTAAACCAATACGCTCGGCTTCCTGTGCAACCACTGGCCGGCCTGTAAGGATCATGTCGAGCGCACGGCCCTGGCCAACAATGCGGGGCAAACGCACCGTTCCGCCATCAATAAGCGGCACCCCCCAACGGCGGCAGAACACGCCAAACACGGCATTTTCTTCAGCCACACGCAAATCGCACATCAAGGCCAACTCAAGCCCACCTGCCACGGCATAACCCACCACTGCAGCAATCACAGGTTTAGATAAAAACATGCGCGAAGGCCCTAATGGGCCAGGTTCACGGCCTTCTGGGTCCACATACGCTTGCCGCTGTATATCTCCCAAAGAGGTTAAATCGCCGCCGGCGCTAAAAGTACCACCCGCACCGTACAGCACGGCTACACGCATGTTTTCATCGCGATCAAACTGTTGAAACGCTTGCAGCAGCTCATTTGCCACCTCACGATCAACCGCATTACGTTTTTCTGGGCGGTCTAAAATAATCGTGCAAACATGGCCTTTTGTTTCTATTGATACATACTTACCCTTCATTTTTTGCTTCCTTTGCAAGCCAACTTATTACAAATTAGCAATACCTCTGCCAACAAGTGATACATTACATATGATAGAGCTTTCTGACAACAAGAGTAATATAGCCCCTGCAACACCAAGTGTTTCTAAAGTTGTTTTGGATTTACTGGCCGCCATACCTAGCCATGAAATCCCTGTGGCTGCTTTATGCCAAGCCACAGCGTTATTTGGCATTGCCGAGCAAACCACACGTGTAGCGTTAACTCGTTTAGTTAAACAGGGAAAGGTAACCAACCCTAAGCGCGGCATTTACCGCATCGATCCAAACACCAACAGCCTGTTTAGAATTATTAGCCACTGGGTAACCACAGAAGAATTATTAATTCCTTGGCAAGGAAAATGGATTGGCGTAAGTGATGCCGCTGTGGAAAAACAGCAGCGCACGCAGCTGCGTGCGCACCAAAGAGCCTTGGCATTAAAAGGGTTTAAACAATTGCATAAAGGGCTGCATTTGCGCCCCGACAATTTGCGAGGTGGGGTTGCCGCACAACGTGAAGAACTAGTAACACTAGGCCTAGCCCCAGGGGCCACTGTGTTTGGCATGCATGGTTTGGCTAGCGCAGACGAAAGCCAAGCCAAAGCCTTGTGGGATAGTGCGGCATTACAGTGCAACTATGCACACATGCTCGAGAGCCTAGAGGCTAGCAATGTACGTTTAAGCCATTTAAGCACCGAAGCCGCTGCAGTCGAGAGCCTGCTTCTTGGCCGCGAAATCATCCGCCGCATTGTACGCGACCCACGGCTCCCCGAGGAGCTTGTGCCAGGTGAGCAACGCAAGCAGTTGGTGGCACTGATGCAACACTACAAACAGCATTCAAAAAAATTATGGTATAACCTGCTGCAACTTAACGAGATCGTTAGTGCATAAACCCAACAGCATCCTCGCCATCGCCTTAAACCTTAGGGCGATAGCGAGCACACTAGGGAACCTGCAACTATGGCGGTACGCCAGCGATTAAAAAATGTGAAAAACACGCGTTTACTAATACCAAAGCCAACACTTATCTCACCAATTCTTGCGCTAACCCTGCTACTTTCTGTTGGCGTATTTGCTCTTCTAATACTGCCTTTGTTGCCGCATCAGAAGCGGCAAGTTTAGGCTCGCTTGGCACAATACCTAGTTTGCTAAACAACGCTGCATCACTGCCTGGCTGTGGGTTGGTTGTGGTTAACAAACGTTCGCCACTAAAAATAGAATTAGCGCCGGCAAAAAAACACAGTGCCTGCACACTTTCGCTCATTTGTTCACGCCCTGCAGAAAGGCGCACGTAGGAGGTAGGCATCGTAATTCTTGCCACTGCAATAGTACGCACAAACTCAATTGGGTCTAAATCTTCTTGCTCTGCCAAGGGTGTTCCCGGGATTTTTACCAACATATTAATGGGCACAGATTCGGGCGCCACTGGCAAATTAGCCAACTGCCACAACAGCCCCACCCTATCTTGGCGGCTTTCACCCATGCCCAAAATGCCCCCAGCACACACATTAATGCCTGCATTACGCACGTGCTCTAGCGTGTCCAAACGCTCTTGGTAAGAACGTGTAGTAACAATGGCACGGTAGTATTCGGCAGACGTATCTAGATTGTGGTTGTAATAATCGAGACCCGCAGCTGCTAGCTGCTCCGCTTGCTCTGGGGCTAGCATGCCGAGCGTCATGCAGGTTTCTAAACCTAGTGCTTTCACCTCACGAACCATATCAAGCACTAGCGGCATGTCTTTTTTAGTGGGTGAACGCCAAGCTGCGCCCATACAAAAACGCATGGCACCTTGCGCTTTTGCCTCACGGGCGGCAGCCACCACTTTTTCCACCGCCATTATTTTTTCTTTTTCAAGGCCAGTATTGTGGTGGCCAGACTGCGAACAATATTTACAATCCTCAGGGCAAGCTCCGGTTTTTATGGAAAGCAAAGTGGAAAGCTGCACGCTATTTGGATCAAAGTGCTTGCGGTGCACACTGGCCGCTTGCCACAGTAAATCGTTAAAAGGTAAGGCAAATAATTCAGTAATATCCTGTTGCGACCAGCGTTGTTCCGCTAACAAATGGCTCATGGCTTGTTATCCTTTTTATTTCGGTGCTAAAAGTCTACTGGGTTTCCCTCTTTCTTCAAGCACCTACTGTTAACAAGCATGTTATTTTTGCTAATTAAACCAAGGCCGCCCTAGCAAGAGAAGCAAACCATGCTCGGCCTCTGCTCTGGCACACAGCGGCGCACCAATAAATGCCATCAGCAAAAATACAATCTACACTGGCAACCCCAACCCACACGAGTAACCACACCATGAGTGCAACACAACCACACCCTATCCCTGCAGTTTCTGGCGTTATTATCAAAGCGGGCCGGGTTTTATTGGTGCGCCGTTGCCACCCTCCCAATGCGGGCAAGCTCGCATTGCCTGGTGGGAAAATACAATGGGGCGAAACCCTCTTAGCGGCGGTACGGCGAGAATTAATAGAAGAAACACAGCTACAGGTAGAACCGGTACAGCTGTTAGATGCGGTGGCCACCTACGAATACAATGCAGGCAAATTAACCCGCGAGTACATTATTATTAGCTATTTGTGCCATGTTATAGGTGGCGTGGCAGCAGCACAGGATGATGCATGCGAACTAATTTGGTTAAGCGAAGCGGAGTTGATGGCCTGCACTAACACCTGCCCAAGCGTGGTGGCGGTGGCCAAAAAAGGCTTTGCAGCGCACCTTTAACAGCCTATTAAAGGCCTTGCCCGCGCGCATTAGCAATAATTAAACGGTTTGAAATAATGCCCGTGGATAAAACAAAAGCGGCAATACCGGCACCATAGGCTACAGCATCGGGCCATTCGGCAATTTTCAACCCTAAAGTGAGGGCCAAACACAGCGGCACCGCACAAATAGCAACCGTCAAAATAGCAAACAATTTAAACATGGTAAGCTCCTGCGAAAACATAAAGGGGCGTTAATGTGGTTATAAACTGATGTAAATCAAAATGCACCCAAGGCACCCCTAAGATAGCATGGGTACCGAATTTTTAAAGGCCGTTATGGTTTCTCGTTCTAGGAGGCGCTATGCAAGTGTTGTTTCTACACCCAAACCCTGCTGTTTTTCCTGCGTGGCAACAAAAAATGGCGGCCATGGCGCCACACTTTCAGCTAACTACCCTTGCCCAGCAAACCGATTTAACCCACATTAACGCCGTGTTGGCATGGCAGCCAGAAGCGGGCGTGTTTCCCAAACTCCCTAATTTGCAACTCATTCAATCTTTAGGCATGGGGGTAGACCACCTGTTAGCTTGCCCTGATTTACCCGCCCACGTGCCCATTAGCCGAGTGGTGGATAACGACATGCCCAAACAAATGAGCGAATATGTGCTGTATGGCGTGTTAAAGGCATTTCAGCAGTTGCAGCATTACCAACTACAGCAGCGCCAACAGCTGTGGCAGCCTTTAGCGCGCCGCCATGCCCAACAATTTCATCTTGGCATTATGGGTTACGGTGCGTTGGGCCAGGCGGTGGCTGCGCACTTGCATCACAATGGTTTTCAGCAACTTAGGGCATGGGCACGCACAAAAAAAACCAGCACGGTGGCACGCACCTATGCCGGGCCAGAAGCTTTCAATGATTTTTTAACAGGGCTTGATGTGTTGGTGTGCTTGTTACCATTAACCCGCCAAACCCAACATATTCTTAACCTGCAAACCCTTAGTGCACTAAACCCTGGGGCTTTTTTAATTAACCCCGCACGGGGCCAGCATGTGGTGGAAGAAGATTTACTCACTTTATTAGCCAACGGCCATTTAAGCGGTGCCTTGCTCGATGTATTCAGCACCGAACCGCTGCCTGCACAGCATCCATTCTGGCAACACCCACGCATTGAAGTTACCCCACACATTGCCGCCAAAACCAACGTCAACACAGTGATGGCGCAAATTGTAGATAACCTTGAACGCCTGCAACGAGGTGCCCCTTTGCTTAATGTTATTAACCGCGAACGCGAGTATTAAGGCACCTTGTATAACCACTCCTCTTGCAAAAATTTGCTGTGCATAAGCGCCTGTGCTTGGTTAAGCTCTGCAGCTGTGTACTCACTTAGTGTGGCAGGATAATTGCTTAAAAAGAATTCGATAAAAGCGGCCACAATATCTGCTTGCGACATACCTGTTTGGCTGCGCATTGGATCTACCCTTTTGTTGGCACTTTTGGTGCCTTTATCCGACATTTTTTCGCGGCCAATACGCAGCACTTCGAGCATGCGATCAGCATTGATGTCATAGGCCATAGTTACGTGATGCAGCACCCAACCCCGAGAACGTTTTTGCGCAGCACCACCAATTTTCCCCGCAGGTGAGGTGATATCGTTTAACGGTTCATAACGTGCCTCAATGCCCACTTCGGCCAGCGCCCCAAGCACCCAGCTATCTAAAAAAGCATAGGATTGCTCAAAGCTCATACCTTCCACTAGGCTTTCGGGCACCACCAGGGAATAGGTAATGCAGTTGCCTGGCTCCATAAACATGGCACCCCCGCCAGTAACACGCCGCACCACATTAATGTTGTGTTTACGCGCACCCGCAGCATCAATTTCGTTTTTCACCGATTGAAACGCACCAATTACCACCAAGGAATCATCCCAATCCCAAAAGCGCAATGTGGGCCCACGGCGCCCTTCTGCTATTTCAGCAAGCATCACCTCATCTAATGCTACGTGTTGTGCGGCGGGCAGTTTTTGTGCGGGGATAACGCTAAAACAATGGTCGTGCCAAGTGCTAGCGAAGCCCAAAGCACGGCGCACAGCAATCGCCACAGCTTGGGCAGAAAAACCAAACATCACCACCTCTTCGCCCAAGGCATTTTCAATAGCAGCGGTTAATTCGGCAACACTGGCGCGCACCGGCTGTTGCAATAGTGCACGGTTAATATCATTAAGTGCTTCGTCGGGCTGTAAAAAGAAGTCTCCCGAAATGCTCACTTGGCTTAAGCGTTCGTTTTCCACGGCAACATCTGCCACCACCAATTTACCGCCCACCACTTTATATTCACCACGCATAACATTGCCCTTATATAAAACGAAAATCCTAGTGTATACAGCCCGTTGCTTCGCGCACAATGGTAGCCTGCACGGCCATAAAACCACCGTGGCATTTCCCTTTAAAAGAAAAACTGCCTATGATCTGCCCCTTGCACGGGCAGCAGTTTAACGCTTATTGTGCAACCCCTTTCCATTCACTTAAGGACGCCACATGAAAAGCATTTACTGGGGCTTTGCCACTCTCGTACTCATCATTGCTTTAGTATTTATTTTAGCGCTAACAAACACTCTCATTATCGACTCCTTACGCGCCATTACCAGCGGCAGTGTGGTTGGTGCAGCGGCGTTTTTCCTTAACCTAACGCAAGGCAAGCCGGCCCAACGCGGCATGTTTTTACTGTTTACCGCGGTGCTCGGTGGCCTAGCAGGTTTTGTGGCTGGTTGGATCATCATGGGCCTGTTGTACCTGCCTTTGTTAGGCGGCACTTTAATTGGCAGCGCCGCAGAGCTGTTTGCTTTTAGCTGTGGCATTGTAGGTGCATGCGCCTTGCTAGGTGTTGCTCTTAACCCAGCCAAGGCCAACCGCAGCAAAAAAACCGCAACACCTAAGGCGAAAAAAATGCCAACTGCCGAAAAAAACAAACCCAGCGAAAGAAAACGCATCGAGCCCACGCTCAATATTGACGACGTTACCCTGTAGCGCACCTTTTCCCTTGCACAGCAACTGCTTGTGCAAGGGCTTGCTATATTTTTCTGCCTCACCCCTTGAGTGATACCCACAAGGGTTTACACTGGGTTGATACGCGGGCAGTTTTCCTAAGCCGCCCAACGTATGATCATGCCTTGTATTTACTTTGCCTAAAGTGAGGACAGCAATGAAACTAAACCAAGAAGCCATCGATAACGCCCGCAACTGCAACTTAAAAGAAGGGGCCGTTACCGCAAGTGTAGAGCCCTACGCAAAAGAAATTTGCACTCTGCTTAACCAAGCCCTAGCCACTGAATGGGTGTGCGTGCTGCGCTACCGCCGCCACTATTTCACCGCCAAAGGCATTACTTCTGAAGCCATAGTGGATGAGTTTATGGTGCATGCCGAAGAAGAAATGGCCCACGCTGATCGCTTAGCCGAACGCATTGGCCAATTAGGCGGCTTGCCAGAATTAAACCCCGCCAAACTCACCGAGTTAAGCCACGCCGATTACGACGACTCCACCGATTTACAAGCCATGATTAGGGCTAACTTAATAGCCGAGCGTGTAGCCGTAGAAACTTACCGGCAAATGATCAGTTTAATTGGCGATAAAGATCCAACCACCACACGCATGCTAGAAGACATTCTCGCTGATGAAGAAGAACACGCCGACGAACTTTCCGATTGGCTGGTATAGCAGCGCCTAACGGAATAATTGCCCAAGGAATAAATTCACCGCTGTATGCCCGCCTTCAGCCATACCATAGGATAAATAGGCGGGCCCCAAAGGGGTTTTAGCCCCCAAAAACACACTGCCTGCAAACGTGCTGCTGTTAAAATTAATCTCGCGCCGGCTGTCCCACACATCGCCTTGCTCTAAGGAAAACCCTGCATAAGTGGGCACCCCCACCGGCAGAATAGACTGGGCACCCAAACGAGCAAACATCACCGAGCGCACTAGCACCTTATGCTGCCCCCAACGGCTATCTAGGGCCAAGCCCGACAAGGAAAGAAAGCCACCAATAGGTGCCATAGTGGCAAAATTTCGCTCATCGATGTCACTCACGCTCATATCAGTTTCGAGCATCACCGTGAAACGCCGCCAGCTGCGCGCTAGCGTGGCATCTAACGTAAAGTGCTGAAAGTTGCGATCCGCTGATAAATCTTTACGGTGAAACTCCCAACTACCACGCCAACGGTTACCTTCTTGGGGGAAAGCAAGATCGTCTAAGGTATCCCAACCAAAACCAAGGGCATAATAGCCATCATCATAATCATCCACGATGGCATCTATTTTGTGCCCCGACATAAACTTTAAGTTTCCCCGGCGGCGCACTGTGCTCACCCGCCACTCACCCTTCTGCGCGTACAGTTGCCGCGCAAATGCTAAGCCGAACTGCCGATCTTTGCGGCGATAACGCGCCAAGGCTTCATCTTGTTGGCTCGCATCGTAGACATCGATCTTTTCGGCATAATAACGCGCTTGTGGCTCAATGAAATAATTCAAGTGCTCATCTAGCGGCTGCACAAAGCGGGCTTCGATGCGTGGCTGTGTACCAATATCACCACGGAAATAGGCCGTGCCGCCCAATTCGTTCAGCCCCGCCATACGCAAGCTGCCACCTAAGCCGTATTCCGAGTTGCCCTCAAAATCATCGCTCACACGCATACCCATACGCAAAAAAGTAGAGCCTTCACGGCGGCGGCGTGCCTCGAGCAACAAACCGTGGCGGCCATTCTCTTCCACCACTTGGTAACGAATATGCTTATAATAATCTAGCCCGTACATGGCTGAAATATCATGCAATAGCTGTTCTTTATCTAGCGGCTCACCCATTTTTTGCCGCAACATTTTGCGCAACACACTCTTTTTCACTGGGCCATCATTATCCACACGCACAAAAGAAATAACCGGTTATGGTGCACCGTCTTCTTCCACGCGCAACTGGTTCGAAGCCACCTGAGTATCCGGAGTGCGCTGCATATGGTGGCTGTTAGGCCATTGTGGGTGCTTATTGAGGGCCACAAACGTGGCCCTGTAACCTTGCCAAAGGGCTTCATCCACTTCGGCAAAACTGGTGTTAGCAATACCTTCTAGGTTGGGGGTAACTAACACATCGGCATGGCGCATAAGGGCTTTTTCTTTTTCCGATGTGCCACGCACCATGTGCCCGCTCAACTGGTCCATCACCCCAACAATGTTTTCAATTTCTTCGGCAGTGCGCGACGGTGATCCCACATCCACCACAATTAGGCGGTCCACGTTCATGCTGCGCACCACCGACACCGGCAAGTTATTCACGATACCGCCATCTACGAGCAGCATATCTTGCCATTCCACCGGTTCAATAAAGCCTGGAATGGTCATGCTGGCACGCACAGCTGTACTCAAGCGGCCTGCAGATAACACCACCTCGTTGCCAGTAACCAAATCAGCGGCCACAGCACGAAACGGGATAGTAAGCTCATCAAAGCTGTGCAATTCTTCTTGGGCAGCAAACAGATTATCCAGGATTTGGGTTAAATGCTGCCCTTGCAATACTCCGCGCGGCAGTACCACGCCGCCAGTGCCTAAGTTTAAGCGATAGTCTGAAGCTAAATCGGCATCTAGCTGGCGAAATACATAGGGTTGGGCTGTGCGCGGTGATTTATCGGTAAAGGCATAGCCCCAATCGGTATTCCGTGCCACCCATTCCACTTCGTTGGCGGTGCGCCCAGAAGCTGCTAACGCACCCACAATAGCGCCCATGCTAGTGCCAGCAATAGCGTGCACTTCGATGCCCATTTCCTCTAAGGCGTGCAACACCCCCACGTGGGCCAAGCCCCGCGCGCCACCACCGCTTAACACCAACCCCACGCGTTCTTGCTGCACTGCGAAAGCAGGGTTTGCCAGCACGGCCACAGCCGCCAACCAAAACGCCACCAATTTACGCCACATAACAACCTCAGTTTTGCTGTCATCCAACCACAATAGTTAAAAAGAGGGGTATAGTAAGGCCTGTGCGCACACAAGTGCACGGCTTACTTCACTAACAGGTTGCTTAATTACTAGCCTATGCGTTTATTTTACCTCTTTGGCTTAGCCATTGGCTTGCTAGCCGGTTGCCAAGCCCCGCCCCCTAGCCCTGGGCCCACTAGCCACGCGTTGTGGGCGCTTCCTGCTAGCCAAGCAAATGTGGGCGCTTGGCAGGCCCCTAGTAACCTCGGGCATTTCACCCTCACCGGCGACATGCAAGCCACTGAGCGCCAGCACAGGGCACTATACTATGCCGATAACAAAGGCAGCACGCTAGAAATTCGTTTGCGCCCTTTGCCAGGTGGTTGGGATGATATGCCCACTGAGCGCGCAGTGAGTGCGCATTTATTGCAGCAACAGCAACAACTCATGCGCCGCACACGTGTAGCAGGCGCTTTAGCGGTTAGCATATTTGAGCAAAGCAAACGTGTGCCTAACTACCACAACACACTCGTGCACACGGTGGCCTTTAGCGCCCAACATGCCAATACAGTATGGCACCACCGCCTTGCCACCACCTTGTTGCAACCCGTGTTTGTCAGCATGGTGCTGCGTTACCCTCGCGGCGAAAACGTCACCGACGCCGAATTACAAGCATTGCTAAAAGCCTTCGCCACTGCCAACCAAAGCCAATGGCAAGCTAGCCAGCAAAAGGAAACCTAATGCCCAGCGTTTTTCCCACCCCCATTAGCCCTGCAAACCTAAGCTGGGACCACGATACCCCAGTGGCCGACACCTATGGCGATAGCTACTTCACTCGCCACCAAGGCCCAGCTGAAACCCACTATGTGTTTGTGCAAGGCAACCAATTAGAGCAGCGCTTCCAGCAACTACCTAGTAATGGTTTTTTTGTGGTGGGCGAAACCGGTTTTGGCACTGGGCTTAATTTCTTAACCACTGCACACATGTTCTTACAGCGCGCCCCTAAAGGGGCTCGGTTGCATTTTATTAGCACTGAAAAACACCCCTTTAGCCGCGCCGATTTACACGCTGCACAAGCTCATTGGCCGGAACTAGCCTATTTAGCAGCACCTTTGCAACAACACCTGCCAGAGCCCACCCCTGGCTTTCACCGCCGTTACTTTGCTGCCGGCCGCATTGCTCTCACACTTATCTACGCCGATGTTGAAGAAGGCCTACAGCAGTTGGTGGGCCAGGTGGATGCTTGGTTTTTAGATGGTTTTGCCCCTGCGAAAAACCCTAGTATGTGGCAACCTTCCTTGTTTGCACAGCTCGCCCAACACAGCGCCCCCGGCGCTACCTTAGCCACCTTTACCGCCGCAGGTTTTGTGCGCCGCGGTTTAATAGCGGCGGGGTTTGCCATGTACAAACGCAAAGGCTTTGCCATGAAACGCGACATGCTGGTGGGTGCCCTGCCAGGCAGTTGGCGGCCACAGCACCGCCCTTTAGGCACGGTGGCGGTGGCTGGTGCAGGCCTCGCTGGTGCCACCTGCGCACGTTTTTTAGCAGAACAAGGGTGGCAAGTGCATGTGTACGATCCAGAGGGAATCGCCAACAAAGCATCAGGTAACTTAGCAGGTGTGCTCTATGCCACCCCAAGCAAAGTTAACAGTGCCCAAAACCTGTTTTACCAACACGGCTATTTGCACGCCTTGTATTGGCTAAAGCGCTTAAACTTCCCCCACTCTGCCAGCCAAGGCCAGCTAAACGGTGTGCATTACCAGCTAGCTAACCCACGGCAAAAAGAAAAAATTACTGCTGCTATTGGCTCACCACTATGGCCCGCCACCATGTTGCAAGCACTAAGCGATGAACAGGTTGTGCTACCATTAAGTGGCTATATAAGCCCTGTAAGCTGGTGCCAGCATTTATTGCAGCACCCTAATATTCAGCTGGCAAAACACGCTATCACAACGCAACAGTACAATGGCAGCACTTGGCAGTTGCCTTTAGGCACAGCGCGGCATTTGGTGCTGGCCAATAGTTTTGCTGCGCAAGCTTTCACCGAGCCCACCCTGCCTTTGCGCCCACAGCGTGGCCAGGTAACCTATGTGGCCGCCACCAAAGCAAGCCAACAATGGCAGCAAGCCTGGTGCCACCGTGGTTACCTTACCCCTAGCATGCAGGGCCTACACTGCATGGGCGCCACCTTTGCACGCACCCACGAACAACCCACACCCACCGCAGCAGATAATGTGCACAACAGCCAAGAACTACGCGACAATTTGCCACAGCACTGGCATGCCTTGGGCGGTGAACAGTTGGTGGTTGCTGGCAGCCGGGTAGAATACCGCTGCCAAACCCCAGATTATGTGCCTGTGGTGGGAGCAATTAGCCCACATTTGTTCATTAATGTGGGCCACGGCAGCCGCGGCCTCACCCACACCCCCTTAAGTGCCGAGCTAATTGGTGCGCTGTTAACAGGCGAGCCTTGGCCAACAGGGAAATATATCGGTACCCTGCTGCAACCAGAACGTTTTAACAAAAGCTAATATTAAGGAAAAACTATGCTATCAATTACTGCCTTATACGTGGGCCTGTTCATGCTTCTGCTGCTAGTGCTAGCCATTGGCGTAGTGCGCCAACGCCTTAGCACACAAACCTCTATGGGCGATGGCGGGCATTTAAGTTTAATTAAGGCCATGCGTGCCCATGGCAACGCCATTGAATATGTGCCCGTGGTGCTAATTGGCCTTGCTGTTTTAGAACTCAACAGTGGTAATGGCCTGCTTTTGCACCTGTATGGCAGTGCCTTTTTAATTGCCCGCTTTAGCCACGCTTTTGGAATGCAGCTAACCAATGAAGGTAACAACTTTCGTAAAGTGGGCGTGGTGCTTACCTGGCTAGTTATGTTGGCTATGGGCGTGCACCTTATTGCGAGCACTTTCTAGCAATGGCGCGGCCGCAGTGCAAACATTGCATGAGGCCACAAGCCTTATGCCTGTGCCCATGGTTACCCTTGCGGCCGCAGCGCCACAGCACCCGTGTAGTGGTATTGCAACACCCAAGTGAAGCCAAGCATCCATTAAACACCGCTCGCTTTTTACCTTTTGGTTTAGCCCAGTGCCAACTGCATGTGGGTGAAACCTTTGCCGAACTAAACACTTGGCTAGCCGATCCCCACTATCGCAGTGCCGTGCTATTTCCCCATGCACAAGCAGGTTTGCCTGCACCGCCAAGCGCACCGAACAGCTTACCTTGGCAACTATTTGTGCCCGATGGCACTTGGCGCAAAGCCAAGCGATTAATGCACCTTAACCCTGCTTTGCAGGCGTTGCCGCACATTACCTTACCGCTTGCACAAAGCGCCTATGTGTTGCGCCACACCACACAAACCAACGCCTATGCCACCTTAGAAGCCGTGGCCACGGCCTTAATGGGCTTTGAACCGTGGTTGGATTTAGGCTATTTGCACGCACCTTTACACCGGCTCATGCAAGACCAGCGCCACGCCATGGGCGAAACCATTTTTCAACAACACTATGCCGCACGCCAACAACACTAATTTACCCCCCTTGCCACCCCTCACCCTTAAGGTGGCCATCAGCGCTTGCCTCGTAGGGCAAGAGGTGCGCTACGATGGCGCCCACAAAGCATGTGCACAACGCCATGTGCTAGCCCAGCATGCGGTGCTGCAGCCTATTTGCCCTGAAGTTGCCATTGGCTTAGGCATTCCACGAGCACCCATTGAGCAACGTTGGCTAAATGGGCAATTAAATGTGGTGCAAGTAGATGCTTGGCAGCACAACAGCACTGCCGCGCTCGCCCGGTACGCAAAGCGCATTGCTAAACAATGCCAAGAAGATGGCATTAGCGGTTATGTATTAATGCACGGATCGCCCTCATGTGCGCTTAAGAGTGGGCGTGTTCACGAGGGCGCAAAAGAAACGAGCCGCACAGCTGCCGGTTTTTTCGTACATCACTTGCAAAAGCTGCTACCTCATTTGCCCATGACAGAAGCACGAACTTTGGCCAGCCCCCAGCTATTGTCTGGTTTTTTATTGCAGGCGCAGTTATACCATCGTTGGCACACTAGTCCACCTACAACCGCTGCTGCGCTGTGGCGTTTTCATCAGCAACATTACCTGCAGCTGCTAGCCACGGCGCCGCAAATGGCAGCACAGCTTAACGCCACCCTGCTGCAGCAGCCGCTATGGCCAAGTTATTTGCCCCAAGCCCTTGCTTTGTGTGCACAACCTAGCAGCAAAGCGCAGCATCAAACCATCCTTAGCTCTTGGCTTGGCGCGCCTAGCGAGCTCCCCTTAAGCGCTTTACAACAAGCGGCCTACCAACCTGGGCTAAGTTATTTTCAGGCACTGCCATTGTTTAATTTAGCTTGGGCGTAGCTGCGCCATGTTCAAGCAGCCATTGCTGCATGTACTCATAGGTGCGTGCTTCTTCAATCATCGTCATGTGCCCCATACGGTAAAACAACTTGCGGCTTAGTTTTGGGTGCACAGGGTAATAGCGCAACGCTAAGCCGCTAGCCACATCCACCAACCAATCGCCGCTGGGGTTACCCTCAGTGCTTGCGCTAATGCTGCCGGCAATAAACAAATGTTCAGTATCATCGTCTAGCGGCACTGTGGGTGCTGCAGTAAGGGAGTGCAACGATTTAGCCTGCCATTGCTGCTCAACGATATAGCCAAAACGTAAATCACGAATGCCATTCGAGCGCAAATTGCCTAAGCGCATAAGTGGCTTAGTATAGCTCGACACCGCAAGCAGACGGTTAACATGGTTGCCAAGGCGTTCGAGCACGGCCCCTTCGTGAGGCGAACCTAAGGTAATTAAATGCGTAGTTTTTGCTGCCCATGAACGCCCTTGCATACGCGCTTGGTGTAAGGCGCTTCGCGATACCAAGCCACCCATGGAATGCCCTACCAAAATCACCCTTTCTGGTAGCGGTGTATGATCAAGCAGGCCAGCTAGTTTGCGCCCATTATCAGAAATATGCAGGCCGGTGTTATAGCGCAGATAGGCCACTTCGGCATTTAACTCTTCCTTTGCCCAACTAGCGAAAGCACGGGCTGCAGGGCTAAACCAACAGGCATCGTTCATGCACAACCCATGGGTGAACACAATCAGTGTGCTCGTTTCAGGAGCAAACTCATTGGGCAACAGGCGCATAGTAATGCCATATCGGCTATTTTGTTCTTCATAAAGCTGGCCGAAAATGCCATTCAGAATACTTTGTAAATCAAGATACTCTTTGCGCTCACGGCTAGGGTCACGCAATAAGTTAGTTAACCCAACAAGGTTACCTAACTGGCGGAAGCCATAACGCACCAAGCCATACACCATGGGTGCCGGTTCGTAATTTTCACCACGAATAGCAAAGGGGTTGGCAATGGCGCCATGCATATCTTGCACCACATCCACCACTTCGTTGCCTACCCTTGTAACAAGTTGCGCCACACCACCCACATGGCGGCTAAACCCTGCAATGTGAATCTTATTTTTCTTCTGTGCCATGCCTTGCTCCATTGCCTTGTGGCATTAGTAAAAAGTATCGGGGGCATTATCACGATGAAAAATAGAAATGGTTTCTGTGGTGTCATCAAACCAAATCATGGCCTCACCGCGTTCTAGTAACTGCCGCATTGAAGCCACTCTACTTGCCACTGGAACTTCTTGTTCGCCGTAATCTGTACCATCACGGGTAACAAACTCCTCCAGTAAAGCTTGCAGGGTATCGGGTGGGATTTCTTGCCAAGATATTTGCACGGTTACTCCTTACCTGTGTTGTGCTGAACACCATAACACTGCAACAGGCATTAGTTTAACACCACGGCTTCAAGCATCAGGAAAGGTTAATCATACAAGGCTTTAGCGGGCACACACGGCCTAAGGGCAGCTCGCCATCGCCTTAGCGCCAGTGGCTAATGGCAAGGTTTTATAGAGGCGAAAAAAAGGGCGCTTTACATAGCGCCCTAATAGGAGTTTGCCGTTGGGAAAAAACGCAAGGGGTTTACGAGCAGCCACCACAGCAAACGCCCGGATCACCGTGTTTGCCTTCAGCTGGTGCAGCCTCTTCGGCCTGTGCTACTTCTTCTTCAGCAGCCGTGGCTTGCAGCTGTTCTTGCTCGCCTTCGGTATTCTTTTGCAATAAGTTCTTAATGGAGGAAATAATTGACATATCAATTACCTTTGCGTGGGGTGGATGGTTTTCGTGCACCCATCCTATGGTGCCAACGCTGCACCGTAAAGGGCACTTATTGACGCCAATCAAGATATTAATTTAACGCCCTGTGTCGCTAGACAAGCCTTCGAGCACGCGCACCCGCAAACGCTCATTCTCATTAAAATGGTCAGCGCGCAATTCTTCTAAACGCTCTTGTTTATCTTCATCACTTAAGTTGGCATTGCTTAGCACACGTTCGCGCTCGGCTTGCCAACGGCTAACACGCTCCTGCCATTGAGCACGTTGCACATCTAGTTGCTCAAGGCGTTGCGTGGCTTCCTCGCCTATGGTTTCTTCGCGAATGCGGCGCAAGGTTTTATTATCACCATTGCTGTTTTGCCACGCACTGGTAAGTTCACGCAGCTCTTGATACTGGCCTACCCCATCCAATGCCTGCAACACACTTTCTGGTTGGTGGCTACGCAGTTCGGCCAGTTGCGTGGCTTTCTCATCGCCGCTTAAGCGTTGGTTTTGCATAATTTTTAGCCGCGCAATAGTGTAACGATCGTACTCCTCCTCCGCTTGAAAAAATGCCTCTTTCGCCACCACATCAAAATGCTCGCCGCGCAGAGCAGCAAGTTGATCTTTTTGTTCGCTCAGTAAATCTAAATCTAACTGTTGGCCTGGCATTACCGTGCTATCTAACGCCTCTGCCGCTGCCAAATAAGCAATATAGTTATCTAGCAGTGCGTCGGCCTGTGCCACTGCTTCGCCACTCAGCTGATGCTGAATATAAGTGCGGATACGCTGTAAAATGGTGGCTAGCTCTTCTTCGCCTTGTGCTGATAAAAAATAATCAAACAAGGTTCGTATGTGGTGGGTAACCACTAGGCTGCCCTCTTCATCTAACACAAAACCACCATCCACCTCTGTGCCTTGCAGTGATGCTGGCAGCCTCTCGGTGCCCGTCATAAACTCCGCCACACTGTGGCTGGAAGGTAGGCGCAAGGCGGCTTCTTCTTGCGTGTTGGTAGGCGGCGATTCCACGGTAGCAGCAGGGCTAAAACCGGCATGCTCGTTTACCTCATTTGCTTGGCGTGGCAGCAGGCTAACCAACAGCAGCAGCACCGCTAAAAAAACCAGAAAATAAATAATTCGACGCATGCAATACTCACTGCTTTATCTAACAAGAAAGCGCCCACAGGCGCTTTTTTGGGCATGTAGGTTTCCGTTTATAAACCGGTGTTTTTCAACCGGTTAGCGTGCTGGCGAAACACCGCCTTGGGATTAGTTTCAAACAGGCTCACCAAACCAATAAATTGGTTCACTTCATCAAGGTGATCCATGCGATAATTGTCTCGAATAACTTGCCCTAAATGGCTACTGCAACGCCCCACTAAACCATCGTTATCAGGGTCTTGCGTACCCAAAAACAATGTGCCTGTGGCAGCCATAGCATAGGCGCTTGGATCAAGCAAATTGGTCATTACCCCCGTGCCGCTCCACGAATAAAAACGCACGCCATTCACCTCATAAGCGCCTTCACCACAAGCACTAGTAGGCACGCCCGCTGGAAAGCGTTCATTAAAAGCCGCTGCACCCTCAGTGGTAAGCGAATGCAGCCCCGCCAAGGAATCCTGCGGGAAGGTTTCACCTGCTACCACGCCAATCAGCCAACCTAGCCCATTCACTGCACCGGATACAGTGCTACTTAATGCATCGCCCACCACAGGCAATTCGCTCAGGGTTAAAATAACATCCGCCACCGAAGACCCCTTCGTAGGGCCACCTACTGAAGTGGCTGAAGCCACATGCTCAGGCATTACTCCCGCCACATAGCGAACAGAGTGGTTGCCATGGCTGTGGCCAATGAGGTTCACCTTTTCGGCACCTGTAATGGCAAGAATTTCTTCCACTTGAGCAAGTAATTGTTCGCCGCGCACCTCTGAGGATTGAAATGGTGACACTTGGGTAACATACACTTGGGCGCCATCTTTACGCAGCTCATTGGGAATTTGATACCAATAATCCACCGGCCCTAAGCTCTCAAAACCGCCCATGCCATGGGCAAATACAATGGGATATTTGGTTTTTGTATAATCACTTTTAAACAGGTTTAAGAAGGCATAGCTTGGGCTGCTAAGCAATAAGGTGAACAACGAGGTAATAAGTAAAAGAAAGCCACGTTTCATGGGTAAGCCCTTAATTGTTATTTTAGTTGTGCTGTTGCGCAGGTATAAACAGCACCAACACATTACTGGGCGGGTATTGGTAAATCAATTAATGCCAGTGTTCTTGCTCCGGGATATACCCCATACAATACAACCACTTACAAGCAGCTTGGCCCTACTGCCATAACCAACAGCATCACAGGGCCAAGCGATCCTTGCTGCGGTTAATACACCGCATCGATATTGGTATCAGCGCACATGGCTTCGTATTCATCGGTGAAAAAGAACTTCTGCTCACCAAAGGCAGGTACTAGATCATCAAACCAAGTGGCCTTAGCATCATATTTAGCAAAGAAAGGCTGCTGCACCCACTCTGGGTTGCGCCCTTGGATAAAACGCAGTACAAATACTTTCTCACCATTCAGCTCAGTAACACCCTGAATTTCTACTTTACCAGGGCCCGCACTCATAGATGGCCCACGGGCTGTGCGCCCTAAACCAGACACGCGTTCCATGGCATCTTTATACACTTCATAGGTGCGCGCTAAGGGCACTTCAAAATAACGCTTAGCCCCCGTATCACGCTCAACAAACATATAATACGGTACCAAACCCAGTTGCACTTGGGTGCGCCACATGCGCTCCCACACTTTTGCGTCGTCATTAATATGCTTAATCACAGGTGCCTGTGTGCGAATCACCGCACCTGTGGCACGAATACGACGAATAGCCTCGCGCACTATAGGCGTTTCGAGTTCTTGCCAATGGTTAAAATGCGCCATGAAAGCTAGGTGTTTGCCGCCATCCAGCAAACGCGTAAAGAGCGCAAGCAGCTCATCCGCATCATCATCCGTAACAAAGCGTTGAGGCCAAAAAGTTAAAGATTTGGTGCCGATGCGCACCGTTTGCACGTGCGCAAGCTCAGGCGTTAACAGAGGCTCTAGGTAGTTTTTTATATGGCGAGTTTTCATCACCATGGGATCACCACCTGTAAGGAGTAAATCCGTCACCTCAGGGTTAGCGCGCAAATACGCATGCAGCTGCCCAGCTTCGCTGCTAGCGAAACGTAGGTTTTTATCACCCACAAACTGCGCCCAGCGAAAACAAAACGTGCAATAACTGTGGCAAACCTGCCCCTGGCTGGGGAAAAACAACACTGTTTCACGGTATTTATGCTGCACCCCAGGTAGGGGCTCGCCGTCTAGCTGGGGCACATTCATTTCTTGCTGCCCTGCTGGGTGCGGGTTCAGCCCTGCTCTAATTTCTGTTGCCAAGGCATTTATTTCGCTACGTTCAGCACCGTTTTTTAATAACGTTGCCATGCGCTCAAAATCCTCTGGCGCTAGCATATCGCGTTGCGGGAAGGTTAACTGAAAAACAGGATCATCGGGCACATTGTCCCACTGGATCAGTTCATTAATCACATAATTATTCACCCGAAATGGCAACACATTAGCCACCACCTGCATCGTAAAGCGCTGTTCTTCGGTTAGTTTTTGCAACGGTTCGATATGGTCTAAATGGCGCTGGGTGAACACTTGGAAACGCGTGTGCTGTGTCATTGCTTCCTTTGGCGTGTGCACTGGAATCATAGTAGCTGAAGACATAATTATAACCTCTTCTTCCCTATCTATTTAATGTATAAGCACAACAGTAAAACCATCGCACTTGCATAATTCATCATGCTTAGGTTTAAAAATTGATACATCCGGCTATTTTCTTGCCGCTGTAATACGATAGGCTGCTTACTTTCACAACCTGAATAGCTAGCTCTGCTCGTTACTGCAGGAGCATTACTTTAACACACTTCAAACATAAAACTTTGCTGCTCCCCCTATTATTACCTAATGGTGGGCCTAACACAGCGCAAAACAAAGGAGAGACACCATGAGCCAACGCGCCTTCCAAGATTATTATCCCGCCGAATTTGCCCATTGTTTTGGTTGCGGCCGCTTAAACGAGCAGGGGCACCAGCTCAAGAGTTATTGGGACGGGGAAGAAACCGTGGCACGCTTTACGCCCGCTGCTTATTACACAGGCGGCGTGCCACACAACACTTATGGTGGCCTCATTGCCTCGTTGCTAGATTGCCATGGCGCTGCCAGTGCTGCCGCAGCTGCTTGCCGCACGGAGGGCCGAACATTAGAAAGCTTACCTTTTACGCGCTTTGTGACAGGCACCCTTAATGTGGTGTTCCACCAACCCACCCCAATCGATGCTGAATTTGAAATCCGTGGCACCATCGACGAAGTCGGCGAACGCAAGGTGGTGGTTAGCCTTGCCTTGTTTGCCCAAGGCAAAAAATGTGTCACCGGCACCATGGTGGCCGTTAAGCTGCGCCAGTAAATAGGCATCAACTATCGCAGAGATACCCCTGCTAGCCTTTACCCTTAGGTTACATTAGGTATAGTTAATATTTATTAAAACAAATAGTAATGAGGTTCAACACGGTGATTAAGCCAAAATATGCTCCTTGGGTATTTTCGTTTTTAATGTCTTTCTATATGGTGTTCATCATGACCTTTGTGATCACTTGGGTGAACACGGGCTTAAGCGGCAACTTTGGCGGGCGCTGGTTTAATGCCTTTATGGTGGCTTGGCCTGTGGCTTTTTTATTAGTGATTGTTGGCGGCAGTAGGATTCGCCAATTTGTAGAAAGCTTAGTACGAAAGCCGCAAGTTTGATCTGCCATTATAAAAAAGCCCACAACGCATAACGTTGTGGGCTTTTTTTATTGGGCCACTACATTAACTGTTAAAGAGGGTAACGGGTTATTGCCGCCAACTGTTGGCGGCCAGGAATATCATCCTTACGTACCGCCATTACCTTAGCACCAGTGCGCAATGCACGGCCTGCAATCTCATCGATGATACCGTAGTTTTCCGCATCACCGCCCTCTTTACCAAAACTCACCTCACCGGTGTCTTCATTGATAAAGCCATCCACCACGCTATCAATATCTATTAGCAGCTGGTCGATACCACCAAAAGTGGCCAATCGTGCTGCATCTGAAATATCTGTGGTGCTGCGCTGTTGGCCTGCTCTTTCCTCAAACAACTGATGGAATTGCTTAATAATGCCAGCATAGTAGGTATCAAGCACGGGGCGTGCAGCATCAGCTAAATCAGATGCACTTAAACGCTCTGGATTACCCGTAATGGCTTCTGCCACAGCTGGGACCACACTAATAGAGCGGAATAAGTTCTCTAGCTGTTTTGTGGTGGCCAAAATCAAGGGCTTATCTGACCCTTTCACTAAAGGGCGTAAGGCGGCATCCACAAGGCGTAAATAGCGCGGCAGATGAAAGTTTTCACTTTGCGATCCATGGCGATGGCCAGTACCAGTATAATTTTTATTGCTAGCGCGGCCCGATACTTCTTCAGCACTCGTTGGCATGTTCGGCACATCTAGCTCTTGCGCCGGTAAATCTGCCGACACTTCAACCACACGCACGGCGTTTTCTGACAGCGCAAGTACATAAGCAGCATGCGGGAATGTGGTTGCACGCAGCAAAGGAATAATGTGGAAACGATCGGAGACTTCCACTGCTTCACTTAGTTTATTAGCTAAACGGTAAGTGCGGATAGATTCCGGCGTAGCAAAAATGGCTAAGCTGTTTGCTTGATAAGCCCAAAACTCGTCATCTTCTAACAGTTCTTCGAACTGTTCTTCTAGGGCGGCAATTTCTTTCTTGTTAAACTCCGCAGCTTCGAGCTGTGCCACTGCTTTTTTCAACAAATTACCCAAATTGATGCGGCTTTGTTCCACTTCCTGAGTGAGCGGCGTGGTGGGCAAATAAATAGAAACACATGCCTTAGAACGTGTTGAATTTAATAGACCAATTTCTTCTTGGCTGGGCATATCAACATAGTACATACAGCAACTCCTGCAGTTAAACGAATAACCAATATAGCAACTATTTGTGGGGTGAACAGCGTTCAAATTGATTTCTTTTGCTACGTTATATTGGCCTTCAACTTATTTGCACCGATGTTATACAGCACAAAATATTTTCCACTGCCACCAAGGATAATTGTATCAGGCAAGGCTAAAATAAAGTTGAGAAGTATCAAGGTAACTGTTTGTTTTAGCATAAAAAAAGCCCAGCTCGTAAGAACTGGGCTTTTTAAATTTGGAGCGGGAAACGAGACTCGAACTCGCGACCCCAACCTTGGCAAGGTTGTGCTCTACCAACTGAGCTATTCCCGCATGGCGTCCCCTAGGGGATTCGAACCCCTGTTACCGCCGTGAA